>FWPV01005504.1_pt1 | contig 25231 bp, 21 predicted proteins | sample 2228371 | NCBI WGS metagenome assembly FWPV01 (sample SAMEA103939776, study PRJEB20133) | metagenome | reverse complement strand
GATACCAAAAGTTGTCTGAGAGTTTTAACAAAAATGTTAGAAAATATACAGGTTAATCCCAATATCCTCGATGATCCCCGTTATGCTTATTTGTTTAGCGTTGAAGAAGTTAACCGTTTGGTACTACAAGGAATTCCCTTTAGGGATGCTTATAAACAGGTTGCCCAAACTATTGAAAAAAATCAGTTTATACCCAATAAAAAAATTCAACACACGCATGAAGGAAGTATAGGAAATTTATGCAATGAACAAATAAAAGCGAAGATGGAAAAAATCATTTCCAATTTTAATTTTAATAAAGTCGATTTGGCATTGAAACAGTTATTATCTTAAAACGAAATGTGTGTATATTTTTAAATGGTATGGAATATAGGAAATTATTGAAAAATAAAGAAAAGATTGTAGTAAAAATAGGTACAAGTTCACTTACCTTCGATAACGCACAGATAAATTTCGAGCAATTCGAAAAACTTGCTAATACCCTTTCGAAATTGCAAGCAATGGGGAAAAAGGTAATGCTGGTTACCTCGGGGGCTATAGCCGTTGGAACAAGAAAGATGGGTAAGGAAAACCGACCTGCTAAACTTGCGGAAAAGCAGGCAATGGCAGCAATAGGTCAGGCAGAGTTAATTAAAATTTATGAAAATTATTTCTCTAAATTTAAATATACCGTAGCACAGGTTCTCATAACCAAAGATGTTGTAACTCATCCTATCAGACGACAAAATGCTAAAAATACTCTCAATACGCTTCTCAATATGAGAGTTATTCCCATCATCAACGAAAACGATACCGTATCGACCGATGAGATAGAATTTGGGGATAATGATACACTCTCAGCCTATGTGGCCGTTATTTCTGAAGCCGATTTGCTTATTATACTCTCCGATATCGATGGCCTCTACGATGGAGATCCTCGTCTCAATAACCAGGCTAAAATTATTTCTCGAGTTAACTCAATCAAGGAAGTTGAAAAATTTGCAGGATCAACTCAATCTGAATTTGCACGGGGTGGCATGGTAACTAAAATTGCAGCCGCTAAACTTTGCAATCAGTCTGGTATAGATATGGTTATCGCTCATGGTAGTCAACCTGAAGTAATTTTCGATATTCTCGAAGGTAAAGACATAGGAACACTTTTTGTTGCCCCTCGAGAGGAAGAAATGGACATAAAACGGCAACCCATAATTTATCGTGATAAATTAGGTTAAAATTTACCCAATATGGCACTTACCATTGATCAAGCAAAAGAAACAAAAAAGGTATCGATATACCTTGCCTCACTGAGCACTGAAATGAAAAATAATGCCTTAGTGGCTATTGCTAAAGCATTGACAGAACATAAAGAAACTATATTAGCTGCCAATGAAAAGGATATGGAGTTTAGCAGGCAGCAGAATCTAGCTGAACCTTTGTTAAAACGCTTACTTTTTGATGAAAAAAAGATAAATTCTGTAGTAGAAGGAATATATAGCCTTATTCGATTACCTGATCCGGTGGGGGTTACACTTTCAGCAACTGAATTAACCGATGGGCTCGAATTATTTAAAGTGAGCTGCCCCATTGGGGTAATTGGAGTAATTTTTGAGTCACGTCCCGATGCATTGGTTCAAATTTCAACACTTTGTTTAAAAAGTGGTAATGCTGTGCTCTTAAAGGGTGGAAGTGAAGCCATGCACACCAATAGGGTGTTATTCGAAATTATTGCTCAAGCTACCGAAAAAGCCAACATACCTTCGGGATGGATTCAGCTTCTCGAATCAAGAGCCGATGTAAATGAAATGCTCAAAATGGATGAATACATCGATTTAATTATACCTCGTGGATCCAACGAATTTGTTAAATATATTATGGATCATTCTAATATCCCTGTTTTAGGACATGCTGATGGTATTTGTCATGTTTACATCGATGCACAGGCTGATATTCCTATGGCATTAAAAGTTGCAGTTGATTCTAAAACACAATACGTTGCAGTCTGCAATGCCGCTGAAACTTTATTGATACATAAAGATATAGCACCAAAGTTCTTGCCTTTATTAAAAGAGGCTCTGGATAAATTTCCTGTTGAATTACGCGGTTGTGAAAGAACTCAACAAATTATTCCTGTTACCCCAGCAAACGAACAAGACTGGACCACAGAGTATCTCGATTATATATGGTCAATACGAATAGTCGATAATGTACAGAATGCTGTAGAACATATCAATCGTTATGGTTCCGGACATACCGAGAGCATTATTACTACAGATGCCCTTACAGCAAAATATTTTATGGATCACTGCGATAGTGGAAATGTATTCTGGAATGCCAGTACACGTTTTAGTGATGGATATCGTTACGGTTTAGGTGCGGAAGTGGGTATTAGTACAAACAAAATTCATGCTCGCGGTCCTGTTGGCCTCGAAGGTCTTGTTATTTACAAATGGAAACTTATAGGAAACGGTCATATTGTGAATGATTTTGCTACAGGAAAGTTAAAATTCTCTCATAAATCCTTAAGCAAGAATTGTCCCCTCTGATATATTAACCAATAGTCTGTGGTTTCATAGGACGTTGGGTCGATTTTCGAACTATAAGATTGGTTTCCAATACTTCCGTAACAAAGGGATAGGGATCTTTCCTCACAAGTCTATCGAGAAGTAAATTCATTGCTAACTGACCCATTCGATAACCATTTTGATCTACTGTAGTAATGGGGGGATCGGATATTTCACTATATAAACCATTACCAAAACCAGCCACACATATATCTTCGGGGACTCTAAGTTTACATTCTTTGATAGTTTGTAAAGCTCCTATAGCAGTTAAATCGTTTACTGCAAAAATACCATCGGGTGGATGTAACTCATATACCAGACGTTTCGTAACTATTTTTGCCGATTGCATGGTATCCGATCTAACTATTAGCTTTTCATCTATGGGAATATTATGATCTTTAAGGGCTTTTAAATAACCATTCAAACGATTTCTCCCTATAGCTAGATCCTCTACTGTTCCTAGATGTGCTATGCGACGACAACCCATGTCAATCATGTGTTTTACAATCCTATAAGCCCCATCAAAATCGTCTACAATAACTCTATCGGCTGGAATTTCTTCAACTGCTCTGTCGAAAAATACAATGGGTATGTTTAAATCTTGTAAATTCCGTAAATGATTAAAATCTCTAGTTTCTTTAGATACAGAAACTAATAAACCCTCAATCCTTGAAAACATTAACGCCTGTGCATTCTTAACTTCATGCTGGTAAAGCTCGTTCGATTGGCAAACCATCACCTGATAACCCGCTTCATATGCTACGTCTTCAATCCCACTTATGACAGTAGAAAAAAAATAATGTACAATCTCAGGAATGATAACACCTATTACATTACTTTTACTGTTTTTTAAGCTTATTGCGAGTGCATTGGGCTTATAATTTAATTGAATAGCCATTTCTCTAACAGCCTTTTTGGTCTCAATACCTATATCGGGATGATCTTTTAATGCCCTTGATACAGTTGAGGGAGATATCCCTAATTTGGCTGCAATATCCTTTATAGTTGTCTGCGACGAGCTCATGTTATTAGGTTTTTGGATATACAAAGTTATTTTTTTTTTAAAAAATGAATTATAAATTATCTTACTAATTTATAGTTAAAACTTTTATCTAAGAGCCTCAACATTTTTAAATATTATGTTCAATAACTTTTATTAAAATAAAAATCTTTTGTATTTTTAAAACAAAAAAATATGCAATTGACGGAAAAACAAAATCGTCAGATTCAGGAACTTGGTATATCCATCTCGGATATTGAAAAACAGATTAATTTTTTTAAAGAAGGTTTTCCTTTTGCACGACTTGCACGACCAGCAACTATTAACGATGGAATTATAAAACCCACAGACGAAGACCTAAATGAGTGGATTAAATACTACGATTTTAAAATTTTTGAACTAAACACTATAAAATTTGTTCCTGCTTCTGGAGCTGCAAGTAGAATGTTTAAAAGTTTATTCGAATATTTAAATACTTCCCAACCTAACGAGGATACCGATAAACTTCTTCAAAAAATTGAATATTTTCCCTTTTATGATGATTTATATTTAGCTTTTAATAAAAAAGACAAAGATCTTACTTCTTATTTAAATTTGCTGGGTTTGAAAGAAATTGTTGAGACTCTTTTAAAGGAAAACGGATTAGGTTACGGATATAAACCCAAAGGTTTGCTCAAGTTTCACTCATATCCCAATGGCTCTCGAACGGCTGTAGAGGAACATGTAGCGGAGAGTTTCTTATTTTCTCAAACAGAGAAAGGTGTGAGAATACACTTTACCATTTCTCCAGAACATGAATCATTATTTAAGTTAGAATTCGAAAAAATAATAAAAAAATACTCAGATAAGAAAATAGAAATAACCTATTCTTTTCAGAAAAAATCTACCAATACCATAGCTGTTGATTTAAATAATGAACCTGTTGTAGATGAAGAGGGTAATCTCCTTTTTCGACCAGCAGGCCATGGAGCATTACTTGAAAATCTTAACAATATTGATGCTGATATGATCTTTATTAAAAATATAGACAACATTGCTCCCGATTCTAAAAAGTCTATTTCTGTAAAATATAAAAAAGCACTAGGAGGGTTGGCACTTAAAATAAAACAACAAATAAACGATTTTCTTACTTATCTCGAATGGCATGACTGTTACACAGAAAAAAGAAAACACGAAATTACACAGTTTATGAAAACATATCTGGGTATACATGTCCCAGAAAACTTAGATAATTTGATATTTGCTGGATATGTTAAATCCCTTCTCGACAAACCCGTAAGAGTATGTGGAATGGTAAAAAACACGGGGGAACCTGGTGGTGGTCCGTTTTGGGTTTATAATAAAAAAGGTGAACTAACCTTACAAATTATTGAATCCTCTCAGGTAGATATGAACAATCCTGAGCAAAAAGATATTTTTATTAAAGCCACTCATTTTAATCCAGTGGATATGGTTTGTATTATTAACGATTTTGCTGGAAATAAATTCAACCTGTTGAAATATCGTGACGAGAATGCAGGATTTATATCCGAAAAAACCTATCAGGGTAGAAAAATTAAAGTTCAGGAACTTCCTGGATTATGGAATGGAGGTATGGCTCACTGGATAACCGTATTTGTTGAAATACCTATTGAAACCTTTACTCCTGTTAAAACTTTCACCGATTGGTTAAGAGTAGAACATCAAAATAAATAAAATATGATTAAACCAACACATATTGAACATATTGGAATAGCAGTTAGTAATCTCGAGGAAGCTATTCGTTACTACACCGAGATTTTAGGGCTAGAATGTTATGCGATAGAAGAGGTACCCGATCAGAAAGTACGTACTGCTTTTTTTAAAATAGGAGATACAAAAATAGAACTTCTGGAATCAACCGATCCCGAAGGTCCAATTGGTAAATATATTGAAAAAAAGGGACCAGGTATTCATCATCTGGCCTTTGCGGTTGAAAATGTAAATGAAGCTCTCAAAGAGGCTGAAGAAAAAGGTTTACAGCTTATTGATAAAAAAGCTAGAAAAGGAGCAGAAAACTTTAATATAGGTTTTCTCCATCCTAAATCTACGTTTGGTGTCCTTACAGAATTTTGTAGTAAATAAACTTAGTTTAGTCTTGTACAATTAAAATTGTTGCATTATAAACAATTTAATAACGCATTGATATATATTGTTTTATTAGTGACATATTTATAAATAACATAAGTTTCATAAATAATTTTTTATATTTGTCTGTAATTCTAGTTTTAGTTAAATAATTAATATACATTGAAAAGTAACGGTATTTTATTGTGTTAGTTAGTTTTTTTGTATTATATTTGGGTAAAAAGTAAATGTAATAATGAATTGTATTATAATAGATGACGATAAATTATCCCGAAAGATACTGGAGGGTTATATAAATAAAACTGCAGGAATAAACTTAATAGGTTCTTTTTCCAATGCAGTGGATGCTATTAAATTTTTAAAAAAAAATAATGTTGACTTAATTTTTCTCGATATCGAAATGCCTGAAATGAGCGGAATAGAGTTTCTTAAAACTATTGTCGATCCGCCTCAGGTAATTATAACTTCTTCAAAAGGTAAATATGCCATTGATGCTTTCGACTTTGATGTTGCCGATTTTCTTCTTAAGCCTTTTATTTACAATAGATTAACCAAAGCACTCGACAAGGTTATGTATCGTATGCAAAGACATAGCCTTAATTGGGGTAATAAAAAAGAAGAGATTTTCATTAAGAAAAATAGTACACTGGTAAAATTGAGATTTGATGAAATATTATACATTGAAGCTTTGGAGAATTATGTTGTATTTAATACTTTTCAGGAAAAATTTACGGTTCACAGCACTATGAAAGCATTGGCAACTAAATTACCTCCTATGTTTATTAGGGTCCACCGTTCTTATATTATTAACCTTAATGCAATTAGTGAAATTGACGATAATATTATCATTATTAAAACCAACGAAGGGGACATAACTATACCCATAGGAAAAGCTTTTAAAGATAATTTGCTTAATGCTCTCCAAAAATTTTAGAAAAAAGAATGTTTTAGTTTTTTAGTGTTTTCTTACATGATAAAAAGCGTATAGCCTTGGGGTATTTTAAATAGAGAGGAATCAATATGATGTAATTCTATTTTTAAGACTGACATTTGAGATTTCTTATCTCGCAACAATGTGCGTTCTTCATAAATCATAGGGAAAAAACCACTATTTTGAGGAATACAATTAAAATAATCCCAACTTTTATCGGTGTTATTTAGGATTTTAACCATCTTTTCAAAAAAATCGAAATTTTTCTGAGCTACCCAATAAGTCACCTCCGTATTGCGTTGTACATTTTTTACCCTCCATTGATAACATTTAACCCCTTTTATTACCTTATAGTTATCTGTTTTATTAACTATAAACTGATTTGTCTCCTTTCGAAAATCTTTGTTCTTATTGAGCTTAGTGTACATCTTCTTAATGGGATCAATGATAAAAACATCTTCTTTCTCTATATTAATAATATAAATCTTTCTTACTGAAAAGTGTACATCCTTTTCTTCTATTCTTATTCTATTTTGAGAAACATAATAAGTATAATAAGTAGTATCGTATAACGATTGTTTTAACCACGTTATACTTCCTTCAAAATTATTTGCATTTAAGGAGAGAAAAGACATATATAAAAAACCCCACAGAAAAATTCCCCTCCGCACGACGATATAATTTAATAAAAAGTTCATAAATTTTCCACAAATTTTATTATTTTATACGGAAAAAACACATTATTGATTTAAAAAATTGATGATTTTACTCATCATTTACATAAACGTGCTTTTTTTTGTGACAAAATGATTTTTTTTAAAATTTTAAATTGCATAAAAAATATATTTAAAATTCAATTTTTTAAATGGAGACCAGACAAATTGGCAATAAAGGTGAAGCAATTGCAATAGAATATTTAATAAGTAAAGGTTTTAGTATTTTAACCAGAAATTGGCAGTATCTTCATCGTGAATTAGATATTGTTGCTCAACAAGGAGATACAATTGTTTTTTTTGAAGTGCGTGCCCGACAAATAGGAAGTTTAGTTGATCCTATACAAAGCATTACCAGAAAAAAACAAAGATTACTTGTTGAGGCAGATAATTTATACATCCAAAAAATGAATATAACAGGCGAGGTACGATTTGATCTTATTTGTATAACTTATGGCAATAATAAAACAAATATAGAGCACATTGAAAATGCATTTTATCCTTCTGTGAAAAAATATAAATAGCATGTTTATATTAATAATCAGATAATCAGTTATTTAGGATAAAAAAATTCCTTGTAAAATATCTTTTGTTAATAACTCTGGTATAAGAGTTGATAATTGTTAATGGAGTTATTTGCAATTTTTAACAACATCATCATAAATTGCATTCACATTTTTTGAATTTAGTACCAATGATAAAACCTAAAATATCAACCTTTTAAAAAATTATAGCAATGCAAATTGATGAAGTTGTTAAGAATAATCAACAGGAAATATTAGAAGAATTAAAGGAAGAAATGGCAAAATTAAAAAATTCCAAAAGAAAAGACACATATACGTTCGAGGAAGCTTATGAGAGCTCTCTTGAATATTTTAAAGGAGATGAGTTAGCCGCACGAGTATGGGTAACGAAATATGCATTAAAAGATTCACATGGGAACATTTATGAACTTAATCCCGATGATATGCATCGACGTATTGCTCGTGAGTTAGCACGTATAGAGGCGAAATACCCTAACCCTATGACAGAAGATGAAATATATGAATATTTAAAAGATTTTCGTTACATAGTACCACAGGGTAGTCCTATGGCAGGGATAGGTAATAATTTTCAGATAGCCTCATTATCAAATTGTTTTGTTATTGGAAATACGGCCGATTCCTATGGTGGGATAATGAAAACTGATCAGGAACAGGTACAATTAATGAAAAGAAGGGGTGGAGTAGGGCATGATCTTTCTCACATACGGCCTGCGGGTAGTCCTGTTTTAAATAGTGCACTTACTTCAACAGGGGTTGTTCCCTTTATGGAGAGGTACTCAAATTCTACCCGCGAGGTGGCACAGGACGGACGAAGAGGCGCTTTAATGCTTAGCATTTCTATTAAACATCCTGATGCAGAAAAATTTATAGATGCGAAACTTGAACAAGGCAAAGTTACAGGTGCCAACGTATCGGTTCGTATCGATGATGAATTTATGCGAGCCGTAATAGAGGGTAAACCATATGTGCAGCAATATCCGGTTGATTCATCTAATCCAATATTTAAAAAAGAAATTGATGCCCGTGCTTTATGGAGTAAAATAATTCACAATGCATGGAAATCAGCCGAACCAGGTGTGCTCTTCTGGGATACTATAATTCGTGAATCTGTTCCCGATTGTTATGCTGAGTTTGGCTTTAAAACTATATCTACTAATCCATGTGGTGAAATTCCTCTTTGTCCCTATGATAGCTGTCGTCTTCTTGCTATTAATCTTTACAGTTACGTGGAGAATCCTTTTACTCCACAGGCCAAATTCAATTTTGAGAAGTTCAAAAAACATGTGGCCGTAGCTCAACGTTTTATGGATGACATCATTGACCTGGAAATTGAAAAAATAGATGCCATACTTGATAAAATAAATCGCGACCCAGAAGATGAAGACATTAAATCTGTGGAACGAAAACTCTGGGAGAAAATACGCGACAAAACCTTACAGGGACGACGTACAGGTGTTGGAATTACAGCTGAGGGTGATATGCTGGCAGCATTGGGTTTACGATATGGTAGCGATGATGCTATCGATTTCTCGGTGGAAGTACACAAAACACTTGCCTTAGAGGCCTATCGTTCGTCGGTCAACATGGCTGAGGAACGTGGTGCATTCCCTATTTATAATCCCAATCACGAAAAAAATAATCCTTTCATTTTAAGGCTTCGTGCAGAAGATGAAGAACTCTATCAAAAAATGGTTAGAGTGGGTAGGAGAAATATAGCATTACTTACCATTGCTCCTACGGGAACAACTAGCTTAATGACACAAACAACATCGGGTATTGAACCTGTTTTTCGCCCAGTTTATAAACGTCGACGCAAAGTAAATCCCAATGATACCAATGTAAAGATAGCCTACATTGATGAAGTAGGTGATCATTGGGAGGAATATAATGTTTTTCATCCAAAGTTTATTACCTGGCTCGAAATCAATGGATACAATCCCATTGAGGTAAAAAATTTTTCCGACGAGCAAATTGAAGATCTGGTAAAAAGATCGCCATACTACAAATCGGCTGCTAATGACATTGATTGGGTTAATAAAGTAAAAATGCAGGGGGCTATTCAAAAATGGGTTGACCATTCTATAAGTGTAACCATTAATTTACCTGAACATGTAGATGAAAAACTGGTTGCCGACCTTTATGTGACAGCATGGGAAAGCGGTTGTAAGGGATGTACTGTTTATAGAGATGGTTCTCGTTCGGGTGTTCTTATTGCAAAATCCGAAAAGAAAGTGGCAACTGCTGAATCTGTTATAGGACAACCCCTTAAACGTCCTAAAGTACTCGATTGTGACATAATTCGTTTTAAAAATAATAATGAAAACTGGATTGCGTTTATTGGGTTACTTAACGGTCGTCCATATGAAATTTTTACGGGTCTACAAGATGAAGAAATGTTTCCAATTCCTAAATCTATCACAAAAGGTAAAATTATAAAAACAAAGGATGAAGAAGGAAATACCCGTTACGACTTTCAATATACCGATAAATATGGTTATAAAAATACCCTGGGAGGGCTTTCTCATCAGTTCAATAAGGAATATTGGAATTATGCAAAGCTTATTTCAAGCGTATTAAGGTATGGCATGCCTATTCCCGATGTAGTAAATCTGGTAAGTTCTCTACAACTCGATAGTGAGGCAATTAATACTTGGAAAAATGGTGTAGAGAGAGCCTTGCGACGTTATATCCCTGATGGCACCAAAGCCCAAGAAGGTCAAAAATGTACTACCTGCGGTTCCGAAAATCTTGTCTACCAGGAAGGATGTCTTACTTGTAAAAGCTGTGGCGCTTCAAAGTGTGGATAATTTTTATTAATTATAAATGAATAGCTGTCGGGTAAATAACTATCCGACAGCTATTTTTTAACCCCAAGGGGAAAACTTGCATGGTATGCATTATAGTTTTATACTTCCAAAACTTTGGATGAGTATTTTTTCATAATTGGTGTGATATTCCTCTATTGGTAAATTAAGTGAACGCCAGATATATTCTGCTATAAAGGAATTAGATTTATTCAATTTCTCCATCGAGCTATAAATTGTGTAAAATTCATAAAATCTCTCAATTCCACTACTGATGTAGTTTTGTGTACTCTCATTCATGAAAAATTCATCACGGCTAGGTAGTATGTACTTGGGATAGGGAAGATTCTCAATTTTTTCTAAGGAATATATACCTTCTTTCCAACTTTCAAATATAGGATAGGTACGGGAGGATGGAATAGCATCGCCCGTAAATAGTGCATTATCCTGTTGAAGAAGAAAACTAACAGAACCTCTGGTATGTCCAGGAGTATGAATAACTTTTATCCTAAGTTTTTCATCTAAATCTAATATATCACCGTCATTTATTAGAAAATCTATTTCAAATTTTTGATAATCATATTTATCCCAATTGAAGAAAGGATAATTTTCTTTTTTCCCCTCATCATATAAAAATTCTTTTTCATTCACATGCAAGCCTACCTTACATTGTGTTTTTTCTTTAATCAATGATACAGCCCCTGTATGCTCGGGATGGGCATGGGTAAGAAGTATATGTGAGATTTCTTTAACTGAACGACCTATATCTTCAATGTAATCAAAAATAATTTTTTCACTTCCATTGATTCCTGTATCGATAAGAATAATACGTTTCCCTATGAGTAAATAAACATTAATATATTTTTCGAGTATGATATTATCTTTAGCTTTTAAGTTGTAAGGAATACAGATTTTATGTATATGTTCTGTAATTTGCATGATATTGTTAATTAATTTATAATTGAAAAATTTTATCTATACACTGTGGTTGTTCTTCATTTGAATGACTTACAAAGATAATAGTTCTATTGCTTAAATATTTGTCAATGATATGATTAATTTTTTTTATTAAGATAGGATCAAAAAAATGATAGGGTTCATCGAGGATTAAAAGAGGAGCGTTTTTGAGTATAACGGCTAAAAGCACTATGAGTCTTTGTGTGTAATGGGGTAAATGATAAAGATTTTTATCCATAATTTGATGCGAAATATCGAAGTAATTAATTAATTGATAAAAACAATCTATCCATTCATTTATTTGTTGTTTGTTTTTATATGGATGAGAGTGAATAATTGTTTGCAGGGTTTCTTTTACCGTTAGTGTTTTATTAAAAAAACGAAAATATTCATAGGAGAAAAAGCTAATTTTTTCTTTAATGTCCCATATACTAAGCCCATAGCTATATTTTTGATCGAATACTAAAATATTATTAGCGTACAATTGAGGATGATCGGCGTATATAAGGCTAAGTAAAGTGGATTTGCCTGATCCGTTTTTACCTTTTAAAATCCATTTTTCACCCCTTTTTATCTCCCATGAAATATTTTTAAAGACATATTTATTAAAATATTTAACCGAAACATTCGAAAGTTTAACTGCTGTTTGAAAATCTTCCCAAGTAGATGATTTATATTGAGAAAAAAATGATAGATCCTCATTATTAATAGATTGGAGGGAGATTTCAAAAGGAATTTTTCTATAAAAACAGTCCTGGTGAAAATTATATTCACGGGTAGATGTAACAACGATAGACAGATTTTATGTGTTTATAAGAAAATGAAAAAATTGGTTTATTAATAGCTGGTTTTCTATGTCGAGTCCCAAAAATGGTTCCTCAAGAAAGAGAATTTTTGCATGGGAATTCAATGATTTTAATATACAAGCAATTTTAAATTCCCCCGTCGATAAAAAGGTAATAGGTTTTAATAATAAGGGATGTAGAGGATTTTGTGATATTAAATTTTTAAAAGGAGAAATATCTTGCCCAATATAATCTTTTAACAATGGAACGTATTCATTTTCAGCAGATTGATATCTTTGTTGGTAATAAAAATAATCTTCTTCCTTTGTACAAATATTAAAAGATACAATCTGAATAGTGTCTTTAATATTGAAGTTATTAGGGTAGATATTTATTTTTTGTAAAAAAATTTGTTCTTTTAACCATAGGTAAAAATATGACATTGTGGTACTTGAAGGGAAATGCAAGTACCACAATTGTTTAGCAGAAATTTCAAAATTTAAGTTTTTATTGTATGGGTATTGAATATTACAGGTAAAATGCCCCATGTTAGTTACTACTTACCTTCACCTGATCTTGTTCTTTTTCTCTAGAATTAAGAAATTCGGTAAGAAGTTCTGTATTAGACCTGGTAACAGCAATGCGACCCGAACGGGTGAATTGTTTTACATAGCCAAATTTGTTAAGTTCAACAAAAAGTTTTGTAGTCTCAAATTCGTGACCCGTTTTCTCAATCACTGTGTATTCGGGAGTTACTTCAATGATACGGGCATTTGTTTCACGAATTATAGTTTCTATCATGTTACTTTTCAGAAGAGCATCGGTAGAAACTTTGTAAAGGGCTATTTCCTGAAAAATGATTTCATCTTTGGTAAAGAAATATGCTTTAAGAACATCAATTTGTTTTTCAATTTGCTTGGTGATTTTTTTAACCATATCAAGCGTAGTATTTACCACAATGGTAAATTTATGAATTCCATGTAAAGAAGATTCTGATACAGTCAGACTTTCAATATTTACATGACGACGTGTAAATATGATAGTAATACGATTCAGTAAACCAACAGCATTCTCTGAAAATGCAATGATGGTATATTGTTCAATTTTGCTCATTTTTTCAATTTTAAAATTAGTTATTAGCTTCAAGTAAAACATCACTAACCGAGGCGCCGGCTGGAACCATTGGAAATACGTTGTCTTCTTTTTCAACAACCACTTCTAAAAGGTAGGCTTTATCCGACTTTAGCATATTACTAATAGCCTCGTCGAGTTGGTTTCTCTCGGTTACTTTCTGATGATTGATGTTGTATGCTTCAGCAATTTTTTGGAAATCGGGGTTTTTTAGTTCAGTCATCGAATAGCGTCTGTCAAAAAATAATTGCTGCCATTGACGTACCATCCCCAAAAAATTATTGTTAAGAAGAACCACTTTTACAGGGATATTTGTTTGCATGATGGTTCCCAATTCCTGTATGGTCATTTGCAAACCTCCATCACCAACTACACAAATTACTTCTTTGTCGGGTCGACCTAATTTAGCACCCATTGCAGCAGGAAGCCCAAACCCCATAGTACCAAGCCCCCCAGAGGTTATTTGACTACGAGTATTTTTAAATCTAAAGTAACGCGAAGCAATCATCTGATGTTGACCCACATCGGTTACTAATATTGCATCACCTTGGGTTTGTTCGTTAATTCGGCGCATTACCTCAGCCATGGTTAATCCGGGTTTGGTAGGATAGAATTCGGGTTCAATGACTTTTTTCTTTTCTATTTCATAATATTCGTCGAATTCTTTTCTCCATTTACTATGATCCTTTTTTTCTACCAGTTGGGTGAGCATAGGAAGCGTTTGCTTAACATCGCCCAATATAGCAACGGTTGTTTTTACATTTTTATCAATTTCGGCTGGGTCAATTTCAAGATGAATGATTTTGGCTTGTTTAGCATAACGTGTCAGGTCGCCGGTTACTCGGTCGTCGAAACGCATTCCCACAGCAATAAGCACATCGCATTCATTTGTTTTAATGTTAGGTGCAAAATTTCCGTGCATTCCCAACATACCCACATTAAGAGGATGATCGGCTGGCATGACGCTTGCACCTAATAATGTCCAGGCAAATGGAATTCCTGATTTTTCAATAAAAGCCTTGAATTCTTCTTCGGCATTACCCAATACTACTCCCTGTCCAACTAATACATAGGGTTTTTCTGCACTATTGATTATTCTGGCTGCTTCAATGATTTTGGTTTCATCGATGCTGGGTTTTGGAACGTAGCTGCGAATAAAATTACATTTTTCATATTGAAAATCAAGTGTCCCAAATTGTGCATTTTTGGTAAGGTCTATTAAAACAGGACCGGGTCTGCCTGTACGTGCAATATAGAAGGCTTTTGCAATGGCAGCAGGTATTTCTTCGGGTTTGGTAACCTGTATATTCCACTTAGTTACAGGCATAGAAATACCCACTACATCGGTTTCCTGAAAAGCATCGGTTCCTAAAAGTGCTGCACCAACCTGCCCTGTTATGGCAACGATAGGAGTACTGTCTATCATGGCATCGGCTATACCTGTAATGAGGTTGGTGGCTCCGGGACCAGATGTTGCCATTACAACTCCAACCTTACCGGTGGCCCGAGCATATCCTTCGGCTGCATGGATAGCTCCCTGTTCATGGCGAGTGAGCACATGATGAATTTTGTCGTTATACCCATAAAGGGCATCGTATACGGGCATTATGGCTCCCCCAGGATAACCAAATATAACCTCAGTTCCTTCCTCTATTAGCGATAGAATAACCGCTTCACTTCCTGTTATTGTTTTATTGCTCATATGTAATGTATTTATTTATTTCACATTTTAATCTATTATACGAATAGCCCCCTTATCAGCACTTGAAACCATTCGGGCATATACTTTGAGAGCCTTGGAAATATTTCTTTTTCTTATTTTTGGAGTATATGCATTTGTTCCTCTTTGTTCTTCTTCTCTTTTACGTTTTTCGATTTCTTCAGGCGTAACTATTAATTGGATAGAACGATTGGGGATATCTATTTCAATAGTGTCTCCATCTCTGACAAGTGCGATAAGTCCTCCTGCTGCTGCTTCTGGTGAAATATGACCTATCGATAAACCTGAAGTACCTCCCGAGAAACGACCATCGGTAATAAGTGCACATTCTTTGCCAAGGTGTTTTGATTTTATGTAGGAGGTAGGGTATAACATCTCTTGCATGCCGGGTCCACCTTTGGGGCCTTCGTACCGTATAACCACTACATCACCGGCTTTTACATCCTTAAGGATACCCTCACAAGCTTCTTCCTGACTTTCAAAAACTCTTGCGGTAAATTTAAATTTAAATATAGAGGGGTCAACTCCTGCAGTTTTCACTATGCAGCCATTTTCCGCTAGATTTCCAAAAAGTACTGCAAGGCCTCCATCGGGGAAATAGGCGTGCTGAATATCTCTTATACAACCATTTTCACGATCTTTATCTAATTCGCGATAGTAATATTCTTGAGAGCCCATGGTTAGGTTTCTAATTCCTGCAGCTCCGCTTTTATATATTTTTATGGCTTCCTCAGTTACCGTTGGTCGCATGATATCATAGCGATCGAGTGCCTCTTTAAGGGTGAGGCCATCAACACGTTTTACAGTGGTATCTATAAGACCCGCTCTGTCGAGTTCGCCTAAAATTCCCATTATTCCACCAGCTCTTCCAACATCTTCAACATGATAATGGGAGCTGGGTGCAACTTTGCAGAGTACGGGTATCTTTCTAGCAAAAGGATCAATATCTTTCATGGTAAAATCAACCTGTGCTTCGTGGGCTATAGCAAGAAGGTGCAGTACAGTGTTGGTTGATCCTCCCATAGCAATATCGAGTGCCATAGCATTCATAAAGGCACTACGGGTTGCTATAGAACGGGGAAGTACACTTTCATCTCCTTCGAAATAATATTTTTTAGTGTTTTCAACGATTAATTTGGCAGCTTTCCTGAATAGTTCTAGTCTATTTTTATGGGTAGCTACAATAGTGCCATTACCTGGCAATGCTAATCCGATGGCTTCGTTTAAACAGTTCATAGAGTTGGCGGTAAACATACCTGAACAAGAACCACATGTAGGGCATGCATTTTTTTCAATCTCTCTCAATTCTTCATCTGATACACTGCTATCGGCTGCTAAGACCATAGCATCTACAAGATCATATTTTTTGTCGCGAACGCGACCTGCTTCCATTGGTCCCCCCGATACAATAATGGTAGGTATATTAAGACGCATGGCAGCCATTGCCATTCCGGGAACTATTTTGTCACAGTTATTTATGCATATCATAGCGTCCACTTTGTGAGCATTTATCATGTATTCAACGCTATCGGCAATAAGATCTCGTGAGGGGAGAGAATACAACATTCCATCGTGTCCCATGGCTATTCCATCATCTATGGCAATTGTATCGAATTCGGCCGCATAGAACCCTTCTTCTTCAATCCATTGTTTTACCATCTGTCCAATATTATGAAGGTGTGTATGGCCTGGTACAAACTGAGTAAAAGAGTTGACTACAGCAATGATGGGTTTACCTATTTGTTCTTCTTTCATACCAGTTGCTCGCCATAAGCTTCTGGCACCGGCCATTAGTCGGCCCTCGGTGGTGGTTAAGCTACGTAATTTGTGTTTCATTTTTATTGGTTTTTATTGTTTATTCCCGTTCCTATAACATGAAAAAACCCTTCTCATTTTGGTTGAGAAGGGTTTTTTATATGTTTTTTTCTCTTTTGCTTCAAGCAATACCATTCTCAACCCCTGATCGTGTGACCAAGACCACTACTACCACGAGTAGAATAATATTGCTTAGCAAAGATTTCATACGCATCATGATTCTTATCTTTGGCAAATGTATAAAAAGATTTTTTATTTATCAAAAATTATTTTTAAAAATTATATTGAATTATTTAAGAAAAAGATTAAAAATTTTAACCATTTTTATAATAAAGATCGGGAACCAGATACTATTTATAGTTGGTTGGTAAGCCTAATGAATCACTTAATCTGAGGTTATTCTTTTATGTAATTTAAACTTCCTCATAACATAGGTTAGACAAAATTTAATTGCTTATTTTTAAGAATAAGGATAGTCAGAATATCTATGAACGATAGTTGAGATAAGGCAACACTAAAACATAGTAAAGCAATTGATTGGCTCGACTATGTAGATTTATGAATATATTTTAATGATACACAATGTTGGAATTCAGTATATTATATAATACTCTAAAGATTTTTTTGCCCATGATTAAAAAGCTGCCATTAACAAATCAATATCACTTGAAGGAATATTAAACATTTTGCCAATGTGGACATTAGTCAGAATTCCATTAAAAAGATATACCCCCTGTCTTAATCCCTTATCTTCTTTAAGTAGGTTGTTGATTCCACCCCGTCTGCCTGTTCGAATTAGTATGGGTAAAAGGATATTACTTAATGCAATAGAGGCGGTACGAGGAACTCTTGAAGGTAAGTTGGGTATTGAATAATGAATTACCCCATGTTTAATGTAGGATGGGCTTTGTATGTTTCGACATTCTGATGTTTCAATAACTTTTCCGTAAGCAATACCAATGTCTATGATTACAGAGCCCTTTTTCATGGTACATACCATATCTTCGGTAACTCTATATTGTAATTCCTGTTCTTCACCATTGCATGCACAGATCACAACGTCGGCACTTTTGAGTGCTTTTATGATAACTTGGGGATGAAAGACCGAGGTATGTAAATGTAAACCAAATAAGTTTTGTAGTCTTATAAGTGCGTTTATGTTATTATCGAAAACTTTTACAATAGCACCTAATCCCTGTGCAGCTTTTATGATATACTCGGTTGCAGTGTTGGCTCCTAATACTACCACTTCAGCAGGGGTTATTCCGGCTATTCCTCCTAAGAGAACCCCTTTTCCACCATGTGCATTACTTAAATATTCGGCAGCTATAAGAACAGCAGTAGAACCCGAAATAGCATTCATTGAACGTACTACAGGATAACTATCGTTGTCGTCTTTTATATATTCAAAAGCTATTCCCGTTATCTTTTTTTCCATTAATTTGTGAAAAAATGCAATCGATTGAATATTCAAAACTAATGAGGAAATGATGGTTTGTTGTCCTTTTAAAAGTTCTATTTCATCTATGGTAAGTGGAGCTACTTTCAATATAATATCGCTTTGGAATATCGTATTTTTGTCTTTGACTATAAAGCCCCCTCTTTCGCTATAGTCTTTATCTAGATAATGTGCATTTTTCCCTGCATTGCTTTCAATTATAACCTCATGTCCTTCATTTACAAGAATTTCAACTGCTTCAGGAGTCAGAGGCACTCGAGTTTCTTGTAATTCTTTATCGCAGGGTATGCCTATGAGAAGTTTTTTAAACTTATTGTCTATGGCAAGTTTTTCTTCTTGAGGTAATAAACCACTTTTTCCCCAACTGAAACGAATATTTTCTTGTTGTGTACCCATATTTGCTTAAACTAAAAGTCCTTAATAAGACTTCTTTTTATTAATCAAATTTAGATGTTAACCTATCATTTTGCAAATATTTTTTTTGAATATTTCTAAAATCATTTAATGATTTATGATGGACTTTAATTGATAATAATATTGTGAAAAAAGATGGTAAAGTCCTCTTTTTTTATGATGTAAATCTCTTAAATTTTTTTTATCTAATAACTGCCAATACTATATGAAACATAATTGGATATTAAGGTAGAAAGGGAGTATAATTATTTTTACCCTTGAGTTTATCTTTAATTACAATTATTTCTCTATAAAGATTATTTATAGAATTTAAAATAATTTAAAGCATTATAATAACAAATATTTTCAACCATTTTTACCAGCATTTCTTTTTCATAGGGTAATTCTCCATTAATTACATCCTTACCAATAATATTACAAAGGATTCTTCTAAAATACTCATGTCGGGGGAACGAAAGATAGCTTCGGGAGTCGGTAAGCATACCTATAAATCTACTCAAAAGACCCATATTAGATAGGGCATTAATTTGACGCTCAATACCATCTTTTTGATCGAGGAACCACCATGCAGCTCCCATTTGAATTTTGCCAGGTATGCTCCCATCCTGAAAATTACCTATCATGGTAGCAATGAGTTCATTATCCCTGGGATTAATATTGTATATTATGGTTTTAGTAAGCTGATTGGTTTGATCCAATCGGTCGAGAAAATGAGCAAGGGATTTTCCGTAATTGGCATCTCCTATTGAATCGAATCCTTTATCGGGTCCTAAAAGTTTGTACATTCGGGTGTTGTTGTTTCTTATGGGGCCTACATGCCATTGTTGAGTCCATCCTTTAGCATGGTCCATAATAGCAAATTCATAACACATAGCAGATTTAAATTTCGAACATTCTTCTGGAGTTAGGTTTTTCCCCGATCGTACTTTATTAAAAATACATCTGATTTCAGTTAATGTATAATTTTCTGAATAAAATGTTTCTATGCCATGGTCGGAAAGTCGACATCCATTTTCATGAAAAAAATTGTGGCGTATTTGTAAAGCTTCCAAGAGTTGTTCGTATGTTTTAATACTTTTTTCCGATACTTCTTCCAGTTTGTTTATATAATTGTTGTATTTTACTGGATCTTCAACGTGCATAGAGGCATCGGGGCGCCAGGTTGGTAAAATGCGAATTTCAAAGTTGTCTTTTTTTATTTTTTTATGATGTTCGAGGGTATCGATAGGATCATCTGTGGTACAAACTATCTCAACCTTCATTTTTCTGAGTAAATTTCGTACAGAAAATTCTTTCTGCTGAAGCATGGCAGAAGTTTGTTCATATATTTCATTAGCTGTCTCGGGTTTGAGTAATTTTTCAATTCCGAAATATCTTTTTAATTCTAAGTGTGTCCAGTGAAACAGAGGATTACGCATGGTATAAGGAACAGTTTCTGCCCACTTTAGGAATTTTTCTTTGTCGGTGGCATTTCCCGTACAGAAATATTCATCAACCCCATTAGTACGCATAGCACGCCATTTGTAATGATCTCCATATAGCCAAGCCTGAGTAATATTTTCATAATTAATATCTTCTGCTATTTCTCTGGGGTTGAGATGACAATGATAATCTATAATAGGTAATTGTGAAGCGTATTCGTGATATAAATTTTCCGCTACAGTATTTTGTAGTAAAAAATTTTCATCTAAGAATTTTTTCATAGTATGATATATTTATATTTCTATCCTTTTCATTTTGGGAACTATAATTTGATAGACAACCCAGGCAACAAGATATGCTGAACCAGCAATGATAAAAAGAATGGTGTAACCTGTTTCTATATGACCTAATTTTTTATAAAATTCTAAAATGTAACCGGCAAAAAAAGCAATGAGAGTACCGCCTATTGCTCCGGCCATACCTCCAATACCAGTTACAGAACTAACTACCTTTTTGGGGAACATATCGGAAACTGTTGTAAAAATATTTGCAGACCATGCCTGATGCGCGGCTGCTGCCAAGCTTATAAGACCAATTGCTCCCCAAAGGCTTACTCCTTCAGATTGTGTAAACATAATAGGCATTACTAATAAAGCAAAAAGTAACATGGTATATTTCCTGCTTTTATAAACGGGCATACCTTTTGAAATAAGAAAGGATGAAAGCCAACCGCCCATTATACTACCAATAGTTGTGGCTGTGTAAATAATTACCATAGGTAATCCAAAGCTTTTTAAGTCAAGACCTGTACCTCTAACTGTAGCTAACCAACCAGGGATCCAAAAGAGATAAAACCACCAGATAGGATCGGTGATAAATTTTCCCAGTACAAATGCCCATGTTTGTGGGTATCGAAGAAGTTTCCACCACGATATTTTTTCCTGGTTGTCATAGGTTTCATCGGTGTCGCTTTTAATGTAAGCCAATTCTTCTGCGGAAAGGCGTTTATTTTTTTCGGGACTATCATAATACAAAAACCAAAAAATGAGCCAAATGAAACCTGTGGCTCCCACAATAATAAATGCACTTTGCCAACCCAAATGATAGGCTAACCAGGGAACAACGACAGGAGCCAGTAGTGCTCCAACATTGGCACCCGAATTGAATATTCCAGTTGCTAGTGCTCTTTCTTTTTTGGGGAACCATTCGGCTACAGTTTTAATAGCTGCAGGAAAATTTCCGGCTTCCGATATGCCAAGTAAAGCTCTAAATACTCCGAATGAAAAGGCACTTTTAGCAAAAGCATGTAACATGGCGGCAATACTCCAGAAAATGAGAGTAAGGGCATATCCCAACCGGGTACCTATCATGTCAATAAGACGACCTGCAAAGATCATTCCTACAGCATATGCAATTTGAAAGGCCATCACTATATAACCATACTCTATTTCGTTAAGTCCAATTTCTCTTTCAAGAATAGGCTTAAGTATAGCAATTACCTGTCTGTCTAAGTAATTAATGGTTGTGGCAAAAAATACAAGCACACATATTGTCCATCGGTAGCTTTTATTCATTTTATCTCGAATAAGTTGTCATTTTTTCATTCAGAAATAAAAACTATACGTTGTATGTAGTAGAAGCTGTATTTCCCCCTCTGCCGGTCCAATTGGTATGAAAAAATTCACCTCTGGGTTTATCAATTCTTTCGTAAGTGTGAGCACCAAAATAATCACGTTGTGCCTGAATAAGATTAGCTGGCAGATATTCAGCTCTATAACCGTCAAAATATGTTAATGCGGAAGTGAATGCAGGTATGGATAATCCGTTATGAATAGCAGCAGCAATTACTTCACGCCAACCTTTTTGTGCTTTAATTAATTTATCTCTAAAAAAATCATCCAATAATAAATTGTTGAGTTGAGGATTATTATCAAATGCCTCTTTAATTTTTCCTAAAAATGCCGAACGTATAATGCACCCCCCACGCCACATGAGTGCTATTTCTCCATAGTTTAAGTTCCAACGATACTCTTCTGCAGCTGCTTTCATAAGTGAAAAACCCTGAGCATAAGAAACTATTTTTGAAGCAAAAAGTGCATCGTGTAAGTATTCTGTCATTTCTTTTTTATTGCCACTAAAGTGGACATTAGGCCCCAATAAAATCTTAGAGGCATTGGTACGTTCTTCTTTCATAGCCGATAAAGAACGTGCAAATACTGCCTCTACAATTAGAGTAACAGGTACACCTAATTGTAATGCTTCTATTCCTGTCCACTTCCCCGTTCCTTTTTGACCAGCTGCATCTAAAATTTTATCTATTAAATAACTTCCATCGGCTTCACGATACGATAAAATATCGCCCGTAATTTCAATAAGATAGCTATTTAAATCTCCTTTATTCCATTCACGAAAAATGTTAGACATTTCTTCATTCGACATACCCAGCATTTGGTGCATAATAAAGTATGCCTCACTGATCAATTGCATATCTCCATATTCTATTCCATTATGTACCATCTTAACAAAATGACCAGCACCATTCTCGCCAACCCATTCACAGCATGGTACACCATCATCTACTTTTGCTGCTATGGATTGAAAAATAGGCTTAACTAAGGGCCAAGCTTTGGACGAACCACCTGGCATTATGCTGGGTCCTTTTAGTGCTCCTTCCTCTCCTCCCGATACACCTGTTCCTATGAATAAGAGATTCTTACTCTCTAAATATTGGGTACGTCGAATGGTATCTGTAAAATAAGAATTACCCCCGTCAATGATTATGTCGCCAGGTTCTAAATATGGTATTAATTGTTCTATTAAGTCATCTACCGGTTTGCCTGCTTTAACCATTAACATGATTTTTCGAGGCCGTTCAAGTGATTCGACCAGTTCTTTTATTGAATGTGCTCCTCTAATGTTTTTATCTTTTGCTCTACCATTTAGAAATACATCTACCTTTTCTGTGGTTCTATTGTAAACTGTGACGGTAAAACCTTTACTTTCCATGTTCAGGACCAGGTTTTCTCCCATAACTGCAAGTCCTGCAAGTCCAATATCAGATAGTTTTTTCATATTATGTAATTTTTTTGTAAAGTTATATACTTACAAACATAAGTAATAACTATTTTGTTCCAATTACATTTATATGCATAAAATTAATTAACGCCATTTCTCCCGCTAAAAGTAGTAAAAACATAATCCTATTGTGCGATAAATATTGCAATTATGGATATTGGTAATTACTTTTTAGTAAAATTCAATGAATTTGTGAATAGCTATTATTTTAAAAACTTAAATTATGGGGGAAATTTATGTCAAAAAGGGGTATTTTCTTATAAAAGAATATAAATTAGCTTTTGTTTATAGAGTTAAAATATCAACAGTATGATTGTCAATTAAAAACCTTCCCTGGCTATTGTTCCATAAATAGGTTTTTATTTTATATGTAGGAGCTTTATAAAAATTAGGAATTTTATACGTGTAGGTATTGATATGCCATTTATGGATAGAAAAATTATTTTCCAATGTATAATTAATCCATTCCATTGTTTTCCCACTTTTTATATGAATTATTTCAATAATAAGATTGGCATTTGCAATAGAATCAATCTTATACAATGCCAAACTAATATTCAAGCTATAAATATTTTTATATTCAATAGTGTCAAAAGCTATTTCGATAGAAGGACTATATGATTCAAGCGCTGGCATTTTTAAGCTATAATATCCAACAAAAGCAGTTGTATCAATTCTTTCACTATCAATTGAGTTTATATTTTCGAATGTATGGGATACCTTATATTTGATTTTTATATTATTATTATTTTTAATCTCTCTTTCATTTGTAAGGAAAATTATAATTAATGGGACAATAATAATTAAGGTAACAAATACAATATTCCGAACTTTATTTCGATATAAAAAAAGCAAATGATGCCCATTACGTAAAACATTTTCTATTCGCTGGATTAAAATAGCCAATGCAATGGAAAGTAGAAGATAAATAAAAGTTATAGATAGTGTTGCAATGGGTGTATTAAGATGATTTGCTAATTTTATAAAATTATTTCTAAGTATGCCATGGCCGGCAAATAAATACATAGAAATTGATCCCAGATAAATCAATTGCAAATATATCTTCCCTAATTGATTTTTATATTTTAAAAAAAATTGAATAAGTAACACCAGTAATATGGCGGCAGAAAAGTGTGTCAATGGCCATAGATATTCCAAAAAATTTCCAGCCAAAAAAAGTAGTATTATTGCAATCAATATCCATGTGGGTATTTTTAATGTTTTTTTATTGGCTAACATTATACCCAAACAAAATTCTGGTAAATGCCCAATAAAAAGATAAAGAGGATTTAATCCAATACTTCCAAGTGGACGATAAAGCAAATAATTGACTATAATACCTACTATAGCAATTGGATATAAAATAGAGGTGCCCAATTTTTTTACTCCCCAATGGATAAAAGGGAAAATTGCATATAATTGAAAAATAAAAGAATAGAACCACCACGGGCCATTAACAGCTAGAGCTTTTCCGGGAATAAAATTTGCTAATAACGAAAGTTGAAGTAATAAATCTGTTAAAGTCGATTTGTCTATGAATTTTCCTGTAGTAAGTATTATGATAATTATATATAATATTGATGCTATAAAAAATGAAGGGTATATTTTATTTATTCTTTGTTTCAAAAAGTTATAATAAGATGTTTTTTTATTATTGAATGAAAGAGATAATCCATAGGCACTTATAAATATAAAAGCTTGTACCCCATAATGACCAAAAAAATTGAAAAAAGCATGAAAAAATTCTAATGGTTGAGTGGTAATTATTAAAAAAAATTTTTGGATATAAAAATCATTATACCAGAATTCATTTT
>FWPV01005501.1_pt1 | contig 25232 bp, 26 predicted proteins | sample 2228371 | NCBI WGS metagenome assembly FWPV01 (sample SAMEA103939776, study PRJEB20133) | metagenome | reverse complement strand
TAAGGTATAAACAAGGCTAAAACATAAAACTTTCACTTAAACATAACTTTATGAACTTTCAACTTTATAACTTTATAACTGACACACTTTCAACTGATACATTCTTGCCTACTAAGAAATTTTTTCTACAAAATTTCACTTTTTTTATTTTCAAAAGTAAAATAATTATGTAAACCAAAATGGAGGTGTAGTGGAGATGTTTAAGAGATATTTTTTGTTAGCGTTAACGGTAGGTTTTTTTGTAAGTTGTAACCTGATGGAAACAAGTATTAGTCAAGGGACAGGAACCAACTCAACTTCATCAAGTAGTTCATCTGTAACAAGTTTTCCAAGTACAAATGGTGGAATTTTCAATCCCGGCACAGGCTACAATTTAGTATGGTCAGATGAATTTAATGGTACTACTATTGATTTATCGAAATGGAGTTATGAAACAAAGGCTACGGGATGGAGTCAATCCTGGAACAATGAACACCAGGATTATACTGACAATGGAACTGGCGGACCAAATGCTTTTGTAACAAATGGGATGCTAGTTATAAAAGCAATAAAGGTAAATAATAATTATACTTTTAATTCCTATACTTCTGCAAGAATGGTTACAAAGGGAAAACATTCATGGCAATATGGTAAGATTGTTGGTAGAATAGCCTTACCTTATGGGAAAGGTATATGGCCAGCTTTCTGGATGCTTGGTAACAGCGGAACATGGCCTGCCTCTGGCGAAATTGACATAATGGAGCAGATTGGTAATCCTTCAAACAAAGTCTATGCAACACTGCACTGGGGAGAACCTGATAGTCCTCATGCCAGCTATGGAACAAGTACAACTATTGCTAATCCACTTGAGTTTCATATATATTGGGCTGAATGGGATTCAAATTTTATCAAAATGGGAGTTGACAGTACCCAATATTTCGTTATGGATATAACAGGTCCCGAAAAGTCAGAATTTCACCAGCCTTTTTATATACTACTTAATCTTGCTGTTGGTGGTAATTGGCCAGGTTCCCCGGATCCTACAACTGTTTTCCCTCAATATATGTTTGTTGACTGGATAAGGGTTTATCAAAAATAGTAAAAAAGCGTGGGTTGCCACGCTTTTTTTATTTATTAACCCTTTTCTTTAAGAAAGTGGTTGAGTTTTGGCCGCCACGCTTTTTTTATTTATTAACCACTTTTCTTTAAGAAAGTGGTTGAGTTTTGGCCTGCTACGCTTTTTTTTATTTATTAACCATTTTCCTTTACGAAAGTCCTTTAGTTTTGGTTCACCACGTTTTTTTATTTATTAATTCTTCCAGTGAAAGGTAAATTATAAAATTCTCAAGTTTTTGAGAAAAAATATTTATTATGATATTTGTTTTTTCAAAATCTTCTAAATTAAAGCTAAGGTTTTCCTTTTTCTCTGATATGTTTATAACACCAAAGGCTCTATTTATTATTTTTACAGGAAATATCATAAAAGATTTCTGTTTGTAATAATCTTTATTTTTTCTGCCAAGTATCGGATGTGTTTCAATATTTGTTACAAAAAGCCTTTTTTCTGTTTTAAACACATAGTATGAAAGAGAATCTTTATCAAATGAAAAATCTTTTAACTCGAAATTTTTCTTATAAATAAAAAGTTCTTTTTTATTAAAGTCATAAAATTCAATAGAGATTCTATCTGCATTTGTTATTCTTTTTAAAACTTTGAATAGATTTTCAAAGAGTTCATTTATATTTTTAGAATTCATTATTTCTTCAATATTAGGATATATATTCTCTTCAGATATTTTTACTATTTTTTCTTCTTTAGTTAGAATGTTATTTTTAAGTAATTCTATTTCTTTAGATAGAGTAGAAATTTTGCTATCCTCTTTTTCACTTTTATTGTTTGTAAACCACAAAAATGTAATAGCTGAAATTAAAAATAAAGTAAATAGTATAAGTTTAATTTGAAAAATAGAGAATTTTAACAATTCGCTATTTCTTGGTAGTTCAATAAATTCTCTGTATAATAGATATATCCATAACAAAACAAACCCAATAATCAAAAAATCAAGTAGAAAAATTAAAATTTTTTTATACATAATTTTTACTCCAGATAATGTAATACATCTTCACACAGATAAAAGGAGATTCTCTTATCATTTTCTACAGCATGGCTTGCTTCGGACGAAAGCTTTGAAGTTGAAACAATTACTACTCTATTGACTTTCATTTCTTTCATAACAGACAAGATACTCATTAAAGAAATATAACCTATTGCTTCTTTCCATCTTCTCACGCAGAATAACACTCTATTATTAGTTTGATATTTTTCTACACACAGAAAATCAATAGCTTTACCTTCTGCAGAGGCTACTGGATCGGTTTTAACACTTTGATTTAATATCTTAAAACCCATTTTATCTGCAAGTTCTCTAGAAAAATTTAAAAAAGAAGGAACATCCATCGTGTGAATCTTTTCACATATGTCTTCTTCTGTTTCTTCTTGTTCTTTCATTTCTTCTTTTACAGTCTTTTTTGATTCTCCTTTCTGTTTTAAAAAATTTATTTTTCCTTCTGCATATTTTTCAATTATAGTTGTAGGATCAAACCTGTTGATGACTTTAGGCCCAAATAATTCCCACAAAATATCTTTATTTATAAAATTCCATTTCCAGTTTGCAAAAATTTCATCCATTTCTTTTGAGGCTAAATTTGCTCTATTTTCAAGTTCAGAAAATTCAATTTCATCTTTAAATGGTCTTCTTTCAGCATATAGCTGCAATTCCTTATCTCTCTTATACTTGCTAAGAATTGAGGTCAACTCATATAAATGACTCTGTGTCTTTTTTTCTTCTTCTGAAATTTCTGTTTGGGATGATTTGAATGTTATTGTTTTACTCAATATTTCTAAAGCAATATCAAAATATTTTTGCTGTATTCTAAAAAAGAATGTTGCCATTGTTACATCATTTTTATATGGATTATCTGGAAGGGTATTGTTTATATTTTCCATTTGTGTTATCAAATCCTTAACTATTTCATAATTATTTTCACTTAAATATATTATATAAAGCATTTTGATTAAAAAGAATAATTCTCTTATATCCATTAAATCCTTAAACTTATTTGCAGTTTCTTCAATTATCTCTTTTGCTTTACTTAAATATCCAAGTCTCAAGTTATTATATGCAAAGATTATCTTTTTTCTATAATCTTTATCATCAAGTTTAACAGCTGTTTCTAATATTGTATTTGCATCTTCCCATTTATCTACCATAATTAAGCACAATCCATAATCTTTTAGGAACTCCGGATCATTTTTATAGGCATTCAATGCTTTTTCAAAGAATGGTAAAGCTCTATAGAAAAATTTTTGAGAATAAATTATATCAGCTATGTTGTAAAGTACTTCTTTTGAAGATGATAACATATTGAATGCCTGGAGAAGATAATCGAGTGCATCTTGTTCTCTACCAATTTTTCTATATAATAATCCAACCCTTTTATAAAGTTCAAATATTGAAAAGTATTTTGATTCTTTTCCTATTTCTATTAATTTTACATAATAACCTATAGCTTCTGGATATAATTGCTTTTCTTCATTAATATTTCCAAGATGCCATAATGCTTCTATGTCATTAGGATTCTTTCTCAAAGCATCCATAAAGATAGCAAGAGCTGCATCAAGATTTCCATCTTTTACAGCTTTTTCAGCTTTTTTTATTTTTACTTCCCTCAGAGAAAAGTAAAGGTAGTAAACTACAAAAAAAGTTAAAACTACAAAAATTATGACAACTTCCATTTTTTACTCCTGAAACTAACTGTGAAGAAATAATTAATTATATTATCGGAAAAATAATATATGATTTTAAAATCAAGTATTCATTCTGTTGAATAATTTTTAAAAATATCTTAAAATATTAAGATAGTTTTACTATGAAAAAGGGAGAAAGTTATGAATTTATTTACAGCAATAAGAGATGCTTTTATCAATGATTTAGCAATTGACCTTGGAACTGCAAATACTTTAATTTATGTTAGAGGAAAAGGTATAGTTTTATCTGAACCCTCGGTAGTAGCAATTCAAACGGGAACTGGAAAGGTTATGGCTGTTGGTAGAGAAGCAAAAAATATGCTTGGTAAAACTCCTGGAGATATTGTAGCGATAAGACCAATGAGAGAGGGAGTTATAGCGGATTTTGAAGTAGTTGGTAAAATGTTAAAATATTTTATAACGAAAAGTCAGACTGGAAGAAAGTTAGTTCATCCAAGAGTTGTGATAGGTGTTCCAACAGGTGTTACAGAAGTAGAAAAAAGGGCAGTTAAAGAGTCTGTTGAACAGGCTGGAGCAACCAAAAGTTATCTCATAGAAGCACCAAAAGCTGCTGCATTGGGGGCAAACATTCCTATAGATGAACCAGCCGGACATATGATTATTGACATTGGTGGAGGAACTACTGAAGTAGCCGTTCTTTCTCTTGGTGGAATAGTTATATCTAATTCTATAAGAGTTGGTGGAGACAAATTCGATGAAGCAATAATGGCACATCTTAAAAAATATCATAATTTGATAATAGGTGAAAGAACTGCTGAAGAGTTAAAGATCAAGATAGGTAGTGCATATCCCCTTAAGACTGTAGAAACAATGGAAATCAAAGGTAGAGATGCTATAAGTGGACTTCCAAGAGTTTTAAAGATAGATAGTGTTGAGGTTAGAGAAGCATTGCAGGAGACTGTAAACAAAGTATTAGAGGCAGTAAGACAAACTTTAGACCAGACTCCTCCAGAACTTGCATCAGACATAATCGAAAGAGGTATAGTAATGGCCGGAGGAGGTTCTTTACTAAGAGGTCTTCCTAAGTTTATTTCTAAAAATACAGGTGTACCCGTTTTTCTTGCTGAAAATCCATTAACATGTGATGTTTTAGGTGCCGGAAAATTTCTGGAACAGATCAGAAAGTATGAAAGTCAATATGTAGAGTAAGTTTATGCGTTTTTTGTATTTTTACAAAAATAAGCAAACTTTTACTCTTGTAATATTGCTTTTAATTTCTTTTTCTCTTATGTTTTTTAATATTAAGATTTCTTTCTTGCAAATAAGGAATGTGCTATTCTTTTTAGTATATCCCTTTGAAACTGCTGTTTCATGGGTGGGAACTTCAATATCAAAAGCTTTTTCATCATTTAAACAAGTTGAAGAACTTGAAAGAGAAGTTGTTTTATTAAAAGAAAGACTTGTGAAATATCAAGAATTTTTAACAATGTATGATCAACTTTTGAAGGAAAATGAAGAGCTCAAAAATGCCCTTGATATAAAAAAATCTTTTTCATTTACATCAGTTTATGCTCGAGTAACTTTTAGAGATCCTACTTTTTTAAATCAAACTATTATTGTCGATAAAGGTTCTGTACATGGTGTTAGAATGAATATGAGTGTTGTTTCTTTTGATGAAAATGGTAATGTTTATTTGGTTGGTAAAACTATAGAGGTTTCTCCATTTTCTTCAAAAATAAAAGTTTTAAATGCTCCGGACTTTTATTTGGGAGTTATATTTGAAAAAAATAGATATATAGGAATAATGAAAGGCGGTGGTGGATTTAGTAGTTGTATTGTAAATTATGTTCCAATGGAAGCTCCTGTGGAAATAGGAGAAAATGTTTATACAAGTGGAGAAAGTGATATTTTTCCACCAGATATTCTGGTAGGTAAAGTAGTAGCAAGTAGTAGTTCAGTTAGTGATAAGTTTTTTAAAAATGTTTATGTCAGACCTTTTTTTGTATATTCTAAGCTAAAAGAAGTTTTTATAATTATATGGCAAAAAAATGAAGAGAAGATAGATATAAAGGTAGAGTATAATGAAAAATAAAATCTTTTTTTTCTTAAAATATGGATTGATAATTATAATTTTTGTGGCAATTCAATCAAGCAATATCCTTTCTTTGTTAGATATTTCTCCAGATTTAATTTTAATCCTTGTAATTATACATTCACTTTATTTTGGTAATTATTCTGGAATGTTTTTTGGTTTCTTTATGGGAATATTTTTAGACAGTATGTCTGGAACGTTGCTTGGTACAAATGCGTTTGTTTTTACATTTATAAGTGCTTTTCTTGGCTTTTACAGAAAATATATTTTTGTTTCTGACTTTCTGTCATTTGTTATTTTTATAATTATTGCAACAGTAATAAAATATATTCTATACTCAATACTATATTTTATTTTTAGAATAGAATTACTTAATTTTTATATACTTATTAAGCTGGCTGGAGAAATCTTTTATAATTCCTTTGTTAGCCTTCCACTCTTTTTCATTTTACCTTTTGTTTACAAAAGAAAAAATATTTTGTATTAAAGTTGAAAATTTTAAAAAATTGATGTAGTGTATAAGAGAAGGCTTCAGGAGGTAATTTATGAAAAAATTTTTATTATTAATTTTAGTTTTTAGTCCCTTATTTTCAGAAACAACAAAAATTATAAAAAATAAGAATGACTTTGGTGGTAAAACTTATGAAACAGTTTTTTCAAAAGGGGATAATTTTTTTGATAAATTAAACATTTTCAGAGCAATAACACACTACGATATTGGAAATGAACTGGTAATGGTTGAATATTTCTTTACAAAAGATTTTGTAGAAAGAAAAAATTACGAAAAAAAGATAGAATATTATGGCAAAAATAAAAAAGTAAATAAGGCAGAATTTTTTTATACAAAAAAGCATTCTGATGATAAAGGACTCTATAAAGTCATAGATATACTTGATGAAAATGGTGAAGTTGTTCAAATATTGTTCTTTTACACAGATAAGTTTATTTCAAAATATGGCTTTTCAAATTGTATAATGTATCTTGCCAAGGGTTATATTACTAAAATCGAGTATAATTATACAGATGATTTTGCAAAAAAACACAACTATAAAATTAGAGAAGATATTTATGTTTACGATTCACAGGGTAATAGAAAGGTTTCAACTACAATTTTATACAATACAGAAGGAAAAGAAGTAAAAAGAATAGAAAATCCAATTGATTTATTTTTACCCGAGAGATAGTTGACTTTTTTTGTAGAGTATTTCAAAATAATATCTTCCTTTTAAAGTAAGGAGGATATTGTGAAAAATTTAGAAACGCTCTTTTTAATAAATTATGGCCTTTATGTAGTTAGTTCAATTAATAAATTTGGTAAGCCAAATGGTTTTATAGCCAATGCTTTTACTCAGGTCAACTCTGAACCACCTACTTTTGCTCTTGTTGTAAACAAGAATAATTTTACTCATTCTTATATTGAAGAAAGTAATATTTTTTCTCTATCGATACTCTCGATAAATACTCCATTGAATTTTATTGGTCATTTTGGTTTTAAAAGTGGAAAAGAATTTGACAAGTTTAAAAATATTAACTATATTATGTCAGAATATAATGTGCCTGTAGTTACTGATAATACAGTGGGTTATATTGTTTCAAAGGTTTTTAAAACAATCGATATGGAATCACACACTATATTTATTGGTAATCTAATGGAAGCAGTTACATTAAAAGAAGAAGAACCCATGACTTATCTCTACTACAGAAAGGTAAAAAAAGGCACTACTTCAAAAAACGCACCAACATATATTTCAAAAGAAAATTTGGAGGGTAAAAATATGGAAAAATATGTATGTAAAGTTTGTGGATATGTTTATGACCCGGCAGTAGGAGACCCGGATTCTGGAATAAATCCTGGAACTCCATTTGACAAACTTCCTGATTCATGGGTTTGCCCAATTTGTGGGGCAGGAAAGGATCAATTTGAAAAAGAATAAAGGAGTTTTTAACTTATGGCTTATAGAGTTATTACTGACAGAGTTTTTGAGGTCGGAGCAATAGATTGGAATAGGCGTAGTTTTGATGAGCTTGTTCCATTACATGAAGGAACAAGCTATAATTCGTATTTGATCAAAGGAAGTGAAAAGATAGCTTTAATTGATACAGTTGATCCAAAAATGCTTAATGTCCTTATAGACAACCTGAAAAGTAGCGGTGTAGCAAAAATAGACTACATAATTTCCAATCATGCGGAACAGGATCATTCAGGATGTATCCCAGAAATTCTAAAATTATTTCCAGATTCAAAAGTTGTAACGAATGAAAAGTGTAAAAATTTTCTTAAGGATTTACTTTTACTTAAAGATGAAGATTTTATCACTATAAATGATGGTGAAAAAATATCACTTGGTGATAAAACATTAAGATTTATTTTATTTCCATGGGTGCATTGGCCAGAAACAATGTTAACTTATCTTGAAGAGGATAAAATCCTCTTTTCATGCGATCTTTTTGGCTCACATGTAGCTGATTCCAGGTTGTTTGCCACAAAGGATGATGAGATAATGATCTATGAAGGAGCTTTTAGATATTTCTCTGAAATAATGTATCCATTTAGAGATAATATAAGAAATCAACTAAGTAAGGTTACAGAGCTTGATATAAAATATATAGCTCCATCTCATGGACAGGTTTACGAAAAACCTGAGTTTATAATTAACTGTTACAAGGAATGGATTTCACCTGATGTCAAAAACAAAGTTGTAATTGCTTATAACTCTATGCATGGAAGTACAGAAAAGATGGTTGTATACCTTACTTCTGAATTAACAAAGAGAAATATTACTGTAGTACCATTCCATCTTTCTGTAACAGATATAGGAAAGCTCGCAATGGAAATTACAGATGCAGCTACCGTAGTAGTTGGTAGCTCTCAAGTGCTTGGTGGGATGCATCCTTCTGTAGCATATGCCTTATATTTTTATAATCTTTTAAGACCAAAAACAAAATTTATTTCTGTAATTGGTTCTTATGGGTGGGGTGGTAAAATGCTAGAACAAATCCAGTCAATGCTTTACAATCTTAAGGCTGAGTTAATTTCCCCCGTTATTGCAAAAGGTTATCCAAAGGAAGAAGATTTTAATAATCTTTCTAAACTTGCAGATACAATTCTTGAAAACCATAAGAAGATAGGCATAGCTCAATAAAACAAAAGGTGGCGGGATAATTCCACGCCACCTTTTTTATGATCATCAACCAAAAAATTTTTTTAAAATTTTTTAAAAATTTTCTAAAGCAAAAATTTTAAGCGTCGATAGTAATAATGTGATTTAATAATCAGGAACCCCCGCAGTTATACAACACCTTTTAACCGATGGTTAGGGAAACGCCTATCCCTAACTAACCAAGAAGCCTCAGCACAAGCTGGGGCTTTAAATTTGCCTGAGCCAGCATTGAAACGTTTGACTGAGCTAATATTTGATTCTTTACATATTCACTCATCTGTTCAGCCATATCTGTATCTCTGATTCTTGATTCTGCTGCCATTGTATTTTCATAAGCAACATATAATCCTTTGTAAAGTTTCTCAAATCTGTTCTGATAAGAACCAAGATCCGCTCTTTGCTTAATAACTACCTCAAGAGCCTTATCAACCACACCAATTGATCTGTTTGCACTATCCATATTACTTGAACTAATCAATTTTACGCCATCCTGGTTAACAAGCCCAAGAGCCTGTGCATCCATATTTCCAACAAAAACCTGCACCCTTTGATCCATATTCGGACCAATATGGAACCATAGTCCAGCAGTTTGCTGATTAGGACCACCAACTCCAGAGGCAGCGACTGTTTCTGGTGCCTGGAATCTTCCAGTGAGAATAGTCATACCATTATAGTGTGAATGCTTAGCGATTCTATCTACTTCAGATACAAGCTGAGATAATTCAATATTTATAAGCATTCTATCCTGATCACTGTATATACCGTTTCCTGCCTGAACAGAAAGCTCTCTTATTCTCTGTAAAATATTTGTTGTCTCCTCAAGATAACCTTCTGCCGTTTGCAAGAATGAGATAGCATCTTCAGTGTTCCTCATCGCCTGGTGAAGACCTGAAATTTGTGACCTCATTTTTTCTGAAACAGCTAGCCCTGAAGCATCATCTCCAGCCTTGTTTATTCTTAAGCCTGAAGAGAGCTTCTCTATATCGCCAGACAACTTCATATCATTTATTTTAAGTTGTCTGTTCGAAAATACGGAAGAGATATTGTGGTTTACTATCATAGCCACCCTCCTTGTTTTTTTGTAACATCCTTGTGGATAATTTTTTTAAACTGCAGGGGTCCTGATAACTGCACTCTCTTCCAAAAAATGCAGTACCTTAAAGGAGGGACTAACCACTATGCCTATTACCCATTAATAAAAACAATAACATTCATTTCTAATATAAGTTAGGGTTTGAGGCTACCATTATTAAATGGCAGCCTCAAGTATTTATTTATCAAAACTAAATTGCCTATCCCTAACGTCCAGAAGCCCTCTTCATAAAGTTACCTTAATAATTGTAACATTAATTGAGGCTTCTGGTTAGCCTGAGCTAACATTGCTGTCGCAGACTGAGTAAGAATTTGAGTTCTTACAAAGAAGCTCATCTGTTCAGCCATATCTGTATCTCTGATTCTTGATTCTGCTGCCTGCATATTTTCATAACCAATCAAGAGACCAACAGACAATTTCTCAAGTCTGTTCTGATAAGCACCTAAATCAGCTCTCTGTTTTGAAACTCTTTCGAGAGCTTTGTCAATAATACCTATAGCCATATTTGCCTTGTCTGGGGTGCTTAAGCTAAGTATTTCTTTACTTGAAACATCTCTTACTCCTAAAGCCTCAGAAGTCATTGTGTTAATAAATGCTTGCATTCTTTGATCCATATTAGCACCAACATGGAACCATATACTTGCTGTTGGTTGATTTCCCTGAATAGGGGTTGCAAATCTTCCAGTAAGCATATTCATACCATTAAACTGAGCATGTGAAGCGATTCTGTCAATTTCATCAACAAGCTGTGAAACTTCAACCTGAATCTGCATTCTGTCTTCAGTACTGTAAATACCATTTGCTGCCTGAATTGCAAGTTCTCTCAATCTCTGAAGAATTACTTGGGTTTCTTCGAGATAACCTTCTGCTGTTTGAATAAAAGAAATAGCATCCTGAGCATTTCTTTCTGCTCTTCTTAAACCGCTAATCTGTGAACGCATTTTTTCAGACACGGCAAGACCAGAAGCATCATCTCCTGCTCTGTTAATTCTCATACCAGAAGACAGCTTCTCAATGTTTTTGTCAGCATCACGGTTGTTTACCGTTAGCTGCCTGTGCGAAAAGATAGCACTAATGTTGTGATTAATAATCATAGGCTCCTCCTTGATATATTTAATCTCCGCATCCTTGCGGAGAATTTTACATTAAAAAACTAAAGTATTTAGAAAAAATTACGAAAAACCTAATAAGGGAATTTCTTGCTAAAAAGAAACATTTAGTCCAAAAAATCCCTAATGTAACATCGGAAGAAATTATTTTAAACTTTAAAATTTTTTTAATTTTATAAATAAAAAAAGTACCTTTAAAATAGCATTTTTTTTAAGCAAATTTTTGAAGATCCAACTTTAATTTTTCTATACGTGATCTAATATTTAAAATGATTTTTTCTTTATTTTCAAGATTTGAATCTTCAAGAATAGAAATTTTTTCTTCAAGTTCAAGAATTTTATTAATCAAAGTCGTTTTTGATTCATGTGATAATTTAGTTGAATCATCTATCTCCATAGCTTTTACAGCAATAGAAGCAAGATTACGCATTGATTCGGAACCACTTGAATCTTCAAGCAATAACTCAAAGTATTTTTTCACTGCATTGTTTAATTGAATTTCGTCAATTACTCCATTTCTTAAAAGTATTAATCCAATAGGTTCAGAAAAACCAACTGCTTTTAAATTATATTCCTGCTCTTCCAGAGCATATTTAATCTTTTCTTCACTTACATAGCCTAAATAAACTAAAACTTCACCAAATTTCATAATACTCTCCTTCTTTTTTTATTTTTCGGAAAGAGCTATATTCTCTTTACAGATTCTCGCTCCACAATATTAACCGGGAAAATTCTTCCCTGAGAGATCAAGTCTTTATTATTAATTTTTGTTAACAAAAGTTCTGCAGCGGCTCTTCCCATTTCTATAATTGGTTGCTTAATGGTAGTAAGCGGTGGAGTGGAATATTGAGAAGCATAAATATTATCAAATCCAATTATAGAAATATCTTCTGGAATTCTTACTCCATGTTTTTTTATTTCATTTAAGAAGCCCAAAGCACTTAAATCATTTGAACAAAAAACAGCAGTCGGAAGTTCTTTCTGTTTTAAAAGAGTTTTTGCACATTCTATTCCATCATTATAGGTAAAATTCCCATTTAATATCCATTCATTTCTTATTTCAAGATTGAAATGTTTCATTGCTTTTACAAAACCATTAAGCCTGTCAATACTATTTCTCATTAGCTGGTTCCCAGTAAGTATTCCTATCTTTCTGTGTCCTTTATTATATAAGTATTCAACTGCAATAAAACCACCATTTTCATTGTCAGCATCTACATAACTTATATTATGTGTTGTCCTTTCACCAATTAGAATTACCGGAACATTATCCTTTTCTATTGTATCAAAATCTATTGTATGTATATCTGGAGCAATGATTATAACTCCATCAACCTTTCTTTCATAATAATTTCTTAAATAATCACTATGCTTAAGTCTTTTCCTGGTTGAAATCATAACATCAAAACCTTTTTCTGTACAGGTATCCTCTATTCCCATCATAAGTTCATAATAAAATGGATTCTCAAGAACAATACCTGCTGTTACCAATGGAGAAACAACACCTATTGTTTTAAGTTTACTTCCGTGTAAAGCACGACCAACAGAATTTGGATAATAATTAAGCTCTTTGACTATTTGTAAAACTTTTTGTCTTGTTTTTTCAGAAACCTTTCCTTTAATACCATTTATGACCCTTGATACTGTCATTATTGAGACACCGGCTTTTTTTGCCACATCTTCCATTGTTACCATAGTAATCCTCTATTTTATTAAAGTTAGCATCTCCTTAATTGCCTTTTCAAGCCCAACGTAAATAGAATAGGATATAATCGAATGTCCGATATTAAGTGTTTCTATAGCTTCTATTTTTACTATCTCACCAACATTTCTGTAGTTTAAACCATGTCCTGCATTAACGTTAATACCAATTGAAGTTGCAAATGAGGTCGCTCTCTTAATCTTATTTAATTCATTAAAAAAATCTTCTTCTCTTTTAGCTTCTGAGTATCTTCCAGTATTTAGTTCTACATAATCAGAGAGAAGATTTTTTGCTTCTTCTATTTGATTTTCAATTGGATCAACAAATATACTTACGATTATCCCAGATTTCTTAAATTCTTTTATAACATCTTTCAGCTTTTCTTTATTCTTAATAACATCAAGCCCACCTTCTGTTGTAATTTCAAGTCTATTCTCCGGAACAATGCAAACTTCATTTGGTTTCAAATCAAGGGCAATTTTTATTATATCATCATTTAATGACATTTCAAGATTCAATCGAGTTTTCAAGATTTGCCTTAATAAATAAACGTCTCTTTCTTTTATATGCCTTCTATCTTCCCTTAAGTGTGCAGTAATACCATCAACTCCTGAAAGTTCAGCAATAACAGCAGCATACACCGGATCGGGAAAATCTATTTTTCTTGCTTCTCTTAAAGTAGCCACATGATCAATATTTAATCCAAGTTTCTTACCCATTTTATTCCTCTATTGCCTCAAGTTTCTTTAAAGCTTTTAGTTTTGATAATGCCCTATTCTTGTAATCTCTTGCTATACTATTTGTAGAATCTATAAGTAAAACCTTATCCAACTCTTCTATAGATTTTTCATAATTACCTTCATTATAATATGAAATACCTTTCTCAAGTATTTGTTTAGATTCTTCCTTTAATTTTTGAAGGATTGAATTTTTTAATGATAATGCTTCTTTATTATCTGGATTTTTTTCAAGATATGCATCCACGAGTTTTAATGCAGTAATGTTATTACCTTTATTGAATTCTTCTCTTGCATTTTCAAGACCCTTTTTCTTCGTAATTTCATTCACAGTTAAATTATATAGATCTCTTGCCTTTGAATAATCTGGTTTATAGTAGAGTGCTTTCCTCACGTTATCAAGACAGGCTGTTAAATTACCCTTTCTATATTCCTGTGAAGCAATATTGTAATATTTCTTTGCAACCTCTTCTAAGGAATTTTCTATTTCTGATTTGATATTTCTTACTTCTATATCATCTGGAATAATGTTAACAAGATAGTTCGCTTTCTTTTTTGCCTCAACATATTTTTTGTTTTTATATAGAGTGGCGAGAGTGGCTTTTTCTTTATTTATACTTTTTAAAACGTTTTCATTTGTGGAAAGAATGTCTATTTTATTTTTTACTTCTTTACTCTTCTCGATAGAATACAATCTTTTATAATATGAGAGTGCAACTAAATAATTTTTATTGTTTTCATTCTTTTCTGCTTCCAGTCTAAAATTATTTTTATAGTTTTCTATTTTTTCTTCTATATTATCTTTTAAAATAACTGCCTTTTTATTATCCGCGTCAAGATTAATAGCCTTTACTAGGTCTTTATTTGCAATTTGATATAGATTAAAAGCCTCTTCTATATTATTTTTCTCAATTCTAAGAGCATTTTGATAATTATCAAATGCTTTGTTATAATATTCCATAGATAGTTCTTCTTTTTTCTTACCAAAATAGCCACTCATGCCAAGGTATAACATACTATCATTAATTGAATAGGTTAAATTAATTGTTAAACTATCAAATATTATCCCTCCATAAACTTTTGTAACCCTTTGTTCTAAGTCATAACTTAAACCAATAGAAAAGAATCTTTTTTCATTTATAACAGGAGAAAAATCAGCTCCAAGAATAAAAACATCTCTATCAGAAAAAAAGGATTTTTCTATGAAAAATTTTGTACCTATGATAAAAAGATCATAGCCAGCCCCGAGTCTTAATGAGAGATTCTCATTTTCTGTCGTTCTTGGTTGAGCACCAATATTTTTAACAGCAAAACTTAAAAATATTTTATCATTAAAAAATTGATTCTTAAAAATATCAAGCCCTAAGGAAGCATTTGGATGAAATATTAAACCAGCATCAAACAAAATACCATCAATGGGATTATATATAGAAGCACTCAGCGTTTTTAAAGTAAATCCAATACCAAGAACATTCCATATATCATTACCAAAAGAAATAAAACCACCAGCCACTCTTGTGTTGTATACACCTAAAGCAAAATTTCCGCCAAATTGAGCTGTGGGAAAAGCAATAGAAAGGTAATTCAATCCAAGATTATAACTATTAAATTCAAGATTCATATTTCTTAAGGAATACAAGCCAGCAGGATTTATCAAAGAAGATTTAGTCCCCTGAACCAATGAAGATGCGTTATAAGTTTGAATAAAGTCAAGGTCATTTAATTCTCCCGCAGAGAGAATATTCACAAAGAAAAAAATAAATAAAACAAATTTTTTCTTCATTTTACTACTCCTCTCTAAAATTATATGGGAAAGAAAACTAAAAGTCAAATTCAAAAAGAAAATTTTTCTTATTTTTGTTTTAATAAAAAAAGTGTGTTATAATTTAATTTGAGATTAAATCCTATTTTAGAAAAAATAAGGAGATAATATTATGAAGAAGGCAATTTTTATCTTGAATTTTCTATTTTGTTTCTCATTTTTATTTTCAAATACCAACCAAAGTCTTATAATAGCTGTTCTTGATATTTCTTCAAAAACAAAGATAGAAAAGATTGATAAACAATATTTAGTGGAGAGGATTCAGATTGAGCTTATTAAATATGATGGTATAAAAGTAGTAGAAAGAATACAGTTAAAAAAGATACTTGATGAACAAAAAATGCAACTAACTGGTATTATGACAGAAAAGGATGCCATTAAAATTGGAAGTATAAGCGGTGCAAGAAAGATTATAATCGGTTCTTTAACTGAAGTTGATGAAACTTATATGCTTTTTATAAAAGTTATAGATACAGAAACAGCAGAAATAGATTTTATAGATAAAATTAGTGGGAAGGATACTCTTGACCTTGATAATAAAATTCCAGATACAATAAACAAAATAGTAAGTAAATTATTGAATAGTAAACAAAAGATATTACAAATAGAACAAAAAAATAATTTAACACAAGAAAATAAAAAAAAGGAAGACTATGTTTCATTAAAATCAGAGGATAATAAAAAAATATGGTTTCCCATTGCCTTTAGTTTTGTAACGCCAATTCAATTACCGGGAGAAGATTATACAGTATATGGTGGCGCTTTTTCTTTAATATATGGTAAGTATAGAAAAGTATATGGAGTATTCTTTGGTTATATTCTATTAACCGCGGATAGTATATATGGTTTTCAAGGAGGATATTCGTTCTTAAATGAATGTAATACCCTTTATGGTTTACAGACAGGTCTTGTAAATTTAAGCCATCAGTATACAGGAGGAGCTCAAATAGGATTAATTAATGTTTCTGAAAAAATATATGGTGTTCAGGTTGGGCTTGTTAATGTAGCTTACAAAATGGTTGGTGTACAAATTGGATTGGTAAATATAATAAAAACTGGCTTTATACCTGTAATGCTTGGTATAAATATAAGCTTCTAAAGTTTATTTATCATACTTGCTAAATAACCCGCTCCAAAGCCATTATCAATATTTACAACAGCCACACCAGGTGAACAGCTATTTAGCATGGTGAGTAGGGCGGATAAACCAGAAAAGTTAGCTCCATACCCCACACTTGTAGGAACTGCAATTACAGGTGAAGATACAAGGCCGGCAACAACACTTGCTAAAGCACCTTCCATTCCTGCAATGGCTATTATAACTTTTGCCTTTCTTATTTTCTCAAGTTTATCAAAAAGACGATGAATCCCCGCCACACCAATGTCATAAAACCTTAAAACCTTATTCCCCATAAGTTCACATATTGTAGCAGCTTCTTCAGCTACTGGAATATCTCCAGTTCCCCCAGTTAACACTGCAATATAACTTCCAGTTAACTTTAGCTTTTCTTTTTGAAAAGCCACTATTCTGGCTTCTTTATAGTAAACTACTTCTATTTCTTTTTTCAACTCTTCATAAATATTTTCATTTGCCCTTGTTCCGATTACAATATTTGAAACTTCACTCATTTTTTTAAAAATAGTTATAATTTGAGGTATCGTTTTCCCCTCGCAAAATATAAATTCCGGAAAACCCGTTCTTAAACTTCTATGAGTATCAAGTCTGGCAAAGTTTAATTCCTCAAATGGTAATTTTTTTAGTCTTTCAAAAACCTCTTCTTCTGATAAAGTTCCATTTTTAAAATCTCTTAGAATCCTTCTAAGAATTTCTTTATCCATTCATACTCCCTGTTTTATAGCCATTGCAATCTAAGGTTACATACTTAAAGCCAAATTCTTTCAATTTTTTATCTATAATAGAAAGTTTTTTTGCATTAAGAATTTTTTTTAATTCCTTTTTTCCTATTTCTATTCTTGCTATTCTGTCATGCGTTCTTACTCTGACAAGTTTTATCCCAAATGTTTTAATAAATTCTTCAGCCTTTTCTACCATCTGGATAATTGATAATTCAATAGGTGTATTGTTTGGTAATCTTGAAATTAAACATGCATTTGGAGGTTTATCCCATAATTTTAGATTAAATTTTTTTGCATATTTTCTTATATCAGATTTTGTAAACTCTGCTTCTAAAAGAGGACTTTTAACACCAAGTTCTTTAATAGCTTGTAAGCCCGGTCTATAGTCACTTAGATCGTCATGGTTTGAACCATCACAGAGGATATAACCTTCTTTAGAAACTTCATCAATAATTTTTTTAAAAATATCTTTTTTACAATAATAACATCTATCAACTGGGTTGTTTTTTATCTCTTCTGGAAGGTTTAAATCAAAAATTCTATGGTTTACCTTAAGATTTAAGGCAAATTCCTTTGCTTCTGTTAAGTCAGTTTGTGAAATCTTATAAGGTGAATATATGGTTACAGCTATAACGTTTTCTTTCCCTAAAATTTTAGAAGCAAAATAAAGCAAAAAGCCACTATCAAGCCCGCCAGAAAAAGCAATAGCAACCTTTTTGTATTCTTTTAAAATAATTTCAAGAGATTTAATTTTATTCATAATCTATAATAATAATATTCCGAATAAAAAAAATCAAGTTAAAAATTTTAACTCTGCTTCACTTTTTCTTAAATATTTTGGTTCTAATTCATTAGAATTAATTAAATTAAAACCATCTTCTATCATTTTTTTTGCCTTTTTTACTATTAAAATACCTCTGATTTTAACTTCATTTAAAATAACCTTATCTGCTTTAATTTCTTCAAGAGAATATTTATCAATATTTTCTCCTATTAATTTTATTCTAAACCCATTATAATTTTTATTGATAATGTTAGTAAGTTCATCCAGCTTTATATCCATATCAAGAGATAATCTTTCACCATTTTTAAAAATGGCAGTAAAAACCTTTCCACTTCTTGCATCAATTATTGGGACAATAAGTTCATCTTTCTCACAATCGACAGATAAAGAAAGAAGTTCAAGAGAAGATATTGGAACTATTTTCTTATCACTGGCAATAGATAAAGCCTTTATAATACTTAAACCTATTCTAAGACCTGTGAAAGATCCAGGTCCAATTCCACAGGCAAAATAGTCAATATTTTTAATATCTATTCGGCTTATATCAAGAATTGATTTTATTGAATAAACCAGGTATTCATCGGTATTTTCAAAGTTATTAAAATTTAATTCAAGAAATTTATCGTCAAAATATAAACCTAAAGCAAAATTATTAACTGATGAAGTATCAAGCCCTAAAATGTTCATATTTCCCTCTTCTGGAATATAGAAAGAATGGTATCTCCATAATCTCTTCTTTCTACAAAAAACTTGTGAAATTCAAGATTATCTTTCTTTCTGTGTTCAAGGATAAATATACCATCTGGAGTGAGGAGATTTTCTACCAGTCTCATAAGGTCATCAAAAATCCAGGAAATATCATCATAAAATGGATCTGCAAAAATTATATCAAATGTTGTAAGTCCCTTAGATAAGAGTAATTCTAGTGATTGAGTTACATTGTGTTTTATGGATATAAATTTTGTTTTATCAGATATTATATTTTCTAAATTTTTCTTAAGAATCATATAGTTTTTTTGATTATTCTCTAAAAAACAGGCAAAAGAAGCACCGTTTGATAAGGCTTCGATACCCACTGCACCTGTTCCGGCATACAGATCAAGAAAACGAGCTCCCTTCATCCTGCTCTGCAGGATATTTATAATCGATTGTTTTACTTTATCGGTTGTTGGTTTTATTCCATATTTTGGAACCAATATTTCTTTACCTTTATAAATACCGGAAATAACTTTCATCTTTAGCCTTTTCTTATTATAGTTCCAACTTTTTTACCAAGAATGGCGTTTTTGATATTTCCTTCTGTAAAAATATCAAGAACTAAAACCGGGAGATTATTTTCCATACATAAGGCAATAGCAGTTGAATCCATCACCTTAAGTCTTTCTTTAAGAACAGTCTCATAGTTTATCTCTTCATATTTAATAGCTCCGTCGTGCTTTTTTGGATCCTTATCATATACACCATCAACTTTTGTAGCTTTCATCATTATATCAGCATTTATTTCGATTGCCCTCAAAGCTGCCGCTGTATCAGTAGAAAAGTAAGGATTACCAGTTCCCGCAGCAAAAATAACAATCCTTCCCTTCTCAAGATGGCGAATAGCCTTTCTTCTAATAAAGCTTTCTGCCACAGAGGAAACTACAAGAGCAGATTGGACACGAGTAGGTATGCCAAATTTTTCTTCAAGAATAGATTGTAAGGCAAGAGAATTTATAACAGTAGCAAGCATCCCCATATAATCAGCAGTAGTCCTTAAAACTCCATACTTTTCCGAATCAATACCTCTAATAATATTACCGCCACCAACAACTATACCAATCTGAGCTGACAACTCATAGGCTTCGAAAATTTGTTTAGCAACCTTAGATATAGCTTCATAATCAAGCCCGCCATTTTTTCCGCCAAAAACCTCTCCTGAGACCTTGATAAGGACTCTTTTATACATCTGTTTTCCTTATTATTAGAGGTACTCCTTCGAGAAAGTTCTACAAAGAAACTCTCACAAAGTTATAAAGTTCAACTTTTATATTGTTAGCTTTCTCAAATTCTTCTATTATGGTCTTAACCTTCTTTTCTTCATCAAGTATAAAGTTCTGCTCAAGTAAAACTGCTTCTGCAAAATACTTCTCAAGTTTACCCTTCACAATATTTTCAAGAATTTTTTCTGGCTTTCCAGTTTGTCTTGCTTCTTCCATAAATTGATCTTTAATCTCCTTCAGCTTATCTTCTGGAATACCACCTTCATTTACAGCAATTGGATTCATAGCTGTTATTTGCATTGCAATATTTTTGATCAAATCTGAAAGATTATCATTTTCTGTAGAAGCCTTATAATCAAGAATAACTGCGACTTTATTTAAGTGAATATATGGAAAAAGTTTACCCTTTGCATCAATAAATTTCCAATCAGATATCAATATATTTTCCCCAACCTTTGCAATAACATTTCTTCTTTTATCCTCAAGTTCAGCTGGTAATTCTTGAGAAAATTGATAACCTTTTCTAAAAATTGTATCTTTCACATCTTCAACAAAATTTTTAAAATCTTCAGTCTTTGCAACAAAATCTGTTTCACAATTTACCTTAAGCACAAGCCCTTTGTTACCTTCAATCTTATATGTAGTAATACCTTCTTTAGCTTCTCTACCTGCTTTCTTATCAGCTTTAGAGAGTCCCTTTTTTCTTAAAATTTCAACAGCTTTTTCTAAATCTCCGTTAGTTTCTTGTAAGACTGCTTTACAATCAACAATACCAGCTCCAGTCTTTTCTTTTAGTTCTTTTATTAGTGCTGCACTTATTTCCATTTTTTCCTCCAGATTTACTTAACAAGAGTTTCTTCAAGCTCTTCTACTTCATCGAAACTTTCACTTACTTCAGTTGATTCTTCAACGGTCTCTTCCATCTCAAGTTCTACATCCTTCTTTGCAGCAAGGGTAGAACCTTCAATTACAGCATCTGCCATAAGAGAAGTAAGAAGTTTAACAGATCTTATAGCATCATCATTGCCAGGAACAACATAATCAAGCAATTCAGGATCACAGTTTGTATCAGCAATACCAAAAACCTTTATCCCAAGTTTTCTTGCTTCAAGCACGGCGTTAATTTCCCTCTTAATATCAACAACCCATAAAGCTGATGGAAGCTTTTTCATTTCTCTTAATCCTTCATAAAATGCCTTCATCTTTGTAATTTCTCTTTCTAACTTTAATATATCTTTCTTAAGTAAAGAATCTCTTTCAGTTTCAAGCTTCTTTTCAAGTCTCTTCATTTTATCTATGCTCTTCTTTATGGTAGAAAAGTTTGTTAGAGTGCCACCAAGCCATCTCTTAGTAACATATGGCATACCACATCTAGTGGCTTCTTCATAAATAGAACTCTGTGATTGCTTCTTTGTTCCTACAAAAAGGACAATGCCATCTTGAGCAACAATCTCTTTCATTGCATTGTAGGCTTCTTTTAACTTTTCCATAGTAAATCTCAAATCGATAATATGAATCCCGTTTCTCTTCATAAATATGAATTGTTTCATTTTGGGATTCCATCTTTTTGTCTGGTGACCAAAATGAACACCTGCTTCGAGTAATGCACTCATCAATTCCTTTTCATCATAAATTAAACTTGCCATTATATTCCCTTCCTGTAAAATTTTTAGGTTAAAGTATATAATATTTTATGAATTAAGTCAATTTTTTTCTTGTTTAAACTTTTAAAATTAAAATGATATTCCAATTCTTAATCCTATTGATTGTTTAACATCAAAAGGTTTCTTTTTATAATAATCACTAACTCCTAAATAAATTTCTCCTTCAAGATATGGATCAAGAGTAACACCAAAAAAATTGTCAAATACAAATTTCATTCCTAAATTCATTGGTATTGTAACAAGTTGTGCATTTACTCTTGTATCGTTTTCTATAGCTTCTCCAGAGTGATACATCACACCTATTCTAAAATAATAGCCATAAGGACCATATCCTTCTGGATAAATAAAGCAAGTTAAACCATATCCAAGGAGATTTACAACAGGATTACTAAAGTAATTAACATTCGCTGCTATACCTACATATCTCAAACCAGCAAACTCTATTAATCCTCCATACCCATATCCACCGCTAAGCCAACCTTTTAAAGAAGGACCTGAATCAAATGAGACAAAAAATAACTTTTCATACTGATTTTCCTCTTCTTCTGCAAAAAGATTTAATCCACTCAAAAGAAAAATAGTTAAAAGAAAAAGTTTTAATTTCATAGAATGCCCTCCATATTTTACTGAAATCTATATAATCCTTCTTTTATTCCGACAAATTCTATTTGCATATTGGTTAAATTTGGATAATCAAATCCAAGATTTGTAATATCCTCTTCAATCAAATTGGTAATCAATACTCGATGAGGTTTAAAACTATCTTTTGCATAAAAAATAAATCTTCCAAGATAGTTCAATTTATCTTTACTTACTTTGAAAGAAAGATCTTCGTTCATCCAGAAATTTGCACCGAATGAATAATACTGCATAACCATTCTTGATAAACCTTCAGTATTTTCTGAAACATCAAAAACAAAAACAACAAAATCTTTGTTTACCACATACGTGATATCTTCAGATTTTTTAAGCATAAAATGAAGATGTGTAAGAAATGGGGCATTTTCTTTATCAATAACTCCAAAGATAAGCGCTCCCTTTGTTCTATATCTATTTGCTTCATCTGGTCTTATAAACCTTGCCGCTTTAAATTCACTCTTATCAAAACACCCACTGATAAGCATAAAAAATATACTTATTAAACTGATTTTCTTCATAATTTTCCTCCTTTTTGAAAATCAAGATGTCTAACTGAATGTTTCACTATACTATAGCATTATATATTAACATCAAAGATTATTTTTATCAAGAAAATTAATTGATTATTGAGATTAAAATGCCACTTTTCATTTAAAATTTTTCCCTTTTTGTAAAAAAGTGTGGAAAAATTACTTCTTACTTTCTTTCTCAGCGATGAGAAAGAAAGTAAGCAAAGAAAGAATCGCTTTCGCAATCTAACCTCAAGCAAACTCGACATCCTGTCTTCGGTAGTAAAATCGCTCAGCTGGATTTTGCGAGCCCAGCTTATGAGTAAAATCTATAGTATAATCGCTGGGAACCCAACTGATAAAATCCAGCTTCGCTCAATAGTAAAGCAACAATGCTTGAGGAAGGTGATTCCTTCACCTTTAGATTGCGAAAGATAATATCTGGTTAAAAATAACTTTCAACTTTTAACTTTAAAACTTTATAACTGAAAAGTATGATTTTTTCAGTGAGTTAAAATCAAAATCCAACGGTGGGAAGATGTTGGTTAAACAAAACTTTATGAACTTTCAACTTTATAACTGACACATTTGCCTTTAGCGGAACACCTCCTGTGTCCCTTGGTAAGGCATTTGCCAGATTTTATCAAAATTCTTGCTTACAAGGTAGTAACACCAGAGGGACTGAATGAAAGAAAAAATAAAAAACTTTGGTTAAACAAAAAGTTTAGTGTTAACTTAGCTTTATAACCATATGTTGTTAAGGCAAAACATCGTTTACATAAAATATAAAGTTATCAATTTTTGTGAAAAAGTGACTAAAAATTTTAAAAATAATTAGAAATGATTTATAATATTGGTATTAGCAGGAGGAGGAAGTTTGAATAGTGATTTAAGATATGAATTCGTGAGAAATGTTTATGAAGCTATTACTAAGCAGATTCAACAATTTGATGTGAAAGTCTCTGTCTTACTCTCATGGAATGGTGTTATAGCGGTCTTACTTGGAAGAGAGGTTATTTTGTTATTTTCAAATGTTAAACCTACTCTTTTAATTTATGTGTTTTTGTTTTTGAGTGCTATATTTCTTATTATTTCAAGTATTTTTTGTTATAGAATCTTAAAGCCACAAAATAAGATAAATGAAGATGGAGACGGAATTTTCTGGGCGGGTGATATATTGAGGCTGGGTAAAAATCATAAAGAAAGGGTAGAGCGATACCTGAATATACTTTTAAAAATTGAAAAATCTGAAGATTTTTCAAGGCAGGTTATTCAATCTGTTGTTGGTATATCAGAAATTTTAATGAGAAAGAATAAATTTTTCTTCTATGGACTTTTTGCTACGATTACTTCTTTTATTTTTCTTATATGTTTGATTGTCAGGATTGGAATTGGGAGAGGGTGAAGTCGATTATGTACAAAGGGGTGAATTATTTCTAAATTTGAGAGGATAATAAAATGTTTTTTCTAAGAAGTTTTATAGGTTTGTGGTATATTAGTTTTCTTTCAGGGTTTGTTTTTTTGAGGGTTTTGAGGTATAGAGCTTCTTTGATAAATGAAGTGTTTGTAAGTTTTGCTTTAAGTCTGGGGTTTAATTATCTTTTTACTTATATACTTGGAGTTTTTAGATTTATTAATTTCTTACCATATTTAATCTTTTTCTTTTTACTTTTATTGATATTAGTTTTTTTACTCATAAAGGAAAAGAAAGATAATTTTAATGATTTTATTCATTCTTTGTGGGTTATTGTTTTTAGTTTAGTTGTCTTATGTTTTCTATGGTTATTGAATCAGTTTGTTTTTAGGTCTGGAAGTATCGGTTGGGGTTTTGATGATCTTTTTGGCTGGGGTAGTTGGGCATTAAATTGGTATAATAATAAACCTGTATTCAGTCAACCAAATTTTTATGGACAGTTATTACCCATAACATGGGCAGTTTCTTATATATGGAGTGGGACAGAAGTTATACAATTCTTTTCAAGGTCTTTAATGCCATTATTTTTCTTTGGTATTATAGGACTTGGCTTTGATAGATGGGTTCAAAAAAAGGATAATATTTCTCTTATAAGTTTTATTTTTTTAGGCTGGCTATTTGTTGTATGGAGATGCTATCCAAGAATGACGCTTGGAATTGCTGATATTCCAGCTTCTTTTCTTGCTTTTGCTTCTTTTATGTTGCTACTTCAGAGTAAAGAAAAAGATGATAGGCTGTCGTTTTTAATTTCTGGTCTTATAGCCTCTTTTTCTGTAGTTACAAAGCAATATGCAGTAATCTATTTTTGTGCTTTCTGGATTATTTCATTAATATTTTTCTGGGAAAAGAGAAAGGATAAGAA
>FWPV01003802.1_pt1 | contig 25236 bp, 19 predicted proteins | sample 2228371 | NCBI WGS metagenome assembly FWPV01 (sample SAMEA103939776, study PRJEB20133) | metagenome | reverse complement strand
GATGGGTAAGGTTTCGCAGGACCTCGACACCTTCCGTATGCCCGTGGAGTTGAAGATCGAGACCGAAGGCAACCCGGAGGAGAAGCGCATCGAAGTCATGGGGACGTCAAGCGAGTTCGTCGTGGAGACCTTCGGCCGCCCGAAGCGCCTGGAGCTTGACCCGAACCGCCGGGTGCTGCGCTTCAGCCCGCAGATGCGCGTGGCGGTGGCCATACGCCGGGGCGAGCAGTTCGCCGAAGTGGGCGAGTTCGTTGAGGCGCTGAAGGAGTATCAAAAAGCGCTGGAAGTGAACCGCAATTCGTCGCTCGCGCACTACCGCGTGGCGGAGGTCTTCTTCCTCCAGAACAACTATCAGTCCGCCGCCAATGAATTCCGCGAGGCGCTGAACGGAGACTTGGAGCCCCGCTGGACCGAGGTCTGGTCGCACATCAACCTGGGCAAGATTTTCGACATAACGGGACAGCGCGAGCGGGCGATCAACGAATACAACCAAGCCATCCGCACGAAAGATAACACCCAAAACGCACAAGAAGAAGCCGCGCGTTACCTCAAGCAGCCCTACGAGCGCCCGCGGCAAAACCTGTAGCGTCCCCAGGAGTGTGGAGGCGCCACCAGCCCTGTGGTGCTTGTGGCGCGAGCTTTCGCTTGCGGGCTCCAAAGCGCCTCCATGAGTGGAGGCGCTGCAAGCAGGAGTGCTTGCGCCACGCCGGAAGGGAATCCTGTGGTCTGGGCACGCCAGCGCCGCTAGAATCTTGAGTATGCGGGTGGCACTCATCGGACTTTTGGCGGCGGTGAGCTGTTGGAGCGCGGAGACGGCGAAGCCTTGGCAAAAGGGCAGGCTCGTGGTCTCAGCGAACGCGAGGTACTTGCAGACTGCGGACGGCTCGCCGTTCTTTTGGATGGGCGACACGGGGTGGCGTCTGTTTCAACGGCTCACGCGGGAGGAGGCGGTCGAATACCTGGAAGACAGGCGTAAGAAAGGCTTCAACGTCATCCAAGTCATGATCGCAAGCAGCGCCGGCGAGAAAAACGCCTACAGTCAAGAAGCCTTCGCCGGCGGCAATCCGGGTCAACCGAGGACCACGCCCGGCGCCAATCCCGCGCGCCCGGAAGAGTACGATTATTGGGATCACATCGACTTCGTGCTCACGGAAGCCGAGGCGCGCGGCATTTACCTGGCCATGCTTCCCGCCTGGTGCTCGCTCGCCAAAACGGCGCTCAACGAGACGAACGCTCCCGCTTATATCGGCTTTCTTCTGAGCCGGTTCAAACGCCGTCCGAATATCATCTGGGTGAACGGGGGCGACTGCCGCGGGTCGGATCACGCCGGCCTTTGGAAGCTCATCGGAAGCGCGTTGAAGAGCGGCGATCCTGACCATCTGGTGACCTATCATCCGTTCGGCGGTACTTCCTCGTCGATGTGGTTTCATAACGAACCGTGGCTGGACTTCAACATGTTCCAGAGCGGACACCGGCGTTACGATCAGATTCGCGAAGAGCAGAGGGCTTTCTGGAAAGGCGAGGATGGCTGGCGCTTTGTCGAAGAAGACCTCGCCAAGGAGCCGCCCAAACCAACCTTAGACGGAGAACCAAGCTACGAGAGCATCCCGCAAGGTTTGCACGACCCTAAAGAGCCGTATTGGGACGCCAACCACGTGCGCCGCTACGCGTACTGGGCGGTGTTTGCCGGCGCCTGCGGGCATACTTACGGGCACAACGCGGTCATGCAGATGCATAAGCCGGGCGTGGGAAAAGGCGCCTACGGCGTTCGGGAGTTCTGGCGCGAGGCGCTTCAGGCGCCGGGGGCGCATCAGGTCCCCCACATCAAGCGGCTGATGCTTTCCCGCCCGTTTTTCGAACGGATTCCGGATCAAGCGCTGATTGCGGGGGCCAACGGCGAGCGCTATGAACGGGTGATCGCCACACGGGGACGGTCCTACGCCTTCATCTACACGTTCACCGGACGCCCGCTTCAAGTGCGGATGGGCGGACTCAGCGGACGCGCGGTGGCGGCTTGGTGGTTCGACCCGCGAATCGGCAAGGCGCTACGCATCGGCGAGTTCCCTAACCGGGGAGTGCGGACCTTCACGCCGCCCGGAAAGCCCGGCGAGGGCAATGATTGGGTGCTGGCGCTCGATGACGCTTCAAAGAATTACGGCCCGCCGGGAATCACGCCGGCAGCGGCGCAGTGATCCGCCTCAATTGAGGAGCTGAGGCAATCAGTTTCCCGTCCGCAAAGAGGCGCAGGCCTTGTCCCATGCCGAATTCCTTTCCGCTTTGGTCCCACAATACGGTGAGCGTTTTGCCGTGGTAGGCCACGCCATCGAGGCAGAACCAGCTCCACGCGTCTTGGGGCAAGAGAGGATGGAGTTCCACGAGGTTGTCTTCGCGGGGCCGCAAGCCCGCCACTCCGGTGATCACGAGATCGCAGTAGGCGGAGTGGTTGTAGTGATCCCCGCGCCCGTAAAACGTTCCTTTTTTGATCTTGCGGGCCCGGGCATGCCACTCGCCGGTAAACGGATTCAGATTCTCGTCGATCCAAGGAATGACGCGCCCGCCGGCGAGCGTAAGTTTCTGGCTCCGGGTGTAAATACGGAAGACCTCGAAATAGTCCCGGACGCTGATCGACGTCTGAGGGTATTCAGCCAGCACGCGCGCCAGAGCCTTCAGCGTAACGGTGGTTGAGAATGGCCAGCTCGGACCGTTCCACTGGCAGTCGTCGCCTTCCTCGGCGATGCGGAACCCGGGGTGCCGCTGTTCCGCGGTGGTAGGTCCGAAGGGAGCGTAAAATCCCTTCGGGTCCATCAACTGTCTCCAAGCCTCTTCGTAGCCGCGGCGGGGTTCGGGCAGCGCGAAATACCATGGCGTATAGCCCATGATCTCGCGCACGCCCGCAAGACGCCCGGTATCGAGCAGGACCTTAAAGAAACGCGCTTGAGGATCCCACAGTTTGCTTAGCACGAGCGCTCTCAGAGCGCGGGCTTTCCGCCGGTAGGCGGCGCTCATCTGCCGCCGCCCGGCGAGAGCGGCGATCACCGAGATGGCCAAGGCGTTGCCATACATGTAGCTATTGATCGTGGGACGGGCGTTTCTGTTGCGCCGGGAGCCGCTGACGGTTTCCTCCATGCCATCCCGGACGTCGTACTGCCAGAAGAGGCCGGAAGGCAGGAGGCGCTCTTTTTCCCATGTTTCGTAGTCCAATACAAGGGCGTCGAGCAGACCCGTCAGCACGCCACGCTGCAGGTCCACGCGGTAACGGTCAAAGACGGCGTACGCGGTCCAGTTGCTGTATTGGTGGTAGTGGCGCTGCAAGCCTCCGCCCTCGCCCGAGCGCAGCCAGAAGTCGAGGTACTGGTCGAGGTACCGCGGGTCGCGAATCCAGCGGCCTTCGCTAATGTGGTGCCCGAGAGCGCAACTGATGGCGTTGAAATCCGTGGCGTGCTTTACCGGGCGTAGGAACTCCGTGATGATGTAGCCGCGAGGGGTCTCCTTAATGTGCTTCCGGAACGTCCACCAGCGGTAGTAATAGGTGCGCTCGACTTCCGGATCGGGGCACCGGAACAGGGGAACATTAGCGGAGATCCAGTCGAAGGCGTGGGAGTCCGGAATCGCGTTCACTACGTCTTCCGGCGTCATGCCGTTGAAGAATTCGATGTGGTGGCGAAAGGCGCCGGGGTCTAGAATATGAAACCGGGCTGGAGGCGTCTCCCCCCGAGCCGGTTGGACAAGGGGAGACGCCAGAGCCGAAAGGAGCGCTCTTCTCGTCATCGGCGAACGCCGGGTGACGGAATCCGCGAGCACTTCAGAACGTGAACCGGGCGTTGATTTGCACCAGGCGCGCGCCGCGCGTGGCGGTGAAGCGCCCGAAATTGGCCGCATCGATGCCGGTGGAAACCGACGAGAAGTTCGTGTGGTTCATGGCGTTGAACAGGTCGCACCGAAGCTGCAAGCGGTAGCGTTCGGAGAACTGTAGATTCTTGGCCATGGCCAGATCCCAATTCCAGAATCCTAGTCCCCGGAGCGCATTCCTGCCCACGTTGCCGGGACGCATAGGCGCTCCGCCCTGGCCGATGGGCACCCGGGCGAACGCGTTGCGGTTGAGATACTGCAAGGTCGCATGGGCATCGCTCATGTAAGGATTGCCGCCGATGTAATCCGGGCGGCTGGCGGCATGGGTAGTGCTCTGGGTGATGTTTATGGCGCCTCCGGTTTGCGCCGTGAAGACGCCGGAAAACTGCCAGCCGCCGAGCGCGAGCCGCTTGCCGCGCCCGCCGGCGCCGGCGAGCTTCATGAGCGGCAGTTCGTACAGGAACTCGGTATTGTAGCTATGGCGGATATCGAAGGGACTTGGTCCTTTGTCTCCGCGGATGTTGTTGGTGTCCTGCGGCGGGTTGGGATAGCCGAGGTTAGCGGCGTTGGTGTAGGAGATCGTATTGGCCCACGTGTAAACGGCGCCAAGCTGGAGCCCGTTGCGGAACCGCCGCCGGAGCGTGTTCTGCCAAGCGTTATAGCGCACGCTCTCCCCGCCTTGGTAATAGTTGTACTCCGCATATCCGGCAAACGGCCGCTGACCGGTGACCGGATCCACTTTGTTGATACGCAGTACAGCGTTGGCGTTCACGGCGTGGTTGCCCACATAAGCCGATTCGAGGGACATGTTCCACGGGAGTTCGCGGCTCACGCTCAGCGTCCACTGCAAGCTGTAAGGTTGCGGGAAATGCCGGGAAATGACAGTGGACGAGATGGGTCCGACGCCGCCTTTCACCAGCGGCAAGACCGCGGCGTTGGTAGTCGGGTAGAGGATGCGAAGCTGCAAAGCCTCCGCGCCGGTGAAGATCACCCGGTTGGGCTCGTCGATGGCGTTTTGGATCAACTCGACCGGTCCGCCGAAGTGGTTGTGGGTAGTCGTGAATTTGCCCGCGCCGCCGCGGAGCACGGTTTTCTTATTCAGCGAATAGGCGAAGCCCATACGAGGCGAGAAGTCGAACCAATTGGCGTCCCAAATGCTGTCCGGGTCGGTGTACGGTCCGATCCCGAAGGGTCCCGTGCGGTTGAACAGGCGCTTATTCTTCTCCCTCGGCACGGAGAAGTGATCGTAGCGGATGCCAATGTTGATCATGAGCTTCTCGCTGAACCGGAAGTCGTCTTGAATGAAGCCGCCGAGCACCCAGTTGTACAAGGTATAGGGCCTCACGCCGAAACTGATCGTAACCTGGCTGGGACGGTTGGCCATGAGGTCCGCCACGGTGGCGTAGCGGAATTCGGGAACGGTCTCATTGTTGCGCCCGGACCTGTACATCTGGAACAAGCCGCCATACTTGATGGAGTGGCGCCCGCGGTGCAGAGCGACAACTTCCTCAAAGCTGAAGTTCTCGCCGAGGTTTTCCATCAGTTCGCCGCTGTTGCTGAACCCGAGGTTGCCGGTGATGGCGCTGACGCCGAGAGAATAGATGTGATCCAAGCGCACGCGCTCGAAACGGTTGTATCCAAAGCGCGTCTCAGCGCTCCAAGCAGGAGCCGACCGGATGTAGCTGACCACGCCTTTCTTCGTCTTCACATCGAACGTCCGGCTGTTGGCAGGCGAAACGCGCGGCGTGAGCTGGAAAGGCCAATCCTGGGTGAACCGGACGGAAAGCAGGTTGCTCGAGGTGATGTTGTAGTCTCCGCGGATGCTGTAGTGGTCGCTGTCTTCCTTGCTCGAACCCGCGCTTTGGTAGAAGCCGGTGACCGCGCCGGGAGCGTAAGCGGAGTTCGGCAGCGGGAAGGTGTCAAAGAACGCCTTCATCGAAGGTTGCGCGGCGGTGACCATGTCGCGGAACTCTTTCGTGGGCACATTCCCATTGACGGAGGCGAATGCCCGGGAGCGGTAACCCTCATAAACGCCGAAGAAGAACAGCTTGTTGCGCAAAATGGGACCGCCGAGCGAGCCGCCAAACTGATTGAAGGTGAGCGGCGGGCGCGTCGTCAGGAACTGGTTGCGGGCGGCGAAGTCTTCGAGGCGGTTGTTCTCGAAAAGCGATCCGTGGAATTCGTTGGTGCCGCTCTTGGTGACCACGTTTACGTTCCCGGTCATGGTGGGACCGGTTTCGGCGGGCGCGATGCCGCCCACCACCGCTACTTCACGGATGGCTTCCAGACTCACGGCTTTGATGTAGCCGAGCGATGTGAGCGTTTCCGATTCGCCGCTGCCGCTCGCATTAGCCCCGTCCACCGTGAAGCGGAACCCGTCCGGAGGCAAGCCATTTACCGAGACGGCGTTGTTGCTGACAGTGATTCCGGCGCCTAAGGTAAGCAGGGCGCTCCAATCCCGGTTCGCGGTGGGCAACTCGAGAGCTCGAAGATTGGTCACGGAGTACTCTTGCTGCGCGTTGGCGGTGTTGATAAGGGGCGTTTCAGCCGTTACGGTGATGCTTTCGGCGAGGTCGCCCAACTCCAACGGAAAGCGCAGGCGCATCTGCTGCCCGGCTGCAAGTTCCAAACCGGTGGCGCGCTTCTCTTTGAAGCCGGGGGCTCGAATGACCACGGTGTACCGCCCGGGCGGCAGGAAAGTGAGCGTGAATTCGCCCCCGGCATTGGCGGTAGTGTTCCAAGCCACGCCGGTCAGTTCGTTGGTGGCGGTTACGGCGGCTTGGGCGACCGACGCTCCAGAGGGATCGGTCACGGCGCCGTAGATGGTGGCGGTGTTGACCTGCGCTATGCCAAGCGCGGGCGCGAGAACGAGCAAGGCTCCGCGCAGGAGCCAAGGCGTCGAGCGAGACATTCCTCTTTACCTCCTGATCCGTGTTCCTTAGATTAAGAAGCCCCGGCGATGGAAGCGCCGGGAGGCGTTCCCCAATGTTTGCGGTACTGGCGCCCGGTGAGCCTGGCGGCTTCGGCGTCGCCGGGAATGGTTTCCTTGGCGGGGTCGAAGCGGAGGCTCCTGCCGGTGCGCGCGATGATGTTGCCCAAATGGCAATGGACGACCGAAATGTGCCCGGTTTCGATGTCCGCATTGGGACGGCGGCGGGTCTTCAGGCACTCGATGAAGTTCTTGAGGTGTCCTTCGTCTTCGCCCGAAGCCTGTTCAAACAAGACTTGCTTCCCTTGACGGTCGAAGACTTTGAATCCCCACTGGCGGTCCCACTTGCCGATGTGCATCATGCCTTCGGACCCATAGACCGCGACGCCGTTCTCTATGCCCTCCATGGCGTAAGGGTTCCAGATGCGCATTTCAAACAGCAGCATCTTGCCGCCCGGATAGCGGTAGCTGATGGTCATCGTGTCGGGCGTCTGCTGGTCGTCCTGGAAAAAGATCTTGCCTGCCATCCCCGCGGCTTCGAGCGGGTAATCCACTCCCAATGCCCAGCGAGCCATGTCGATCTGATGCGCGCCGTCGTTGCCGATGTCGCCGGTGCCGAAATTCCAATGCCAGTGCCAGTTGTAGTGGAAGCGGTTCTCATTGAACGGCAGCCACGGCGCCGGTCCGACCCAAGTGTCGTAGTCTACTCCCGGAGGAGGCGCCGAGTCGGCTTTCCGGCCGATGTCGCGGCGGAGTTGGACGTTCCACGCTTTCGCCATGAGCACCTTGCCGAGCTTGCCGGAGTGAACGTAGGCGATGGCTTGGCGGGTGATTTCCCGGCTGCGGCTTTGGGTGCCATGTTGGATGATGCGTCCGGTGCGGCGGGCGGTGTCCACCAGCAGGCGCCCCTCCCTGATGTTGTGCGAGCACGGTTTCTCTAAATAAACGTCCTTGCCGGCTTGGCAAGCGAGAATGGCGGCGGGAGCATGCCAGTGGTCCGGGGTAGCAATGGCGACAGCGTCCACGCTCTTGTCGTCAAAGACGCGCCGCATGTCCGTGACCACGGCAGGCGGCTTGCGTCCCACCTTGGCGACGGCGTCGAGCGCCGGCTTCACGACATTCGCGTCGACTTCAGCAAAGTAGGCGATGTCAACTTCAGACAGCCGGGCGAACCCACCGGCGAGCGCGCGCCCGCGTCCCCGGACGCCGATAATGGCGATGCGAATGCGGTCGTTCGGAGCTGCGCTGAGGCTGCGGGCGAGTCCAGCGGCTGCGAAGGGAAAGAAATAGCGCCGGTTCACGGATTCATTTCTCCTTGGCGAACTCTTCCGCCCACCGGAAGGCGTCCGAAGGCTCGAGACTGCCCGGGTGAACCACTACCCGGTGGCGGAACGTCAAGCTGCCTCCCGCGGGGATGGTCATGGCGCCATCGCGCGCGGGGTCTTTGGTGAAACTTCGTTCTCCAAAAGCGTTGGCCACGCAAAAGGCGTAATTGCGGGCGTGCCAGAAGGTGGGATGGCGCGGATTGGAAGGATGGTCAATGAGGGTCACGCCAACCGGGGCGCCTTGGATTTCAGTGGAGTAGTCTACCCAGCGGGCGCGCTTGCCCCAAATCGCTTTCGCGGTTTTCAACCCGTCCGAATTGGTGAGAACCGCGCCCCGGTCTTCGCGGAACTCGTCGCGCATGCGCAGGGCAAGTCCCGCTTCTTCGACATCGCCCAGCTTCAACGGCACGCCTTGGTCAGCCCGGATGGTCACTCGGGTCTCAACCATTCGAAGGCTGCCGGGAGCGAGAAAGCGAAACTGTTGGGTCATCGAGCCGAGAATCCGCCCGCCCGGCGCGATGAAATGAAATTCGCCGGTGATGCGATCTCCCGCCGTGCGAGGAACCCCCACGGCGGCGACCCGCCCGCTTTCTTTCGGACCTTTATCGCGCCAAAAATCCACGCCGTTGACGTCGGAGTGGGTAAACCACAGCCCGTGATGAAAGGCGTGGTCGCGCGTTTCTCCCTCGACGTTCTCGACGGGGTAACCGCGGGTGACCGTGACGCCGGAAGCCGCGCGCAGGGCATGCAGGAACGGGGCATGCCAGTCCGGGCCGTAATAAAAGGTAGCAAATGGCTGGCCGCCCGCTGAAATCTCGATCTTGCCCTGGGACGGACGAACGGACACTTGGCCGCCCGCCCCGCCCGCCAGCAAAGGCAGCGCGGCGGCGAGAAACCCGGCGAGCCGGAGGTGGGAGTGGCTCGCCGGGAATTTCGGCATCCGAAAATTACTTCGCATGCTAACTATTGAGACTACCACTCGGAAGAATGATCGTCAACACATAGGCGTTAAGATGGACGATTGACGTTACCGGCCGAGAATGCTAGCATCAAATATCGACAATGTCTTCGGATTCCGAAAAGATGCGCAGCGGCTTGTCGACCCCTGAGCAACCGGCCGCGCACGCGCAAGATGCTCAGAAGCGCGAAGCTCGCGCCAATGCCGCCGATGCGAAGAGCATGGTGATGTCACTGGCGAAGGGGTTCCGGGTCTTGGAGGTTTTCGACGCCCACGAGCCGGAGCTCACGCTTTCGCAGATTGCCGCCCGCGCGGACTTGGATTCCGGGACGACGTACCGCATCGTCAAGACGCTTGTGATGCTCGGCTACCTGCGGCCGGCGGAGGGCAAGCGCTACCGGCTGGGGTGGAAAGTGCTGGACTTGGGATTCAATACGATCGGGCGCATGGATTTGCATGCGATCGCGCGCCCCATCCTCCGCTCGCTGGTTGGACCGGTAAATGAAGCTGCGAGCATCGCGGTGCTGGACGGTCCGGAGTTGGTCTATGTGGAGCGCGTGCAGGCGCCGCTCGGCCGGCTGGGCGTCACGCAACGGATTGGAGCGCGCGTTCCCGCCTATTGCACAGCGGTGGGGCACGCCATTTTGGCCCATTTGCCGCTGGAGCAGAGAATCCAGATTTTGAACGCCAGGGAACGCCGGAAACTGACGCCCCACACGCCGGTGACGATTCCCGAAATCGAGGCCCGGTTGGAGAAAGTGCGGCAGCTTGGCTATGCTTTGTCGGATCAGGACACCGTGATGGGAGTGCGGGTGGTTGCGGCGCCGATTTTCGATCCGGACGACCGTCCTTGGGCCGCGGTGAGCGCGGCGGCGCCGTGGATGGCGTGCTCGCTCGAAGACTTTGTGCAGCACAGCGCGGGACCGGTAATGGAAGCGGCGCGTACCTTGACCAAGGTGCTGCGAATTTCGGGTTCGACCGCGATCCTTGCACCGCACGGACAGGCATGGGGGGAACGTTGAGCGTCATGGAGCGGCACGCCGGCATCATTGGACTTGGCTTGGTGGGCGCCGCTTTGGCGGAACGCCTGATTCAGGCAGGCTATCGCGTCACGGGCTATGACGTCCGGGAAGAGCAGCGCGCTGCGCTTTTGCGCTTGGGAGGCGAACCTCTGGCGAATAACCTCGAAGTGGCGCGCGGCGCGAGCCGGCTGATCCTCAGCCTGCCTACCTCCGGCGTTGTGGCAAGCGTATTGGATGAAATGGAGCAGGAGCTTGCGCCCGGCGCGATAGTGATCGACACCACGACCGGCTCTCCGCGCGATAGTGCGGCGTGCGCGGCGCGGCTTGAACGTTTGGGGGTCCATTATGTGGACGCCACGATTGGGGGGTCAAGCCGGCAGGTGCGCGAAGGGGACGCCATTTTCATTTGCGGCGCAAGAGAAGAAGCCTTCCGGCGCTGCGAGGATTTGCTGGCGGCGTGCTCCCGTTCGGTGTTCCATGTCGGACCTCCGGCGAGCGGCGCCGCGATGAAGCTGGTGTTGAATCTGGTGTTGGGATTGAACCGGGCGGCGCTCGCCGAAGGGCTCGAGTTTGCGCGCGCGTGCGGGATCGATCCGAGCCTCGCCTTGGAGATTCTGAAAGCCGGTCCGGCGTATTCGAGGGCTATGGACACGAAGGGGCGGCGTATGTTGAGCGGCGACTTCGAGCCCGAAGCGCGGCTGTCTCAGCACTTAAAGGACGTGCGGCTCATTCTCGCCGAGGGGGAGCGGGTGGGAGCGCGCTTGCCGCTCTCGGCGGTCCATCAGAGCCTGCTGGAAGAAGCCGAGGCGGCAGGGTTGGGCCACGCCGACAACAGCGCCATCATCAAGATCTTCCAGAAGACATTCTGCCGTTAAGCCGGATTGGCTCGCGTCCAACGGCTGCGTCCGGTCAGACGGGCGGCACTTGAGCGCTTTCCGCTTCGTCCGCCTTGCGGGCGGCCCATTCGGCGCCGCCCAAAACGATCATGGCGCCGAAGAAGCTCCACAGCAGTATGGTGACGCTATTGATGAACGGGCCGTATTCCTTGCTGAGCTTCACCCGCAGCCACGGCCAAATGAGCCACATTACGTATTTGGAGGCCTCCAACAAGACGCCCACTAAAACCGCCGCCGGCGCGGCGCGGTTCATATTCACCTTGCCGTTGGGCAGCAGCCAATAGATGAGCAGCAGCATGAAGATGGTGATCGGCACGGCGGCCATCTTGAAGACCAGGGCGGTCATCCATGTAGCCGCCGGTGTCTTCGCGCCCATTAGCGTTTCCATGTGGCTGCGATTGACCGCGGTAAGCGTGATAGATGCGAGGACGAGTGCCCCGCACAGGAACACCAGGCCCAAACTCACAAGCTGGTTCTTGAAATAGCTGCGGTTGGACTCAACGCGGAAAACGCGGTTCAGAGCCACTTCGAGCGGCTCGAAGATGCCGTTGGCGGTGAACAGCAAAAGCAGAACCGAGACGGCTTGAAAAGGACCGCGCGAGGCGACCGTGGCTTGCAGATTCCGGATGATGAACTTTCCCATCTCGTCGGGGAACGTTTCGGCGAGGGCGAAGTAGATGGCTTGCTCGGCTGCTGGCCAGTGGAAGACGTAGCGGCAGATGGAGACCATCACGATGAGAAACGGGAAAAAAGACAGCAGCACGCTGGCGGCGACCGAAAGCGCATAAACATGGACTTCCGTCTCCATCCAATACCGAAAGGTCGGCTTGATCTCGCGGATGATGCTCACGGCAAACCACCATTGTAAGGGTCCTGGTTTTGCGCGGACAGGGGCGCGTGTGCGTTAATGGAAGTTCGGAGTATCCCGGCCGCTTACGCCGCAGATTGTATGGATGAACCTGCAACCCGGCCGCTCCAAACCCCCGAAACCCGCTGGCGGATCGCTGGGCGGGTGGTTCTCCTTTTCGTTCTCCTTTACATCTTCCTGGTGGGAGTCAACGGACTGGGAGGAGGTTTGCGCCTCCTGGGCGGCGGGCTGCTCGAGAGCTTCTTCCGCGCCACATCGAATCCGTTTTTAGGGTTGATTGTCGGAATTCTTGGCACCTCGCTGGTTCAGAGCTCGTCTGTTACAACTTCGTTAATCGTCGGCATGGTGGCGGCGCCCGAAAACGCCCTGCCGTTATCAAACGCCGTGCCAATGATCATGGGGGCGAACATAGGCACGACGGTGACAAATACCTTGGTGTCGCTCGCGCACATGCGGCAGAGGGAGGAGTTCCGGAGGGCTTTCGCAGTGGCGACGTGTCACGATTTCTTTAACTTCCTGACGGTGGTGTTGCTGCTGCCCTTGGAGCTGGCGTTCGGCTTCTTGCAGCGCAGCGCCGAATGGATCGCCGGGCTGGTCGCCGGCGGCATCGGAGTCGCATTCCACAGCCCGGTGGAGATCGCGGTGAGGGCGGGGGCGGCGCCGGTGCGGGAGCTGTTCGCGTTGCTGTTCGACAACCGTCAGATCCAAGCCGCTCTCGTTATCCTCGCAAGCGCGGCGATGATCTATGGCGCGCTGGTTTTGATTGTGAATAATATGCGTTCCTTGCTGCGGCGGCAGGTGGAAAAGGCGATCCACCGGACGCTCGACAGGAATCCGATGTTGAGCATGGCGATAGGGTTGATCGTCACCGTGATGGTGCAGTCGAGCTCGATCACCACGTCGCTGCTGGTGCCACTGGGGGCGGCGGGCGTGATCACTCTGGCGCAAGCGTTTCCGGCAACGATCGGAGCAAACATCGGAACGACGGTAACAGCGCTGATTGCTGCGTTAGCCGTATCCGGTCCGCATGCTTCGGCGGGTGTGACCATCGCCCTGGTGCATCTGCTGTTCAATCTCGGCGGAACGGTGCTAATCTATCCGTTGAAACCGGTTCGTAACATTCCGCTGTTCCTGGCAAGGAGATTGGCCGAAGTGGCGGTGCGGTCCCGGATGGGGGCGCTGGCGTATGTTTTGGGGGCGTTTTACCTGTTGCCTGGGATCCTGGCTTGGTTGAACCGCTGATGGCCGTGGAGGAAAGGGCGCCATGCTCAAAGAGCTTCTGAACTTGTTCCGTTCGGGCGAGCCTTTGCAGGCGATATGCGAGAACTTCGCCAAGATGCTGAGCTTAAGTCTGGAGCTCGTAAAGAAGGGCGGAGAAGCGTTTTTCGCTCAGAGCGCGACAGAGGAGGACAGGCGCGCGCTTCAACGGCAGGACGTGGAAGTCAACAAGCTGGAGCGCAAGATCCGTAAGCAGGTGGTGGTCCATCTGTCTGTCGGCTCGAATGTGGTCGACTTGCCTTATTGCCTGCTGCTCATGAGTCTCGTCAAGGACGTCGAGCGGATCGGCGACTACGCCAAGGATCTGGCGGCGCTAGTGGATTTGGAGCCGGGCCCCTTGCCTGGCGGCGAGTTCACCGACGAGCTGCGGGCGTTGCGGACCAAAATCGAGGCGGAGTTCGAAGCCGCTTGCCGGGTTTTCAACACCTGCGACCGGGAGGGCGCCGTGGCGCTCATCCGGCAAGGGCGGGAAGGCCTGGAAAGCTGTGAAGGGCTGATCCGAGGGATCGCGCACAGTTCGCTGGCGCCCGGCGCGGCGGTGAAGCTGGCGCTGGCAGCCCGCTTTTATGAGCGTATTGCAGGGCATGTGCTGAACCTTCTCTCGGGCGTGGTCATGCCGCTCCACCGGCTGGATTACTACGACGAAAAAGACATCGAGCAGGCGACCGGGCGGCAGTAGGGAGCGCTTCGAGATCTCCGCGTGCCCGGTTGCGGCATGGGCATGCCCCCTCTGCGGCGGGAGCGGCGCCGGGAAGAGCTTCAGGGCGGGGTTCTTTATTCCTCGTGGGAATAGATGGGCGTATAAAAGGGGAATAGGTCAATATTTTCTTAAAGTTTCCCGCCCGGTGTCCGATGGATGCGTGAAGCTGCTTCGCGGCTTCCAAACCGGAAGGACCGAGATGAACATCGCCTGGGCCGATACTCTATCCCATCCGCGGGCTGCGTTGAGCCACGATCCTTCCATCCCTCAAGGCTTCGAGTGGCTGGTGGGGCGCAGCGCTGCCTTGGACGCTGTCGCTGAGATCATACGCCTGGTAGGCCCCCGCCGCTCCACCGTCCTGATTACGGGTGAAACCGGCGTGGGTAAAGAGCTGGTGGCGCGCGCCATCCACCGGGCTAGCCCCCGCGCCGCGCTCCCCATGGTGGCGGTAAATTGCGCCGCGCTGCCGGAGCATCTGCTTGAAGCTGAACTGTTCGGGCATGTGAAGGGCGCCTTCACTGGCGCGGTGAACGCTCGGGTGGGGCGTTTCGAGCAGGCGCACAAGAGCACTCTCTTTCTCGACGAGGTGGGCGACTTGCCGCTGGACCTGCAAGCCAAACTGCTGCGCGTGTTGCAAGAAAGGGAGTTCCAAAGGCTCGGCAGTTCGGAAACCGTCAAAGTCGACGTCCGGGTGATTGCTGCTACAAATGTAGACTTGGCTGAGAGGGTCCGCCGGCGCGAATTCCGTGAGGACCTGTACTACAGGCTGAATGTCATCCCCCTCGCCATACCGCCGCTGCGGGAAAGGAAGGAGGATATCCCGCTGCTCGTCGAGCACTTTCTCGAAAAGATCTGCCGCGCCGAAGGGCTGCCGCGCAAGCGGGTTTCGCCGGCTGTGCTCGATCACTTGCGGAGCTACCACTGGCCGGGAAATGTGCGGCAGTTGGAGAATGCGGTCGAGATGGCGGTGGCGCTGAGCGGCCGCCGGGAGATGCTGGCGCCGTCCGATTTTCCTTTGCCCGAAGCGCCGGCGAAAGCCGCGCCCGCGGCGATTTCGCTCGACGGCCCGGTTTTACTGCCCGAAGAGGGTTTGGATTATGAAGTTACAGTGGCGGGGATAGAACGCGCTCTCCTGACTCAGGCGCTCGAGCGAACCGGCGGGAACAAGAAGCAGGCGGCGGCCCTGCTGCGGCTTAAGCGGACAACGTTCACCGCCAAACTAAGAAGCCTGGCCGTGCCGGAGGTCAGCGGGTAAGCGGCATCGGCGAGCCGCGGCGCGAGGCCGAGCGCATCGGTCAGCGGCGCGACCACATGCGCGATCGCGGGCGTGGCTTCGATCAGCCGCGCGAGTTCCGGCTCCGCGCGTTCCATCGCCTGTTTCATTTCCCAACCGATCCGGCGGTAGCTGAAATGTCCCTTCACGCCGGTGCGCAAACGGGCGATGTATTCGGCTTCGGCGAAGTCCATCTTAAAGAGAAATCGCGAACGGGCGGCGAACGGAAGAAGGTATTGGGCGGCGGGCTGCGGCAGCCCCCGGACAACCTGCAATGCAGCGTTCAACGCAGACTCATAGGTCTCCGAGACCCCGGCGGCGCGTATGGCTTCCGGCGTTTCAAATCCCAAATCCCCGGTGAAGGCTTGGCGAAACTGCTGGCAACGGCGGTGGCGGTGCAGGTCGCGGTAGGCGCCGATATCCATCACGATGTCGAAGGCATAGACCGCATTACGGAACGCGCGCGGCAGTTCGTCAGCGCGCCGCCGGGAGCGGACGGCGAGTTCCAAAACCTCTCTCCGTCGCGCCTCGTTCCACCCTACGGCCATCTCATACAGCTCACGGTAGGACCGGTTCGTCACCGGGTAAAGCAGGGTGGCGACGGTATCCGCCACGGCGTCGGAAGGTTTGAGGAGGTCAACCGCCGCGGGGGTGGCGGACGGGGCGGCGGGTGGAAGGTTTCCGGCGACCCACCGCTTCAGGTCCTCCCGGGTTTCGATCAGGTAGGCGTCGGCGTCCACATACTTGGCGAGCGTTGGGGCAATCGGTTCGGCGGGCGCGGCAGGGTCGAGCGAGCATGCAGGTGGCTCGGTGCAAGCCTGCGCCGCCTCGGCGCCCAACGCGCGCAGTTCGGCGAATTCCGAGGCTTTCCAACGGCTGATCTGGCGTTCGAGCGTGCGGATGCTGGTGACTTGTCCCACCCCGGTTGGGATCCCGAGGAAGAGCAGGTAGCGAGCGACGTCAAAGGCGCGTGCGGCGAGGTTCCGTTCGTATGCCTCCGGCTTCATCTCCGGGGGACGGGGCAGTTTTTCGTGAAAGTAGGCGTTCACCCGCTCGTGAATCTCGCGGTAGGCGCGGATCAGTCCTTCGCCGGCGGAGCGATAAGCGGCGGCTTGAGCTTCATCGAATTCGGGCGGGACGACGAAGCCGGACTTGGAAAAATCCTGGTAGCGCGACGAGCGCGCCTGCCCGTCCCAAAGCTGCTCGTCTTCGATTTCAATGGCGGCGAGCTCGGAAATGCCCTCGAAGCACAGCACGAGGTGGCCCAAATCCGCGATGGAAGCGTGTCCGTATTGAAAATAAAAGCTTTCAAGAAACCTGCGGGAGTCGTGGGAGCGCACCCATTCGAGCGACTGGCTGATCGAATCCGGCGAGCGGCTGTAGCGGGCGAGCGCATAAGCGCACTTCTCCGGCGGCAAGGGGGCAAGAGCGATCACGCGCCGGCGGCTCGGTTCAGCCATAAGAGGCTATGATAACCGTGCGAGACTGAAAGTTTCCATGCGAGTTCGGATCAAACGCTTGCACCCGGATGCCCACTTGCCTTCTTACGCGCACGGACCGGAGGAAGACGCGGGGATGGACCTGCGCGCCTTGGAGGAAACCGTCCTCGAACCGGGGCGCCCGGCGCTCGTGCGGACGGGCATCGCGATCGAGGTTCCGCCGGGTTATGAAGCGCAGGTCCGTCCGCGCAGCGGGTTGGCGCTGAAGCACGCCATTACGCTGCCGAACAGCCCGGGCACGATCGATCCGGGCTACCGGGGTGAGGTGCAAGTCATTTTGCTCAACCTTGGAGCGGCGCCGTACCGGGTTCACGCCGGGGACCGCATCGCGCAGATCGTGTTCGCACGGTACGAGCCGGTGGAGTGGGACGAGAGCGAATTGAATGACACCCGTCGCGGCGGCGGCGGCTTCGGCTCTTCAGGACGTTGACGCCGAACCGCTTCACGCCTCGGCGGATTGCCGCGCCAAGCGGTGTATTTCCTGGAGGCTCCACACGCGGATGGGATCCCGCCGGCGCGCGGCGAGCGCTTCCACGGCGGCTTTGGCGCCGCTCATCGTCGTGATGCACGGGACCCGGTAAAAGACGGCGGTGCGGCGGATGGCCTTTTCGTCGCTGAAAGACTGCCCGCCGGTGGAGGTATAAATGGCAAGCTGCACCTGCCCGCCCTTGATCAGGTCCACGGCGTTGGGCCGCCCTTCATTCACCTTGAAAACCGTTTTGCATTCCAATCCGGCGGCGCGGAGCATCGCAGCCGTGCCGCGGGTAGCGACGATGCGGAACCCCATCCCGGCGAATTTGCGCGCCACCTCGAGGGCTTCCGGCTTGTCGCGGTCATTGACGGCGATAAAGACCGCCCCCTTGTCGGGAAGCGGCGTTCCAGCGCTCAACTGAGCCTTGCCGAACGCCTCGCCGAAATTCTCGCCCACGCCCATGACTTCGCCGGTGGACCGCATCTCGGGTCCGAGCGCCGGGTCCACGCCCGGGAACTTGTTGAACGGAAAGACGGGCGATTTCACGAAAAATTTGGGAACCGGGAGGACGCCGGAAACGATGCCGCCGGTGAGGTCGCTAAAGTCCTGGAGCTTGCGGCCGAGCATGAGTCCTACGGCGATCTTGGGCAGCGGCACGCCGGTCGCCTTGCTGACGTAGGGGACGGTCCGGGAGGCACGGGGATTCACCTCGAGCACGTAGACCTGACCGTCCTTAATCGCGTACTGAACGTTCATCAAGCCGACGACGTTGAGCGCGCGGGCGAGCCGGGTGGTGTATTCGCGAATCGTCTCCAGCTCCCGCTCCCGAATCGAAAACGACGGAAGCACGCAGGAGCTATCGCCGGAATGCACGCCGGCTTCCTCGATATGCTCCATGATGCCGGCAATGAGCACGTCGTGGCCATCAGACAGGGCGTCCACGTCCACTTCGGTCGCATCCTCGAGGAAACGGTCGATCAAGACCGGGCGGTCCTGGGAAAAGATGACCGCTTCCTGCATGTAGCGGCGCACGCTTTCTTCGTCGTAGGTGACCACCATGGCGCGTCCGCCGAGGACGTAGCTGGGACGCACCAGAACCGGGAACCCGATGCTGCGGGCGACCTCGATCGCGCCTTCGACGGTGGTCGCCGTGCCGTTGGCGGGAGACGGAATGCCGAGTTCGTCGAGCAGTTTTCCGAATAGCTTGCGGTCTTCGGCGAGGTCGATGTTTTCCGGCGCCGTGCCGATAATGGGCACGCCCTGCCGCTTCAAAGGCAATGCGAGCGTGAGGGGCGTCTGCCCGCCGAACTGAACGATGACGCCGTCCGGTTTCTCCGTGTCATAGATGTTGAGCACCTCTTCGAGCGTGAGCGGCTCGAAATAGAGCCGGTCGCTCGTATCGTAGTCGGTCGACACGGTTTCCGGGTTGCAGTTGACCATGATCGACTCGACGCCGAAATCGCGCAGAGCGAAGGACGCGTGGCAGCAGCAGTAGTCGAACTCAATCCCTTGGCCGATGCGGTTGGGCCCGCTGCCCAGGATCATGACCTTCTTGCGCGCGCCGGGTTCGGCTTCGCATTCCGATTCGAAGCTCGAATAAAGATACGGGGTGAAGCTCTCAAATTCCGCCGCGCAGGTATCGACGCGGTTGAAGACGGCGGCGATGCCGTTCTCCTTGCGCTTGGCGCGCACCGCGAGGGGATCGACGCCCCACAAGCGGCCAAGCTCAGCGTCGGAAAAGCCGTCGCGTTTCGCTTTGCGCAGCGTCGCGGGAGGGATCGTGGCGAGCGTCTCGCCGGCGAGCTCCGCACGAAAGTCCACGATCTCCTTCATCTGCCGCAGGAACCAGGGGTCGATCGCCGTCATCTCGTGGATTTCGGCTTCCGAATAGCCTTGCTCCATGGCATAGAAGATGTAAGCCAGCCGTTCCGGGTTGGGGGTGATCAGGCGTTGCGGGATGAGCGCGGGATCGAACTTCTCCGAACCCGCCTTGCGTCCGGTCTCCAAGCTGCGGATGCCCTTCATCAGCGCCTGCTTGAAAGTTCGCCCGATGGACATGACCTCGCCGACGGATTTCATCTGCGTTCCGAGAACGGGTTCCGTGCCGGGGAACTTCTCAAACTGCCACCGCGGGATCTTGACCACCACGTAGTCGATGGTCGGCTCGAAGCAGGCGGGCGTCTTGCGGGTGATGTCGTTGGGGATCTCGTCCAGACGGTAGCCAACGGCGAGCTTGGCGGCGATCTTGGCGATGGGGAAGCCGGTGGCTTTGGAAGCAAGCGCCGAACTGCGCGAGACGCGCGGATTCATCTCGACGATGACCATGCGCCCGGTCTTGGGGTCTATCGCAAACTGCACGTTGGAGCCGCCGGTGTCGACGCCGATTTCGCGCAGGCAAGCGATGGCGCCGTCCCGCATCATTTGGTATTCGCGGTCGGTGAGGGTTTGGGCAGGCGCCACGGTGATGGAGTCGCCGGTATGGACGCCCATGGCGTCGAAATTCTCAATCGAGCAGACGATGATGACGTTGTCGGCGAGGTCTCGCATCACCTCGAGCTCGTATTCCTTCCAACCGAGGACGCTTTCTTCGATGAGAACCTCGTGGACAGGGGAAAGGTCGAGCCCGCGCTGCAAGATCTCTTCCAGATCCTCCTGATTGTAAGCGATGCCGCCGCCGCTTCCTCCCAAGGTGAAGCTAGGGCGAAGAATGACCGGAAAACCAATGCGCGAGACAAACTCGCGGCCGGATTGCATATTGTTCACCAGCAGCGACTGCGGCGTCTCGAGGCCGATTTTGCGCATGGCGTCCTTAAAGAGCAACCGGTCCTCGGCCTTCTTGATCGAATCCAACTTGGCCCCGATGAGCTCGACGCCATACTCCTCGAGCACGCCCGACTCGGCTAGCTCCACGGAGAGGTTCAAACCCGTTTGGCCACCCACTGTGGAAAGCAGCGCGTCAGGACGCTCCTTGCGGATCACCTCCTCGAGGTAAGCCCGACTAAGAGGTTCGACATAAGTCGCGTCGGCCAGCTCCGGGTCCGTCATGATGGTGGCGGGGTTGGAATTCACCAGCACCACTTCGTAGCCGTCGGCTTTCAGCGCGCGCACCGCCTGCGTTCCTGAATAATCGAACTCGCAAGCCTGTCCGATGACGATGGGCCCGGAGCCGATGATTAAGATCTTATGGATGTCGTTTCGTCTAGGCATCCGTGTTTACGTTTCTTTCTTGAACTCATCCATGAGCTTGGCGAAGTCCTGGAAGAGGTAAAGCGAATCATGCGGACCCGGCGCGGCTTCCGGGTGGTACTGTACGCAAAACGCCGGTACGTTGCGGTGGCGGAAGCCCTCCAAGGTCTGATCATTGAGATTGATATGGGTCAGCTCAATTTCGTTCTGGTTGAGCGAGTCAGGGTCCACAGCGAAACCGTGATTGTGCGAGGTGATCTCGACCCGGTTCGTGAGACGGTTGAGGACCGGGTGGTTCACCCCGCGATGGCCGAACTTGAGCTTGTACGTCTTGCCGCCCACCGCTAAACCCAAAATTTGGTGCCCCAGGCAAATGCCGAAAACCGGTTTACGGCCAAGGAGCTTGCGCACCTGCTCCGCTTGGAATTGGAGCGGCTCCGGGTCGCCGGGACCGTTGGACAGGAAAACGCCGTCAGGATTCAGAGCCAGAACGTCTTCGGCGGGAGTCTTAGCCGGAACGACGGTCACGCGAGCGCCGATGTAGCGGAGCCGGCGGAGAATGTTGTGTTTGATGCCGAAATCGTACGCCACCACGTGGTAGCGAATCTCTTCCACCGGGTGGAGGATTTCTGAAGGCGAGCACGGGGTGACGCCCTGCGTCCATTCGTAAGACGCTGTGGTGGAGACCCGGGTGGCAAGATCCAGACCCGCCATAGAGGGAATGGAGCGGGCTTTGGCGACGAGCGCCTCGGCAGTCGTGGGGTTGGTGGATAGCGCGCCGCGCATCACTCCGCAGGACCGGAGGCGGCGCACCAACCGCCGGGTGTCGACTTCGGCGATGATCGGCACGCCCGCGGCGGCTAGAAACTGGTCCGCCTGCTGCTCTGAGCGCCAATTGCTGGCGATCGCCGAGAACTCCCGCACCACCAGCCCCTCGATGTACGGGCGGTTGGACTCGCTGTCGGCGGCATTGGCGCCGTAATTGCCGATTTGGGGGTAGGTGAGTACGACGATCTGCCCGGCGTAAGAAGGGTCGGTGAAGATTTCCTGGTATCCCGTGATGCCCGTATTGAAAACGACCTCGCCAGCGTTTTCGATGCGCGCACCAAAGGCCTTGCCCTCAAAGACCGTTCCGTCTTCCAGGGCGAGCAAGGCTGTATCCAAAGTTGATGCTCCTCTGGGAAGGTGTAATTTTCATTTCAACACATCCGCCCCCGGCTTCGCAGAAGACAGATGCGGAGGTCCGGTTCGGAGCGGTGGGACCGCCGGTTGCGCGGCGGGGCAGGGGCGAGGTGCAGCGACCAGCGGCACACCGCGTCCCGGGCCAGCGGGTCAAATGCAAGGGCCCTTCGGCGCCGCACATTGAGACAGTTTTGGGGGGAGACGTTCCAATCTGGATGCGAGTTCGACGTCCGCCGGGAATGGCTGAGGCGTTACAATTTCACTAGGTCGTGGGTGGAAATGGGCGATGATTTGGCGCGCGAGCGGCAGCAATTGCATCAGTTAATGGACCGGCTGGCGCCGGGCCAAGTGCGCGCCCTGCGGGACTTGCTTCAAGTAATGCTGGATCCGGTCTCGAGGGCGGTCGCGTGCTCGGGAGAGGAAGAAGAACCCCTTAGCCCTGAAGCGGTGCAGGCGTTGTCAGAGGCCGGCGCATGGCTGAGGCGCAACAACCCGATCTCCCACGAGCAGGTGTTGGCTGAGCTGGGCATCACACCTGAAGACGTGCGCGAGTTCAAGGATTCCGTGTGAAGCGGATCGTTTGGCCCGGCCCGGCGCAAGGCTTTGCCAGCGGTTATTGATACAATCCCAGACGCTATGAACCGCCGTCAGTTTTTGGCTGCTCCGGCTGTGGCGCCGGTTTCCGCGGCTGAGCAGCGGGCGCAGGACCGCGCGCCCCGCAACTTGAAGATCACCGGCGTCGAGGTGATTGTCACCAATCCCTCGAAAGGACCGCTGGGCAATTTCGTAGTCGTGAAGGTGGTGACCAATCAGGATGGCCTCGTCGGCTGGGGCGACGCCACATGCTCAGGGAGCGAACTGGGCGTGGCGAAATTTCTCGAAGAGCATTTACGCCCGGCGCTCATCGGAAAGAATCCGATGCGCACGGAAGACTTGTGGCAGACACTGTTTCTGCTCCCCTACTACCGCTCCGGGTCCGTGCACATGTCGGCGGTGAGCGGAATCGACATGGCGCTATGGGACATTAAGGGCAAGGTGGCCGGGTTGCCGGTGTACGAATTGCTCGGCGGGCGGGTGCGGGACAAGCTGTTAACTTATACGAACGCCGGCGGGCGGGACTTCAAGCAGGTCGAAGAGAACGTCCGGCGGCTGATGGAGCGCGGCTACCGCGTGATCAAGGTTCAGGTGGCGGCGCCGGGCATGGAGGGCGGATATGCCGTGCCTCCCACCGAAAAGCAGCGGGCGGCGGCGGCTAAAGCGCACGAAGCAGGCTTGCCGCCGCATGAAGTCTGGGAACCCGGACCGTACGTGCGCACCATCCCGAAGCTGTTCGAGCATCTGCGCAAGACGGTGGGCGAGGAAATTGAACTGCTCCACGACGTCCACGAAAGGATCACGCCCTCTCAAGCCATCGTGCTGGCGAAAGCGCTGGAGCCCTACCGGCTGTTCTATTTTGAGGACCCGCTCCGTCCGGAGCACCTCGACACCTTCCGCATCATCCGGCGTCAGGCGAGCACGCCCATCGCCATGGGCGAGGTGTTTACCGGACAGTGGGACGGTTTGTTTCTCATCACGGAACATCTAATCGACTACGTCCGGCATGACCTCGCGCATTGCGGGGGAATCACGACAGGGAAGAAAATTGCGGCGATTTGCGAGCCATACGGGATTCTGACCGCGTGGCACGGTCCGGGGAACATTTCGCCGGTTTCGCACATGGCCAACGCGCACGTCAGCCTGTCGGTTCCGAACTTCGGCATTCAGGAATACGCCGTGGGGTGGGGCGAAGCGGTGCGGGAGGTGTTCTCGGCGATGCCGGTCTATAAAGACGGGCACATTGAGATTGAGGACCGGCCCGGGCTTGGGATCGAAGTCAACGAAGCTGCGGCGAAGAAGTATCCCTACCTCCGCCGCCTGCGGCCGACGATCCGCCGCGAAGACGGTACGCCGTGGGCGTATTGATCCCGGGGTGGGGTGTCAATGCGCTCCGGTTTTCCAATAAAGGAAAATTAAGCCGGCGGCTAGGGCGGCGGCGGCTTCATATTCCCGGTTTTTCCAGTAAAGGGACCAGCGGAAGCGCGCGCCTCCTCCTTTGTAACCCGGCCGGGGCAACAACATGGGGACCGCCGAGGCGTAGGCTTCGAACCCGGGGAAGAGGCTGCGCAAATGCTGCTCTTCCTGTTCAATGACCGGCAAGTAGATGAGCAGGAACACGGCTGCGAATAGAACCGCGAGCGCCGGGCGGCGCGACGCGAAAGCCAGGCCCGCCGCAACGGTCAGCGTCCCGAGATAAAGCGGATTCCGAACAAAGCGGTAAGGGCCGGAGGTGGCAAGGTCGCGATTCTTGTCCAAATGGCCCGCCGCCCAGCCGCGCAGCAACAGTCCCAGGATGGCGACCGCGGCGCCAACGGCGAGCGAGGTGCGCGTGGGCGCTGAAAACCAACCGAACGCCGCTACAAGCAGGAACCCGCAAGGTACGCGCAGCCGCGCCGCCACGTCGGCGTAAGGCTTCGGGAAGTAATAGCGCCGTTTCACTAGAACCCACCCGCTGAGCCGCGCCCGGCGAGCGAATCCTCAAGGGCTTCCATTACCGCCTCGGGCGTGATGTCGTGCATGCTCGGGTCGATGTTCGCGTGCCGCTTGTAGGAGGTGTGCGCGCGCCCGCTGCGCAAAACCGTGAGCGAGCCCCCGTAAGGTCCGTTGCGCTCCGGGTCGGTCGGTCCAAGGATCGCCACGCCCGGCTTGCCCAACGCGGCGGCGAGGTGCATAGGGCCGCTGTCCACGCCCACCACCGCGGCGGCGCGGCGGGTTGCGTCGATCAAACCCTCCAGTCCCGAGGCATGGGGCACAACGTCGCGTATGCTTTCCAAAAAGTGCAGTGCGTTGGGCGGACCGTTCAAAACCAGAGCCATGTTCAACCGCTCGCGCAGCAGGCGCGCGAAGCGCGGATAGTACTCCATCGGCCACTGTTTGGAAATCCAACCGGCGAACGGCGAAGCCAAGACGAACGGACCGCCGGGGAGCCTTCCTTCCGGCATTCCGGGCGGGATCGGAAACGCTTTCAAGATATTGGTCGCCCCGGCGGCAGCCGCTAGCTCGAGGTGGCGATCCACCATATGCCGGGATTGCGTGCGAACTTTGGTCGAATAGAATAAAGCTGCGAGTTTCTCGCGCGCCTCCGCGGAATGATAGCCGATGATTTTCTCAGGGCGGGCGGCGGTGGCCACCAACGCCGATTTCAGCAAGCCCTGAAAGTCCACCGCGAAGTCGAAACGCAGCGACCGCAGCCGCCGGCGGGTAGCGAGCATCCCTCGCAGGCTGCCCCGCTCGAGCGTCACGATTTCGTCAACAAACGGATTGCCTTCGAGCAACGGCTTCCAACGCGGCTCCACAACCCAACAGAGATACGATCTCGGGAAGCTGTGTTTCAGCGTGGCGACGGCGGGCAGCGCGTGGATGATGTCGCCCATCGCTCCGAGGCGCACAGCCAGAATGCGCGGACCAGAATTGGAAACTTTCTTAGGCAACTTTACTATTTCATCATGAGCGGGCGGCTTCGAGAAGGCTGAGAGCCTCTTCCACGACTCGCTGCGCCGTGACGCCCGTCATGCAGCGGTGGTCGATCGGGCATTCGCGCAGCAAGCAAGGAGCGCACTCAACGGGTTCGCGGACCACCCGGGAGAACGGTCCCGCCGGACCCGTGGCGTCAGGGTTGGTGGCGCCGAAAATAGCCACGGTGGGCACGCCGAGCGCCGAGGCGATGTGCATGGCGCCGGAGTCGTTGGTCAGGAACAGGCGG
>FWPV01005303.1_pt1 | contig 25239 bp, 22 predicted proteins | sample 2228371 | NCBI WGS metagenome assembly FWPV01 (sample SAMEA103939776, study PRJEB20133) | metagenome | reverse complement strand
GCCTCGTACGAAATCAATCCCACCGGTCCCAACCAGCCCATCCAGAAGGGCGAGACTTTGGACCCGAAGCTGGGTCAGTGGAAAGGCGTCAACGACTTCGTGTTCAAGGCCTCCCGCCAAGCCGTGTCCCAGTACAACTTCTACAGCCTGGTCTATGACCCTATGACCACCTGCGGCTGCTGCGAATGCATCTCCGCGGTGCTGCCCATGTGCAACGGCATCATGACCGTCAACCGGGACTACACCGGGGAGACCCCGGCCGGGATGAAGTTCACCACCCTGGCGGGCGTCATCGGCGGCGGTCAGGTGACTCCGGGCTTCGTGGGCCACAGCAAATACAACATCACCCAGCGGAAGTTCATCGCCGGCGACGGCGGCCTGCTCCGGTTGGTGTGGATGCCCAAGATTCTCAAGGAGGAGATCCGGGAGCGCCTCATCAAGCGGGGTGAGGAGCTGGGCATCCCCGACCTCATCGACCGCATCGCCGATGAGACCGTGGGCGTGACTGAAGACGAAATCCTGCCCTTCCTGACGGAAAAGAACCATCCGGCTCTGGGTATGGATCCCATCATCGGCTAACTACCAAGGGCCGGGGGCTTGCTCCCGGCCCTTTCCCAGCCAGATCCCCGGCGGCAGGAGGTTTTTCTCAGCCGGCCGGATCATCAGCCTCGGATAAGGAGAGTGACGATGGCTTTAACCGGAATTGAAATTTTTAAAATGCTGCCCAAGACCAACTGCAAAGAGTGCGGCTTCCCCACCTGCCTCGCCTTTGCAATGGCTCTGGCCAGCGGTAAGGCGGAATTGAGCGCCTGCCCCTATGTTTCTGAGGAAGTAAGGGAAAAACTGGCCGAAGCTTCGGCACCGCCCATCCGTCCGGTGAAAATCGGCATGAAAGAAGGGGAAAAGGTCATCGGCGGCGAACTGGTGATGTTCCGCCATGAGAAAACCTTTTTCAACCCGCCCCTCATCGCCGGATTGCTCACCACCGCCATGAGCGACGCCGAGGTGGACGCCCAGATCGACGCTTTCAACAAGATGCAGTTTGAGCGGGTCGGTTTGATGCTCCGGCCGGAAATGTTTGCCGTGAAGGATATGGGGGACGCGGCCAAATTCGCGGCCCTGGCCAAGAAAGTGGCGGACAAAAGCGACGCGGCCATCATGCTCATGAGCGACAATGCGGACGCCCTGAAAGCCGCAGCCGAGGCGGTGAAGGATCGCAAGCCCCTGCTCTACGCCGCCACCGCGGCCAATGCCGACGCCCTGGGCGCCTTGGCCAAAGAGATGGGCCTGCCCCTGGTGGCCAAGGCCGAGGGCTACGACGCCCTGGCCGAGCTCACCACCAAACTCACCGGCCTGGGCCTCAAGGACCTGGTGCTGGACGGCGGGGCCCGCACCCTCAAGCAGGCCTTCCAGGATCAGGTGGTCTTCCGGCGGGCGGCCCTGGTGCCCAAATTCCGGCCCTTCGGCTTCCCCACCGTGACCTTCCCCTGCGAGATGACCGACGACCCCATGAAGGAAATTCTCTATGCCGCCACCTTCATTTCCAAGTACGGCGGCATCGTGGTGCTCTCCAGCCTGGAGCCGCACCGGGTCTTCCCGCTCCTGTTGCAGCGCCTGAACATTTACACCGATCCGCAGAAGCCCATGATCGTCACTCCGGGCATCTACCCCATCAACAACCCGGACGAGAACTCGCCCATCTGCATCACCACCAACTTTGCGTTGACCTACTTCATCGTCTCGGGCGAAATCGAAGGCAGCAAGGTGCCCACCTGGCTCCTCATCATGGACACCGAAGGCCTCTCGGTCATGACCGCCTGGGCCGCGGGCAAGTTCGTGGGCGACGCGGTGGGTATGTTTGTCAAGAAGTGCGGCATCGCCGACAAGGCCAAGAACCGCACCCTCATCATCCCGGGGTATGCGGCGGCCATCAGCGGCGATCTGGAAGAAGAGCTCCCCGACTGGAAGATCCTCATCGGCCCCCGGGAAGCGTCCCACATCCCGGCCTTCCTGAAAGCCCAGTAACCGGGGCCCACAGCACGAGCATTCCGCCAGGAGGCTCACGAGGGGTCTCCTGGCGCCATCTACCAAAGAGAGGTCACCGATGAGCAAATTCTACCGCATCGGCGAAAACCTGAATGTGGTGACGAAAGTCTACGGTCAGGCCATGAAGGACCGGGACCCCAAGCCGCTGCAAAAATTGGCGGAGGCGGAAGCGGAACGGGGGGTGGATTTCATTGACGTCAATATCGGCCCGGCCCGCAAAGGCGGCGAGGAGCTGATGGAGTGGATCGTCAAGATCATCCAGGAAGTGGTTCCCAACATCCCCCTGGCCCTGGACACCTCCAACATCGCGGCCATGGAAGCGGGTCTGAAGGTGCACAAGGGCCGGGCGCTGATCAACTCCATCATGGCCCGCCAGGAGCGCATGGATGCCATGATGCCCCTGGTGAAAAAGTATGACGCCGACATGATCGGCCTGCTCTGGGGGCCGGAAGGCATGCCCCGGGATGAACATGAGCGCGGCATGCTCACCGCCGAGATCCTGGCCAAAGCCGCGGAATACGACATTGAAAATGAACGCATCTGGTTCGACCCCATCATCGCGCCTTTGAACATTCAGCAACCCCAGCTCATCAGTGCGATGGAATACATGAAGATGCTGCAGGACATAGCTCCCGGGGCCAAGTCCACCTGCGGCCTGTCCAACTCGTCAAACGGCGTGCCGGATCATCTGCGGCCCATCATCAACCGGACCTATGTCATCATGCTGCAGCGCTACGGCATGGTCTCCGCCATCGTGGACGCCTTTGACGATGAACTGCGGGACGTGGTGGACGGCAAAAAGCCCGAGGCCGTGAAAGTGGTCCATGACATCATGGACGGGAAGTCCGTGGACATCGGCTCCCTCTCCAAAGATCTGCAGAACTACGCCAAGACCGCCCGGGTGATCATGGGCCAGGTGCTCTTCTCCGACTCCTGGCTGGAGATTTAGCCGCCTTACCAGTCGGTGGGCGGCCGGGTTGCGGCTCGCGGGTGCACCCACTGACAAACCCGCCGGTCAAGGGGCTTAGCCCCCTTGGCCGGCTTTCCTTTTTTCCGGGAGGCAGGCGCAGGGACGGTCACCGGTCAGCCGCCCGGCAACCTGCCGCCCCCGGTCGCCAGCAGCACGGCCTCCCGGGAGTCCGCGGCGGTGAGCAGGCCGGGCAGACTCCACATAACTGCCAGGGCCACCACGGGCTTTCCCAGCTTCAGGGCGATGGCCGCCTCGGAAATGGTGCCGTAGCCGCCGCCCACCGCAATGAGGGCGTCCGCGGCATGGGCGAGGATGACGTTCCTGGCGTGGCCCAAATTGGTGGGCAGGGCATAGGTGAGATGGGGGTTGGCGCCGGTGCGGTCCGGGCCGGGCAGGATGCCGATGGCGACGCCGCCGGCCTGGGTGGCTCCCTGGGCCGCGGCGGCCATGACTCCCCCCAGGCCGCCGCAGAGCAGCACCGCGCCCGCTTGGGCCAGCCGGCGCCCCACCTCCCGGGCCAGGGCCAGGAGTTCCGGCCCGGCCTCACCGGCGCCGATCACCGCCACGTAACGCGTGACCCTCTCCCGGTTCATCTCAGGCCCCCTTTCTTTTCCGTGGGGAAAGACTTAAGGTAAGAGTGCGGCTGGCACGTACCTGAAAAACGGGCCGCCGGGCGAACAGGCCCTTCGGGGCGCCGCGCCAGGAAGTCCGGCCAGCAAACCGGAAAAAAAGAGCCAAGGGAGTTTATAAAACCTTTGATCCGGCAGTCTAACCGGTACGGCCGCAGTGCCTCGCCCAGCGGCCGGCAAGAAAGTCCTGGGGTCGCCATGCCATCTTCCCTGCTGCCGTCCCTGGCCCTTCTCCTGGCCCTGTCCGGCCCGCTGCTGACGGGCTGCGTCAGCGTGCCTTACACCGGCCGCTCCCAGCTGCTTATGGTGTCCCAGGAGCAGGAGCTGCGCCTGGGCTACCAGGCCTTCGAGCAGATCAAATACCGCTCCCGGCCCTCCCGGGACCCCCGGCTCAACGAGGCGGTGCAGCGGGTGGGCCGCCAGATCGCCCGGGTGGCGGAACGGCCGGACTTCCGCTGGGAGTTCGTGGTCATCGACGATCCCACCGCCAACGCCTTCTGCCTGCCGGGGGGCAAAGTGGGGGTCTATGCCGGGCTCTTCCGCTACCTGAAGAGCGACGCCGATTTGGCCACGGTCATCAGCCATGAAGCGGCCCACGTCCTGGCCCGGCACGCCGGGGAGCGCCTCAGCCAGAATATGCTGGCCCAGGTGGGGGGAACCGGCCTGGGCCTGGCCATGGCGGGGATGGGGGCCTCGCCGGCCGCGGGCCAGCTGGCCATGCTGGGCTACGGCATGGGCACCCAGGTGGGCCTCCTCCTCCCGTACAGCCGCCAGCAGGAATACGAGGCGGATCGCATCGGCCTCATCCTCATGGCCAAGGCGGGTTACGACCCGGCCCTGGGGCTGGATTTCTGGCGGCGCTTCGCCACGGCCAAGGCCGATAAGCTGAGCCTGCCCGCCTTTGTCTCCACCCACCCCGGCACCGGCGACCGCATCCGGGCCCTGGAAGGGGCCGTGGCCGAGGCCCGGCGCTACTACACCGCCCCGGCCGCGGGGCAGCAAACCTACCCTGAGGTCGGCCCCTGGCACGGCCACCGCAACGTCGCCGGCAGCAGCAAATAGCAAGTTCCAGGAAGGGGATGGCTGGGTGAGCCTGGCTCCTCCCACCCTTTCCTTCCGATCCCCATCGCGGGTTGGGGTTGGGAGTTTGAGGGAAGGGCAGGGTTTTGGGTCCCTCGGCCCCATTCCCCGAAATCTTCAGGCCCCCTCCCTGAGCCGCCTGGCCTCCCCCACCCGCACGGTGAAGCGCGTCGTGTCCAGGTATTCCAGGAGCGGGATGGTGAACTTCCGGGAGGTCTGGGTCAGGTCCTTGAACTGGATGACGGTGATCTCCCCGTTTTGCTTCAGGAACTCCACCAGCCGGGCCTTGAGGCGCTGGATGGCCTCCTGGTGAAAGTAGAGGTCCTCCTTGATTTTCACCAGGCGGCCCTGGTTCACCAGGACCCGGAGCAGCGGCTGAATCCGCCCCAGGGGGAGGTTCAGGGCGGCCTCCACTTCCTTGAGGGTGGGGGGGGTGAGGTTGCCTTTGGCATACATGGCTTCCAGGCGGCGGCTGAGCTCCTCCTGGTCGCCGGCCAGGGTCACCTTGTGGCCGCTTTGGCGCACCACCTCCCGCTCCACCGCGATCCGGCCGGCGGCGCTGAGACGGCCCAGGAGAAAGTTGAAGAGCCGGGGTTCCACCGCGGGGGGGAGCTGGGTGCGGAGCTCCTCCTTGGAAAGCCCGGGTTGCAGCGGGTTCTTCCGGTGGTAGGCGGCCAGCAGTTCCTCAATGCGGCTCTCCAGTTCCTGGGCGGTGGCAGTGAGGAGGTAACGCTGGTTTTCCGGGTCGTAGAGGAGGATTTTCCCGCTCTGCACCAAGCCGGCCAGCTCCTGGCGCAGCACCGGCAGATCGAAAGGCAGCAGGGCTGCCAGCTCGGAGGCGGTGCGTCCGGCAGGGCCGGCTTCCTCCAGGTAATGGGCCACTTGGGCGCCGGGCTCGCCCTTTTCCAGCAGCTCCAGATCGGCCAAGACCTTTTCCTGGAAACGTTTGTGCCGGGGGGGGTTGACGTGCAGCACCACGCCGCCGCCCCAGGTGACGGCCGGGGAGAGGTTGCGGATCACGTAGCGGTCGCCGGGCTTCAGGGCCACCGGGTCCCGCAGGATGTACTGGACATAGCCGCTGCGGCCGGGCGCCAATTCGTCGGCGTCCAGGAGCAGGGTCACGGCCAGGGTTTCGCTGGTGCCGGTGTGCAGACGCACCGCACTGCGGTGTTTCAGGGGCCGGGGGGCGCTGGCCAGGACCTCCAGGAAGGCGTCCAGTCTGCGGCTGGGGATGAGGGAGCCGGGGGTGGCCACCACCATGCCCCGCTCCACCTGCTCCTTTTCCAGGCCCTGGAGGTTGATGGCGGTGCGGCTGCCCGCCGGAATTTCCTCCATGCTGATGCCGTGACTCTGCAGACTCCGCACCTTGGCCTTGAAGCCCGGCGGGTAGATGGCCACCGTGTCCCCCAGGCGCAAGCGGCCGGAGATGGCCGAGCCGGTGACCACGGTGCCGAAGCCCTTGATGGTGAAGACCCGGTCGATGGGCAGGCGGAAGATGCCGCTGGCCGGTTTGCTGGGGACCTGGGCGGCCAGCTCCGCCAGGGTGTTGATCAAGTGCTCCCGGCCCTCGCCGGTGACGGCGGAGAAACGCACGATGGGCGCCTCCGCCAGAAAGGTGCCGGCCATGACCTCCCTAACCTCTTCCTCCACCAGGTCCAGCCAGTCGGGCTCCACCAGGTCCGTCTTGGTGAGGACCACCAGCCCCTTTTTGACTTTGAGGAGCTGGCAGATCTCCAGGTGCTCCCGGGTCTGGGGCATGACGCCTTCGTCCGCGGCGATGACCAGGGCCACCAGGTCCATGCCGGTGGCGCCGGCCACCATGTGCCGGACAAAGCGCTCGTGCCCCGGCACATCCACGATGCCCAGGAGTTGGCCGGTGGGCAGGGTGAGGTAGGCAAAGCCCAGCTCGATGGTGATGCCCCGGAGTTTTTCTTCCTTGAGCCGGTCCGGGTCGATGCCGGTCAGGGCGCGGATGAGGGAACTCTTGCCGTGGTCAATATGCCCGGCGGTGCCGAGAATGATGGGCGCCAGTGCCATGGATGCCGCCTTGTCTCAGGGGTCAGTGATCCGTGGCCAGTTTAACTAGAACCTATTTCTAAAATTGTCATTCTGAGCGAAGCGAAGAATTTCGGATTTTTCCTTACTTGAGACCCTTCGCGGCGCTCCGGGTGACAGCAAAAGAGGTTTTGAAATGGGTTCTCATAAACCTGACCACTTGTTTCTGGCCCCGGTTTTTCGCTACCTGCCTTTCAGGCCCCGCCAATCCCGGGTGAGATTGTAGTGGCCCCGGGGGAAATGCTCCTCCTCCAGGAAGTGCACCTCCGCCTGGTAGGTTTTCTGGAGCCGGGCCAGGAGCTCGCCGCCCTCGGTCCGGAGACTGGCTGCCACCTCGGGATGCACCTGCACCGTGAAGCGGCAGCCGGGAAACTCCCGGGCCTCGGCGGTCAATTGCCGGAGGATGTCATGGGCCAGGACCAGAGGGGACAGGATGGCGCCGCGGCCCTGACAGCAGGGGCAGGCCTCGGTGGCGAGCTGCACCAGGCTGTCCCGCAGGCGCTGGCGGGTCATTTCCACCAGCCCCAGAGGAGAGACGGGCAGCACGGTGGTTCTGGCCCGGTCTTTTTTCAGTTCTTCCAACAGGGTTGCGTAAACCGATTCCCGGTGGGCGGCCTTTTCCATATCGATGAAATCGATGATGATGAGCCCCCCCAGATTGCGCAGGCGGATCTGGCGGGCGGCCTCCCGGGCCGCCTCCAGGTTGGTCTTGAGCACGGTCTCTTCCAGGTGGTTCTTGCCGGTGAAGCGGCCGGTGTTGACGTCGATGGCGGTGAGGGCCTCGGTGGTGTCGATGACCAGGTAGCCGCCGCTTTTCAGCCATACCTGGGGGGCCAGGAGGCGCCGCCACTCCACGTCCAGGCCGTAGTGGGAAAAGATGGGCTCGGCGCCGTTGTGGCACTCCACCCGGGCCTTGAGCCAGGGGTGGAGGTTGGCCAGGTAGTCCTGGGCCGCCTGGCAGGTAACCGGGTCATCCACCGCCACCAGATTGACCTGGGGGCCGAAGAGGTCCCGCAGCAGGCGCAGGGGAAACTCCAGCTCCTGGTGCAGTAGGGCGGGGGCGCTGCTGACCTCGCCCTTTTGCAGGGTCCGGTGCCACAGGGCCACCAGGGAGTCCCGTTCCCGGGTGAGGGTCTCCAGGTCCTGAGACTGGCTGGCGGTCCGGGCAATGAGGCCGCCCTTCTCCGGCTTGATCTCCACCAGCAGGGCTTTGAGCCGCTCCCGTTCGGCCTCGTCGGTCAGGCGCCTGGAGACCCCCAGGTTGGGGAGCGTGGGCGTATAGACCAGGTAGTGGCCGGCCAGGGTGACGTGGGTGGTCAGCCGGGCCCCCTTGCCGCCCAGGGGGGGCCGGTGCACCTGCACCACCACCTCCTGGCCGGGGTGCAGCAGGTCCTCGATGGCCGGGTGGGGCTGCTCCCGGGCCGGGGACGGCGCCTCCCCGCCCTCCTCGTCCTTGAGCCAGAGGCCGTAAAAATCGTCCCAGGTGTCGGATACTTCTTCCACGTAGAGGTATGCCGGGCGCTCCAGCCCGATGTCCACGAAGGCCGCGGCGATGCCTGGCAGCACCTTGAGGACCCGGCCCTTGTAGATATTGCCGGTGGGATCCTGCTCCTGGCGGCGCTCCAGGAAAAACTCCGCCAGCCGGCCATCCTCCACCAGGGCGGCCCGGATGTCGCAGTCGGCTTTGCTGATGATGAGCTGGGATGCCATGGAATACTCGGTAGCGGTCCTCCCCGGCGGTCCGGACACTTCAGCCTTCCGGGCAGACCTCCGCCGGGGCAGCGGCCGTCTGCGCCAAGGCGAGTCTCTCGCACCTCCCGGAGGGCCTCGCGGCTTGCAGCTCCGCCGCCCAGTGGACCCGGGTTTTCAGCAGGCGCACGGCGGCCAGCGCCTCGGCGGACAGGCCAAAGACTGCCGCCAGGACTTCGGTAATCTTCAGATTGTCCTTTTCCGGCACGCGCACCGTCAGCTGCAGGTGCCGGGGGTCCAACACCTGCAGGGCGGCCACCAGGGGTCGCAGGTTCACCACCCGGGTTCCCCGGGGGCGGCGCCGGGTGACCGGGACGTCTTCCTGCAGCAGGAAGGCCGCCGCGGTCTCGGTCTCGAACAGCGGCTCCGGGCTCTCTGCTTCATAGACCACGGCATCCACCCGGGGGGGCTTGGCCCCCGGGGCCAGGAGGCGGCCGCTTACAAGGCGCAGGCCGGGGGGCAGCACCGGGTTCAGCCGGTCGAGCAGGGCGTCCGGGCTCAGGCAGCGGCTCAGAGACAAGTCCATGGTCTCGCACAGGCTCTCCACCCCCACGGGCAGGGCTCCGTGAAAGGCCACCTTCGGCAGCGGGTGGAAGCCGGTGGTATAGGCCAGGGGCAGGTCCGCCCGGCGCAGGGCCCGGTAAAGCGCGGCGATGAACTCCAGGTGGCTCAGCCAGCGGGCCTCGTCCAGCTTGGCATAGTCCAGGCGGTAGACAAAATCCGGGGAGGTCCTGGCCGCCGGCCGCCCGGGGTTCAGGGTCGGGGGGTCTGCCGCCGGCGCGGCGAAGCGTCTGGGATCGCCGCTGGGGTCGGCGCAGGCCCCGCAGTCCTGGCAGCCGTTCTCCCGGCAGTCCGGGGTGGGCACTCCGGCATACGCCCGACTCCGCTCAGCCGCAAGAAAGGCCGGGCTGACGCCGCTCGCCAGGTGCGCCCAGGGGAGGACCTCGTCCACGGCCCGCTCCCGGAGGTAGCTGTCGGGGTCCACGCCGGCCTCCTGAAAGGCCTCCAGCCAGGGGGCCAGGCGCAGGTGCTCACTCCAGGCGTCCAGGCGGCAGCCCTTGCGGTACGCCGCCAGCAGCACCGGAGCCAGGCGCCGGTCGCCCCGGGAAAAGATGCCCTCCAGCCAGCTCTGGGCGGCGGAGTTCCACTTCACCTGGACCTGGCGCTGCCTGAGGGCGTCTTTGGACTCGCCCAGCAGGCGGCGGCTCTCTTCCAGGCCCGCCTGGCGCTCCCACTGGAAGGGGGTGTGCGGTTTGGGGATGAAGGTGGACAGACTGACGTGCAGTTGGGCCCGGCTCCCCGGGGCGGTCTGCAGGATCCGGCGGACCAGCCGGGCCATTTGGTGCCGGTCCTCGCCGGTTTCCGTGGGCAGGCCCAGCATAAAATAGAGCTTGAGCAGACGCCAACCGGCCTGGAAGGCCTCCCGGGCCGAAGCCAGGATCAGGTCCTCCGGGAGGTTCTTGTTCACCACCTGCCGCAACCGCTCGCTGCCGGCCTCCGGCGCGATGGTCAGGCCGGTGCGGCGCACCCGCTGGATCTGGGCCATCAACTCCGGCGCCAGGGTGTCGGCCCGGAGCGACGGCAGAGACAGCGAGACCCGCCGGTCCTCCAGGGAGTCCATGAGCTTCTGCATGAGCCAGGGGAGGGCGGCGTAGTCGCCGGGGCTCAACGCCAGGAGGGACACCTCCTCGAAGCCGGTGGCCGCCAGGGCGGCCTCCACCCAGGCCTTCACCGCCTGGGGTTGCCGTTCCCTGACCGGCCGGTAGATGATGCCGGCCTGGCAGTAGCGGCAACCCCGGCTGCAGCCCCGGACAATCTCCACGCTCAGGCGGTCGTGGACGATTTGGCAGGCGGGCACCAACACCCGGGGAGAAAGGGGGATGCGGTTCAGGTCGTCCAGGAGGCGCTTGGCCACCACGGGACGCCGGCCCCGGGGTTGCATCTCCCGGAGGATGCCCTCTGCGTCCCAGCGGGGTGCAAAGAAGGCCGGGACGTACACCCCCCCCAGCTCCTCCAGGGCCTGCCACAGTTCCCGGCGGCTGCCGCCGGCCGCCCGCCAGGCCCGGACGGTCTCGGCGACTTCCAGAACCACCTCCTCACCGTCACCCAGCACGAAGGCGTCGAAAAACGGGGCCACGGGTTCGGGGTTGAACGCCGCAGGACCGCCGCCCACCACCACGGCATCCCGGGGACCCCGGGCCGCCGCCAGCAGCGGGATGCCTCCCAGGTCCAGCATGGCCAGCAGGTTGGTATAGCTCAACTCGTACTGCAGGCTCACCCCCACCAAGGGGAAGTCCTTCAGGGGTAAGCCCGACTCCAGGGAACCCAGGAGCTCTCCCCGGGCGCGCAGCTGGGCCTCCAGGTCCGGGGCCGGGGCGTAGGCCCGCTCGCACCAGAGGTCCGGCCGGGCGTTCAGGACGTCATAGAGGATCCCCAGACCCAGGTGGGACATGCCCACTTCGTAGAGATCAGGAAAGAGCAGGGCCACCCGGAGGGCCACTTCCCGGGGGTCCTTGAACACCGCGTTGACTTCCCGCCCCAGGTAGCGGGTGGGACGCTGGACGCGGCTGAGATAGGTGCGTTCGGTCATAGGTTGCTCTTCGGGGAGGGAGCCGGGGCCGACGGCTCCTGCCCCCACCCTAAAACCCCGCCCCAGCCCCCGGCTTGGGCGATTAGGGGGGAGTTGGAGAAGAGGGTGGGGTCAGGTTCCCCTAAACCCTCCCTGGCATGACTCCACCTTCAGGCGGCGGCCAGACGGATGGCTTCGGCCAGGTCGATGAGACCGTCGTACAGGGCCCGGCCGGTGATGACCCCAATGACTCCCAGGGGCTCCAGGGGCTTGAGGGCCTCAATGTCGGCCAGGGAGCTCACCCCGCCGGAGGCGATGACCGGAAGGTCCACCGCCTGGGCCAGGGCCTTGGTGGCGGCGAGGTTGACTCCGGTCTTGACCCCGTCGCGATTGATGTCGGTATAGATCAACGCCGCAGGCTGTAGCGGGGCCAGCGCCTGGGCCACCTCCACCGCGGTGCGGGGGGTGGTTTCGGTCCAGCCCTCCACGGCCAGCTTGCCGTCCCGGGCGTCCAGGCCGATGGCCACTTTCCCGGGGAATCGGGCCAAGGCCCGGGCTGCCAGATCCGGGTCCTTGAGCAGCGCGGTGCCCAGGATGAGGCGGTCAACCCCCAGGTCGAAGTAGCGTGCCATAGTCTCCAGGGAGCGGATGCCGCCCCCCAGCTGAATGGGGATGGTGACGGCCCGGCGCAGCCGGCGGACGGCTTCCAGGTTTTGGGGGCGGGCCTGGAAGGCCCCGTCCAGGTCCACCACGTGCAGCCAGGCGGCCCCGGCCGCCTGCCACCTGAGCCCCATAGCCGCCGGGTCGTCCCCGTACACGGTCTCCTGATCGAGGCGGCCCTGCTTCAGGCGGACGCACTTGCCGCCCTTGATGTCGATGGCCGGGAAAATAATCATGACGGTCCCTGGCAAAGGGAGAGGCGGCGCCGATTCCCGGGGAGCCTGGAGGTCCCCGGGACAGCGGTCCCCCACCCTCTTCCGCTGAAGTGGTACAACATTTTAAAATATAAACAAAATTGGCGGGGGTGACAACCCGGAAGCGCAGGCCGGCCAAAGGAGCCGCCAGGAACGGTCTCCCCCGGCGGCGAGGCCGTCCGGCAGCCGGCTGGTTTGCGGCGACCTCGGGATTTATAATAAGGACAAGCTCATGTTAACGGACTCGCGGTCCGAATAGGCCGAAGGAGCAGTACGCATGTCGGAGTTGGGTCGTTTCCTGATTATTGCCGGGGTGGTCCTGGTGGTGGTGGGGGTGGTGTTGCTGCTGGCCCCCAAGATTCCCTGGCTGGGGAAGCTGCCCGGGGACCTTACCTGGCGACGGGGGAATTTCACCTTCTATTTTCCCCTGGGGACCTGCCTCCTGCTGAGCCTGGTCCTGACCCTGATCCTCTATCTGCTGCGTCGGTAGCTGCCGGGGAGGGCGGGGCGCCGGCCCCGGCGGGCGGCCCACTATGCCTTGCATCTTTCCCCCAGGCAAGTATACTGGGAGACTGAGGTTTACGATGAGCCGTTGTCCATCCCGCACCCCGAGTGAGGCGGCGTCATGCCGGAATTGCGCAAAGACCCTATCATTGGCCGCTGGGTGATCATCGCCACCGAGCGGGGCAAACGTCCCCACGATTTTGTCGTGGAGGAGGAAGTCGTCAAAGGGGGCTTCTGCCCCTTTTGCCCCGGCAATGAGCACACCACGCCACCGGAGATCTTCGCTTATCGCAACCCGGGGACCCAGCCCAATACCGCCGGCTGGCAGCTGCGGGTGGTGAACAACAAGTTCCCGGCTCTGGTGCTCAAAGGGGAAATCGAACGGCAGGGCGAGGGCATGTTCGACAAGATGAGCGGCATCGGCACGCACGAGGTCATCATCGAAAACCCGGACCATCGGCTGAACCTGGCCACGCTGCCGCTGGAAGACTTTCAACTGGTGCTCCAGGCTTACCGGGAGCGCATCGTCAGCCTGGCCGCAGACCCCCGCACCCGCTATGTCCTGGTCTTCAAGAACCAGGGAAGGGCCGCCGGGGCCTCCCTGGAGCACAGCCACAGTCAGCTCATCAGCCTCCCCATCGTCCCCGAGCTGGTGATGGAGGAAATGAACGGCAGCAAGTTTTATTATAATTGGAAGGAGCGCTGCGTCTTCTGTGACATGGTCCGCCAGGAGCTACAGCAGCGGGTGCGGGTGGTCTTGGAAAACGACGAGTTCGTGGCCCTCTGTCCCTTTGCGCCCCGCTCGCCCTTTGAAGTCTGGCTGCTTCCCAAGGCGCATCACTCCTCTTATATGGACCTGCGGGATGAGTCAGTGCAGCTGTTGGCGGCCATCTTTTCGGAGACCCTGAAACGGCTGGAGAAGGCTTTGGGCCGGGCACCGTATAACTTTATCCTGCACACCGCGCCGGTGAGGGAGCCGGACATCCCGCACTACCACTGGCATTTTGAGATCATGCCCAAGTTGACCCTGATGGCCGGCTTTGAGTGGGGCTCCGGCTTTTTCATCAATCCCACCCCGCCGGAGGACGCAGCAACCTATCTCAGGGACGTGCAATTGTGACGCCCCGAAAGGATGACCGGCATGCGCATCCTGATGGTCACCCCTGAGGCCAGCCCCTTTGCCCGCAGCGGCGGCCTGGCGGAAGTCATCTCCGCCTTGGCCCAGTCTTTGGTCAAACTGGGGCATGAAGTCATGGTGGTCCTGCCTCTCTATCGCCAGGTGCGGGAGGCGGGGCGGCCGCTGACTTTTACCGGCAAGGCCCTGTCCATCCCGTTGTCCTTCAAGACGCTGACCGCGGAGATTTACGAGACCGAGCTCTGTCCGGGCCTGAACTGCTACTTCATCGGCCAGGACTCGCTCTACAACCGGGAGGGCCTCTACGGCACGGCCTACGGGGATTTCGAGGACAACGCCGAACGCTTCATCTTTTTCAGCCGGGCCGTGGTGGAGATGGTGGAGGCCCTGGGGCTGGCGGTGGACGTTTGCCACTGCCATGAGTGGCAAAGCGGTCTGGTGCCGGTGTATTGTCGCACCCTTTACCATGAGCGGCCCCGGCTGCAGGCCCTACCGGTGGTTTACACCGTGCATAACGTGGGCTACCAGGGAATCTTTTCCTCCTTCGACCTGCCCCTCACCGGTCTGGGATGGGAGCTCCTCTCCCCCAAGGCCCTGGAGTTTTTCGGCCGCATCAACTTCATGAAAGGCGGGTTGGTGTTCGCCGATGTCATCAGCACGGTGAGTAACAAATACCGGGAGGAAATCCTCACCCCCGAGCAGGGGTTTGGGCTGGAAGGGGTGTTCCGGGAACGGGCCCAGGACCTGTTCGGCATCGTGGTGGGGGTGGATTACCAACGCTGGGACCCGGCCAGGGACCCGTTTCTGGCGGCCGGCTACAGCCAGGACGACCTGTCCGGCAAACAGCGCTGCAAAGAGGCCCTCATCCAGCATTTCGGCCTCAATCTGGCGCCCACGGCCCCGCTCCTGGGCATGACCACCCGGCTGTTCGAACGCAAGGGCATTGACCTGGTGGAAGCCGTCCTGGACGACCTCATGGAGCTGGGGGTGGGCTTCGTGCTCCAGGGAACCGGCGAGGAGCGCCATCAGTATCTCCTCCAGGAAATCGCCCTGCGGCACCAGGGGCGCATGGGACTGGCCATTGAGTTCACCGATTCCCTGGCCCACCAGATCATCGCCGGGGCCGACCTCTTTCTCATGCCCTCCCGCTACGAGCCCTGCGGCCTGGATCAGCTCTACTGCCTGCGCTACGGCACCATCCCGGTGGTGCGGGCCACCGGAGGCCTGGATGAAACCATTCAGGCCTACCGGCCGGAGACGGGGGAAGGCAACGGCTTCAAATTCACCGACTACACGCCGTCAGCCCTGATGGAGGCCATCCGCCAGGCCCTGGCGCTCTATGAGGACCAGACCGCCTGGCAGGGGCTCATGCGGCGCAACATGACCCTGGACTTTTCCTGGGACCGGGTGGCCCCCCGCTATGAGGAGCTCTACCGGCTGGCCCAGGAAAAACGCCGCCAGGTTATGGGTGGTTAAGGCGCTATGGCCGCTGACCGCACGGCGTTCCTCACCCAGATGGTGGAGATCATCACCTCCACCATCAGCTTCGGGGAACGCCTCAGCAATCTGGTCCACCTGCTGGCCCGCTTCCTAAAGATCGACCTGAGCCTCTATTTTGCCCTGGACAAGAGCAAAGAGGTGCTGACCGTGCAGGTGAGCAGCCTGGGGCCGCTGCCGCCCGCCGCCCGGGTGGAGTTCCGCCTGGGTCAGGGGGTGGTGGGGGAGGCCGCGGCCACCCGGAAGGTGAAAGTGGCCTTCCGGCACCAAGACGGGGTGGTGGCGGCCAACGCCGGGATGGAGAAGCTGCTGCCGGAGTACCACACCCTGGTGGCCTTCCCGGTGGCGGACGACAACTTCCTTTACGGCGTTCTGCTGTTGGCGGACCGCCACGAGCGGGTCTTCAGCGCCCTCGAGCGCCAGACCGTGCACCTGGTCACCCTGATGCTGGCCGCCACGGTGCGCCAGGCCCTGCTCCAGGAGGACTCCAAGAAGCGCATCGCCGAGCTCTCGGTGCTCTTCGAGGTGGGCAAGGCCCTGAGCTCCACGGTGGAGCTGGACGAGCTCCTGGAGCGGGTGGTGTCCACCACCGCCAAGGTGATCACCGCCCGGGGCGCGGCGCTGCACATCATCGACCGGACTACGGGCCAGACCAAGGTGTCCTCCCAGTACGGCAAGGTGCCGCCGGCGCAAATCTGCCCCCTGCTGCCCGCCGGCCCCCCTGCCGGCGGCGGGACGCCCCTGGAGCCGCCTTATCTCCAGGGGCAGACCAGCGACGCCGAAGGGCGCCTGCATTACTACCTGATTGTGCCCCTCGCCTTCAAAGGGCCGTTGGACGGGTCGCTGTGCGTCTTCGACAAGATCGGGCCCGGCGGCGACTACCAGCCCTTTGACCCGGAGAACCGCCAGCTCCTGTTCACCATGGCCGGCCTCATCGTCAACGCCCTGGAAAATGCCCTCACCTACCAGCAGGTGGAGTCCCTGGCGGAGCGCAACGAACGGATGGTGCGCAACCTCACCGCCCTGCAGGAGATTTCCCGGGCTCTGCTCACCAGCGTGCAGACCGACCGGCTGCTGGAAATTCTCCTGCAAGGGCTCATCCACCCCCAGGGCCTGGGGTTCGACCGGGCTCTGGTGCTCCTGGTGGACGAGGCCTCCCAGACCTTGCAGGGGGTGAAGGGTGCCCAGCGCCCGCAAGAAGGGCCGGTCCCTCCGCTGTCCGAAGCCCTGCTCCAGCCCCTGACCGACGGGCTGCCGGTGGGCGACTGGAAGATTCCGCTGCGGCCGGACTGCGGCTCCCTGGCCCTGGCCGTGCTGCAAATGCGGCCCTTTCACCTGCACCAGCGGGAGTCGGCCGCCATCGTGCCCATCGCCGGTCAGTTTGACGCCCAGGAGTTTTTCATCGCGCCCTTGGTGGTGAAGGGGCGGGCCACCGGCGTCATCCTCGTGGACAACCAGGCCTCCTCCCGGCCCCTGGAGCCCGAGCCCTTGCACGTCCTCCAGATGCTCACCACGCAGGCGGCCCTGGTCTTGGAAAACGCCCGGCTCTACTCCACCATCGAGGCCAACAACCGGGAGCTGATGCTCATCCGGGAGCGCATGCTGGAGTCGGACCGCCTGGCGGCCCTGAGCAGCCTGGCCTCGGGCATGGCCCATGAGATCCGCAATCCCCTGGTGTCCATCGGCGGCTTTGCCCGGCGCATCGCCAAGCTGGTGGACAAGGATTCGCCCCTCAAGGGCTACGTGGAGGTTATTCAGGAGGAGGTGAGCCGGCTGGAGAAACTGCTCCGGGAGATCCTGGACTTCACCGGCGAGAACCTCAGCTACTTCGGGGACCACGAACTGAACGACCTCATCGAGGACACCCTGATGCTGGTGCAGCGCGACCTGGAGGCCCACAATATCAAGGTGGTCAAGGAACTGGCCCACCTGCCCCGGCTGCACTGCGACGACCGCCAGATCAAGCAGGTGTTCTACAACCTGTTCCAGAACGCCCGTCAGGCCATGGCCCACGGCGGCACCCTGAGCATCAGGACCTACCCGGTGGAGAAGGAGGACGGCCTCTACGCGGCGGTGGCGGTGAGCGACACCGGCGGCGGTATCCCGTTGGATGTGCTGCACAATATCTTCAACCCGTTTTTCTCCACCAAGGATTACGGCACCGGCCTGGGCCTGTCCATTGCCCAGCGCATTGTGTCCCGCCATTACGGGCAGATCGAAGTCAAAAATGAACTGGGCAAGGGCGTGACGTTCGTGGTCACCCTGCCCATCGCCAAATATTGCCTGGTAAAAGATGCCGGCCGGGGAGCGGCTCCCGCCGGGGCGCTCAATGTTTCCACGGGAGGAAGGCGATGAAAAAAATCCTGGTAGCCGACGACGAGATGGCCATTCGCCTCCTGTACAGCGAAGAATTGAAAGAGGAAGGCTACGAGGTCTATACCGCCAGTAACGGCCGGGAAGCTTTAGAGATTGTGGACTCCGTCCCTCTGGACCTGGTCATCCTGGACATCAAGATGCCGGAGATGGATGGCATTGAGGCGTTGCGCCAGATCAAGGAGAGGCACCCCAGCCTGCCGGTGGTGCTCAGCACGGCCTATGGGGAGTATAAGCAGGACTTCGCCACCTGGGCCTCGGATGAGTATCTGGTCAAGTCCTCGGATCTGGAAGATCTCCGGGCCACGGTGAAGCGGTATCTGAAGGAATGAGGTCGGGTGCGGCTTATCAGGCGGTGGGGATGGCGTTCCCCCGGAACTCCTCGGGCTTCCAGCCCGGTCCGCCGGCCCCTTCCCTCGCGGGGCACTCCCTGCGTTTCCGGGCGGCCACTCTTGGCCAGGTCTTTCAGAAGAGGCGACTGACGAGGAGCAGCACCGCCAGCGTCAGCAGCGCCATGAGCAATACCAGCGTCTCCAGGAGGAGGGCCAGCAAGACCGCGATCCAGGCCCGCCAGCCCGGGAGCTCGAAAACCTCCTGCACCCCCCTGACCCGCAAATAAAGGCTCCAGGAGACTCCCCCAAACGCACCCAGCAAGGGGACCATCGCCAGCACCAAACCGGCTTGGGCGTAGCAGCCGACCCGGAGGGCGGCGGGAAAGGTGGCCGGCCGCCGCCAGAGCCGGAGGACCACCAGCAGGCAGAGGCTCCCCAGAAGGAGCCCCACGAGCACCAGGGGCGGAACTAAGAACATCAGGGCTACTATGCCCCGGGCCCCTCCCAGCGCAAAGCCGCCCGCCTCCGGCGTCAGGGTGAGAAACTCGCCCAAGCTCAAAGAGAACAGCAGCTGGGAATAGGAAGCCGCCAGCAGGCCGAAAGTGCCGGTGATCAGGCCGAAGCCCAGGGGCTCCTCCCACCCCTCCCGGCTCATGGTTCGAAAGCCTTGGCCCGGATGCCGCCAGAATTTCCACACGGTGCTGAGGAGGGCTGCCAGCCGGGGGCAGTCGGCATCCTCCCAGGGCAGGGCCGGGGGAGGCAGCGCCGGCGGCGGGCCCAGGGGAGCCGTGAGGACCTCAGGTCCCTGGGGGCTCATGTCCGCCTCGCTTCGATGGCGCTGAGGACCGCCTTGGGGTCGCTCAGGCCGTACCAAAAGATGGGCGGACCGCCCCGCTTGTCCTGAAAACTCAGATTGCCCACCCTGAGCAGGGTTTGCGTCAATCCCCGCATGACCTTGATCTCCCCCAGATTGTCCCAGGGAATTTCCTGGTAGCTGGCCGGCCAGCGCAGGACTTTGCGCACCCCGGTCCGGGTGACCTGGTATTCCTGGTTCATCTGGTAGAGCACGGCCACGACCAGGACTCCGCCCAGGAGCCAGCCCAGCCACACCGGCAGGCCCATGGCGGGGTTGATGAGGGGGCCGACAAAGCAGATGAACATGGCCACGTAATAAAGGTAAAAAGCCCGGGCACTGGGGCGAAAGATCAGGGTCTCCGGTTCACTGGCACTCATGGCCGCTCCTTGGTCAGGTGGTGGTGCGGGGCGGAGGAGGCCAGGCTTCCCCAGCCCCTCTCCGGCAGGAGCATGTCTCCGGCCCGTCAATAGACGATGCGAAACTCCTGGAATTCGCCCTGGTAGGGCTGCCAGTCCACCAGGACCTCGTCCACGTAGGCGTAGGGCGGGCCCTGGCGGCACCAGGCGATGAGCCCCTCGATCCCGCGGCGCTCGCCTTCGGCCACCGCGGCCACCCGGCCGTCGGGGAGGTTTTTGACCCAGCCGGTGAGGCCCCGTTTTCTGGCTTCGTCCCGGGTGTGGGCCCGATAGAAGACGCCCTGCACCCGGCCGCTGATCAACAGGTGAGCCCGGGCCAGCTCCGCCATCAGCTGCTCCTTTCCAGCAAGTCCATGAAGGCCGCTTCGTCCAGGACGGTGACCCCCAGTTTCCGGGCCTTGGCCAGCTTGCTCCCGGGGTCGGCCCCCGCCACCACGTAGTCCGTCTTGGCCGAGACCGAAGAGCTCACCTTGCCGCCCCGGGCCGTGACCAGGGCCTTGGCCTCCTCCCGGGAGAAGTGCTCCAGCCCGCCGGTGAACACGAAGGTCTTGCCGGCCAGGGCGGCGGCGGCCGGCGGCTGGGGCGGCTCGGGTTTGACCCCCAGGTCCAGGAGGTCCTGAATCAGGCGACGGTTCTTGGGATGTTGGAAAAACTCCCGGATGCTGCCGGCCACCTGGGGCCCGACGCCCTCCACGGCCAGCAGCTCCTCCAGGCGGGCTTCCTGCAATTTTTCCAGGCTGCCGAAATGTTGCGCCAGCAACATGGCCGTGGCCTCCCCCACATAGCGGATGCCCAAGGCGTAAATGAAGCGGGCCAGGGGCACGGTTTTGCTCCCCTGGATGGCGGCCACCAGATTGGCGGCGGACTTTTCCGCGAAGCGCTCCAGAGGGATGAGATCGGCCTCGGTGAGGCGATAGAGGTCCGTCAGGTTCTGGACCAAACCGTTCTCCATGAGCTGGTCGATGATTTTTTCCCCCAAGCCGTCGATATCCATGGCGGTCTTGGAGGCGAAGTGGAGAATGGCCCGGCGCAGAGCCCCGGCGCAGTCAGGGTTGGGGCAGCGGGTCACCGCCTCCCCCGGGGGCCGCACCAGGGCCGTGCCGCACACCGGGCAGTGGCTGGGCATGCGGAAGGGCTTTTCGGCGCCGGTGCGCTTTTCGGTGATGACTTTGACCACCTCGGGGATGACGTCCCCGGCCCGCTGCACCAGCACCCAGTCCCCCTCCCGCACGTCCTTGCGGCGGACTTCGTCTTCATTATGCAGGGTGGCCCGGCTGACGGTGACCCCACCCACCTCCACCGGCTCCATCACCGCCATGGGGGTGACCGCGCCGGTGCGACCCACGTTCACCTCGATGCGCAGCACCCGGGTGGTGGCCTGCGTGGCGGCGAACTTGTAGGCCAGGGCCCAGCGGGGGCTCCGGGTTTTGGTGCCCAGGCGCTCCTGGAGGCTGAGGGAGTCCACCTTGATGACCACGCCGTCGGTTTCATAGGACAGCCCATGGCGCTGGTGTTCCAATCGATGGTGATAGGCGATGGCCGCGTCAATGCCCCGGCACTGCTCGATGAGGGGATTGACCCGCAGGCCCCAGCGCTTCAGGGCCTGAAGGACTTCCCAGTGGGTCTCGAAGCGGACGCCTACCACCTCTCCCACTCCATAGCAGTAAATGAACAACGGCCGGGCGGCGGTGATGGCGGGGTCCAACTGCCGCAGGGAGCCCGCGGCGGCGTTCCGGGGATTGGCGAAGGCGGGCTCGCCGCGGGCCAGGCGTTGCTCGTTCAGCTTGCGGAATTCCTCCAGGTCCATGTACACTTCGCCCCGGACCTCCAGCAGGGCCGGGGCCGGCGCTTCCCCTTCCAGAAGTTTCAGGGGGATGGTGCGCAGGGTCTTCAGGTTCTGGGTGACGTTTTCCCCCCGGTAGCCGTCTCCCCGGGTGGAGCCCACGGTGAGGCGGCCGTGTTCATAGACCAGCTCCACGGCACAGCCGTCCACCTTGGGCTCCACCACATAATCGAACTCCTCGGCGGTGCGCAGAAAGCGCTTCAGCCGCTGGTCGAACTCCCGGGCCTCGGCCTCGGTGAAGGCGTTCTCCAGGGAGAGCATGGGCTGCCGGTGGGGCACCGTCTCGAACTTTTCCAGGGGGGCGGCGCCGATGCGCTGGGTGGGGGAGTCCGGAGTCACCAACTCCGGATAGGCGGCCTCCAGGTCCTGGAGCTCTCGGAACAGGCGGTCAAACTCGGCGTCAGAAATGACGGGCTGGTCCAGGACGTAGTAGCGGTAATTGTGATAGTCGATCTGTTCCCGCAGTTCCCGCACCCGGGTCACCACCTCCGCAGGGATGGGAGAAGACGGGGCCATGCGCACCCTGACCAACTGGGAGAGTTTTCCGTCGGCCGCGGCCGCCTGCCGGGTCCCTGAGTCCCCCGGACCGGGCGAGCCGCAAACCGACATTCACCCTGATAATAAGGGGTTTTCCCTGGATGTGCAAGAGAGAAGGGGACCGGCCTCCGGCAGGCCAGGCCGGATTGCCCCCGGGGAATTGGATGGCGGCCTCAGGTCGGCCCGGAACCGTGGGTCCGCCCAGCGCGAGGACGGCCCCGGAAAGGGTGGGGCAGGCCGCGCGGTCAGGGCCTGGGGCCCGATCCATCCAGGCGCTTCAGGATCACCCGGCGCTTGTGTTCATGCCGCCGCAACTGGCGCAGATAAACCAGGACCAGGGACAGGCTGACCACCTGGAGCCAGATGAAAAACCAAAACAGACCGCCGGTTCCCATGGAAAGTCCTCCTTTGTGCCGAAGCTAAACCGAGTCGCTGCCGGTGGGCGGCAAATATTCCGCCTCCAGCTCCTGGGTTCCGGCCCGGACGATTTCCCGGATGTGGGAGATGATTTCCAGGACCTGATCCAATTTCTCGCTGATCATCTGGATGTCGTCCAGGAGATCACCGTCCAGTTGGCGGTCGATGAGCAGCAGATCCACCAGGCCGGTGACCGCGGCCAGGGGTTGGGCCAGCTCATGTAGCGAGTGCCGGATGTCCTTTAAGTGGTCGCGCGTTCCCATGACCTCTCCCGTTCCACCAAGACTTATGCGTCACCCTGGTTATAAGCAAGAAACGGGCCAAGCGGGAGCATCGGTTCGGTTCAAAAAATCAGCCGCAGGTTCGGGGGCCTGCGGCGGGGGACCTTTGCAGGAGCTGCACCGGGTCAATCCCGGGGCACGGCCAGCATGCGCTGCACCGCGGTGAGGGCCCGGCGGCGCACCTCTTCGGGGAGGGTGATACGGTGGCGGTTCTCCTTGAGGGCGGCGAGGATGTCATCCAGGGTGATGCGCTTCATATCCGGGCAGACCAGGTTTGGCGAGGGCGAGTAAAAGATTTTGCCGGGATTCTGCTGCTGGAGCGTGTAGAGGATGCCCTGTTCGGTGCCCACAATGAACTCCGTGGCCCCGGAGGCCCGGACAAACTCCAGCATGCCGCTGGTGCTGCGGATGGCGTCGGCCAGGTCCAGGACCTCGGGACGGCACTCCGGGTGAGCCAGAAACAGGGCCTTGGGGTGGGCCGCCCGGGCCGCCAGCACCTCTTGGGCGGTGAGGGCGTCGTGGATGTTGCAGCAGCCCTCCCAGAAGAGCACTTCCTTGTCGGTGTGGCGGGCGGTGTACTTGGCCAGGTTGCGGTCGGGCACCATGAGGACCCGGGCCCCGGGCAGGGAGTTGACCACCTTGACGGCGTTGGCCGAGGTGCAGCAGATGTCGCTCTCCGACTTCACCGCGGCGGTGGAGTTGACATAAGTGACCACCGGCACCCCCGGCAGCTCGGCCTTGCGGGCCTTCAGACCCTCGGCGCTGACGGTGTCGGCCATGAAGCAGCCCACGTCCAGGCGGGGCAGGAGCACGGTCTTGTCCGGGCAGAGGATGGCCGCGGTTTCGGCCATGAAATGCACCCCGGCAAAGACGATGACCTCAGCCGGGGTTTTCGCGGCGGTGAGGGAGAGGGCCAGGGAATCGCCCAGAAAATCGGCGGCGTCCTGGATCTCCGGAGGCTGGTAGTTGTGGGCCAGGAGGATGGCGTTCCGCCGCTTCAGCCACTGGCGCACTTCCTGTTGTTGGGTGGTGATGGTCATGGTGAAAGTCTATACTTCACTTCAGTTTTGCGCGGTTTCCCTGAAAGTCTGGGTCTGGGCCTCAACTGGCGCCGGGCGCATCCCGGACCACCTGCACCCCGGGGGGCGGGGTGAAGGTGAAGAAGTCCGGGGCCGCCTGGTAGTCCAGTTGGATGCGGGTAAAGAGAAACCGGGTCTCTTCCCCCAGGGCGTTGGTGAATTCCAGATTCTCCACTTCATAGGTCTTGGGATTGACGGTGAGGCTGAGACGCCTGAGCTCCGCCTGGGGCTTCACCGGCGTCAGGTCGATGAGGTAGCTGGCGCCCTCCTGGGGCGGCCGCCGCCAGGCCATCTGAAAGTCCTGGCGCACCTGGGAGATGCCGGAAAAAAAGCGCAGCACCAGGTCGCTGCGCAACACCCGGTTCAGGGGATAGACCATCACCAGGCTGTCCTGGGGGATGTACATGAAGACCTGCTTGCCGTCGGAGATCACTTCTTTTTTCTGTTCGGCGGGTTTTTCATACTGCCAGCGCATGCGCAGGGGCCGCTTGAAATAGACCCAGCCTTCAGCCGTCTCGCCCTGGCCGCTGCCCTTCAGGCGGGACTCCTGGCGGAAGTAGGCCTTGAAGCCGCCGGCCTTGTCATAGCGGTCCTGCACCCGGGCCACCGCGTCCTCCACCGAGAGGGTGGCCGCCGGCGCCGGCAGGGCCAGCGCGGCCAGGAAAACCGCCAGGATTACCCGGGAAAGCACCTGTTTCCAGCTTTGCATCATGCCCCCTTATTTCTATCTTTTTAGTATGATATGACTGCCGGGGAAAAGCAAGGGGAGTTCTGTCGGCGGCCCAAAAATATTATAACCCAGTCAGGGACTCCCGGGCCATTGACAAGCGCTGCGGTTTTGGATTAACTCCAGGAAGCCCATGACGCCCCGCCTTGAGGATTTCGACTACCACCTGCCGCCGGAGCTGGTGGCCCTGCACCCCGCCGAACCCCGGGACGCGGCCCGCCTCCTGGTGCTGGACCGGGAATCGGGGGCGCTCAGCCACGCGGTCTTCCGGGACCTGCCCCGGTGGCTGGACCCCGGCGACCTCCTGGTGGTGAACGACACCCGGGTCTTTCCGGCCCGGCTCACCGGCGTCAAAGAGAGCGGCGGCCGGGTGGAGCTCCTGCTGCACCATCTGCCGGTGCCGGTAAACGGCGGGGACCCGGGGACGGGCCGGGCCCGGGCCGGCTGCCGGGGCCGCCGCCTGAAGTGCGGGCAAACGCTGCGGTTCGGACCGCACCTCACCGGGGAGGTGCTGGCCTTCCCCCAGCCGGGGGTGGTGGAGGTGCTGCTGCGGAGCGACCGGGGCGATGTCCGGGAGGCCGTGGCCGCCTCCGGCGAGACGCCCCTGCCCCCCTACCTCCGGCGGGCGGCCACTCCGGCCGACCGTCTGAGCTACCAGACGGTGTTCGCCCGCAAGACCGGGGCCATCGCCTGCCCCACCGCGGGGCTGCACTTCACCCCGGGGGTGCTGGCGGCCCTGGCGGCCCGGGGGGTGGAGACCGCCACAGTCACCCTGCACGTGGGGCCGGGGACCTTTACCCCGGTGAGAACCCCGGACTATACCACCCACGTCCTGGCCCCGGAATCCTTCGAGCTTTCCCCGGAGGCCGCCCGGCGCCTTAACGCGGCCCGGGAGGCCGGCCGCCGCCTGGTGGCCGTGGGCACCACCACGGTGCGGGTCCTGGAGACCTGCTGGAGCGAGGACGGCTTTGTGCCACAGACGGGCTGGTGCGACCTGTTCATCTACCCCGGCTACCGCTTCCGGGCCGTGGACCGGCTGCTCACCAACTTTCACCTGCCCCGCTCCACCCTGCTCCTCTTGGTGAGCGCCTTTGCCGGCCGGGAACTGGTTTTGCAAGCTTACCAGGAAGCCGTCAACCAGCACTACCGCTTCTACAGCTACGGCGACTGCATGCTGATTCGGTGAGAGAAAGGAGGCGGGGGAGGGGGCTAAGGGGCGGTGGCCCCTTA
>FWPV01005500.1_pt1 | contig 25243 bp, 19 predicted proteins | sample 2228371 | NCBI WGS metagenome assembly FWPV01 (sample SAMEA103939776, study PRJEB20133) | metagenome | reverse complement strand
CCGCGTAAAGAGGAGATTCGGGGAGGGCTCGGCAGGAGCCTCGCTCTCCCGTACGGTCAGTGCCCTGTTGAAGCCGGCTGCCCGGCCGTGCCCACGAAGTCCACGCGGTCGGCCAGCTGGTTGCCCGCCAGCGTCACGGAACGGCTGGAGGGTGAGAACGTGTGGCCGGCAAGTGGAGTTGACCCAGAGACCCGGCGCGTGTGTCGGACCCGCCGGAGGATTGCCCCGAGTGTAAGCCCTCGCAGCATTGCTGTCAAGAGGAATCTGTTCTCGGGAGCTGCCCCTGAGCCCGCCCGGCAGGCGAGCCAGGTGGACTCTGCACCAATGTTGGCACCCGTGGGTGTCAGGAACTGTCAGGGGAATCGGGGAAAATAGGCCCGGAACCTGCGGGACGGCACTCCGCCGACCGCGCCCGGAGTTACGACAAAAACGACATAAACGACCAAAGGGTGGCGAGGCGGGGCTTTTGTCGTTTTGGTCGTTTATGTCGTAGTCAGGCGTTAGCGGGCCGCTAGCGGAGTGTCTCGCATACGCGGTAGTCCGGTGCAGATAGATTCGGAGGATTCCAGACGCTGGGCTGAAGGTGAGAATCCTCCAACACTCGGGGCGGTCCGGGCGCAATGCCCCTATATCAACTCTCAAAACGCAGACTGCGCTGATCCAGACTCTAGCGATTTCGAGTTGCCCTCATCTATGTATCGGTCAGGCTCCCGCGGCTTTGAAAGCCTAGCCATTCCTACGCAGCCGGGGTGGAGACACATGAGGAGGACGTTTGAGATACTATTTCCTCGCTACCACAGCCGGCGATTGTCTTCCAATGCGAGGACCGCTGCGGATTCGCCCGTCATTTGAATGTTGCAACACTAGGAATTCGTTTCCCACCGACTCAGGCCGATGCTTGTATCGCTGATACGCGCCGCCAAGCAGCAACAAGGAATTCAATGGCACGATGAATCTCGTCCTCTGTGTTAAAACGACCGATGAACGCCCTGACCGTAGACTGCGCCTCTTCGCGTGACAGTCCCATCGCAAGCAGAACGTGCGAGGGCTGCATTGCGCCTGAAGCGCAGGCGGAGCCGGAAGAGATTGCCAGGTCCGGACAGTTTGCAATCAGACTCCAGGCATCCACGCCCGGAAAGGTTATACTGCTGGCGCCGGGCAGCCTGTTCTTAAGGTCGCCGTTCACGCGGGCACCGGGTATGTGAGACAGAATCCCGGATTCCCACATTGCGCGCAGAGAGATGCACTGCTCAGCATCCCGAGGCATTTCGGCCTGGGCGATTTCGCAGGCGATACCGTATCCCACAATCCCCGGCACGTTCTGTGTCCCCGGCCGAACTCCCCCTTCCTGCCCCCCTCCCCACATAAGCGGCCTGACTGTAGGTCCTTGAGATCCCTGCCTACAAAAGAGGATTCCAACGCCTTTGGGGCCATAACACTTATGTCCACTGGCTGACAAGAGATCTACACCCAGCACATAGACCGATACTGGAATCTTCCCGACGGCCTGGCTAGCATCCGTGTGCATCAGTGCACCAGCCGCACGAGCCACCGCGGCGACCTCCGCCACTGGTTGAATGGTCCCCACCTCATTGTTGGCGAGCTGCAACGACACGAGCAGTGTCTGTCGGTCAATAACCTCCTTTGCAGTCTCTACAATTGCGCGGCCCCTGTCGTCAACCGGCAATATCTCCACTTCATAGCCATTTCGACCGAGGTGTTCACAAGGCACCAGTATCGACCGGTGCTCAGCAGCGAATGTCACAATCTTGTGCCGCCCAGAGCCTGAGCCCAGCGCAGCCCCTAGAATGGCAAGGTTATTGCTTTCCGTAGCTCCACTTGTGAACAGAATCTCCCCTGGACTGCAGCCGAGCAGAGCCGCGACCCTCTCTCTTGCCAACTTGACAGCTCTGAGTGCTGTCTCCCCGGACCTGTGCTCTGCACTTGAAGGATTGGCAAACTGTTCTGAGAAATAGGGCAGCATTGCTTCAACAACCCGCGGATCGCAGCGCGTGGTTGCAGCATTGTCAAGGTAGATCATCTGGTCGTCTTGGATGTTTTGGCGCGTCATGCCAGCTCTGCCCGAATTTCCGCATCATATTGCCTGTATTCTGCATCCAGCTCATACAACTGGCTCCAAATGCCTTGTCGCAGGCGGACCGCCGGCTCGACACAAAGCCGATAGAACTCCGAATCCGACATACGCAAATCGGGAAACAGCAGTTTGACGAGCCCCGCAGCGATGCTCCGCACAGCTTGCACGTTCCTACCGTAGCTATTGCCGACCTCCAGCACAACCTTGTTCTGCACACACTGGTCAGCCTCTAGGTCCTCCCTCAAAGCGAACAGCACTTCGCCAAAGACGTCGGACTTCAGAGCAACGCGCTGTCCGAAGCATGATGGGGTAAGCTTGGGTATCAACCATCCCGGCAACAATGCCTTAATTCTGTCTAGAAAAGCAGTCTCTTGCAGGAACTCAGGCAACTCTTGCACCAGAATACGTCTTACAGGATTCTGTTGGCTGTCGAGTTCAATATTGGCAAGCAACACTAAGCTGCAGTCGCTAGATGTAGTGAACTTGGCACCCGCTGCAATAACTCCGTTTGCCAGGAATCCTTTCAAGCCCCCCACAATCTCTTCGGGTTTTTCAAACTTTAGTGTCTGCACTTCGTCCAGCACCACTACCCTGTAACGCTCCAGAACCCCCCACTGACCCGTGCTATTATTGACAAAGAGCCCAGCCGGCGATATGTTTCCACCACTAATCAAGCGAACCAGAGGACTGATATTGCCATATATCCAGCTCTTTCCCGTTCCCTTTGGGGCAAGTTCAATCATGTGGAGACTTTTCTGGACAAGCGGCAACAAGCGACATATCAGCCAAAACCGCTGTGTGTCATTGTAGGCATGCGGTGAATATCCCATTGAGCTCACAAGCAACGCGATCCACTCTTCTGTCGTGAACAGGGAACGCTGCTGCTTGAAGAGCTCAAGGTCGACCGATGCCTGCATCGGTCGGAATTCTGTCACCGCAACCCCGTCCTTCACGGTCATCAGGGTCGCGACTCCCCAGAGTCCCTGCTTCAGCAGCGCCGGATACATTTCTACCAGTTCTCCGCTGATGAAGGCATCGTCTATGCCAAGAAGGGGAAGACGAGCAACCCTCTCCCGCTTGTTTCTCTTGAGAATAATGTGGACTTGGAGCGGTGTCAGAGCCTTCACCGTGCGGCCAGAGCAAAGCTCATTTTTAATCAGGTTCTGACTGCCGGGAAGAGGGACATGTCTGTCTACCCATTCTCGAACGACGTCCATCTCGGCTTCAGTGAGGGGGCCCATCCCGGGCACTTTGCTGTCTAGGATACGCTCCGCGACGTAGGGCGGGATGCCACGGAGAGACAGCTGACTCGACGCGACGCGTAGCTTGTCAGTAGCAGCTGAGCCGAAGGCGTCGGCAATCTTAGCGTCAAGAAGGTCTGGATCTAAAGTCGAAAGAGGTGAGTTCATGTGGACAAGACCGAACCTTAGAGGTCGTTCAATACATCGACATCGCCCTCAGGCTTATAAATCTCCGAGCTCTCCAGCTGGACGTCGGCCTCAACCGGGAATACTCGGCCCGATGGCAGAGCAACGAAGAACCGACCGGTAATATCCCTGCAGTCGGCAGAGCTGGGCCATAGCTTCAGGCTGAGGCTGAACTGCGCCGACTGACGTGCCTGGACGGTGAATCCGGCACAAGGAACCTCCCAGCTTTTGGCCCCCGCGCTAAGCACGAGGGACTCGCCGACGACATCGACGTCATCAAGGTTATCCGCGTGAATGTTGACCTTGCCTGTAGCTCCGGATACTCCGCGACCTGACACGCTTATCCTCAGCTTTGGGGCTTTTGCATCCCGGAGCAGGCGTACCCACGCAATGAGAACCTCTTCAGGATAAATGCCGCCGTGCGGGAAAGATGCCTCTCCTCCGCGCCCGTCATCGGTCCGAAAGACTACATCGTCGAGAATTACACATGCATCCTTCTCCAGGCCATAGGAATCGGCAAAAAGGACCGCGATGCTTCCTCCCTGTTCTACACTATAGGGCTGGTCCTCACAACGGTTCTCCCACTGGCCAAAAGCCGCCCGTCCTTCGGGTTGCATCCCACGAGGAGGCTGGATGGAGCGACGACTGCTGCCCAGCATTCGACCGTGGTCCGTGCAAATCGCTATCTCAAGGTCAACTGTGTCAGGAATCTTCGATATGTGCTCACTCACGTGTTTCGCAATGCTATCCAAGTGCGCACGGACGGTGGTCACAATCCACTCGCTGTCAAACGGCTTGTGGTAAGTTCGGTCTGGCTCTGTGGAGATCCAGAGATAGTTGGATGCCATTTCCGGGGCCTCCAACACTTTGCTGATGGGTGAACTGTCAGAGATCGTGGCCTTGTAAAAGGGCGGTGTGTTCTGAGAAGCTTCGGCAACCTGCCGCGGGAGGACTCCGAACAGAATCGCATCCTTCGCCACAGAAGTGACAGTAGGAATAGGGGCCACGCCGATACGTTCCTCTACTTGGGAGAGGCGGGGACAGTGCTCACATAGGCATTGAACAAAGTGGCGGCAATCGGCCAGGTTTAACCCGTCCAACAAGATAACAAGGCGCACCTGGCTGCCCTCTAGGGCACCGAGACTTGGAATCCACCTGATGGCGAGATGCTCACGAAGAGGCCCGCCTGCCATAGCCTCCGCATAGTTCCTGAGGAGCCATTCGGCGAAGGCTCTGGCCGCACCGGCAACTGTGCGTCGAGCGGCATCGTCGCCGTGCTGGACCTGCCACTGGCGGTAAGGAAGGTACTCTTCTGCATACCACCGGACTATCTCGGGAAAGCTTTCGGGGAAGGGCGAGGGCTCGTTCGGAGGGGAAAGTTCCCGCAGTTGGCTTTGCAGTTGCCAGGGAAGCAGCCGCTCGAGCAGGCTGAAATCTTCTCCCCGCGGCACCATCCGGCGCTCCCTCACAACCCGAAAAGCCTCCTCGGCAAAGATTCTCAGGACATCTTGCCTACTGCAGCGACGCGCCTGCTCGCGGAGGCGGCCCAAGGGATCCTTATGAACCGCTTCTTGCGCGTGCTCTTTGACGAATGCTTTGAGGCGCTCGTCGAGCTCCAGAGGGAACTGTCCTGTCTCGTGGATCCAACCGGCATCAGACAAACCCAGCCATTGCTCCAGCAACTCCCGTGCCGATTGACTGTCCGCCGCACAGTAGAAGCGCCCATACGATGTGCCTTCTGCCCGCCGCGCCCAGTTTGAGACCTGGTGTAGCACAACCTTCAGCTCAGCCTCTTGCAGGCCACTCCTGAAGATCCAGAGCAGAAACTCGGCCGCGTGCCGCAAGCCAGGCTCCCCGCGCCACGGGCCGCTTGGGAAAAGCAGATCAAGCCAATCCGCCACACTACAGCCACTTGAAAGACTGTGTGCCCGGTCTCCGATCTTCTCAGCCAGAGCGGCTGCCTCACTCTCTGAGAGAGTGGGGACTGCTTCTAGAAGCATCCTTTGGGGAGACTTTGCGTCGGCCAAGGGAATCCCACGGACGCGAGAAACGGCCTCTGCCCACGAACAGAGTTGTTTGCCACGGACCTGCAGACACTCGCCCGTCCCAGCTCTTACTAGGAACTCACGTTCCGAAGAGACCACGACATGCCCATCGCGCGGACGAGCATCGCCATGGCGGTCCAAAAGCCAGTCCGGTCCCTGCGGTGTCACGCCTCAGCCTCCTGCAAGGCCTCCTCCAGTGCTTGCTGAAGTGCCTCCAGGCAACGTCGCCTCTCGACCATTGACGTGATCTTCCGGAACTCCTGGAGGATCCGCTGCGACAGGTCCTGATCCAAACGTGATTGAACCTCTTGCCGCAAAACATCGACCTCAGTCTTCTTAGCGCCGGGCAGGAATGGAGGCGGGGAGCTGAGTTCTTCCAGGAGTCTTGGCAGGTCTGAAGCCGCTTCGGCCCTTCTTTTCACGTCCTCCAGCCAACTGACTGCCCTGGATTCCTGCTCCCGGATGAGTCCTTCTATGCGATGCACCTCTTCTTGGATCAGTGTGCGTTGTGCCGGTCCCAGATGGGCATTCTGCTCGCGCTGAATCTCCTGGACCTCTTGCAACATCTGCTGCGCCTCCGAAGGGTTCGCAGGTGGACGGTGTCGAATTGCATCGATCTTCCCCAACACCCCTTCCAGCGCCTCAGCGCGGACCAGCAACTGGCTGACGATTCCCGCTTCGGGGCTTCCCCCGAAGTGGTCCTGGTTCCTGATGAGATAGTCTCTGGCGTCCCGGATGTCCTGACGACTGCTGGCCTGGTCCAGCCGCAGCCCTGAGTTCCTCGGCACGTTCTCGAGGTGCGCGATCCTTTCGCGGACATCCTTCAAGCGTTTCTCTCGAAGGTTCCGAGCCTTCTCGGACTTAACGCGCATTCCCTGCACCGTGTTCAACTCGTCCCGGAGCCCCTTGAGAGAGCCGGGGAGCGGAGACTCCAGCCGGGCGATCGCCTCCTTGTCCGCATCCTCCTGCTCGAGCTTCTGCCTGGCATCCTTAAGGCGCTGGAGTGCAGTCTCGACCCGTCGTGCCAGGTCGTCATCCACACCGCGCAGCTCTCCCCAAAGCTCGCGAAGGTCGGACTCCTTTTCCGTGTACTCGGTGATGCTGCGGAGGCGTTCCCATTCTGAGCACCTGCGTTCGACCTGTGCTCTGAGGCGGTCGAGGATGCTCTTTCGGAGCTCTTCCGCTCCTTCGGCGCCGGGCCTGACAAGACGGATCGTCGGCAGCTCCTTCAGACGGTCGAGCAAACCTATGAGCTCCACAGGCTCCTCGCGCTGCAGACCCTGCTTGATCGATTCAACCTTTCTCTCGTAATCTGACGCTGCCGCGAGTGCCTGTTTTAACCTCTGGACTTCGTCCTGTGCTTCCTTGCGAAGAGACGCGTCGTAGCCCTCTGATTTGGCGAAGCTCTCCAGTCCCTCGACGCAGCGCTGCGCCTCGGAGCGGCCCATCTGCAGGCCGGGTTGCCTGAGCCGGAGCAGCAGCTCTCTGAGCTGCTTTTCCTCCTCGTTGGCATCCTTGTGCTTGATGGCAGCACGGTCGATGAAGCACAGCCTGTTGACAACGTCCTTCGGATTGCTGTCCTGAAGCACTTCACCGATGCTAGCAGCCTTTCCGTTCAGGAATAGCTGAAGGTAGTGATTCCGGAAGCCAAACCAGGCGCAGAACAGGAGAACCAGCTTGTTCGGCGTGTATCCGAACGGCGGGTTCATCAAGGTAACCAGCACATCCTGGACGGCGGTCTCTCCACAGCCAGGCGGGAATGTCTTCTCAAGCATCCTCCAAGCCTCGCGGACACCCTCTTCCTCCGGTTCGCGGATGTTCAGTTGGGCGTCAAGGAGCCCCCAGCTGTCCTTACTTCCCCCGACACGCAGGTATTTGTAGACCAGATCGCTTTCCGGTTGGCCCAGAGCGTGCTCCGCCCCCGACACATCGTTCATTGCGAGGGCTCGTCCGACAATCATCACGGCCCGCTTGAGTTTGCTGGACTGCTCGTTGTGCTGGGTGAAAAATGGCGCGGCCTGGCGATAAGCCACGTTGTAGCAGTAGGTCAGGGCGTCGGCGACGGTCCTGCCCGCCCTGTCACGCTCCATCGCCGGTCTGAGACTCTTGGCGACGACGGCGTCTGAAGACTTTACGAGCTCCCCGATGTCCCGCCTTACCTGTTCCCGATTCTCCGAGACCGCCTGTTGGACAAGTTCTTCGCCGAGCGTCCTACGGTCATCGTAACTCGCGCTCAAGAGCGCCTTCCTCCTCTTGAGGGCCAAAACAAGCTCACCTGCCGGAGCCCTGGGCGCCGCGAGGACCACCGGCAGCCCGGTCTTGTCGAACACGCTATCCAGGACCTCCGGACCCTCGGAGCGCACCCTTTCGAGTTCCTCCTGCGTCTCAGGCAGCGCCCAGACGACATAACCACGGGAAGGCATCTCCAGCCCGAGCCGGCCCACCTGGACGCAGCGGCATTTCTTCAGCAGTAAATCCGCTGCCGAGAAAGAAGAAGCGGTCAACAGGATGTGTTCAGGAGCCCAATCCCTGCCGCCCCCGAAGCCGACGGGGACCTCCTGAGGCTCCAGGCAATCCTTGAACTCTTCCGCAGCCTCCTCCAGGTCCTTCGGATCGAGCGTCGTCCCGGGCAGCTTGCGCTTTATCCAGTCCTCCACCACCCACATTCCGCGGCCGGGAGGGTAGAAGACATAGGTATCGTGGGAAAGGTTATGCCGGATGTACCCATCCTTCGCGAGCTGCTCCAGTGCCTGTCTGCAGCGGTCGAGTCCGTAGCCCGTAAGGTGAGAGACCAGTTCGACGAAGCGAATGTGCCGCGGCGACAGCTGGGCGGCAGAGCAAATGAGCATCGCCTTGAGGACGGCGCTCTGGACGTCATCGACGGCGTGACCGGTCTGCTGGAGGGTTTCCTCATACTGGCGCCAGACATCCTCGCCCAACATGTCCCCGAACCAGTCGACAAGAGCGATGGGACGGACCCAGTTCGGAGCCCCATCCTGCAGTTCGGCTGCCTCGTCCTGCTTGCGTCGGACCTCGTGGAACACGAAGCCCAACACTCCGCGTGTTGTTCCGCCTCGCGTCTGCCGCAGTTCGACGCTGCTGAGAAGAGCGACCGTCAGGGGGTGAAGAGGGAAGCATCCCCGCGTCAGGATCTCATCGACCTTCGCGTCGCCCCATCCCGTCGCCGAATCGTAGCGGTCGCTGTAGACCTTCATCACGGTGCCGGTCGCTTCCGCGAGCCGGGTCCGCACTCGGGAGTCGCTGGAGAAGCTCTCCCACCGCTCCCCGTCCTGCGTCAGATAGCCGTCCACAACGCTCTCCAGAGCGGAGGCGAGGTGGAATCTGCAGCTCGTGGGGAGCCTCTCAAGATCCTTGGTAAGCGAGGCTTCCTTTTCCGGGTTGCCCTTGCAGGCGTTCCTGACCGCCTCGATGGGGTCGTGCTGCGAGAATGCCACGAACACAACCTTCTCAGGGCAGTTGCTCACCCCGTTGAGCATGTCCTGAAGAGGAGAACCGGCTGAGAACACTGCGTTGGTGGCACAGGCGTCGATGAAAGCGCTGAACTCGTCGAAGAAGATCAAAGCCCCCGGGAACGGCTTATCGAGGCCGCAGTGTGTCCCCACCCATTCAACGACCTCTCGCAGGCTCACCTGCGCGCCGAAGTCCGGCGGAATGTTGCCAGGGGTGGCGGCCGCCGCCGCGCTCCGGCAGAGCTCGTAGACCGAGGGGTCCCGCTCGCGCAGCCTTTCCCTGAGCGCGGCAAGGTCGGTGCCGCGCTCGCGAAGCCATGACTCGACGACCGGCCTGGCAGAACCGTCCAGCGAGTCGAAAAACCTCTCAGCACTCGAGAACCAGAAAGGGAGATTCAGACCCTGACCTGCCGGATGCTCCCTGAGCGCCTCCTCTATTCCTGTGAGCAGCTTCTGGTGCAGGCCCTTCGGGTCGTCGCCCTGCAGGCGGATGACCAGGAAAGGGGTCGGCTTGTTCCTGCGGAAACTCTCCAGCCACGTCCTCTTTTGGGAGTCGCCTATCTTCTGGAGGATGATATCCAGTTCCTCTCCCGGGAACGGTTTGCCGAAGTAGTTCGCCAGCACGAGAGCCAGATGGCTCTTGCCGTGGCCGTAAGTGGCCCTCACCACGATCCGGTTGGAGTCCGGCCGGGCCGACACGAACTGCTCGCACAACATCTGCAGCAGCTCCAGTGAGCTGATGTAGTTGTCCAGTCTGGTGTCGGAGAAGATGTAATTCCTGAGCAGCGTCCGGTTCCTCTCCGCCTGGGAGAACCAGTTCAGCTGTATGTCGTTCTCAAAACGGACGTGCTCGTCGAGTGTGGTGATGTCACGGATCTTCAACCCGGTCATCCTCTGGTGCCTCCCTTACACCGTGCTGCCGCGCATCTCCGCCATTCTGGTCTTGCGCCAGACGTCCTGCGTCTCCCGGGACATCAGCAGAGACACGCCTTTCGCCGGTAGAGTGATGATAATGCCGCGGCGGTAGTTTGGAAAGTTGTTGCACAGCTGCCGCCACACCGTCTCTCGCTGCTGTTCTTCCAGCCGTGCCAGCAGCAGGTCCACATTGCTGACAAGGACGCAGTCGCCGCCGCTTTCCGCGTTTGCGATGTCGCGAAGCCATCTCAAGACATATGCCGCTCCGGGCGGCACGAACTCCGTCTCCTCAGGCAGGCTGTTGTTGACGTGTTCAGCCATATCCACGCAGTCGATATTGAGCCGGGCTGCCAGCTCCCTCTCCCGGCCCAACTCCGCTTCGGGTATCAGAAGAACGCCGGTGCGGCAGCGGAGCCGCCCCCTGTCGCGAATGATGCTGACTAGCTCCCACTCAGTCATACACCCGCTCAAGCAGCTCGTCCGCGCTCGCCCACTGGCGCACCACCTGGTAAGGCGGTACCCTTCGCTCCACCTGCAGCACCTGCTGGCGCGCCAACTCTGACAGAGCCCGCTCCATCTCATCCTGCGACAGCAGGAGGATTTCCGCGGGCCCGCCTGGCTCGCTCAGGCGGTCGAGGTTGACCGTGGTCAGACCGGTCCACTGCTGCTCCCAGTAGTGCGCGATGGCATATCCCACCACAGCAGCAGGTGGAGGCGCCGGCTGCCCCACCCGGTACACCTCACCCTCCTTCCTGAGGATGCCAAGCCCCCCCAACGCCTCGGGCTTGGTATATGTGCCAAGGACGACTGTGGCGGTGCTTCTAAGTGTCTTCGCCGACACAGAAGGCTCTGAGATACTGGACAGCACCTCCTCCAGCACCTGACTTAGGCTCCGCGAAGAGCCGCCTCCCTCGTCAAGGATTCTGCCTAGAAAAGGCCTCCAAAAACGCGGAGTATATGGGTGGGGAGCACACGCGAAGTAGTGCATCAGCCACTGGGTGGCCGCCGAACTCAAGGAGCCATCGACACGCACTACAATCGCGCCAAAAGCGGTCAACCTATTGTCGCTCCCCACTAACCCCATCGCTCGTGCGTATCGCGGCATAACCTTGACATAGTTAGTCCCGAGCGACGTCTTGCTCCGCAGATAGTCGAAAGCGTTGACTGGCCGTTCCGAGGCTTCCTCTGCGATTTCAGGCAGGAATCTGAGGACCTCAGTCACTGCTACTCGCGAAAGACACAACGTCTCATGGAACGCGACACCAGTACCGACGCGGGTGCGCTTCATCGTCTATGTTCCTCCCCCCGTTCAGCAATCCTTGCCTCAGGATGCAACACGAGCTGCACTCTGTACGCCTCGTCAGCGCTGAAGAACCGACTCAGAATACGAGCTACCGCCGCACGGCGGCCTTCTTCTTGCACCACCACCTCCCAAGCCCACGGAACGAACTCCGCGTGGTCTATGTTCTCCAATATTCTTCTCCAACCTCCGCCCGACGTCTTTAGTCGACTATAGTCAAGCTCACGACCCTCCCGTGGGACATGAATCCAGAATCCGTCGCTCTTGAGGTGAAAGAATGGCGGAGCCACCTGTCGCCAGTCTTCGGGCTGGGCAACAGCCGCGAACAGTTCATTAAATCGCCTGATCAGTTGCTCTCCGAAGAAAAACTTGTTATCCGTCACAACCCCCTTCTCTACTAAGTCTATGGCAGCCAACAGCAACACTAGTTTATGTGGCTTTGAGCGGCCGTGAGACTTCGCTCGTCGGATGCCATCAATATGGTAAAACAATCGCTGTAATGACCCTTGGTCTAGAGATGGCAAATCAGACACGGCGCATCTCCATCTGCATCTGATTGGTCGGTCAAGATGTCTCTCAAGGTCACATGTGGCTTTCGCATCCGCTCTTGGCGAGATACGAATTCTGCCTTGATAGCTGCCCTTCTCTCCGGCTGAGACAGTTCTTCTAGACTCTCATTGTCGCTCCAGGTGAACCTTTGCCCGGTTTCCGGGTCGGTCTTTTCATATGCGGCTGCCAAGGCGAACAAGTCTGGGTGCTGTTCAAACAGACCTACCCACTCCACCTTTTGCTGGAAAAAGCAGAAGTAACAGCCGGAGCGCGATCGCCAGCTATAGTAGCTCGGCAATCCCAAGCCAGCTTGCTCAAGGATGGCGTGTACGTCGTCAATAGTAATGCCGTCTTCCTTGAACGGATAGACGGTCTTTATGTTTGGTTTTGTGGAGATATATCCTTGCCGGTCCTCATCTGCTCGGATACCAACATAGCTTATGACAGGGTCGTCACCTACGTACCGCTCGAAGGGTTCGAGCTTCAAATGCCGCGTACACCACCGCATGCGCGGGGACGGAAGGTAGCCCCGGTAGACCTCAAGGTAATGGTCGAACCCTCTGCCGTCGTGAGTAAGCCGTACGATCGGCTTCCCGAGATAGGCCTCCAACTTGGCAAGGTAGTCGTAGGTCTCAGGCAGCTCTTTCTGGGTGTCACAGAACACATATTCCATCTCCGGAACACGGTCGCGCATGTAAACAGCAAGCGCGGCGCTATCCTTGCCACCCGAGACGGAAAGAATATGACGCACCGGCTTGTCAGCCGTCCCTTGGACAGTCATCGTTCCCTCTCTGTGTCACGCTCGTTATGAACTCCTCTCGAACCTCTCCCACTCGCTCAGCCGCACGGGCAAGGGCGGCTAGGAGGAGCCGTTCTCCCGCCCGGCCGTCAGAGGCCGCCAGGATCCGGTCCGCCAGCTGCGCCACAAGCTCCCGCTCGTCCGCTGTGATGCGGATGACCCGGGCCAGCCGGGAGCCCGAGGAGCTCTCAAAAGAGACTCGCCAGCCCTCCTCTCCCTCCAGCAGGTTCTCTTCGATAGGCACGCGGTGCTCGCAGCTACGAACGGCATCCGCGAACTCGTCCCAGAGACGGCCGAAGTCCTGCTCCTGGCTCCGGGTCCAGCGGGACGGCGGCGCTCCCACCAGCACGGTGGCCACAGATTCCAGATACGCAGTCTCCTCCAACGCTGTGTCTGCGATCCGCCCGAGCACCACGGCGTGCCTTGAGTCCGTGGCGAAGCGCTTCAGCTCGGCAGCCCGCCGGCCAGCGCTTCCCTTCCAGTCCGGATGCCCCTCCGGAACCTGCAGCAGCGAGCAAAGGCGAGCACGGAGACCATCCAGCAGCTGCCTGTAGCATCCTGAAAGCTCTTGGAAGGCGGCATTCAGACGTTCGAAGAATGCATCCACAGCCCCGGGCTCCGACGTCGCGCCACTGAAGGCGGGACACCTCACAGCTGCCGGCAGGTCCTCGAAAAGGAGCTTCTCAGGCCTGCGCGCCTGAACGATAGCCGAGCGCACGGCAGCTGCGTCTCGAGAGATGGACCCGGTGTTCAGCGCATACTGCGGCAATGCGGACACCGCCCGACAAAGATACCGTACCACAGGCAGCACAAGAGGTTCTACTCCGAAACCGCGGGCGAACCGCTCCAACACCGCCTGACGGTCACCGGCGGCCTGGCAGGCTACCACGGAGAAGGTCTCCGGGCGCCGCATCAGCCGCTCGAAGACGGGTGCGGCAAGCTCAGCGACAAACGACCCGCTTTCGTAGAGGGCCAGTTCCGAATGGCGGACGATCAGGAAGGCGGCCAACAGGACCGGAGCGAACCCCCCTGCAACGCCATAGGGTGCGCGGCAGAGACCCTCGAGAAGGTCACAGACAGGTCTGGGCTCCAGAGCATCGCCGCTGAGTTCCTCTTCCAGGAACCTCCACGCCTCCTTCAGCCCGCGGTCAGTATCATCCGGAGCACACAGCCGCCACGAGCCGTCCTCGCACTGGCGGTGGATGCCTGTCCGGCGCAGAAGCGACTCGTAGATGCTTCGCTCAGGCGGGTAGCCGGACAGCCCCAGCAGCTCCTTGTCGGCCGAGGTCAGCATCGCCTCCACAAGGTTCCTCCGCGCCTTTGCGGCGGCAGAGGACAGCGTGCGCCGGTTGATCAGCTCGTTCTGGACCACGGGGGCATACGGGTAGGTCGCATCGCAGGACTCGCTGAGGAGCATATGCAGGTCCCTCATCGAGGCGCAGGACCGCCGCTCTCCCCGCCAGTGCCACGAAGCACGCTCGGCAGGCGGAGTGAAGAGCCGTGACCACTCCATCCGGAAGGCGCTCTCAGCGTCAGAAAGCCGCTCGCTCAGCTCTCTTCTGGCGACCCGGTCGTGGACCAGGTCCGGGGTGTTCTGGCGGATCCACTCAAGGCGCAGCACCTCCCGTGCCGCCTCGCGCAACCCCTCCGACTCCAGGGCCACAGCAAGCACGACATCGGTCTTCCCGCACCGGTCGGCGACCGAGCGGGCAACCTGCAGGTCCTCCTCCGTCTCCGCCAAAGCCTGGATGATGCGGCCGTCGCAGGACCCCGGCCTCTCAAGCTCCTGTTCAAGCGCGGAGGCAGAGCAGGGGCAGACCTCGAAAGAGCGGAGCATCCCCGTGCGGAAAGAGTGACGCCGGGCGACCAGCCGCGGCGGGCGAAAGAGGTCCCTGGCGACGGAGACCGACACAGAGGAGGAAGCCGGCACGGCCTTTTCGGCCGCTGCCATCCGCTCCTCCATATCTATGTCGCTACCCTCCCAGACGCGGTATGCGTCACGCCATCTCCGGAAGGTGGCCACCCGCCGGTCTTGCAGGTACCGCAGCGCAGCATCAACCCCGTCCTCTTCGCCCACGGCATATGCCAGGAAGTCTCTGGACGCCCGTATTCCCGGCACTTCTCCCACAATCCCCAGCAGGCCGATCGACTTGAGGACACACCTGTCCAGCTCCTGCTCCATTGGTATGCGGGTCAGAGCCTCCGACACCTCCGCCCAGACCTGCGCGATCGACGGGGGCACGAAGCCGCTGAGAAGCACACCGGTCGCGTAGTCGTACAGGTCCGCCAGCCGCAGGAACGGCGGAGCATCAGGGGTGAACTCCCTCTGGCGCAGAAAGCTGGGCAAAGAGAACGGCTCATCCGCAGAGAGGAATGAGAAGAGTGACCTCTCATTCTGCCCCAGACGTCTGGTCAGGAACGGCAAGACCCTGAGTGCGGCCGGATGCAGAGGATAGGCATCCAGGCACATCTCGGCAAACTGCTCCTGCAGGCCTGCCGGAGCCCAGGAGGCTGCCTGTTCCACCACCGCGCAAATGCGCGGGTTGTCGGCGACGGCCGGGTTGGCAGAGCTTTTCAGGGCCAGCGATGCTAGCGCCAGCGAGTCGGCGCTGTCGAGCACGCACGGGACCTCGTAGAAGCGCTGCTGGACCTTGGACCACTCCTGCTGATAACGGCGCCCCAGGCGGAACGAGTAGTGGCTGATCGACTGGTGGAGCACGGTGACCAGCACGAGCGGACTGGCTACGCTGCGGCATGCAGCCTCCGCCAACTGCTGGAGAACGTAGATGTCGCTGCTTTCAGGATTCGACGCGGCATATTCCAGGAACTTGCCCAGCTCGTCGATGACCAGCAGCAGTCCCGTGTATCCGCCCTTCACGGCCGCCTGAGCGACGTGCTCATAGGCCTGAACCACCGTCGCGGACGATGGTTCCTCCTGACTGACCAGCGCCCGGATAGAGTCCCGAAGCGTTCTCGCCTGCCTGCCCCCCTCCCTTTCCACGGCATTCAGCAGGCTGCGGAGCAGCCTTGGGGCTAGCGCCTCACGGGAGCCGTAGCACAATACAGGGAAGAAGCGCGTGCCTGCCGGCAACTCATCGGGACCAAGCCCGGCAGCCTCAGCGATCCTCGCAGAATCCGCGTCTGCTGTGCCGCTCAGCAACCGCGCATACGCGAGTGCCAGCGCTGACTTGCCGGAGCCGTAGGGGCCTGTCAGCGATTGCGCGCGGTAGGGGGGAGAGTTGACAGCCCGGACCAGGAGCCGAAGCGCCGAGCGATTTCCCGGAGTCACCAGGTAGGACTGCAGCGCATCCTCGCAGTAAAAATCGCGCTCAATGCTTACCGAGCGGACAAAACGCGGCTGAACCCGCACTACATCCGAGAGCATCCTCGCACCCTCAGGCATAGTAGCTCTCCAAAACACTTGTCGGTCGCGGAAGCCCCGGTCGCCGGCGCACCAACCGCCTCACCAGTGCTGAGTCCTGGAACTCCACACTGCCTGATGTCAGGGCGGAAAGCCTGTCGAGATATTCGAGCAGGGAATCATTGTCCAGTCGGAAGACCAGCGCCGGACTGCCCTCGCTGGTGGAAAGGTCCTGTAACTCCAGGGCTTCCGATTCACCACGCTCAGTGGACCAGAAATCTAGTAGAGCATAAGCGAAAACCTCTTCCGGAAGGGATGTCGTCGTCCCGGTGCCGAACCTCATCTGTTCGCGGTCCGCCTCGAAACGCAGCAACCCGAGGCCTGTGAGCGGACACTCGATGGCTTCATCCGTATTTGCACCCGGGCCCTGACTGCCAGCATAGGTGTGGACGAGACAGTCAACGTCCCTGCGCAGGGTAGCCTCCGCGACATCCTCCCAACCGAGCGCCTTGACAGCTCGAACCAGATTCTCCGTCAGCCGCTCGCGCGTAAAGGAGAACTCGTGAAAGCGGTTGAAGGCATAGTACCAAGTGAAGGACCTGGCGCCCCGGCTCGCAAGATTCCAGTGAATGAGCCACAGGGTCCCCTCGTCCTCGAGATACGGGTCCCAGCCGTCATCCGCTAGCAGCCTGTCTCCGAACTCTGTCGGCCTTAGGACTCGTCCTCGAGATCCGGGCTCTTCCGAGAGCACCCGGGCGGCCAGGCACCAGTAGCGTATCGACCGCACCATGTTCTTCCCAACACCGAGCCGGACAATGGCGTCTTCTGCCTGGAATACCTCAGGATCCGCGGACGCCGCGTCATAGCCCTTCTTGAGCCAGGCGTGCCTGAGGGCGAAGGTCTCGTGTCCCGAAAACGATCGGCCAAAGGTGACACTCGAACCGGCATCAGCCGGTGATGAGACTTGAACCATGCTGCTGGTGTGTATTCCCGCTGAGCCCCGACAAACGCAAGAGCGCCTTCAGGCTGCAGACGCCCGGATAGCCCACTCTGCGTTCTGCCTTGCAAAAAGATCTCCGACGTGAAGGCTTTTCGCTGCCCGCTCCGTGTTGTCCTCCCAACCGCAAAGAAGAATCCGGCAAATCTTCGTCCGACGGCAGCGCCGGCGCTGTCTGCGACAGGGGCTGCGGTCAGCATAGTCGCTCCCCCCAACGACTCGTGCGTTGGGGAATGCTACCTCTATTGGTACACGGGATCCCTGACAGTTCTTGGCAGTGCCTCGCGTGGAATTTGGGGGAGCCGCTGCGCTATCTTCACCTTCAGCGCGACAAGCGGGTCTGTCTCTTAGCCAGGAGCCTCCGGCCTTTGTAACGAAGCCTGTCTGGCAAAAACGAGATATCGAAACCGGCTTCTCGGCACCTACGGAAGCCCCCCAATGCCTCGCGCTTAGAGTAACGACAAAAACGACATAAACGACCGAAGGGGTGGTCTGGCGGGGGCTTTTGTCGTTCTGGTCGTTTATGTCGTAGCCGTAAGCCAGCACGCCCCCGGTGGGGGCAGCCGCCGTGACAGGGCGGTCAGTCGGAGTTGTCACCGGGAGTGTCCGACTCCCGTTGCATATTCTCGGAGGAGGGGGTCGCTTCCACATACACCACCCGCACCGGCTCCACCACCTCCCGGCGCTCCCAGAACATCCCGAGATGACGGCCCAGAAGCTCCAGCGCCTTCACGCGCGCCATCGGCGAGGAGTCCTCACCCTCGCCCTCCGCCTCCCGCACCAGACGCTCGATCACGTAGTCCGCACTCACCCGCGTCCGCTCCGAGCGCTCCTGCATCCGCATCCGGATGGCCGCCCGGATGCGGGGGTTGGTGAGCAGCCGGGGCCCCGCCTTCTTCGCCGTCCGGGAACTGTAGCCGGCCCGGATGGCGGCCTGCGTGGCGTTGCAGTCCAGCAGATACTCCTCCACGAACAGCCGCTGCCTCGTCGACAGGTCGAACTCCCCGTCGCCGAACCGCCGCCATTGCCGGCAGTGCCCTTCCTTCTCCTCGAGAATGGCGTCTCCCTCATCGCCGCCCGGGAAGTGGTCTGAGGCGGAGACGGCATCGGCGGAACCGTCCAGAAGGAGGGAAGCGCCATCGCCGGAGTCCCGGCCCTCCCGCGCAACCCCGTTCACCTCCTCCGGCGCATCCTGCAGTGCCGTCCCCGTCAGCTCCGTATCGTGTTCATGGTGTCGGTCCTGGTCCATCGTTCTCCTCCTCTTTTCCCGAGTACGCAGTCAGGCACCCAGCCTGCAGCGCGAGAGCGCCCGCGGCCCTTGCGCGCGTCTGATCCGAATTCTCACGTCCGCCCGACAGGCCGGGAGCCGCGCGTCCGCTCGCGCCTTCCACCAGCCTCGTCCCGGCACACGAGGGGGCTGAGGCTCACCGTCGGGGCTCCAGGTCCGGACGGTCCGCTCGTTCCCGCGCGCGAGGGCAATTGTGAGAGCGTAAGGAATCCCCGCTCGTTGACCCCCCGGGTGGGGGCGAAAAGGGGGTCCCCGCCGCCCGTCGGCCGGCCCGGGTCCCGCTGCCGGACTCCCGTCTCTTTCCTCCGTCTCCAGTTGCGACAGGCCCATTGCGCCTCCGTTTCCTGCAGGTTCCTGCGGGATTCTGGAGACGGTGCGAATCGCATGCAGTCAGTCGCATCTGGGCGTCCGATAACACAGATTATGTTAACTGCAGTCGAGTAACGAGCCTCTCCGCCTTGGAACGCCGGAATCCGGGGGTCTCGTCGATCGCGGGCGGCAGCACCCCCACCTCCCTCGCGCGCGTGAGGGTCCAACAGAGTCCGACAATGCCTAAAAAAGCGGCACTCCGAACGGAATCACCACGCATATGACGGGAAACAGGCCCGGAATGTTCCGGGCCGACTCTCCATCCGCCCCACCCTGACAGGTCCCCGCGCAGGCCGGCAAGGACCTGGTGTCATCAACACGAAGAGGCCGGCCCGGAAAGCATCTGCTCAATCAAAACCTGTGACTTGCCGATTCACAACAAGGAAAACACTGAGCAGCAGCCCGGTCGCTCCTCTCCGTCCAAGCGGAGCGGACACATTGTGCGGACCGGCTCTACGACAGGAAGGGTTCATGGGGCACACACGTCTGGGAACCATACCAAAGTCCCGGAAATGGGCTGAAGTAGTCTCCCTTGTCTCCGACGGGCAGCCGGTGCCACTGGTCGCCTCCCACACACTGGACGCAGCGGCCCAGGCGCTTCACAACAGCAAGAACGACCCCGGCCTTCTTTATTCGCTCTATCTTCTTACACAGATCGTCCTGGCAGCCCGAGAGGAGGACTGGTTGGGTCGTCTGAAACGCCACGGGCTCCACCTCCCCGCTCAGGCGTCCATCCTCGACCTCGTGGGCGCTTTCCACGCCGCCGTAGACGATTTCACCTCCCGGCACGGTCAACCCTCGGATATCAGCGAGATGGCGCAGCAGGCAGCCGGCGAGGCGCTTCTGACGCTTGCGGCGGATCGGTCAAGGACTCTGTTCGGGACCGGCGCCGCTGAGTTGCAGGCCGCTGTCCGGGAGCTGTCGACCAGAAGCAGGGTTGCCCGCCTGGGTCAGGTCTTCTTTGGCCGCTTCCTCGAGCGCTTTCTGGATTTCTACCTGAGCCGGGTCGTCGCCTCCCGGGTCGGCACCGTCAGGGAGTTCACTCTGGACGAACTGTCGGAGTTTGCCTGCAACCTCCGCACGCACTGCGAGCAGACCGCGGCCATCGTCCGTGACTTCTACGGAGGTTGGGTCTCGAAGACGCACTTCACGGAAGGGATTGACCTCCACAATACCTCCCGGTTCGTAGCAGTTGCTCTTGAGAAGCTCGGCCAAGAGCTGAACCGGCAGAAGGCGGAGAGATGAGGCAGCCCAGGCTGGTTCTTTGCAACGGAGCCCAACCGCCCGGGCAGGGGTTCGAGCGGCAGAGAATACTCGAACTCGACGCCCTCGCCCCGCAATCGGACGTGCACTTGCGTCTCGAAAATGTCACGGACGCTTTTGCGCGGCAACTGCCTCCCCGATTTGTCGACCTGCTCGAACTCGCCACCTACGTGTTCGTAGCCGATTGTGACGTCTCGAGGGAGTTGAAATGGACACAAGGGGATTCCACAGAACAGTGGGCCCGGGACTTCCATTTTGTGGTTCCTGTCAGGGAGCCGGAGTTCTGGCAGCGCGACGACGTCTCCCAGACACTTGTCCAGGCACTGCAGTTCCTCTCGAGCGACCGTTTCAGCTTCGACTTCTGCAGCCTCCGACAGCATCGAGATTCCCGGAACTACCTTGAAATCGGCGACGAGGACATCGCGCCGTTCAAGAAAGCGGAGCGGGTGATCCTGTTCTCCGGAGGGTTGGACTCACTGGCCGGTGCCGTGGAAGCCGGGCGCAGGGGCGAACCTCTTGTTCTGGTCAGCCACGTCCCTGTATCGAGGCTGAAGACACGGCAGGCAAAGCTGGCGTCGAGGATCCGCGAAGAGCTGAATGCCCGAGTCTTCCACGTTCCGGTGTGGGTCAATAAGACGGGGCACGACCGAGAGCCCACTCAGCGGACCCGTACCTTCCTGTTCGCGTCGCTGGGGGCGGCAGTGGCACAGGCCCTTGGTATCCGGGGCATCCGATTCTACGAGAACGGAGTTGTCAGCCTGAATCTGCCTGTCGCATCGGAGGCCCTCAGTTCCAGAGCATCGCGGACGACCCACCCTCTGGCCTTGCACTATCTACAGGACCTCTTGAGACAGGTCACGGAGACGGAGGACTTCGCGATCGACAACCCGTTCGTCTTCTCCACGAAGCACGAGGTTGTCCTGGCTCTCCTCCGGGGAGACGCCACGGGGCTCATCAGGGACAGTTGCTCCTGCAGCCGTATCCGTTTCCACGCGCGATCCCAGACTCACTGTGGAATGTGCGGACAGTGCATAGATCGAAGGATAGCCATCCTTCGAGCGGGCTTGGCCGAATGCGACTCCGAAACAGACTATGCAACCTGCGTCTTCACCGGGGAAAGGCCTCTCGACCCGGAACATCCCTACGACCACAACATCGCCGTCAACTATCTCCGCTTCTGCCGCGACCTGCAGCATCTAAGCGAAGACGGCATCCTGGTCCGCCACAGTAAGGAACTGTCGAGGGCGGCCAGGGTATTCCCGGACCCGCACGAGGCCACCCTTCGATTCATCAGAATGCTGAAGCGCCACGCAGACTCGGTCCTGCAGGTGTTGGAGGAGCAGCTGCGCCTCCATTGCCACCGGCTTCTGGACCACACTCTCCCGGAGACCTCCCTTCTTGGCATGGCCACCCGCAGGGAGTTGCAGCCGGCCACGCCGACCACCTCCGCGGGAATGGCCGCAACCCTGGCAGAGCGCAACATCTTCCGCAAGGAGGGGGAATTCTGGAACATCACCTTCCGCGGCAAGTGCGTCAAGATGAGACACGCCCTCGGATTTCAATACATCCACACCCTCCTGAGCAGGCCCGACAAGGATGTCAGCTCGCTGGAGCTGCAGTTCGCCGCCGCCGGACGCGCCAACCCTGACAATGCGGTCGATGCCTATGCGGCCCTGGCTGACCTTCACGACAGCGGGAGGCAGTGGGACGACAGTCTGTCGCCCCAGGAAGTGATGGACGAGGCTTATTTGCGGGATTGTCAAAAGAGCATCCGGCGGGCCAAGACTGAGCTCGAAAAAGCCAGGCGACGCGGCAACAAGCAGGAGGAGAGCAGGCTGCAAAAGGAGGTCGCGCTGCTTGAAAGGACCCTCAGTCAGGGAATCGGCAAGGCCGGAAGGCGCCGGCGCTTTGCCGACCGCGCCGAAAAGGCCCGGCAGGGTGTCCGCAAGGCGATTGGCCGGGCACTCAAGAATCTCAGCAAGGAACACCCTGCCCTCCACGACCACCTCAGTAAACACCTGCGCTTCGGTCGGTCCTGTTGCTACGTCTCCGAAGTCACCGTAACCTGGGAACTCTGAGGCCCCGCGAAAAAAAGCCGTCCTTCCTGCGTTGTGACGCCCGTCGTCACGATTGTGCCCTCGAAAGTCACGCCTTGAAAGGTGAAAGGCGGGCTGGCAGGAACAGACGTAGCCCCGAGAGACCCCTGCCAGCCCCTGCGCTCTCGGGGCTTCGCCGTCTTTACGCTGCTGGAAAGGGCACCCGTGGCGAAGAGGAATCGACGGAACTTCAGCATCAGAAGAGGCGCCGGACCCACACCTCTGACCACCGACGACAGGGAGGTCCTGGAGAAAATCCTTGCCGCCCTGGTCGCCCGCGCCTTCGCCTCCGACCATCCGAAGTCCTTCAGCAGTGGGAGATGGACTGGCCTGGATCCATCTGTCACAGGAAGGACAGAAAACAATGTCGACCTATAATCACATTGAACCCGCTCCTCCCAGGACGGGAGCGCGGACCATCTCTTCTCCGACCGCAGCAGACTCTGCAGGCGCCGGGGTCGAAGAGTATGTCTTCGCCTACATCGACCGGGGATGGGCGCCCATCCCGGTACCCTTCCGCAGGAAGGGACCTGTCGTTCCAGGCTGGCCTGACCTGCGCATCACAGCGGAACAGGTCCGCGCACATTTCCACCGACCTTGCAACGTGGGGCTTCTGTGTGGTGCCCCCTCGAGAGGGCTGGTGGATGTGGACCTCGACACGCGCGAGGCCGTCATCGCCGGAAGCCTGCTCCTGCCTCCGACCCGGCTCATCCACGGCCGGCACGGCAGCCCTGCCTCCCATCGCTGGTACAAGGTGACGGACGGAGCCCCGGACACTGTCCGCTTCGAGTGTCCCGACTCCGGGGGGCGCGCCACCCTGGTCGAGGTCCGCAGCGACGGGGCCCAGACCATCGTGCCGCCCAGCGTCCATCCTTCGGGAGAGCTGTTGGAGTGGGTCGTCTTCGAAGAGCCAGCCGAGGTCTCTGCACGCGAACTGCTGCGCGCGGCCGAGACGACAGCCGCGGCCGCTCTCATCGCCTCCGCCTGGAGGCCCGGAATCCGCCATCAGGCCACTCTGGCCCTTGCCGGCGTCCTGCTGAGGAGCGGATGGTCGCCGGAGGAGGCGCAGCGATTCATCACGGCGGTCTGCAAGGCCGCTGACGACGAGGAGGAGGAGTCCAGACTGCGTGATGTGTTGACGACTGCCAGGCGCCTCGAAAACGGGGACAGGGCAACAGGGTTTCCCACCTTGCGCACCCTGCTGGGCGCCGTCATCACTGCCAGGCTGGCATCCTGGCTGCATCTGGACGACGACACCACGGCTTGCCAGATGCCCTTGAGGGAGCATCGCCTATCGGCACCTGAGACTCCGACTCTTCACGGCGCCGCCCTTTGCGGTTTCGCCGGCAGGGTCGTCGAGACCATCGCCCCGCACACCGAGGCCCATCCGGTGGCGATTCTCGCTCAACTCTTCGTCGCCTTCGGCAATGTCATCGGTCGAAGGCCGCGGTTCAAAGTCGAGGCGGACTACCACCCGATGAACCTGTTCATCACGCTGGTCGGCGACAGCGCGAAGGCTCGCAAGGGGACCTCTTGGGGACATATCCGCAGGCTCTTCAGTCTCGTCGATCCTGAATGGGCGGATTTCAGCGTCCACTCCGGCCTGGCCAGCGGTGAAGGCCTGATCTGGGCGGTGAGGGATCCCATCGAAAAGTGCAGGTCCACCAAAGCCTCAGAAAACGCGGAGGCGCTGGCCGAGAAGATCATCGAAGACGCCGGCGTGGAGGACAAAAGGCTGCTCTGCGTGGAGTCCGAGTTCGCCTCCGTCCTGAAAGTCATATCGCGAGAGGGCAACACCCTATCTCCCGTGATTCGCCAGGCGTGGGACACCGGGACCCTCGCCACCCTCACCAAGAACTCACCCGCCAGAGCGACCGGTGCTCACATCTCGATCATCGGACACATCACGCGTGAGGAGCTTCGCCGGTATCTCACCGACACCGAGATGGCCAACGGCTTCGCCAACCGTTTCATCTTCCTCTACGTCACCCGCTCAAAGCTCCTCCCTGAGGGAGGCAATCTCAGAGAAGAGGAGCTCGCGGCTCTAGCTGGGGAGCTGAGGAAGCGCGTCGAGACTGCCAGAGGGCGGGACGAGATCCGGCGTGACGAGGAGGCAAGGGCGGTGTGGCACGAGGTCTACGGCCCTCTTTCCGAAGCCAAGCCCGGGATGGCAGGCAGTCTGCTCGCTCGGGCGGAGGCATAGGTCATGCGCATCGCCTGTCTTTACGCCCTGCTGGCCGCCTCACCCGTGATCAAGGGCGAACATCTCAAGGCAGCGATCGCCCTGTGGCAGTACGCCGAAGACTCGGTCCATTTCATCTTCGGGCAGATGACCGGCAACTCTATTGCAGACAGCATCCTCCAGGCGCTCTCGAACCAGCCGGACGGCCTCACCCGCACCCAGATCCGGGACATGTTCGGGCGCAACCGAAGCTCCGGACACATCGACCGTGCACTGGCAATCCTGTTGCAGAACGGGCTTGCCAGACGCGTCTCAGAGCAGACCGCCGGCCGCCCTGCTGAGCGGTGGTTCGCCATAGGCGGGGCTACGACATAAACGACACTAACGACAAAAGCTGTCGGTTCCACGCCGACTCGGCCCGCCCGCGGCGCAAAAACACAGGCACTTCAACAAACCTGCAAGGAGAAAGCTTTGGCATCCTACCTGGAAATAGCTGAAAAAGCCCTGCGCAACTACAGACGGCTCCGGGAAGCAGAGACCCGCAGACCGACCGGGACCCAGGGAGCCAAGGCCGCCCGTCTCCTGGAGGAGCGTGGCTGGGTGGCCATTCGCTCCAGCGTTCTGGAAGGCGAGATCGTTCTCCTGACCCGGGACGAGCAGGTCGAGATTCCCCCCCGCTTTGCGGGATGCGTGCGATTCGTCCAGGCGGAGTTCGCGTTGGTCGCAGGAATGTGTCCGGACACCCTGAAGGCTGCATACGCGGCAAAGCGCATTTTTAAAGGGCTCCTGATAGCCCACGGAGAAGCATCAGATACGCCAGCGCAGGCGTCCCTGCAACCGCCACTGTGCCAGACTCGCTGATGACCACGGCGGGCAGCGTGCCTGCGTGCCGCAAGTGAAGGCAGTCCCCGTGTTGTCGAGGAACATACTTCCATGAGCATTCTGCAGGAGATTCTCAAGTCGGATGCTCTCCGCAGCCCGGACACATCGTCCACGGCCCGGACACGGGCCATCGCCTGGGCGCGGGTCTCCACCGATATGCAGGAGGAGCGCGGCCTGTCGCTGACAGAGCAGCTCCGCCAGATAC
>FWPV01005499.1_pt1 | contig 25248 bp, 25 predicted proteins | sample 2228371 | NCBI WGS metagenome assembly FWPV01 (sample SAMEA103939776, study PRJEB20133) | metagenome | reverse complement strand
GCCCTGTGGCGGCTTGTCGTGGCGCGCCGGGCCACGCTCCGCCCAGGTTTGCCGCCCTGTGGCGGCTTGTCGCGGCGCGCCGGGCCACGCCCTCCGTGTCCGCCACTCTGTGGTGGTTTGCCGCCCGAGGGCCTGATCGGGCATAACCTTGGGCGTCGCCGCGCCATGAGAGTTTTCTCCGCGGCCGCCAGTTTGTCAGCCGGCCGCGGCGGCCAGCGACAAAGGAGTGCAGTCTTATGGACCGGGCGGACAGCAAAGCCCAGCGCTTGCTGCAGATCGAACAGCTTCTGTGGGCACACCCCGAGGGCCTGACCCGAGCCGAGCTTGCCCGTCGTCTGGGCGTCCATCGTTCGACCATCACCCGCTACGCGAATGCGGGCCACCTGCCGCCCAGCATCTACGAGGATGACGACGGCAAGCTCCACGTCGATCGCAATGCCGACCTCACCCGGACCGCTTTCAGTCTGCACGAGGTGGCGGCCATTCACCTGGCCACGCGGCTCCTGGCCACTCGCACCGACCGCCGGAATCCCCACGCTGCCTCGGCGCTGCGCAAGCTGGGCAACGCACTGCGGCGCCTGGATAGCCACATGAGCCAGCATCTGTTGCGCTCCGCCGACGCCATGGATGCGCCTGAGCGCCCGATGGACGCGACCTACTTGCGAGTCCTGGAGGTGCTGACCGAGGCCTGGTCTACGGGCCGGAAGGCACTGGTCACTTATCAGCTAGCCGATGGCCGGACTCACGAGTGCCTCATCGGACCGTACGTCATCGAGCCGTACGCCGTCGGCCAGACAGCTTACGTTATTGGCTGGCGCGAGATCCCCGGCGAGCCTGCCGGGGCCATACGGACGTTGAAAGTCGAGCGCCTGCGAGCAGCGCGGCTGACGGCTGAGCCGTACGACATTCCCGCTGACTTCGACCCAGATGAGTACTTGCGCGAAGCATGGGGCATCTGGTGTGATGACGAACCGCCGACGGCCGTAGTGGTCCGGTTCAGTCCGCGCGTGGCCATGCGGGTCCGCGAGACGCGTTGGCACGTGTCGCAACAGATCCGCTTGCTCCCTGATGGCTACCTGCTGCTCCGCGTCGAGGTAGACGAGCCGCTCGAGATGGTGCCCTGGATCCGGGGTTGGGGCGCCAATGCCGAAGTGCTGGAGCCAGCCGATCTGCGGGCAACATTGGCCGATGAGGCTCATCGGCTGGCGTCGCTGTATGACCGCGCCGTGCCCGAAGGCCCAGTGTGGGTCCCGGGCCAGGAGCATGGCTGATAGTCGGTCGCTTGCCAAGGCCGCGCAACGCGCGCACGCCGTGCGCACCGCGGCGCGCGCGGGCGACGAGCCTGCCTCTCGGCAGCCTGGGTGCGCGGCCAAACCGGGGCCGAGCCTGCTCCTCGGAGGCCTGGGCGCGTCGCGAAACCGGGTCCGAGCCCGCTTCTCGGCAACCTGGGTGCGCCGCCACACCGGGTCCGAGCCTGCTCCTCGGAGGCCTGGGCGCGTCGCGAAACCGGGGCCGAGCCCGCTTTTGGGCAGACTGGGTGCGCGGCCAAACCGGGTGCGAGCCCGCCTCTCGGCGGCCTGGGTGCGCTGCCAAACGGGGGCCGGGCCGGCGGAGCGATACTAGTAGCTCGGCCGCCGCTTGGCGGGGTCCGTAGCCGGCACCCGGAAGGCGAATTCGGCTGGCGACATTGGGCCATGCCGTCGCCCGTGAGCGGCGCCCAGGCATCAGGCGAGCTTGCTGAGCCACACTGCCGGTAGTAGGCGCCAGCGTTCGACCTGTCCCGGCTGCGCGGCTACAATGCGCAGGCTGGCCCAGCTGGCCAAGATCGGCGCCAGCGCCACGAGCCAGCCAGGCCGATCTAGCAGTCGGGAACTGGGCAGCAGGTCGGGATGAGCGCGCCGCACCGCTTGCGAGCACGTACCGCCGGCAAGCCAGGTGCGCCACAGCATACCGGGCCCAACACCACAGGGGCTGTGCCAGACCCTGGCCGCGGGTTCGAAGTAGAGGCGGCAGCCGGCCAGGCGCATGCGCAGCGTCCATTCCAGGTCGTAAAGCCGGCACAGGTCCTCGCGCACCGGCCCCACCGCCACAGCCACTGCCGACGTAAGGCTCAGATTCATCGTCGGCAGGCAAAATCGCTCGCCGGGTGGGCAATCCGTGCTGTACTCGTGAAGCATGGAGAGGTTGTACGCCGCTTGCCAGTAGGGGCCCGGGCGCAGCTCTACGGCACCGCTGACCACCTCCCAGCCGGCAGCGTGAGCGGTACACACCTGCTCAAGCCATGTCGGACTCAAGATGCAGTCGCCGTCGACGATCGCCAGCCACTCGTACCGGGCAGCGGCCAAGAGGGCATTGTATGCCCGGCAGGCCGGCCCTGGCGGCAGGTCGCGCAGCAGCCGCACTGTGGGATGCGGTGGGATCACGCCATGGATGTCCGCTCCGGCCACGATGATCTCACCTACCAGGTCACTCTGGCTCTGGTTCAGAATCGACCGCACCGCCTCGCCAGCAGTGGGCAGGCGGGCGCTGGCCACCAGGCAGCTGGTCCGCCCCTTCTTGGCCGGGGTCATGCTACGGCCACCTCAGCCTGCGGCGACCAGATCGGACCAGAGATCGGCAGGCTGGGGCGATGAGCTGGGCACTGGCAGGCTGGCTGAGAGAGGATCGGCCGGCTGTGCTGGGTGGCCGGCCCCTGGCTTCTCGACCGCTGCGCGTCACTGAGCCCAGCCTGCCTGGCTGGTGGCGGCTGTTGCCGGAGATGGTGCGCATCTGGCGGCGCCGCTGGCTGACCAATAGTGGCCCGGTGGCACGGGAGCTGGCGGCACAACTCACGTCGGTGCTTGGCGCGAGCCACGTGGTGACCGCCGCCAACGGCACGCTGGCCCTCATGGCCGCCCTGCGCGCCGCGGTAGGCGCGGGCGAGGTGATCGTTCCCGCCCTGGGCTTCGCCGCAACCGCCCACGCCGTTCTGGCCGCCGGAGCCACCCCGCGGTTCGTCGACGTGGATCGACAGAGCTGGCTCCTCACCCCCAAGGGCGTTGCAGCGGCGGTGCGGTCGGGCACCAAAGGCATCTTGGCTGTGCACCTGTACGGTCAACGCTGCGATCGGCTGGGGCTGGAGGAGGTGGCGCGCCGCCACCAGCTGCCCCTGCTCTTCGATGCCGCCCATGCCTTTGGCAGCCGGTATGCCGATGGCCGGCCTGTTGGTCTTGGCGGGGTAGCCGAGGTCTTCAGTTTCCATGCCACCAAGATCCTGACCTGCGGCGAAGGTGGGGCGGTGACCACCGACAGCGCCGACCTGGCCCAGAAGTGCGCCAGGCTCCTCTGCTTCGGCGACCCCGGTGACGGTCAGGCCCGGGAACCGGCCTGGAACGGCAAGCTTCCGGAGTTGAGCGCCTTGCTGGCCCTGCTGGCCTTGCCGGCGGTGCCGCGCTGGCTTGTCTGGCGGGAGCGCCTGGTGGCTCGCTACAGGAAGGGTCTCGCCGCCCTGCCTGGGCTGCAGTGGCAGGCAGCTGTCCCCGGAACTCGCAGCAACCACCAGTTCTTGCCGCTGGCCATCGTCGACGACCAGTTTGGCCTCACCGCTGACCAGCTGGTGGCCGGCCTGGCGGCCGAAGGCATTGAGGCGCGCCGTTATTTTGCCCCGCCGCTGCATCGACTGCCGGCCTTTGAGTCCTGGGCCCAGGAAGCCTTGCCCGTGGCCGAAGAGCTGGCCGATAGCCTAGTCTGTCTGCCAATCTTCTCCCACATGCGGCTGGAGCAAGTGGACGGCGTTTGTCGCGCTGTGCGACGGCTACATGCCTGGCGTGAGGCGGTGGCGAAGCGAGATGGCGATGAGTAGCAGTGCTGGCAGGTTGTCTGGCGATGCACGTCGGTGAGCATTCTGTTCCCGGTGGCGGCAGGCGGTCAAGGCTGCTGATCGCCACCGGCTGGTTGCGAGGTGCTGGCCGGTGAAGCGGCCCTTCACCGTTGTCCTGATCTCGCCCTACAGCGGGATGTCGGCCGTCGGTCTGCGGCTGATCTCCGCCTGCCTCCGCCAGGCGGGCTGGCCAACCAGGCTCGTTTTCCTCCCTGACCTCGAAGAGTGGCTCTGCCTGCCGGCCCCGCATCGAACGGGCTATCCGCCCGCGCTGCTGGACGCGGTATGCGAGCTCTGCGCCGATGCCGACCTGGTCGGCATATCGGTCATGACCAACTTCGTTCTGCGGGCCCGGTCGCTCACCCAGGCCGTTCACGAGCGGCTTGGCCTGCCCGTTGTCTGGGGCGGCATCCACCCCACGGTGCGCCCGGCCGAGTGCCTCGAGTGGGCTGATCTGGTCTGCGTGGGCGAGGGGGAAGAGGCTACCGTTGAGCTGGTGAGCCACCTGGCGCAAGGGGTCAAGGCGACAGGCGTGGCCAACATCTGGGCGCGGGCGATGGTCGGCTAGCGGCCAACAGCCTGCGCCCGCTGATCCAGGACCTCGACTCGCTGCCGCTACCGGACTTCGATCTGGACCATCAATGGGTCTGGCATGAGGGGCAGCTGGTGTCATTGAGCCCGGCGCTTTTGGCCCGCTACATGGTCCACTATGTCGGTGCAGCGCACTACGTGACGCATGGCACCTGCATGACTCGTGGCTGTCCCTATGCCTGCACCTTTTGCGCCACCCGTGGCCTGAACAAGGTGTACCCGGCCTGGCGGCGCGTCCGCTGCCGGAGTCCACAGCATGTCATAGCCGAGATCGAGCGAGTGCGCGAGGTGGTACCCGAGCTGGCAGTGGTCAAGTTCCAGGATGACACGCTGCTGGCGCTAGATCAGGGCACTCTGGAAGCGCTGGCGGACTGCTACCGGGAGCGAATCCGTCTGCCGTTCCTGGTCCTCGGAACGCCCGAGACGGTTCAGCCGGCCAAGCTGGAGTGCCTGGTCGCTGCCGGCCTGCGCTTCGTGGAGGTTGGCCTCCAGAGCGGCAGCCGGCGGGTTTTGGAGATGTACGGACGGCCCCCCGATCCGGAGCGCATTGTCGAGGCCGCCCGGTGCCTGCACCGTTTCCGGCAGTGGATCCCTTGTCCGCGCTACGATGTGATCAGCGACAATCCCTACGAAACGCCGGCCGACGAGGCGGCGACGGTGCGCCTGTTGACCCGCCTGCCAAAACCATTCCGTCTGCACCTGTTCGCACTGACCTTCTATCCCGGCACCGATCTCTATGCCCGCGCTCGCCAGGACGGTTGGGTAACGGACGACGAGCGGGATATCTACCGCAAGAACTTCCTGGACCTCAGGCCTTCCTTCTTCAACTTGCTTCTCTGGGCGGCGCACCGCCATCTGCCGGCCCGGTTGCTCCGCTTACTCGGTAACCAGGCTCTCCTGGCGGCGGCTCGAAGCCGGCCGGCGCAACCACCGATCCGCGTCTTGTGGCGAGGACTGCGCGCCTATCGGGGTTGGGCGCTGCGCCGGGCAGCACGGCGCACGCTGGCAGCCGCCCTGCCTGATGAGGTCAGCGCTCACAACGGCCGCAGATCGGCAACCACCCCCCGCGGTTGACGCGCGGGCGGAAGGCGCGCCAGGCTTCGCTGTTCCACACCGCCCCGACACCACCATCGCGGCGCACGTTGCCGACCTTGAGCTCTGGCATGTGGAAGCAGGCCGGCACATCGCCGTTGGGGTAGATGTACATCTCCCGGAAGACGGCCACACAGCGATTCCGCGGGAACGTCCGCTCCGGATCGCCCAGGAAGAACTCAGGGTCCTTCTCCAGCCCGGCCGGATTGACTCTCACCATTCGGCGCCAAGGCCCGCGGCGAATGAGCTCCAGTTGGTGGCGGACCATCGATCGAGACGATCAGGCAGTCCAGTCCAGCCTGGACCAGGCGCTCGGCGTACCACGGCAGCAAGACGCCGTTGGTGATCAAGACGGCCGGCAGTCCGACCGACTTGACCATGGCCAGTAGCCTCAAGAAGTGGGGGTAAAGGAGAATCTCGCCGCCCAGCAGGGCGACGGTACAGCCCAGTGCCCGGATCTCTTTGACAACCACCTGCCACTCGTCAATCGACAGGGCGTCAGCCGGCTCTGACAGGTCGCGCTGGAAGCAGTACGGGCAGGCCAGGTTGCAGCGCAGCGCCGGCATGAGATAGACACAATCGGGCGGCAGGCTGCGGCCGCGCGGCAGCAGGCCGTCGAGGGGCAGCCGTTTGCGGGTCTGGCGGAGGAGGTGGCCGCGCCAGGTGCGGGGCATTGGCGCACGCACCAGCAATCGCGGCGACCAATGCCGGCCCGGCGACAGGGCCGCCATCGCTTCTCAACCGGCGACCTGCCGCGCCCGAGCCAGCCACCTGGCGGCCGCCTCGCATTGCCAGTCTGCCTGATGGGCATGAGTTGGGTGCGGCTGGAAGGTGCGGCTGACGGACTCCAGCGGCACTGGGGATAGTATGTCCATGCTCGTCACGTCGCTCGTACCCAGACCGAGCTGAGCGCAATAAGCAAGATAGCCCACCTGGCCGGGCTCGAAGCCCATCAGGCGGGCCGTCAGGCAGTCGGCGGCCAGGGCGTCAGTGCTGGCGACGGCGATGCCCCACGGCACCGGCCGGCCTTCGGTCGGACCGGCGCCCTCCATGCCCTGAAAACCATCGATCACCGCCAGGTGGGGCATGAGCCGCGGCGCCAGAAGGGCCAGGTTGATGTGGGTGCCGGCATAGCCCTGATGCATCGCCAGCTTGTCGTTGCGGCTACTGGCCAGGCGCTGGCGCAGGCGCGACAAGACTCGCTGCCCACGGCCCACCCGGGAGGTGAGCTCGCGGTTGGTCACGCTGCCCATCACCATGTTCTTGATCGCCAGGGTCACCAATACCGTGTCGTGCGTTTTCGGCAGGGCCAGCGAGATCCGACAATCGCTGTCCAGCACGGTTCGGGCCAGGCGCACCGTCTGCGCCTTGCCCCGCGGGCCAAGAACAGTCACTGCCTCGGTGGCGTCAGCGTTCAGGTCGACCAGCTCGGCCCGGTACTCCTTTGCCAGCTCGCCATACCCTTGCGCGGTGAAGATGGCCATGGTGGGCTGGACTGCCGAGCCCTCGGCTATCGACAGGCGACCATCATACCGCTGCCGGACCAGGCGCAACACGGTGGCCAACGCATCGCGATGGGTGATGGCGGCCGGGCGATCGTGGACCACCAGGTTTGGCTTGACCACCACATGCTGGCGTGTCGCCCAGTCGATTTCACCCAGCACCAACTCCAGAGCCACGGTGAGGTTGCCGACCCGGTCGCCGCCGTGCGCCAAGGCGACGCGCGGGCGCCGGTTCGCCAGCCGGCAGCCAGGCCCTCGCTCTGGCTTGGCCAAACGCGCCCCAGCGCTTTCAGTCGAGCAGGCCATCAGCTGCCTGGCCTTCCATCCACGCTGGCGGTGCCACCGCAAGTGCTTTCAAAACGATAGCCGCCAAGTCGGGGAGTTGCGCCGGCGGAAGCTCGGACGGCCGTATCCCTCCACCGGCGATGACAATAGCGCCCTCAGGCGCGTGGTCGCCGGACATCGTGGGGTGGGCTTGAGGCGGCACTGCGGCGGTGTCCCGCTCCAGGAGCAGATCGGGGGCAATGGTGTCGCCCAGTTCAACGCCAACGTGCGGCGAGCAGGTCACCTGGCGGACATACGGCCGGCCGGTGACCGGATCCTGCCAGCGCCGCAGGGCGGCGGCGATGCGCTCGGCGATCTCAGCTTGGTCCTCGGGCATTACGATGCCCAGCGGCTGGCGACCCCTGACGTTGAGCCACAGCTCAGAGTGGTCCAAGGCCGCATAGGCAGTAGTGCCTGACCAGTCAATGTGGCCGATGCTGAGCTTGGCCATGACTGCCGCCCGCAGGCCAGGAACCGTGGCCAGCAAACGCTGCCGGAGCCGGAAGCCGATGTAGCGTCGAGCTGTCCGCAGAACCTGCCGCCAGAGCCCCGCGGACAGTCTGGCGGTCGGCTGCCTATGCCACCGCAGCCAGCCCTGTTGGGCCAGCCAGCCGTTCAGCCGCTCGGCACTGCCAGTCGCGGGTCCGAAGCCATGGTCAGAGGCAACGATCACCACTCCATCCGGCGGGAGATAGGCGAGCAGCCGGTCCAGCTGTTCGTCCAGCCATCGATAGCCCTCCAGAATCAGGCCGTCCTGCGCCTGCGTGCCTGGCTGGCGCAAGGTATGCCAGAAGAAGTGCTGGAAGACGTCAGGCAGGCTGTAGACGGCGACCAGAAGATCCCACTCGCCCTGTGCCAGGAAGTACTCTGCGGCGCGGGTGCGGTTCTCGGTCTCGCGGCGCACCGCGGCTATGCCCCGCTGGACGGCCTCGGGGCGATTCCCCAGGCGGTAGGCCTGCATGAAGCCTTGAAAGGCGGCGTCGATAGCGTAGTCGATGCCCACTCGTCGCAGCTGGCGGTAAGCGTCCGGTGGGTAGCAGAAGCCGGGGGCTGTCTCGCTCGGGGCGTCGATGCCACACAGGAGCACGCCCCTGAGGGGCCTGGCGGGATAGGCGTATGGCGGATTGAGGACGATCACCGAGCGGCCGGCATCGGATGCCAGCTGCCAGAAGGCTGGCAACAGCACGTCCGCCCCACTTGTCGGCCGCAAAGCGTACCTATCCCGGCGGTGGTGATAGTCATGCAGGACGCCGTGGCGGCAAGGCGAGCAGCCGGTGGCGAACGACGCCCAGGTCGGACCGGTGGCCATGTTGGTGACCGAGCGTAGGACGCCGTGCGCCCCGCTGGACAGGAGTCGGGCGAAGGCTGGCAGGTGACCGGCGGCTACCCAGGGCCGGAGAAGGTCGAGAGTCAGGCCGTCCAGGCCAAGGACCATGACCTTGCGCCGCCGCTCGTCTGGAGTGGCCATCAGCCCTCGCCGTTGCCTAGCTGTTGACACGCCGCCGGCCGCCCACTCGGTCGTGATGCGCCTTGAGCCGGCCCCGCCATGCCACTACCGGCGAGGCCCTGGCCGGCCTGGAGCGCGCGCAGGAGGCGGTGGCCGTCGCGCCAGCCGAGAAGGTGAGCGGCAAACGCAGCCCTGCGCCCACCAACTGCCAGGCTGACTGCCGTCCGGGCGAGCCGCGCCAGGAAGAACGCGCTCTCCGGGCCCGCGCTACGGCGCCCGCCCCGGCCGTGATAAAGGACTGCGCTGCGCGTCATGTGGTAGCGACGCCAGGGGCTGTGCTCGCCGCCACTGCTGGCACCAGGGGCATGAAAGACGCGGGCCTCTGGCACGATTGTGAGCTCAACTCCTAACCGGCGAGCCCGATCGCACCAGTCCATGTCCTCATAGTATAGAAAGTAGCGCTCGTCGAACAGACCGACCCGCCGCCACACCTCACGCCGGGCGAGCAGCGCGCACGCCCACACGTAGTCCACCCGGCGGCACCGATGGCCTGCCGGTCGGCGGCGCAGAGTGGCGGGCCAGGCGCCGCGCCAGGCACCGGCGAACCAGGGCCTGTTGGGCTGACTGGCCACGAAGATCTCGGGAGCCCGGACCTGCCATGTGTCTTCCCCGTGGGTGCGCAGAGGCTCGAGCAGATCCGGGCCAAACGAGGTGTTGGGGTTGAGGACCAGGATGGCCTGGGCGCCTTGCCTGAGGGCCTGCCGTAGGCCCAGGTTGCAGCCGCCGGCGAAGCCCAGGTTGGCCTGAGGGTGAATTAGCTGGCAGCCCCTCAGGCTCCGGGGCGACGGCGCCGGCGGCCGGCCAGGACCGTTAGCTACCAGCACGATCTGGCTCGGCGGTAGCCCAGCTGCTGCCAGGAAGCTCGCACAGCTGGCGGCTCGCTGCCAGGACCCATACTGCACCACGACGGCCCAGGCTGGCTCTTTGTCCACCATGTCTACGATCCAAACGCAGTCGCCGCAAGGATCTCCAGCCCGCCTGACGACCCGGCTGCGGCCTCCAGGACGCCTTCGAGCGCGCTTGCCAGCAAGCTCGCGGTCATTACACCGCACCTCCGGTACCCTCGCCACGGAGGTGCTCTATGGGGGCGGCACGGGTGTCGTCTGGGCGGCCAGCTCAAGTGCCCGTCGGCTGACCGGACTGTGCCGCCGGCCTGCTGCCCTCTCGGAGCGCAGCCTTCTCTACGTCTCACGCAGGCGGCGGAGGATCCGGGCATCCTCCATGTCCTTCGGCCGCCCAGCAGCTTCTTTCATGCGAATCAGATCGTCCAGGCTGGCGAACCATGCCGGCGTAGAGCCGATCTGGCTGCTGACGCGGCGTTCCCAGACCTGCTCGAAAGTCACTCCCGCCACGAAGGGATGAATGTCCGTCTCCAGCAGATACTGCCGGATTAGGACCTTCCTGGTTTGGAGGTCATGTGCCGTCAGATCAGAGAGATCGTAGCCGATGGCCTGCAGCGCACGCAGGGTTCGCTCGGCATTGGCGAGGTCGGCGGCAATGAAGATATCGATATCCAGTGTCGCCCGGGCGTAGCCATGCACGGGGAAGGCCGCCGCCCCGATCACGACGTAGCGGACGTCATGCTCGTTTAATGATTGCAGGAGTGCTTCTGTGTCCATGCCGCTCGAGTAGCTCCGCTACTTCGCGGGAGCGACGGAACATGAGGTCAAAACGTTCCTGTATTGTCAACGATTGCAGGTAGGCCAGCTCGAAGGCCAGCTCTTGCTCATCGTCGTCGCTTGCCAACACGAGAATTCCTTGGCGGCCGCCGTCTCGAGACACGAGATTCCTCCGCCCACAGTATAGCATTGCGTTTGGCGATGGCACTGGCCCGCCGTCGTTTGCCCGCGTCGGCGTGGCCGTTCCCAACCGGGGCCGGCTTGCCTGCCGCCTGATGGTCAGGTCTAGCCCGAGCTGACTGCCAGGCGCCTCTTGTCCGCCCGCCACGTCCAGCCCGTGCCGGGCGCCAGGCGCCTGTCGCCGGACTGCCACCTCTAGCCCGAGCTGACCGCCAGGCGCCTGTGGGCGGACTGCCACCTCTAGCCCGAGCTGACCGCCAGGCGCCTGTGGCCGGACTGCCACCTCTAGCCCGAGCTGACCGCCAGGCGCAAGCCGCAGTAGGCATGGCGATTGGTGGCATGACTGACCACGCGATGGAAGGCGTACATTGCCTCCCGGCCGTCGAACCATGCCCCGCCGCGCAGGATGCGGTAGGTGCCCAGAATGCTCTCCGGGTCCTCGCGACCATCGCCAGGGTCATAGGGATAGGCGAAAGCGGGGCGATCGGGGTCCGCTCCCCAGGCGCTGCTTACCCACTCGTAGACGTTGCCCGCCATATCCGCCAGCCCTTGTGGCGTGTCGCCGCCAGGGAAAACGCCGATCGGACTCGTCCGACGCACGTGTGTCTCGGTCATGTTGCAGCGCCAGCGATCAAACTCGTTGCCCCATGGGAACAGACGGCCGGCCGTGCCCCGAGCGGCCGCCTCCCACTCGGCTTCGGTCGGCAGCCGCCAGGGGATCCCACTCTGGACTGCCAGCCAGGCGCAGTAAGCCAGCGCCTCGTACCAGCAGATCCCCACCACTGGCTGCAGTGGCTGGTTGAACCGCTCGTCGTGCCAGTAGACCGGCGCCTCGACTGGCTCGTCTGGGAATTGGGTTGCCAGGTGCCGCTCGAAAGTAGCGGAGTCCATCGCCATGCGACGCCGCCATTCCTCTGCCAGGTCTGGGCTCAACTGCCCCTGGGCGGCAAACTCCTCGAGTAAGCCCGGCTCGGCCTCAAAGCGGCGGCGCCAGTGGCGGACGCTGTCGCGAGCTCCCTCGTTGGTTCCTTCACCGCGGCGCCAGGCACGTGCGGCGGCAGTGGTCCACCAGCGTTCATCCTGGTAGCCGCCAGCAGCCAGGAAGAGGGCCCACTCAGCGTTGGTCACCGGGAACTGGGCGAGTTCGAACGAGGGCAATGCCACCACGTGACGGGGACCCGTGGCGTGCTGGATCCGGCCATCGTAGAGGTAGGGCTCGTCGGAGCCCAGCGGGTAGCGACCAGCCTCGATCCTGGCCGTTGGTGGCATGAGGTAGGGCCCGTAGGGTCCCTGGCCGGAGTGAAAGCGCGGATCCCCGAGTGGTCCCAGCGACAGGGCGGCCTGGATACGCGCTCGCAGGTCAGCTGCTGGGTTGCGGCTGAGCCGTGCCAGCTGCCAGCGCAGCTCATCGCGCACCGTGGGGCTGGTGCGCGGCGCCACCTCCGGCTCGGCGGCACAGCGACCAGCCAGCGGCAGGTTAGCTGTGGCCAGCTGGGCCACGAACGAGCTCGGATCGCGCGCCATAGCGGCTGCCAGGGCGGCTGTTTGCTCCCAGCCGGTGCCGGGCAGCGGCGGAAGGGGATCGGCGGGCGCCAGTTCGGCCACCGTGGCCTCCAGGGTGGCCGGACCTCGTCGGCCCGCCATGCCACCTGCACCAGCTGCGGCTCGGGTGCTGCCGCCAGCCTACGCGCAGCAAAGTACTCTTGCAGCAGCTGATGGTGGAACATGACCTCGTCGGTGTCCCAGTCCCGATCCATCAGGCCAAGGGCCATCGCGGCGCGCAGCACGTCCTCAGCGCATCGGTGAGCGATGATCGCCAGCGCATCCTCGTAAGCCAGCCGCACCTGTGACAGCTCGGCCTTCCGCTGCCGCTGCATGGCAAACGCCAGCTCGGCCAGCGCACCTATCAGCAGACCGCGTCGGAGCAGCTCAAAGGGGTCGGGCCATTTGGCGGCGTGGAGCAACCGTTCGTAGTCTCGCTCGGCGACCAGGTCGTTGGGCCGGAAGAGCGGGTTGTCCTGAGCGATCTCCCGGCGCAGCATCTCCCGCACGAAGCCGCTGAATAGCGCCGCCCGACCCGTCGGCAACCGCCCCGCAGTCGCCACCTGATCCACCAGCAACTTGAGCAGGTACGGCCGGCGGAAGAGGTCCAACTGCGCTGTGCCAGCCAGCGCGCGCCACACGGACTCGGCCTGACCGGGCACGTGGACGGCCAGGAAAGTGCGCACCTGCCCGTCGGTCATGGGCTCGATGCGCACCTGGGGCACCGGAAGCTCAGCGGAGGACAGCGGTGCGCTGTAGTCCAGGCTGCGGCAGCTGAAGATGGCCCGGTTGCCAGCGCCGCCGACGAAGTGGCTCTGGAGGAACTCGCGCCATTGTCCGATCCGTCGCCGGTAGTCGGCCGCGTCAGCGTGCGGCATCTCGTTGAGGCCGTCCGCGAGGAGCACCAGGCACCCCTGGCGCATCAGCTCGGTCAGGTCGGGCAGCAGTGGATAGCGGGCCTTCCAGCGGGCCGTGAGCCAGTCGAGTGGACCGCCCTCGCCCGGCCTGGCGGCCGAAGGGCGATACCCGTTCAGCGACACGAGGAACGTGACCCGATCATCAGTCCCGCGCAATGCGGCGATGGCCATGTCAGTCTCCAGGCGGCGGAGCAAGGTGCTCTTGCCGCTACCTGGCGGTCCCAGAAGAACCAGGGCCGGCTCGTCCACGTCGTCCAATAGGCCACCCAGATCGGCATATTCCTGCGGCTGCTGCCACCAGCGATCGAGCGCCACATCCTCGCCCCGGTCCAGGAGCAGTGAAAGCCTGACGAACCGCTCGTCCAGGCGATACGCTGGCCGTGACCACTCGGCGATGCGCGTGAGGCGGTAGGTGGCAAGATCCGGCACCGGCCGGCGCAATAGAGCTTCGATCTGCGGTAGGGCCAGCCGCGCCACCCGCTCGTCGTCGCGCACCGCAGCCAGAAGATTCGCCAGTGCCGCCTGCGGATCGCTCGATGGGCCGGCGTCGGTCACCACCACCCGCGCCCTGGCCGGTGCGCCCGGATGGCGCTCAAAAGCGCTGGCGGCGGCGAGCTCCTGTGATCGCAACTCCTGCGCAAGCAGGAGATGGCCGCGCAGCAGCCTTCTAGCCACCGTGCGATAAGCGATGCCTATCTCCTGCGCCAGGTCTCGGCTTGAAATGGGTGCGAGGGCCAGATAGTGAAAGGCGATGAGGCTCCACGCTTCGAGATTGGCGTCGCCAGTGCGAGCATCAAGTTGGAGTTGAGCTAACTGTGCCGAGCTCGTGGCTGCCGCAGCTGCGCCGGAGGCTGGTGTTGGGATGCCGTGGCGGCCCCGCAAGACGGCCAGCTGATGGCCGATCACCTCGGCCAACAGCCGCCCCAGCAACCACTCACGACTCTGAGGCGTATCGGCCATACCCTCGCTCCGCAGACGCAGGGCAAGGAGATCCAGCGTCAGCATTGGATTGCCGCGCAACGGCCTCCCGCCGCGATCGCGCGCAGGGCGTCACGCAGCGCGCGTTCTGTGATCGCCTCGACCGCCATTCTGTGCTGCCTGGCACGAGCCCAGGTGGGGCACCGGCCGAAGAACGGTTCGCTCCGGCAGCAGGCCGCCGGGCCACGAATGCCGCCTTCGGCCGCGAGTCGCGCGCTGGTGAGCGAAATCACCCGCAGCCGGCCGCACCGGCCTGGGGTGACCGTTAGCTATCGGCCCATGCGGAGCAACCACCGCGAGGTCAAGGATATCACGGCGGGCAAAGCGGCCGAGTGGGCCCTGGCTTGATCGCCAGCGGGCGCTAGCGCGTGATAGCGGCGTCAGGCGGCCATCTGGCGGCCGCCGCATGATAGCGGCGTCACCTGGCCATCTGGCGGCCGGCGAACCGCACTACGTCAAACGGTCGCTTGTATAATGGCAGCGGGGAGCCGGAGTCGGTGGCGCTGGGCGGCGTTGTTCGGCTGGCCCGGTGTACTTGCGTGTGCGACGCGGGCTGCCCGGCCAGCATTTGTCCACCGCAGCTGAGAGGAGACTGGGAAATGTGGCGCCTGGGCAATGTACCGGCTCAGCACTGTCTCGGGCTCGCGTTGCCAGTGATGGCCCTCGCGTCGTGTACCGGCGCGAAGACGCCGGCGATGCCCGAGGCTGGTCGTCCGGTGGCGACCTTCACCGAAGCGGCCACGGGCGGTCAGAGGCCGACAGACGATGCGACCCAAATCGCTGCCGCCTGGCAGCGCGCGGGCACGCTTGAGGCATCAGCCGCCGGAACGGCCCACGCAGCAGTCTCTACGCCGGTGGTCGCGGGCCGGTGGGTCTCGCCTGATGGCCGTGGAGAGGTGTGGCTGGAAGCCTGGACCTGCCCGCCTGACGATGCGTTGAGTGTTACCGCGACGGCAGACGCGGGCGAGTGGCCGACAGCCTGCGGCCTTGAGCGGCTGATGGCGCGCCTCGATGGGGGCACGCCGACCGTGGTCTACTCCCAGTTGTACCGGTGCGAGGGTCTGGGGGCGTATGGACTGGATGGTCGCTTCTGGCCCCCTGACGGTCGGGTGTTCTATTTCACCGAGGCCGCACACGGGGTACCTGACGGGTTGCCCTGTGGCTGCTGCCCCGGCCTCAAGGCGTGGAGCGTGGACAGCGGCGAGATCTCGGGAGAATACGTCCCCTCACCGGACAGGAAGCGGGTGGCACGTCTTCGCGATGGCAAGCTGGAGGTGGGCGAGGCGAATCTGGTCGCAATGGGATCGTATTCACCACCCGTGGGCACCCGGCCCGGCGGCTACCCCGTCTGGTCGCCAGATGGCGAGTGGCTGGCATTGCCCGATTGGCCCAACGGTTGTGGTCAGGCGCCATCGGGCGCGTTGGCCCTGCGAGTGGCCGATGGGCACTGGCTGAGCCAGCCTGCCCCCGGGTCCATGGCGCAGATCATAGACTTGCACTGGTCAGCGAACTCTCGGACGCTCATCCTGTCTTCGCTTACCGAACCCGGCTGGACGTGGGACGTCGTCTCTAACAGCGTGCAGCCGCTAGCAACTCCGTGATCTCGGGCCGCATGCCGGCGCCGGAGAATGCGTGTGCCCCTCCAGGGTGACGCTGGCGTGTGGAGCGCGGCCAGGGTGTCCAAAGGCCAGCGGCCATTCGAGCCCAAGGCCGCCCTGCTCCCTCGATGAAGCAGGAGCTACTCCCAATCGCCAGTCAGATGCAATCAGCATGACGGATGTACGTGATAAGGTGTACCGATTGGCAAGAAGCTGATTTGGCTTATTTGAGAATGCCTTGTCTTTAATTCTCAGTGGTCTTGCTGATGGAGCGGTAAGCGTGTATCCGAGCCCGCAGCTGATCTTTGGCCTTCGATCTACTGTGTCACCGAAGCCGCAGCATCACAGGCGTGGTTGAGAGGTGTCGACAACCGACGCAAAGCGCTGCAAATATGTCGTTATATCGCATAGCCCGATAGCTAATTCTTCGAGGGCGATCGCAAGCTTTACAGCGTCCAATACCTCTTGCTGCTGGCGATGGAAGCTGCAGCGGCAATCGGTGGTCACGTTTTGGGCCGTGTTTCCAGCGTCTCCCGGCGAGCTACGGTCGGTAGCTGGAGGCACTGGCGCACGCCAGAATCGTCGACCGCGATCTGTCGGCCTGCTTGGTGCTCACGGCTCGATAGCGTAATGTGCTAGTTTGGCGGTCCTGGGACATCGACGCTACGCGGGGCCTGCAATACGCGCTGTCGGCCACAAAGCGATGCCAGCGGGCGCTCGATTGTCACCCGGAAGTCCTCGAAGACGCCGAGGTCGTTGGGGGCGTGCGCAACACATTGGCCGAGATCCCCGAGAAGCACGAGTCGGTGGTGGCTGCTGCCTTGCGGACGATCTTTGCCCCGGGGGTGACCGTGAGCGGCCCGGTGCGCAGTCGGTCGAGGTGGTGCGATGGCTGCGACCGCGCTGGCCGAAGCCCGCAGCTTGCGCTCTTCGAGCTCCCGGCGCGAATTACCCTAGAGTCGATCCGATGATGAGGTCGTGAGAGGACGCACCAGTGCCTGGCCCCATCTGGACAGACGCGGCCGGCGTGGTCCGTGCAGCGGGGCCCGCCGGTCCGAAGGCCTGGCCGTAGGTGGCGTGGTCCGTACAGCGGGGCCGCCGGTCCGGAGGTCTGGCCGTAGGTGGCGTGGCGCCGCCTAACCCCAGAGGGCGGGGCCAACGGTTGCGCCTAAGGGCACGTTAGGACCCTCGGTGGGCCACGGGCAAGTGTAGTTGCAGAGGCGGTAGGTGCTGAGGCCGCTTACCATATCCGTCCTAATCTCCCGCGTTAGTCTACCGAGGCCGTCTCGGACGCACTGGGTGATAGCAGGTGGGCTACCGAATAATGTACCAGCCCTCGCTGTTTTCCAAAGCAGCCGGCCTTGGCCGTAGAAGTGGAATATCCTCGCCGTTCTATCAGAACCACAACCGTAGGTCTCCTCTTAGGGTAGACGACCAAGATGATCGTACCGAAAAATAGCAGATAAGAGATGATCACCGCAGACATACAAGTCCCAAAGAGCCATATATCTGCTATCACACTCGAATTAGTAGTCAGTCGATTCAAATCCTTCGTAAAGCAGTGCACTTGTTAACATCGGCAATTCCACTTATTCTATTATCGCTGCCACGTTGTGTCCAACTCTAGTCGATCAGAGAGGTTTCCAAATTGCAGTTAGAGAATCATTATTGCTGCACGTTTCTAGAAACGTATGATCGACGTTGTCATCATTATCCTAATCGGTACCTCAGTGTATGGAGCGATCTTCGTAATGAAGAAAATCAGTGTAATCGCCTGTCAAGTCTCCGCCATTGTCATGTCGGCACGCGACGTGCCTCTCGAAGCAATCGACTGTGCGCTCCGAACGCTTGTCGACCTAACCATCGGCTCCTGTGTCATACTCAAACCAAACAGCAGCAAATTCACTGGGTGAGGATTGATAGATTCCTACCTAGTCGATGGCTCCGTCTTGATCAGGGTCGAAACGTTCTTCCACGATGCAGCCGACATAGACGTAGCAAGCGGCCTCTCATACGGGTTTGGCCATGACAGGCGTATCCACCTCCATCGGCTACGGGCCGCCGGGGGCAGTGCGGTAGATCGGTGGACAAGCGGCAGAAACACCGCCGGGCGGCGGCTGTATGGCCCAGACAGCGGCGGCGGACGGGCGCTGCCCGTATGGGGCTGGTGCGGTAGCCCGCTCACAGCAGCACCCGCCGAAGCGATCAATACTGCGGTGAGCGTTAGCCCGACTTTTACAGTCCGAAGGCGTTTTGGAGGTCTTGCGGGAGCGGAGAGGACCAGTTTTCGGGCTGCCACGTTTCTCGTGGGCCCGAGGTTGGAGTCCACGCAGAATCTGCGGATAAGTGGACCATTTGGCCAGCCGGCTAGCGCCCTCGCCGCATCGTATCGCGTCGCGTGTTGTGCCGCCGGCTAGGCACGTGTACATGTGTGCCCACGTCGGCGTCCGGCGCCGCGGTAACAAGGCGTGCCGTTACGTCAAGAGCTGCCGTTCTAAGAGCCTCAGTTGCCACGCTCCGCCAACTGCCCGAAGGTTAGCCAGCCCGCGCTCGCTCTAACTCACCACAGGCGCGTGATTCCATAGGCGTCGAACGCAGGATCTTTGCTCACCAGTGGCATCTGTTCAACCTGAGCCTGTGCAATCAGCAGGCGATCAAAAGGATAACGATGATGAAAGGGTAGCGTGGCTATCCTCGCCGTGTGGCTTATGGTGATGCCCAGTTATCCGATGCGATTCAGGCGAATATGTTGCGGAATGAAGATCTCAAAAGGTTATGCCAGTTGTAACCTGCCCAGACTCATCTTGATTGCCATTTCCCAGAGGCTGGCAACGCTGATAAAGACATCATCAGCTACACCTTCAATCAGGGTTCTAGCCGTTGGACTGTGACGCGTGTCCCCGCCGATAAACCAGAGGAAACTGTGAGTATCGAGGAGCAACATCATGGCGTCTAAGTATTGAAGTCTGGCAAAGGCGCATCGAAATCGTCCGCCATGGCAATCAGGCCTTTCGCACTGCCGAATTGACGGCGCACGTAAGGTACTGCACGCACCAGTTGCACAGCTTCCTGAGAACCCTTGACTATGACGACGGTTTCGCCTTTCAGCACCGCGTCAATCAGTTCAAGTAGTCGACTCTTCGCTTCTTCCAAAGTGACTTGGAGCATCTTATTCACCTTTCTGGGCTCTCATCCCGCAGAGGCGCCCCGTTGTGCTGGCCAGCGGTTGGCGATCGGCGGCGGCTGGAGGCCGTCTGCTCCAACGGATTGTTAACAGGCCGTCAGCCACATTGCGGTCGTTCCTCAACATTGACGCGTACGTCCGGGGCAGTCTTTCAAGGCAAGGTCGTGAGACGTCAACGATATGGGTAGAATGGAACCGTATGACTTGCCCATCCGGTGCCGGTACAGCCGACGCGGGCGGCGCTGCCGAACCTGCTGAAAAGGGAAGCGGATCAACAACGCAGCCACTTCGCGCCGCTTGAGGACCGGCAGGGGGCTCATCAGCTACGCGACCTGGGTGATCTGAAGCCCAACGAACTCCGGCCCCAGGTTGGGATCGCCGTGCCAGGGGGCATCGCGATAACTTCAAGGCAATCCGCTAGATTGCTACGAACGAGGCGGCCTGACTGTCAGTTCCAGACCAACCCGGCACAAAGCCCACCAACAGCCCCCTATGGTTAGCGTTCGATGACTACATTGAATCTGCGCACGTTCTTGCCTCCCAGGCTGCTCCGTATTGCGGCGAAGATGATCGGCGATTGCGCTGGAATAGTGATCAGGGACCGCCGCGCTGGGCAGCCGAAGGTGCACTGGCAGTGATCAAGCTAACGTGTGAGTAGTCTTACTATGTCGCTCCTCTCGTTTCACCGAGTTCGATGTGCGGCAACGGGCTATGAGCGCCGCAGGACATTGTAGCCGGGGGCTTGCGGCAAGACCAGTCCAGCTGCGGATCGTAACGGCAATGATTGCTTATGCCCACCTCGCGGTCGTCACTGATGGTGACCGCTGTCACGCCGCCGAAGTGCTCGGAGGCGTCCAAGTGGCCGGCTATCCTGTTGATCGTATCCTCGTTCAACTGGCCCTCGCCGCAGATCCGATTGCTGACCGCAAGTGCATAGACGAACACTCGCGCCTCGGGCAACTCTTGGTCTGGCGCTCGACGAGAGGCGTCCTCGGTCTGGCGCAGTCGACACGGCCTTCGCGGGCTTGGCGCCACCGGCGCATGGTTCGGTGGACCGCGCCTGCCAATCGAGGTCATCAGGCAACGCCCGGCTCAGCTCAGGCTCTTCGGCCCGGCGGTGTTTCTGCCGCTCGTGCAGTGATCTACCGTACTGCGCCTGGCGGCCCGCATCCGACGGCCCGGGATGCGCCCGTCATGGCCCGAACCGTAACCGACGGCCGTGGATACGCACGTCATGGTTCGAACCGTAACCGACGGCCGTGGATACGCACGTCATGGTTCGAACCGTACGAAAGCTCGCCCTACTAGGTCTATGGTGGCTGCATCGTAGAAGAACTGTTCGACCATGATCGAGATGGAGCCATCGACTCGGTAGAAACCTACCAATGCTCGCTCAGCGGCATTGCTGTGACTTGGGATGTGTACGACAGAGGGCCCGATGGTTCGGTCGAAAGGCGTGCGGAGTGAGTCCTCGATTTCCTCGAGAGGCTCGTCGCGTGGCGATATGACCGCGACGGCGAGGGGCAGTGGATTCCATGGATTTCTCTCATAATAGGTGATGCCGTTCCAACCAGTTGCTCGGCGCGACAGCGGTCCTCACTGCCCCGATGATCCTGCTGGGCCTCTACTTCTCGGCCTTTGACAGGCTCATACCCGGCGACGGCCGCGGGCGGGGACGCGGCCGGCTGCCGCTGGCCGTGGTGGGCCGTGGCCACGGCCACGGCCGGGATCTGTCTTCCACCAGGTATCGTTGACAGGCGGCGACACCGAATGCGCTATGGGCGGACCTGCCACACGTGTACCAGCGGCCGGTCGCCGTCCCCGAACGGTTCCAGCACGTACAGCAAGCCTCGCGCCCGATCGAAGGCGGCCGCGCCCAGGTGACTCTTTTGCTGGCCGGATGTCACGTGGTAGAGGCGGTCATCCACGTTCAGCGTGGCATAGGGCTGAGGCTGCCAGGACGGCTGTGTGCCCTGGGCCACGGCCGCCAAATCCGCCGGGTCGTAGAAGAGGAATTGCCCCACAAAGCCGGTCGACCACCAGCCCCGCTCGCTGCCATCGGGGCAGTTCGGCGGATAGGGCGGCTGCCAGACCGTGCCATCGGCGCAGCCATACCAGCAGGCGCCGGTGCCCTTGGTGCCCACAAAGACGACGGCCGACTTGCCACCGGCGGTCAGCCAGGCCCCGCCAGTCCATTCGTCGGAGTGGTGATAACCGTTCAGGCTGGGCGGGTTGGTCTGGTAGACATTGCCATACAGGAGGAGCGGCGTGGCCGGGAGAGTGCTGCCGGCCGCTGGTGGGTTCCCCTCATTCCAAGGGCCAATGGCAAACAGGGCCGGCCCCATCGCGCCCTGCCCGCCATCTCGGAACCGGCCAGTGGCCAGGAGCCGGCCGGGCGTGTGGGCGGCGGCCCAGGCGGCGGGAATGGCGAAAAGGTAGTCGCCGGTGACATAGTTGGGGTAGTCGCCGATGCGCCACGGGCCGGCCGGCTGAGGGTTCGCCAGGTTCAGCTCGCACCAGCCGTGGGACGGCTTTGTGGCTCCCTCGTCCAGGTGCGGCGCCCAAGCGAAGTAGAGCTTGCCGCCGGTCTGGCGGCCCAGGGCAGGCAGGTATTCCAGTCCCACCCGGGGCATCTCCAGCTCGCCGAACAGACTGCCCCGAATGTCCGAGAAGGGCTGGAGGGTCGTGGCCGTGAGTAGGTCGTCCACCTGCTTACCTGACGAGACCACCGGGGCCGGGATGCTGACTTCGCTCACGCGCTGGTACCAGTCGTGGCCGACGCCAAACAGGGAGCCCGGGTAGCCGTCGGCTGGGCCTGCCGGGTCGCCATCGGGATAGTAGGTCAAGGCCGAGGCCCCGCTGCTCCATTCCCAACCCAACCCCTCGGCGTCGGCTGGCAGCCGGAACGCGCCCCGGTACAGCAGGTCGGACGGCTGGACCAGGGATCCAGGCCCCGGCGTGGCGGAGGGGGTGGAGGTGGGTGTGGCGGAGGGGGTCGGTGTGGTGGTGGGCATTAGTTTGACGGTGGGCGTGGGTGTGGCGGAGGGGGTCGGTGTGGCGGAGGGGGTCGGCACAGCGGCGGACCGACCGTTCAGGACCAGAGGCAGGTAAAGGAAATGGCTATAGGTGATCTCGCCGTACTCATCGGCGCCGACGTCCGGCGCCGGGCCGATGGGCCGCGCCTGGGCATCGTAGTCATCGGGCACGTCGGGGAGCGATACCGCGTGGTCAATGGCACGGGTGGCCGAGGCGGCCAGGTGCAGGTCGCCATTGACCCCATCGGCGAACAGGGACAGGAGCGCGCCCTCCAGGTTCCCGACGAGGGTGGTCTTCCCCCCTCGGTCTCGCAGGTTGTGGCTGACCAGGTTGTAGAGAAGCTCCACGTCGGTGTAGTCAAAGCGCCACTCGATAGAGGAAAAGGGGGCCTGCGTGGAGACCACCGTGTTGTGCATGACGCGGGCACCGCAGGCGTTCCACAGGCAAATGCCGCAATCGAAACCATACTCAGAGGCGAACAGGCCGTCGTCATTGGCAAAGACGAAGTTGTTACGGATGATGCCGCCGTAATGGTCCACATAGCCACCACCTGCGCCAGGACAGGGGTTGTCGGCGTAAGTGCGGATGCCGCTACCGCTGGTTGCCAGGCCAAAGCCGATACCGCGCGCAACGTTCCGCAGTTCGTTGCGTTCGACCACGGCATCGCGGCAGGAGCGCCACAGGTGGATGCCGTGCTCCGCCAGGCCGCGCTCGCACCAGAACCCTTCGATACGATTGTCGCGGATGACCCAGTAGCGGGCCTGGTGTGCGTCCACGCCGCCGGTGTAGCAATTGTCGCGGATACGCGGCCGCCCGGCGTCGGTAAGTTCGATGTGCGAGCAAGCGATCACCCCGCTATCGGGGAAATGAATGGCGTTTTCGGCGGTGTACGGGTTGATCTTGATCGCCTGTTGACCAGAGTCCACGATGTGAACGTTGTATATGAGTGTGCCAGTTGTGTCTGAAGAGTTGGATGACATCACGTGTATGGCATGGTCGTAGGCCTGGCGGAGTGTCAGGTCGGCGATGGTTACGTTGGAAGCGACGATCTGGATGATATCGGTGGTCACATAGTTACCGTCCAGGATGACCCTCTCGCGGTTACCACTGGCGGAGCGGAGCGTCACGTTGGGGACATCAAAGCGCAGGTAGACGCCATTGAGATTGTAAACACCATCGTTCACCAGAATCGTATGCCCGGGGGAAAGATTGCTCACGGCGTTTGCCAATTGGGTCACGGTGGAGACGGCGACGGTCGGGCCGCCGGGCTGGGGAAGCGGGGGGCAGGGTCTGGCGACGGTGGGGCCGGCCGCCGTGGGAAGCACGGGGCCGGGTCTGGCGACGGTGGGGCCGGCCACCGTGGGAAGCACGGGGCCGGGACCGGCAAGGGTGGGACTAGCTCCGGAGGGAAGCGCGGGGCCAGGTCCGGCGACGGTGGGACTAGCTCCGGAGGGAAGCACGGGGCCGGGACCGGCAAGGGTGGGACTAGCTCCGGAGGGAAGCGCGGGGCCGGGTCCGGCGACGGTGCGGCCGGCTGGCGACGAGAGCGCAGTGCAAGGGCCGGCTGGCAACGGGAGCGCGGTGCAGGGGCCGATTACCGTCGCTGCTGGGCCAGGCGTGACGCCAGACAGTGCCGGGGGTGGGGCGCAGGCGATGGCGACCGCCAGAAACACCAGAGCGAAAGCGAACGCGAGCCTGGAGGGGTGCCAGTTCATCGGAGCCTCCCATCATCAAGGTGAATCCGGGCGGGTCTTGAAAACCCTGCGCGTCTAGGTTTCATTAGTTCTTCAAGAAGAGTAGCAGGTACAGCCGGTAGTCGCTGGTCAAGTGCCGGCCACAGGCCTTAGGCTCGTCTCTCACCAGCGGCAGGACGTCCTCTGCGTACAAAACCACCAAGCAGTCGCGGTCCATCCTGCCACAGGCCATCAGCTGTTGCAACGCCACGGCGGCCGCGCTCCTGTCTGGCCACATGTCGCCCAGGCCAAATCCATCCATTGGGACTCGTGCCACATCGCTTGGCTCCGTTTGGGCAAGGGCTGGGCGGAATTCTCTGCCATGTGGGCGCAGTTGACCAGTTCGTACCACAGTGCCGACTTCGAAGAACTGCCTCCGTCGTCGAATACCCCCATGGCTGAAGCTGCGGACGCTGCGCCGCTGGCTGACCATCGCCGTCGGAGACCACGCTGGTCGCGATCTCCGACGACGATAACCACGACTCGACAGACGATCCTCCCGGCAAAGTGCTGTGCTGGACATCGCCTAGCCCGGGAGCCCGGGTTCGGCGGGCTTGAGGGGCTCTGGTCAGGGTCCAGAGAGGGGGTGCAACAGTGCAATATGCGACTCTTGTGTGGAGACTGGTCGGCTTGGGCCAGTCGGGTCGGTCGGGCGGCAATGGTTCTTGCTCTGGGGCAGATTGGCGGCCAGAGTGCGCAAGGGAGTTGGGCCTCCCGCGACGGGGCGGATCGGCGGCCGGGGTGCGCAAGGGAAACCGGCCGCCCGGCACGGGGCGCATCGGCGGCCAGATTGCGCAGGGGACGTGCGGTCCCCGGGACGCGGCGGATCGGCGGCCGGAGCCGGGGTTGCGCGGGGCCAGGGGTAGTCCAGGCGCGGCTGCCGCCGCTCACCGGAGCCGGGATTGCGCCGGGTCAGGGGTAGTCCAGGCCTGGCCGCCGCCGCTCGCCGGAGCGGGGATTGTGCGAGGCCAGGGGTAGTCCAGGCGCGGTTGGCGCGGCTCACCGGAGTCGGGATTGTGCGAGGCCAGGGTTAGCCCAGGCCTCTCTCCCGGCGCCCGTCTGAAGTGGTCCGGTTGAGGGTAGCGGGGTAAGTCCAGGCTATCGATCTTCCAGCGGCCGGTAGTTCGGCGGCCAGGTGCGGAGCGGTCTCATCGGCGGAGATTGGGTTCAGGGGCTGGCACACTTGACCGCACCGAACATGTGTGCTAGGGTTAGGGCGATCTCAGACATCGTGACCGCGAAGGACACTGCCATGATCGAGCCTGTGCTGAATGAGGCAACTGCCCACCAACGCGACGGCGGCTTTTCGTTGCGGCCCGAGGTGCTGGCTGCCCAAGAGGACCTGGCCCGCCTGGGCGACCGCATCGCCGAGCTGGCGGCGCGCATCCATGTGGCCACCTACCAGCTGCTCGTTTTGATCCGCGAGTTCGATGCTCGGAGTGGCTGGAATGAAGGGTTCCGGTCTTGTGCCCACTGGCTCGCCTGGCGGACGGGCATCGGGCTGGGGACAGCGCGGGAGCACGTGAGGGTGGCGTGGGCGCTGGCCAGGCTGCCACTCATCGCGGAGGCCATGAGCCGGGGCGAGC
>FWPV01005498.1_pt1 | contig 25258 bp, 24 predicted proteins | sample 2228371 | NCBI WGS metagenome assembly FWPV01 (sample SAMEA103939776, study PRJEB20133) | metagenome | reverse complement strand
ATGATAAAGGCAAAGACGCCAAATTTTAAGACGCCAGGCGCATTTGTTCCACGGACATACCCTGATCCGCCGGTTCGGCCCTGCGGCCAATTCCTTCGTAAATCAAGCCATAATCCGCCAGCAGTGCGGGGTCATACAGGTTTCGACCGTCGAACACGGCCTTTTGGCGAAGTGTGCGGCTCAGCATTAAAAAGTCGGGGCTTTTGAACATGCGCCATTCGGTGCACACAATCAAGGCGTCTGCATTGAACAGGGTTTCTTCCTGGGTTTTTGCAATTTCGAATTCGCCCAGCAAGGGACCATCTTGCCGGAATGCGGCCAGGTCTTCTTCCATGGCGCGGCGCGCAGTTTCATTGGCCACCGGGTCGAACGCCTGAACCTTGGCGCCCCGAAGCACCAGCTCTGCCGCAATGGTACGGCTGCTGGCCTCGCGCATGTCATCGGTTTCCGGCTTGAAGGCCAGCCCCCACAGGGCAAAAGTCATGTTGCTGAGGTCTTCACCAAAATGCTGAATGATTTTTTCGACCAGCACGCGTTTTTGGCGCTGGTTGCTGTGGTTGACTGCGCGAAGGATCGACAGGTTTTCGCCCGCTTCCTCACCGGTCTGGATCAGTGCGCGGACATCCTTGGGGAAGCATGAGCCGCCGTACCCGCAACCTGCGTACAGAAAGGAGAAGCCGATGCGGGGATCGGAGCCAATGCCTGCGCGCACTTGTTCAATGTCTGCACCAATTTTTTCAGCAAGGTTGGCCAGCTCGTTCATGAAGCTGATACGGGTGGCCAACATGGCGTTGGCAGCGTATTTCGTGAGTTCAGCAGAGCGAACATCCATGCACATCAGGCGCTCGTGGTGGCGCTGGAAGGGGCCATACAGCGACTTCATCATGCGCAAGGCGCGCTGGCCGGCGGGTGTGTTGTCGGTGCCCAACACGATGCGGTCCGGGCGCAGAAAATCATCAATCGCTGCGCCTTCTTTCAAGAATTCAGGGTTCGACACCACTGTGAAGGCATGTAAGGCATTGCGTTGCACCAGCACGCGGCGCACTTCATCGGCCACTCGCTCGCCGGTACCCACGGGCACAGTCGATTTGTTAATGATCACCTTGAAGCCGTTCATGTGTGTGGCAATTTGCTGGGCCACTTTAACCACGTGGCGCAAATCAGCGCTGCCATCCTCGCGAGGTGGGGTGCCCACGCAAATAAAAATCAGCTCGGCGTGGTTCACCGCGTCTTCAATGCGGGTGGTGAACTCGAGGCGTTGCTCGCGAATATTGCGTTCCAGCAACTCGTCGAGACCGGGTTCGTAAATCGGGCTTTGCCCGTTCTGAAGCTGGGTGATTTTTGCGGAATCAATGTCGCAACACACAATTTTGTTGCCCACTTCGGCCAAACAGGCGGCTGTAACCAGGCCCACATATCCACTACCAATGATAGAAACGCGCATGTGCTTTGCTTTGATGAGTGATCAATGCGAGCAGTGTGTTGCGGCAGTGTTGCCTGCGTTTGACAGATTTAAGACTGGATTGTGACAGTGCGGGGAGGGGAACTGCGAGGGAAGTAAGATTGTGGCGAAGGCGGTAGGGTTACCGCCTTTCCACCAACCGCATTATTGCAAAGTCAGTTTGTTGTCTTGACCGCAGCGGCGCATTTGGTGAACCACTGCCAAAGCAACTTGACCAACCACCAAGCAACCAGCAGCCAACAAATTCGGGCCTTCAAGGTTGGTGCCGTTGAGGTACTGAACACCAGCGTTGATTGTGAAGCCAGTGGTCAACATTGCCATGAACAACATGCCAGGTGTGCGAACTACAGAGTCGATAAAGTTTTTCATTTTGGTATCCCTTTTACTTTGGATGCGAAATCGGGGCTTTCGCTTTAACCCAGCAAACTGTGTTGTGTTTGCATGGTTTGTATTGTGTACAGTTGTGCACTAAAAATCAATATATGAAGTTAGAGTTATCTTTCTACAAATTTATGTAACTGATTTTATGGAATAAAATTAGTTGTCGATTGTGTACGATCTGTTTCTTTTTTCAAAGCGAAGTGCCCAAACTGATTCACCCAAGTCTGGGTAACTCAGCACAAACCCTCTGAAAAGCAGTGGTGTTTGCTCCAGGTGCCCAGGAACCGGCCAGTTGAACAACACCTCCACCTTTCTGTTTCTGTACAGAGGGTTCAGCACTTCCTGTTCAAACTCGGTCATTACATCGGGTGCCAACAAATCAGTCATTTTTTGTCCGGTCAGCGTGGATTTCAAATTTGTGCCCTGCAACAACAAAAGGGCTGCCGGGTTGGCCAGTTTTATTCTGCGAGATTGATCCAGTGTAATGACGCCATCGGGTGCGTGAGCGATCAGTTCTTCCATGGCGTGCATGTCTTTCCACAGCATGCGAGCCTCGGTTTCATCCCGGAATGACTTGGTGTAACCGATCAACTTGTGGTCTCGGCTGTAGACCGGGGACAAATTCATGCGCAGGTGAATCCGTTGCGCAGCGTCGTTCGTTCGAAGGGTTTGAATGTTTTTCAATGCCTCTCCCTGCGCGGCGCGTTGATGCAGTCGTTTTTCGGAGGATTGCAGTTCCTCCGGCACCGTCAGGTTGCGCTCTTGATCATAGAGAACACTGGCCCGGTCCAATCCGAATAGCGTCTCTGCAGCCCGGTTCCACACCAGAATTCTTCCCAGAGAGTCCTCGGCTATGAGTGCCTCGGAGGAGTTGCTGACCATTTGCTCATGCAAGGTCAGGGAATCGTGAGTATCCAGCGCTTTCTTCAGTTTGAATGCAAGGAAAAGACTCAATGAAATGCCCAGCAATGTCCAGACCAGATAAATGGGGTTGTATCCAATCGCCTTGGCTGGATCGCCAGGCCAGTATTCCAGTCGCCAACTGCGGTTGCCCAGTTGTATGTCGCGTGTTGCCGCCATGTGCGGAAACAGGTTGATGTTTTTTGGTTCAACATTGTCAAAAAAAAGTATTGGCTTGTTGGCCTCTTCGAGGATGAAAATTCGCACTTCCAAACCTGTTTCCTGCGTCACCCAGGGTTTCAGAAAGCGATCAATCGAAATAGGAAAAGAGACCCAACCCAGCAATTCTTTGTAGCGAACACCAAGATCACTTGAAGGTACTGGCTTGTCGAACACGGGCATCAGCATCGTGAATCCCATGCGTCCAACATCGGCGTTCTGGATCATGGTGATTGGCTTTGATACGGCCAATCCGGCTCTTGAAAAAGCACTCAGGCAGTTTTCCCTGCGTATGTTTTCAGAGCCCAAATCGAGACCCTGCGCGGAGTGGTTCTCCTTGGCTGGTTCAATGTACTGCATCACGAAACGGTCTTGGGAGGAGGGACTGATAAACCGGATTTGAAAATCTTTCAGTCCCTTGGCCTGCATGTCCCGGAGGAAAGCAGGCTCTTCTTTCAGGGGGACCTTTCGGGCAAATCCAAGGCCAAGTGCTCCGGGAAAGTTTTGCTTTAAATTCAGGCCTGCAACATAGTCGCGAAATCGCGAAGGCGTTAATTCTTCCTGACCAAAAGCAGAGATGAAAGTTGCTGTATTCAAAAGGTTCAGCTTGTATTCATCCACGGTTTGCTGGAGCTCGTCGGTTCGCCGGTCCAGCAAATGTTCAAAAGCAATGCGCTGTTTTTCTATGGCATTTTTTTGCAGGGTGATTCCAATCGCAACACTGAGGCTTGCGCCGATAAAACACACCACGATTGCATAGACCCAGTTTCCAGATAAGTGTTTCATCGCTTGTTTCTCAATGTGATGGGTCTGATTCTTTGAGTCGGGCGCGAATGTCCTCAATCAACATGTCGGGATCAAATGGCTTGGTGATGAAATTGGTGAAACCAATCTGAAGACACTCCTCCTTCATGCTGTTGCTGACATGGCCAGAGACTGCATACACCGGCAGTCCTTGTAGTTCCTGGTGCCGGCGGATTAGTCGGGTGGCTTCCAGACCGTCCATGACCGGCATTTGTAGATCCATCAGCACAGCGTCAAACTTTGCATTGCCACTGGTGAGCAGGGCCAGGGCATCGGCCCCGTTGCAGACACAGGTCACCGAAACGCCCCGATTCTCCAGTAACTTTTTGAATACCTTGGCATTCAGAGAGTTGTCCTCGGCCAGCAGCAAGTGCAGTGGAGCAAGGCCTGTTGGTTCAACAGAAGACGGTTGTTCTTCCCTGTCATTTTTGTAAGCACGAATCAAGCGTTGCCGAGTCAAAGGTTTCATCAGCAGACGAATGTGGTGCTTCTCGGCCACGGCAGGCAAATCTTTGCCTATCCACACCATGTGCTGTGCCAAATGTTGTTGCTTGTCCAGAAATTGGCTCAACCAGCTCATTTTGTCCGCGCTGAGTGGCTCGGGTATGTCCAGCACTATCCGGGCGTTGTCGTGTTTTGGTAAAACCTTCTCGCTGTTGAAATCACGATGAATAAAACGGACTTGCCAATCGGGTTCCAGGCTTGTTGCCAACTGTGGGTTGAAAGCCATATCCCCAACATGAAGCAATATCCGGCTGCTTGGGCTGGTTTCAGAATCCGTTCTATCCTGCTGGAGTTCGTTGTGTTCAAGCGGCAAGCGAAATTCAAATTGAGTGCCAAGGTTGGGTTTGCTGCGAACCTGTATGGTTCCTCCCATCACTTCAATAATTTGTCTGCAGATTGCAAGGCCCAGCCCGGCGCCGTTGTAGCGCTTCTGAAGAGATGAGTCAACTTGATAAAACGCATCAAATATTCGCTCAATGTCGTTTTGTGGAATGCCCACGCCCGTGTCAGATACCTCAACAAGCAGTTGATCTCGTTCTCGGCTCTCGGTAACAACACGAATACGCACGGTGACGCTGCCAAACATCGTGAATTTGAATGCATTGGAAATCAGATTCTGGATCACCTGTTCAATTCGGCCTCGGTCTCCCAGATAGTGAGTTCGGCTGGGCGGCGGTTCCAGAAGAATAGGTTCTACCCCAGGTTTTTGAAGCCATTGCTGCTGCAGCATGTTGGCGGTGTTGTCGATGAGGGTGCCGAGCTGAAAGTTGCTGTTGTTGAGTCGAAAGTATCCCTGACGAATTTTCGAAAGATCCAGAAGATCATTGACGATCACATTGACTGCTTCGCTGGATTGTTTGATCGCCTTGCCCAGGTCTTGTACTTCGCTGGAGTAGGCTGGGGCATCCAGCATCATTGCGATACTGTTGATCGAGGTCAGCGGTGTCCTTATTTCATGCGACACATTGGCAATCAGTTTGTCTTTCAATTCATTGGCCGATTTTGCCGATTCATAGGCCGCGTGCATGGCCTTGCGTGACTGGTATTCATGCACGGACATCCAGACCACAATTGCCATGGTGATCGCCGCAAGCAGCACAAGAAATGGGTGAATACCAACAGCGGGGCTCCAACCTTGCTGTGGCACCACCTCAATGGCCCATTCACCGTAGGGGAAAAAAACAGTCGATGAAATGGGGTCAATCAATTGCAAATCAGGATTGCCGTGGATGGGCAACCAGTCGGCGTGCATGGGGCTTTTCTGTTGAATCCTTACAATCAGTCCCTGTTGTTCCAAGGGTTCAATCACGGTTTGCTTGACGTACTCAAAATCGATCAAAACGGCTGCAAAGCCCATCAGGTCACGGTTGTTGTCCGGGCTGCGTTCACGGTAAACCGGGTATCGAAGAATCAGCGCGTTTCCGCCCTGAACGAGTTCACGCGGTCCTTCCATAATGGTTTTGCCGGTCAGGGCCGCCTCTTCCAGATAAGGGGCAGTCATGGGCGCCTTGTAGAGATTCATACCGATTGCACTTTGGTTCAATGCAGGATTGGTCAGGAATGTGAGAATTCCGTTCGGTGCATATTGCAAACTGCGTATGGCGGGGTTTTCGACTGACAACAGCGTGGAGAAACGCTCGAAACTGTTCTGGTTAAGTTCAGGGGTTTGCCGCACAAACACTTCAATGGAGTGCAAATTGGCGCTGGCCTTGCCCACAATTTTGTCGAGTTTGTTGGCGTGGTGGTCGAGCGAGTAACGCACCTCCGCCTTGACGCGTTGAGCTTCGCTTTGTTGTTGTATGGAATTGAACAGAACAAGGCTCAGGACGCACGCGCAAAGAGCCACGCCGATAAGCCACGGCAACAATCCCAATGAGGATTGCCGGGGGCTACTGGAGACAGAGTTTTTGAATAAGGGCATGGTGGGCAAGACTAATCGCTTTGCGTTAAGACTAGTCTTGCCAATCCGTTGATGGTCTGCTGATTACAGTGGTTTAATCACTTCGTTTACAATTGTTATAGATCTCGGGCCTCAAGCTGCGAAATAGGCCTTCATTCGATCCGCGTAACCCAGTTCCTCTGCTTTGGCCTTGGCCAGGTTCCGATAGGTTTTGTTCACCTTGTCGGTGAGCCTGGCCATTCGAACCTGTGCTTTGTCGTCCATTTCGGCGGTAATCAAACCGACTTCAACCAACAGGTTTTGGTCTGAAAACGCCGCGGCAATCAGTTCAATCAATTTTTCGTCGTTCAGCATGTTCGCCAGCTTGGCAATACGGTCCTTGCGTTGTGCATAAATCGAAATGTGCAGATTGGCTGCCGGGTCTTTGATCACTTCCATGATCTCGATGGCTTTCTTCTCGGGAATGTAATCCGTAAAACCGCCCAATACGTGAAAGTCACCGTGCTCGACCAGCTTGGCTGCGACTTTTTTCAATTGCTCGACCGGCAAGTCGGAGAGCATGCCCACAGCACGTTCAGGAATCTGCTCGCGCGCCACTTCAGCCATGAAGTCAGCATCAAACAGTTTGCACAGGCTGATCGCCTTGCTCATGGGCGTGAAGTACGACATATTCGCCGTGATGGCGGGGCCGAACACCTTGGTGCACAGTGTGGCACTGATGGAGTCGGGTGCCAGTTTGCCTGCGCCCGCAATCCGTTCAAATACCGGGCCGAACTTGTTCAACAGGCTGTTCTGGAAATTGGTGCGCAATTTTTGCAAAGCCAAAGCATCCAGTTTGTCCAGGTAGGCCAGTTCATCGGCAGATTTATGCAGTGCTTGTGCCAAGCGGCGTAGTTCAGTGTTTCTGTCCATGATTTACAGTCCCAGAATTTTTTTAACAGTGCCACGCAGCAGGCGGGGAATGTGCTCCAGCGCGTTGTCCATGCTTTGCTTCAGGAATGCGTCATGGGCTTGGTGTGCGGCGGCCAGGTCAGCGGCCAGCTTTTTCTGATTGGCAGCGCTGAGCTGCTCCAGCTCGGGCATGGGTTCACCCAGTGCGTCGATCAATGCGGGATCCAGTTTGGGCATGCAGGTCTCCATTTTTGTTAAGTTTTGATGAATGATATGTTGAAATTTTGAATTCGACAGTTTTTCTTTCCCGTTTAGAGCATGGTGTCAAATTCAAGTTGGGGGCATATCGCATACACTTTGAACACTCACCTCACACTGATTGTTGATTCATGGCGCGCCTTCAACTGGACTTCCCGGACGAGAACTTTGTTTTCAGCACAACCTTGACGGTTCGCATCACGGACATCAACGCGGGCAACCACCTTGCCAACGATTCGATGATCTCCATGATCTCGGAGGCGCGTGCCCGTTTCTTGTTTCAGATGGGAGTGCCCGAACTGTCCGAGGACAAAACAGGCATCATCGTGACCGACCTGGCCACCATGTACAAAAGCGAGGCCCATGCCCGGGATCAGCTTTTGTTTGAGGTGGGGTTGATGGACTTCAATAAATACGGTTGCGATATTGTTTTTAGAATCACACGCCCTGCGGATGGCCGATTGATTGCCTTGGCCAAGTCAGGCTTTGTATTTTTCAATTACCACTTGAGCAAAGTCGTGCCAATGCCAAGCCAGGTGTTGAATACATTTGAGCAGGCTTTGGCCAATCAGCAGAATCAATAAAAACCAGAAAGAGAATACCGAGTGAACAGTTACCTACCTTTGAAAGTCCATGAATCGCACTACCTGAACTTGCGCGGTTTGCGTACCCACTTGCATTGCTGGGGCCCTGAGGATGCGCCTTTGCTGGTCATGGTGCATGGCTGGATGGATGTAGGGGCAAGCTACCAGTTTGTTGTGGATGCGCTGAAACAGGAGTACCGGGTTGTCGCCCCGGACTGGCGCGGCTTTGGTTTAAGTGATTGGCCTGTCGCCAACGGCTCTCCCGGCATTCGCTCCTATTGGTTTCCGGATTACCTGGCCGATCTGGACGCCTTGCTGGATCACTTCTCGCCCACACAGCCGGTGAACCTTGTTGGGCATAGCATGGGTGGAAACATTGCCATGATGTATGCCGGTGTGCGGCCGCAGCGCATTCGCAGTGTGGTGAATCTGGAGGGTTTTGGCATGCTCGATTCGCCGCCCGAGAAAGCACCCAAGCGCTATTCCAATTGGCTTGATGAAATTAAAACGCCCAAAGAATTGCGTACGTACAGCAGCCTGGAGGCAGTGGCCAAGCGTTTGCAGAAAACCAACCACCGGCTCAGCGACGAGAAGGCCATGTACCTGGCGCAGTTCTGGAGCCGGGTAGAGAACGATGGTTACAGCTTGCTGGGCGATGCTGCGCACAAAATCATGAACCCGATTGGTTACCGTTTGGCCGAGGCCCAAGCCTGCTGGAGCAATATCGCAGCCCCGGTGTTGCATGTGGAAGCCAAGCAGACCGAGGCGGGCATGTGGCTGAGTCGCGCCGGTGAGCCCGTTGATTTTGATGCGTTCCGTACCCGGTTCAATTGCGTGCCCAACTGGAGGCATGTGGTGGTCGACAACGCCGGGCACATGGTGCATCACGATCAGCCCGAGGTGCTGGCGCAGTTGATCGAAGCACACATTGGGCATGCGGTAAACGCAGGATAAAAAAAAGCCGACTTCGTGAGAAGCCGGCTTAACCTTTCTCGCTTGCGGAGAAGAGGAGACATGAGGTTGAACACTGTTACAGCGCTCAATGTGAACATTGTCGCGCTAAGGTTATGGAACGACAAGCGGTTTTGTAGGTAATTTATACTAGACAAAACCATGAACTTTCACGGTTTTGTCACATACACAGGCTTTCACTATGCCCCACATTACGATTGAATACAGTGACAATCTGCACAATCTGGACGAGTCCTGGGTGCTGCTCCAAGTGAATAAAGCCTTGATGGGACTCGGTATTTTCATGGACGCCGATGTCAAGACCCGCGTTCACTGTCTGCGTTCTTACCGCATGGGTGTGGCAGCGGCTGAAAGCGGCGACCACGCCTTTGTAGCGGCCACAGTCGAGTTACTCAGTGGTCGAGAGTTCTCGGTTCAAGAGCACTTGGGGCAGGTGTTGCTTAAAGTGCTCGAAAGAACTTGTCTCCAGACAGACGGCCCTCAAACCCAAATCAGCGTGCATGTTCGTGAAATGCAATCTGAGTTGTATTTCAAATCGGTCAGCAAACGGTAATTCAGACCACTACGCGCCTAATAATTGATGCGGGTTCTGTCCCTGCATCTTTCGCTTCAACAGCTCGATCAATCGTGGTTCATCCAGCAAAGCCATGTGCCCCGTGCGGTCAATCACATGATTTGCTGCGCCCTCCAGGTGCGCAAAACGGTGGTGCAGTATCAATGCATCGGGAATGGCAATCACGCTACTCATTTTTTGCCGGTGTGCGTCGTCTTCCACATTCAATTCGTTCAGGAAGTCGCTGTTGGGCAGCATGTCTACCGCACAATCACCCACGCCCAAGTGAGCCATGCGCGTGCCATTGTTGGGTGAAGCCAGTGTAAACAGGTGTTGCACCTGGGTGTGGCTGTGCCAGCGGGTGCTCATGGCCTTGCGCACAATCAACCCCCCCATGGAATGCCCGACAAGGTAGGTGTTGGCCCCTTCGCATTCGGCTTGTTCCAGAACCGTGTCCATGTAATGCCCAAAATCTCGAGCCATCTCGTGTACCGAGGCCAGCACGTAGCGCGGTTGATACAAGGCCACACGCACGCCGCTCCAAAGCAGTTCCTCATACAGGGTGGCAAAACAGCCTGGTTTTTCCATATACCCCGGCACCATGAACACAATGGGCAACTGGCGATTGTGAAAGTTGGGGCTGAATTCCGGCACAAATTGCGCCACGCGTTGGCGAAACAGAAAACTGAGGCCAAACAGGTAGCCTTCGCGTGCGGCGAGTTTGGCAACATCGGCCACGCCCAATTTGGAGTGGCTGGATACAGGTGTCTGAGCGGCCATTGGTTGTTCCCTTTTCAAATGCTGAAGGTGTGCTGGCTCGTTTTGTTTAAATTACGCTTGTATGCGCATTCACTACAATTGAATTAACGGCCAAAAAACTGTTCTGTTGAGTAAATAGAACACCGCACAGGGTAAACACCAAAAAAAAGGCCAGCAAATCGCTGGCCTTTCAGGATTAACACGTATTACACAGCGGCAACTAGGCCAGTGTGTCTGCCCAAATATTCTGGGCCCAGTTCCAGGCGTAGGTGCCTTCCAGTTCGTTGGGGGCTGCGGATACACCGCCTGAACCCTCAACAGTCAGAAAGGTTTTTTTCTCGGCGTTATACACATGCACACTGGCCACGTGAATCACGTTGCTGGTGGTCACGTAGCTGTAGCAGGTGTTGTTGGTCAGCGGTGTGGCATTGGGTTCCCAGCCACTCATTTGCGCCACAATGGCTGCTGCAACCACCTTGGCCTGGCTGTTGGCCATGTGGCCGCTTTTCGGCATCAAGGGCGCGCCTTGCACCGAGTCGCCGATCACATGCACATTGGGCGCAACAGTGGATTCGAAGGTCATGTAGTTGACCTCGGCCCAACGGTTGTTCAGGTTGGCAATGCCGGAATCGACTGCCAGTTTGCCAGCGCGTTGGTCAGGCAGAATGTTCAGTACATCGCCTTTGATGGGTTCTTCAAATTCGAAACGCACTGTTTTTGTTGCGCCATCTACACCGGTTACCTTCATGTTGGGGCGATATTCCAGAATGCCTTTGTACTCGCTTTCCCACACGCCCTTGAACAACTTGCCTTTTGATGTTACGTCGGCGTTCGCATCCAGCAGCAGCACTTTGGATTTTGGCTTGTACTGTTTGAAGTAGTTGGCCACCATGCTGGCGCGCTCGTAAGGGCCGGGTGGGCAGCGGTAGGGGGCCAATGGCACGTTCAAAATGTAGGTGCCGCCATCGGGCATGGCTTCAAGCTGCTTGCGCAAACCCACAGTTTCAGGCCCGGCTTTCCAGGCCTGCAAAATTTGGCCGCTGGCGTTGGCTGCTGCCAGGCCTTCAATTTTGTCCAGTTGCAAATCAATGCCGGGTGACAACACCAGTTTGTCGTAAGGCAGCGTTTTGCCGTTTTTCAGTTTTACGGTACGTTTTTCGACGTCAATGGCTGTTACATAGTCTTTCACCATCTTCACGCCATGGTTGCGTGTCAGGCCAGTGTAGGGCGTGCTGATTTCATTGATCTTCCGAATACCGCCCACCACCAGGTTACTCATGGGGCAAGAAACGAAAGTTGAATTGGGTTCAACCAAAGTGACATCGAGCTGGTTACCGGAAAGCATGCGGAGGTATTTGGCCGCCGTGGCGCCGCCGTAACCGCCACCAATCACCACCACTTTGCCTTTGGCGCTTTTTGCTGTGGCTGACAAGGGCATGCCGCCCAACAAGGCCGTGGCCAGTGCGCTGGTCTGTAAAAATTGTCTTCTTTGCATGGTGCGCTCCTTAGTCTTTTTTGCCGAGGTAGTTGGCGATGATGTCGATTTGCTCGTCGGTGTAGCCCTTGGCAAGTTGATGCATCACGGTGGCGGGGCGCTGCCCGGTTTTAAACCAGATCATATTGGTTTTAATGTACTCAACACTCAGGTTGGCCAGCCCGGTAACCGCGCTGCCCTCCACACCTTGGCCGTTGGTGCCATGGCAGTTCGCGCAAGTTGCAGCCAGGCTGGCGGCTTGAAGTTTTTTCTCGGGTGTCAGTTCACTGGCGATTGCGCCGGTGCCCAACAGCAGGCCGCTGCCAGCCATTGCCATGCTTATGAACAGGCGTGTGGCGCGTTGTTTTAACTCAGTCATTGCTGTGCCTCCAATTCTTATATGAGTAAACGCTTTTATAGGGTGTACGGATCGAATATGAATCATCACGCATGCAGTGTCAATTAGCCGACACAAAGCGCAATCCACTTTGATTCTAGCGTGGTAACAGGTACAGGCAAGCAGTTTTTTCTCATATGCATATAACAAGATCGAGGTTGGACGTGGCTCACTCCAAACGTGCACTGCAAGCAGTACTTTTTTCCCTGTCCACCGTGTTGCTTGGCGCTTGTTTGTCGTCAGGCGGGGATGACCCCACCAACACCGCTGGCGGTGGTTCGGTCATTAACCCGGCGGAATCCACTGGTCGGGTATTCTTGATTCAGCCCGGCCCCAATGCCACGGAAGAAATGGTCAAGGCCATGGTTCAGCTCAAGCCCAAGGATATTCTTCGGTTTGACTGCGGCTTTTTCGACTTGAAAACCGGCATTCAGATTACAACCACCGAGGATGTGATCATTGAGGGCTGCGGCATGGATGAAACCTTCCTGTCCTTCAGGGACAGTACTTCGCAAGAGGGCTTCCTGGCCTCGAATGTGCGCGGTATCACCGTGCGCAACCTGACGATTGGTGACTCGCCCGGCGATGCGTTCAAAATGAAAGGCGTGAACCACGGTACGTTGAAAAAAGTGCGTGCCATCTGGAGCAGTGGTCGCAAGTTGCCTGAGGAGCGTCCAATTACCGCGGCCAATTTCCGCGATGAAATCAAAGTGGCCTGTACCGACCCTGCGCGCCACAACCCGGCCAACCCCAACCCTTTGGAAACTGACAACACTTCGCCCGATTACACCGTGAGCACGGCTTCGGGGCGCTATGGCATTTACCCGGTTGAAAGCCGCAACATTCTGGTCGAGGAAACCGAAAGTATTGGCGCATCCGATGCCGGTATTTATGTGGGTCAGACCAATATTGCGAAGATTCGCAAAAGCCGCGCAGCCTTCAACGTGTTCGGATTCGAGATTGAGAACGTTCAGGACGGCGAATATTCCGAGAATCTGGCCGAGTGTAATTCCGGTGGTTTCCTGGTGTACGACCTGGACAACCTGACCCAGTATGGTTCTCGCTCGCGTGTATTCAACAACATTTCCCGCAACAACAACACCTACAACTTTGCGGTGCCCGGTTCAATCGTGGCCAATGTGCCCCGTGGTTCAGGCCTGATTACCCTGGCTTACGACAAGATCGACATTTACGACAACGTATTCGAGAACAACGGCACGGCCGGCATTATTTTGACCAGCTATGACTTGCTGGGCGAGAATGGTGACCGCCGCATGGATGTGTATTCCGAAGCAGTGAATATTTTCGACAACACATTCAAGAACAACGGCAATGATTTGCCGCAGCCGGATTTCGCCAGCATCATTGCCACGCAAGGTGCGCAAATCAGCAGTGCCTTTCCGCTGGTGGTGGGCTTGAAAAACGCCTTGGGTGGTGGTGGTTACCGCGGCGCTCACATTGTGTGGGACGGCTACACCGACACACTGAACAGCAGTTGCGACCTGCCCAAAGACCGCAATGGCAACAATGTGGCGGTGGATGCCGATGGCAAGCCCATTCAGGGCAACCAGAACCCCAACCCAAGCTGCCGTTACAACAAGTACAAGTTTGAAAGCAACGGGCAGCGCAAGGTACCAGCCTGGTGGTTCAGCTGCATTAACCCCAACAATAATTTTGGATCTGACAGTCTCGCTTTTTCAAATTTCCACGGCACTCGTGGTCTGGACGCGGTGATCAACCTGAACACCAACGACCCCACGGCCAATTTGTCACTGGAATACATTCAGTCGATTGCCACCGGTATACCGTTGTTACCCAGCGAGTTCGATGTCAGCAAACACGATTGCATGGCCCGCTTTGGAGCCGACCTGCCGCGCTTGCCCGATTTTGAGTTCGAGCCTTTTGTGCCCAGTGGGCAGTTTGCGCCCGAACCTGCAGCTGAAGCTGTGAAGGCGTTGTGTGAAGTGCCCCTGAAAGCCGGTGTGGTGAATGAAGCTGCAGCACAGGTGAACTGCCCCGACCTGGCGCAGTACAACCTGTTTGCCGACGATCAAAACCCGGCCAGCAGACCGAACGGGCAGGGCATGCCTTATGTGTTGAACAGCAAACTGTTCAGTGATTATTCCATCAAGCACAGGGTGATGTTCATTCCGGAGGGCAAGCAGGCCCGTTTCCTGGAGGATGAGGAAAGTCGCGTGAATTCCACCATTGAATTCCCGGTGGGCACCATCATCGCCAAAACATTCTCGTTCGTGGATCAACCCGCTGCACGCGAAACACCTTATGAAACCCGTTTGTTGATCAAGCGCCAACGTACCGATGGCCAGAACTACTGGGAAGCGCTGGAGTACATTTGGCAAGACGCGGGCAATGGCAAACGCAAGGCGGTGCTCACCCAGTTTGGCGGCAGTGCTGCGGCAAGTTGGGATTATGTGGATGTGGATTCAGGCAAGCGCCAAACCGGCAGCACCAACGCCTACATGTTCCCCAATTCAAGCCAGTGTGCCATTTGCCACAGCAACAATGATGTAGACCCAGGCTCAGCACCGATTGGCCCCAAACCACGCAATTTGAACCGCGCCTATGTGAATGAGTCGCCCATGTTCACAGGGCAGGCCCAGCACCCGGTCAATGGCAAAAACCAGTTGAAGTTTATGTGTGAAACCGGCTTGATGAACGGCTGCCCCAGCAGTTTTAATCTGGATCAGCGGCAGGTGGCCACCAATGTGAACCACATTCCGAAGTTTAACAACCCTGGTGATTCAGGCATGCCCGCCAATTCAAAAGGCGACATCGAAGCCCGTGCGCGCGCCTACCTTGAAGTGAACTGCGCTCACTGTCACAACGTGAACGGTCAGGCCTCGAACACCGGTTTTTATGTGGATGTATTCCGGGCGGTGGACAGCACCTATGGCATTTGTAAAAAGCCGACTGCCAGTGGCTCGGAAGGGCGGGGCACCCGCACCTACGACATTCACCCAGCCATGTCGAGCGACTCGATTGTGCCTTACCGCATGGGGCCAGAGGCGGTAGAGCTGGCCGCGAAAATGCCGCCTTTGGCGCGCAGTGTGGTGCACACCGAGGGCGTGGCCTTGATCAACCAGTGGATTGATCAGGTCATTGATTCAAGCTATGAAAACGCCGATGCCTGCCAAGAGGGCAACACCTCGGGCGGCGGTCTGCCCTTGATTGGAGGCCTTCCCCTGTTACCATAGCGGAATGGAATTACTTAAAGACCCCACCGCTTTGTTCTTGTTCAAACTGGCCATCACCTTCGGGTTGATGGCCAGTGGTTTCTTCGTGAACCGGGCGCTGTCTTGGTCGCTTCGCAAACTCCATCCCTACCACCCTGAAAAGGCACGTTCGCAACTGGTTTTTCTAAAAAACCTGGTGCGCATGGCTGTGTTTTTCTTGTTGATTTCGGTGTGGGCTTCGCAAATTACCGGTGCGTTTCTCAGTGTGGTGGCCATTGCTGGTGCGCTGATTATAACCGGCAAGGAAGTGGTGCTCAGCCTGTTGGGTTATGTGAATATTTCACTGTCCAAGCCATTTCGGATTGGCGACTACATTGAAATTGGCACCCAAAACGGTCGAGTGATTGATATTGATTTGCTCAGCACCAAGCTGTTTGAAATTGGTATGTCTGGCAAATACACCGGGCGACGGCTTGCGGTGCCCAATGCGATGGTGCTCACCCAAACCATCAAACATTTGTCCATGCTGGGCAAGTTCAGCCTGTACACCATTGAAATTATCTTGCCCTTCAAGGCAGACACTGCCAGGGCGGAGCAAGTTGCCTTGCAGGTGGCCAACACCGTGTCTGCCAGTTGGGTAGAAGAGGCTGACCAGTATTTCGACCGAATTGAGGTGTCGGAATTTGTGGATTTGCCCGGGGCAAAACCCGAGGTATTCTGGCAGGCCTACAATGAGCTGGCACACAAAATGATTATTCGCCTGGCTTGCCCTCTTGAAAAGCGTGGCGATGCGGAGCAGGCCATTTACAAGGGTTTTTGGCGTGAGTTTGGCCCTGTGTAGGCCGGAGTTAGATTCGGGAACCTCTTGCAGCAGTGGCGAGTCTATTGGGCGAGACCATGAAATACAACAAAGGGACATTCATGACAAAGTTCGAAGTTCGATTCGTGTTGGGCAAACTTGCCGGCGCTGCTGTAGCTGCTTTACTGGCTACCACTGCCATGGCGCATGGTAAAGATGGCCATTCGCACGACCAGGCCAAGACCGATAGCAGACACAACGATGCCGCGCACGTGCACGGCCAGGGCGAACTTGAAATTGTGCAGGATGGCAACGGCCTGTTTATCAGCTTGTATTCACCGCTTGAAAATGTGTTGGGTTTTGAGCGCGCACCCAGAACAGATGCAGAACGCGTGAAGGCGCGTCGCGTGGTTTCGTTGCTGAAAGCCAATGGCCTGTTTGCCTTTTCACCTGAGGCGCAGTGCAAACGCACCGGCCACAAGTTGTACTCGGAAATTCTGAATCCACACTCCCATGGCCCTGCCGATGATCATCAGCATCACGATGACGCCAATGGGCATTCCGACTTTCGCGCATCTTATGAATTTGAGTGCGAACAACCTGCCAAGCTCAAGGTAATCGACGTGCGTGTGTTTCGCCAGTTTTCCGGTTTCGAGAAAATTGAAGTGCAGGCTTTGTTTCCAAAAGGCCAGATTGGTGCAAGCCTTACTCCCAAACAGAGCACATTGGTGGTGCAATGACGTCAGCAGTACTTCACTGCAACAACCTTGCATTCAAATACCCCAGCAGCGGGTTTGAATTAAGAATTCCTGAGTTTTCCATGCAAGCCGGGGACACTGTGTTTCTGGAAGGTGACAGCGGCAGTGGCAAAAGTACCTTGTTGAATTTGATGGCCGGGGTGTTGCTGCCACAAAGCGGTCATGTCAGTTTAATGGGCCAAAATTTGAGCGCCTTGTCGGCCAGTCAATGCGATTCACTTCGGGTAGACCACATAGGTTTTCTGTTTCAGCAATTCAATTTATTGAGTTATTTGAGTGTGCTGGAGAACGTCACCTTGCCTTGCAAGTTTTCAAAACGCCGCAAAGGAAACGCCGTTGAGCAAGCTGGTACGGTGAAGCAGGCAGCCGAACGATTGCTGAATTCGCTTGGCATGGGCAAATACCTGAATCAATCCGTGTCCACCCTGTCAGTTGGGCAACAGCAGCGGGTGGCAGCTGCCAGGGCCTTGATCGGTCAGCCCGATTTGATTATTGCCGACGAACCCACTTCCGCACTGGATGCCGGCCACCAAGCCCAGTTTGTTCAATTGTTGCTTGCACAGGCCGCTGAACAAAACACTGCTGTGTTGTTGGTCAGTCACGATCCGGGTTTGGCGCAGCACTGCGCAAAACGGCAGCACATGGGGCAGTGGCAAGCATGATCCAAACACTTTTTCTATTGGCCGGTCGAAGCGCTTGGAGCCGAAAGGGCAGCCTGCTGTTGCTCTTGCTGAGCGTGATTACTTCCACTTGTCTGTTGTTGGGCATCGATTTGGCCCGTCAAAGTGCAAAGGCCAGTTTTTCAAATGCAGTGGCAGGCACAGATCTGATTGTCGGTGCGCAAACAAGCCCGGTTTCGCTTTTGTTGTACAGCGTGTTTCGAATTGGCCAAGCCACGCGCAATGTGCCTTACGCCGAGTTCGAGCGTCTGGAGCAAGACCCCCGTGTGAAGTCGGCTTTGCCGATTGCACTGGGTGATTCTTACCAAGGCTTTGCGGTGGTAGGCACCAAGGCCATTTATTTCGATCAGTTTTTGTACGGTGCACGGCAAAACCTGAAATTTGCACAGGGCCGGGCTTATGAAGACTACATCGTGGGCAAGCCTGCAAGTGTTTTGTTTGAAGCTGTGCTGGGCGCAGAAGTGGCCAAGCGCTTAAAGCACAAGGTGGGCGACAAAATTGCATTAAGCCACGGCATGCAAATTCAGCAGACTGGGCCCAGCCATGCGGACAAACCTTTTACTGTGGTGGGTGTGTTGCAAGCTACGGGTACCCCGGTGGATCAAAGCGTGCACATTAGCCTGGCGGGTATGGAAGCCATTCACGTGGATTGGGCGGCAGGCGTGCCAGTGCCAGGTGCTGAAATTCCGGCTGAATACGTGACCAAGTTTAATTTGCAGCCCAAGTCGGTTACCGCTGTGCTGCTTGGCTTGAACAACCGGGCGGGGGTTTTTCGCATGCAGCGTGAACTTGAAAGCAGGCCCGATGCGGCGCTCAGCGCTATTTTGCCCGGTGTGGCCTTAAGTACCTTGTGGCAAACCGTGGGTGTGGTTGAGCGGGTGTTGTTGTTTGTGGCTGCATTGGTGGCGGTGGTGAGTGCTTTGGGCCTGACCAGTGTAATGTTGGTAACCTTGGGGCAACGCAGGCGAGAACTGGCCGTATTGCGTTCAACGGGTGCCGGGCCCCGCACGGTGTTTGGTTTGTTGTTTCTTGAAAGTGCCCTGGTGATGTGGGTGGGGGTTGCCTTGGGCGTATTGGTGCTTGCGTTGGGTGGTGCCGCACTTGCGCCCTGGGTTCAGGCACAATTTGGTTTGCAATTGGTAGGGCTACAGGAACTGGGTGCAGGTTTGCTGGCGGTGCTTGCTTTTGCGGTGTTCGGCAGCTTGCTGGGTTTGGTGCCCGCATTTCAGGCTTATCGAAACCAGTTGCAAGACGGATTAAACCCCAAAACAAATTGATTCGAAATCAAGTGATTCGCAGGTGTGTTTTTCATGAAAATTGGCAAAGTAATTGTGATGGTTGTGGCGGTGGTGGTACTAACCGCACTGGGCTACGGCCTTGCTTCCTGGTTTCTGGGCAAACCCGCCCAAAACGCGGAAGGCGCTACCCAACTGGAGCAAACGCTGGCCCAACTTTCGAGCGACACAGCTGCGACCGATGGGGAGTATGCTGTGGGCGACCGGCTCACTGGCAATGCCGACAAAGACAGCAAGAAGGCCACTGTATTTGACCCTGCGTTTCCCGAATTGCAGTGGGACAATTTAATGCCTGCCGATTGGGACCCTATGGCAGCATTTCGCGGCATGAATATCGCTGAACTGCAGGACAACGATCCGAAAGCCCAAGAGGCCCTTGAGAAAATGCGCAAGGCCTGGAACGATGCGCCGGTGAACCCGGCTTACACCGGTAAAAAAGTGCGAATTCCCGGGTTTGCCATCCCGATTGAGCAAAGCGAGAAGGGTGTGGACGAGCTTTTGCTGGTGCCGTATTTCGGCGCCTGCATTCACACGCCGCCGCCGCCCGCCAACCAGATCATTCATGTCAAACTGAGTGAACCCCAGCCAGCAGTGGGCGCCATGCAAGCCTATTGGGTGTGGGGCGAGCTGACTGCAAGCAAGTTCAGTAGTGAATTGGGCGACGCCGCCTATTTACTCAGCGCCACGGGCATACAGCCTTACGACGAATGAGTCCGCGACTCACTGAGCCACTGAATTAGTAAAAACCCCTCTATTTTTATCGTTGACAGCACGGCATCATGCCCATACCTTTACATCACTCGATGTTACAGTCGATAAAACAAACAAACGTTTGATTTACACCGGAGGTTTTGATTCATGGGCAATGTAAGCACTGGCACGGAGTTCGCCGGAATGCACCATCTTGAGCTTGCATTTCTAGACGATGTGGCACCCAAGTACTTAAGCCTTGCTCGCCCGCCACATGGCCTGAAAATTCGCCAATGGAAGAACCGCAGCGCGGTGCCCCTGATCAATAAACTGCATGCAGGCCTTTCCGGCCTTAAGCGCCAGCAGGCCACTGTGCTTGATCATGAACTGGTGTGGCTGGAAGGCGGTAACCCCGAGGGAACACCTGTGGTGTTGCTGCATGGTTTTGCATCGAACAAAGAAAACTGGTTGTCGCTGGTGCCTTTCCTCTTGAAGCAGCACCGTTTGTTTGTGCTGGACCTGCCGGGCTGGGGAGAAAGCCAGTTCAATGCCAATGTGCCGTATGGCTTGGACGATCAGGTGGCCCGTGTGGCTGCCTGGATTGAAAACCACGTGCCTGGCAAAGCCCATGTGGTGGGCAATTCGGTGGGTGGTTTGGTGTCGGCTTTGTTGGCGGGTCGGCATGCGAATCTGGTTCAAACACTGTGCTTGATGAACCCTGCAGGCGGCAAGGGCAGTGACCACACCCGTTTTGAAGCGGGTTTGAAGGAAGGCCGCAACCCGATGATTGTTGAAAGCCTGGCCGGTGCACACACCCTGATGAGCCTGGCCATACACAACCGGGCCATTGCCCTGGCCCTGGCCCCTGTGATGGCGCAAGACCTGATCAATCGCCGGCATGTGAACCGGCACCTTTTTCATCAAATGTTCGTGAATGCCCCCAATCCCAATGGCCCCGGCATGTCAGCCACCCAGGCACCTACCCTGATCATGTGGGGCAAAGAAGACCGACTTGTACATTACACCGGTGCTTATACCTATCAAGCCATTATTCCTCATGCGGATGTGTTACTTTTTGACGGCGTGGGCCACTTGCCCATGGTTGAAATTCCGATTCGCACGGCCAAGGCCTTGCAGGAGTTTTGGACGGCCTGATCTTGATAGGGGATTTGAAGCATGAACATTCGTAAAGCTTGCATCATGCTGGGTTTGCTCGGTTTGTTGACAGCATGCGGTAACAACCTCGATGGTGTTTACAAAGACGACCTGGGTTTGCAAAAGTATGAGTTTCAAGGCAACGGCACAGTGTACGTGTCCACCATGGGTATCACCCGCGAGGCTACCTATGAGGTTGAAGACAAGAAAGTAAAAATCACCAGCGATGGTGAGACCACCATTTATGAACTCAATGAAGATGGCACCATCAAAGGTCCACTTGGCATGACTTTAAGGCCCGCCGAAGCCCAGTAAAATTTTCTTCAAATTGCCCCAAAACCCGCTCCTGTAGCGGGTTTTTTACATTTGTTCACACAGTTCACCTTTTGTTGCATTCCCCCAAGTGCATTAACCCAATATTGGCCCCCTTTTCCGTTTCTTTTCTCCCTATTGCTCATATGGGTATCAGCGCAAACTTTCTTCAAGCGTGAAATATTCAAGTTCACTGCGTTTAACAAAGTGGTCCAACGGAGGACTTTATGCGCAGCACCCCCATCAAATTCCTGCAAGTTCTCCATCAGTGGGCAGCCACCGTTTACCTCACCGTTCACGGCGCCTTTTGCAATGGATGGTATGAAGCGTTTGAGCATTCCCCGGCCCCCGTTGAGCCCGCAGTGTGCCCAGTCAAACAACTGATAGGAATTTCTGTTCATGAAAAAACACAATAAAAATGCACTGCTATCCGGGGTTTTCATGCCTGCGGTTTTGATTGCAGCATCAGTCGGAATTCTGGTGATGGGTGCATTGGTTCAAGGCAGTGTGTGGTCACTGGCCTTCGGTAGCGCGGCCTTGCTGCTGTGTGCACTGGCTGTTCACGAGCTGGGCAATCGGCAAAAGCTTGTTTTACAGACAGAAATAGAGGCCTTGTCTTCTACCGTGAACGAGTTGAGTAAAACAGACACAGAAAAAGTTGAACTGATCCAGTTGGCTGACACTTGGGTACCCACGCTGAACAGCCAGTTGAGCACTGCCAATTCGCAGATGGAAATGGGCATTGTGAACCTGGCTGAAGCCTTCTCCGAAATTCACAGCAAGTTGAATGACACCGTCAGTGTGGCTGCAGGTGCCGCGCATGTGTTGGGCAACACCTCCAGCGGCAATGGTTTGGCGGACCATGTGGCACAAAGCCTCAATGGCATGTTGAGCAGCATTCGAAATTCATTCGATGAAAAAGCCACCATCATGCAAGAGGTCAAAGGCTTTATTTCTTCAACAGAGGAATTGGCCAAGATGGCGGCTTCGGTAGAAAACCTTGCCGCGCGCACCAACCTGTTGGCTTTGAATGCAGCCATTGAGGCAGCCCGTGCAGGTGAAGACGGTCGCGGCTTTTCGATTGTGGCCGACGAGGTGCGCAAGCTCTCGATGTTGTCGGCTGAAACAGGTGTGAAGATTCGCGAGCGCGTGCAACTGATTGCATCGGCTGCAAAAAAAGCGGGTGATGGCGCCGCACGCATGGAAAGCAGTGATGAAAAGGTACTTAGCCAAGCCAGCGAAACCCTGAGTGGCGTGGTGGAGCAATTCGAGCAAGTCACCGTACCCCTGCACCAAGCCAGCGAGCAGATTATTGCCAACACCAATCAGGTTTCTTCCAGTTTGAACAATGCGGTGGTGCATTTTCAGTTCCAAGACCGGGTGTCTCAAATCCTGGGGCATGTGCAAGACAGCCTGAGCCAAATGAAGGGCCAGTTGAACACGGGCCTTGAGGCCTTGAACGTGGCTGCATTGATGCATGAACTGGAGCGCAAATACACCATGGCTGAAGAGCGCGTGAACCACAGCGGCAAAGGCGGCACCCACGCCGCCACCAAGCCTGGTGCCAACAGCGACGAACTGACTTTTTTCTAAACATCCAAGAACGAGAACCTGTATGAGCAAAACCGTATTGATTGTGGACGACTCCACCTCCCTGCGCCAAGTGGTGTCGATGACCCTGAAAAGCCAGGGCTTTGATGTGGTGGAAGGCTGCGATGGCAAAGACGCATTGACCAAGTTGGATGGCCGAAAAATCAGCCTGATTGTGAGTGACCTGAACATGCCCAACATGGATGGACTCACCTTTGTACGCGAGGTGAAAAAAATGGCTGCTTACAAGTTTGTGCCCATCATCATGCTGACCACAGAATCGGATGACAAGTTGAAAAGTGAAGGGCAGGCGGCAGGCCTGAAAGCATGGATGGTGAAGCCATTCAAGCCAGAACAAATGATTGCCGCAGTGAACAAATTGGTGGCTTAAAGCCGCAGGGAGGATGCACATGCACAGCGAACTGATTATGCAAGAAGACCTTGAGAGCGAGATGGAGAACAGCATCGCAACCTGCAAGCACACGCAAGTGGCTTTGGACACCTTGACCATTGCGGATTGCGCAGGCCTGGTTGAAGTGATTCGTCAGTCTTTGAACCAGGGTATTTCGGTGGTGCTTGATTTAAGCAACTGCCAGGAAGTGGACACGGCAGGCATGCAAATGTTGGTGACCATTCAAAACGACCCTGCGGTGAACCTGCGAGTGCACTGGACCAAACCCTCAGAGGTTGTAGCCATGAAGGCTGCCCGACTGGGCGTGCAGTCCTGGATCAACGCTGGTTTTTTGGAGAACTAAGGCATGGCCTTTGAACTGGACCTGGATGCCTCGCGCGGCATATTTTTCACCGAGGCCCGGCAACTGCTGGCTGAAGTAGAAAGCTATGTGCTGCAGCTGGAGCAAAACCCCAACGACACCGAAGTGCTGAACGCCGCTTTTCGCGCGGCGCACACCATCAAAGGCAGCGCGGGGGTTTTTGGCCTGCTGGTGATTACGCACTTTGTGCACGACCTTGAAACCGTGCTGGATCGCGTGCGCAATTCAGAAATCGGGTTTGACGCGAACATGAGCACCTTGGTGCTGGAGTGTCGCGATCACATTTCAGAACTGGTGGACTGTATTGAAGCGGGTGGTGATGCTGAGCATGTCAGCCCGGACATGGCTGCTGCACAGGCGGGCTTGACTGCCCGTTTAAAAGCCTACTTGTTGCAGGAGGAACATCCTTCGAGCAGTAAGCCAGTGAAAATTGTTGAGACTGATAGCAGTCAACAAACCTGGCATGTATCGGTTCGACTGGGGCGAAGCACTTTGTGTGACGGCTTTGACCCGGCACCCATTTTTTCATATATGGAAACCTACGGCGAATTGCAAGCTGTAATCCCCGTGCTGGACGCGCTACCCAGCTTCGCAGAGCTGGATGCCGAATCGTGTTACCTGGGGTTTGAGTTGCGCTTTGTCACCGACAAAGGCCAGGCTGGTATTGAAGATGCGTTTGAGTTTTTGACGGAAGAAAGCAAGGTCAGAATTCTGGCCCACAACTGCACACCTGAGCAGTGGGACGCGCTGGCCAATACATTGCCGGAAGGTGCGGCACGCGCTGCAGAACTGTTGCAGGAAGCAGGCTTTCCGAGACCACAAGAAGAACTATTGCCTGAAGTGATTGAGGCCACTGGCAATGCGCTTGCCAACGCTTCAGGAAAGTCAAAGCCGGCGGGCAAGGCCACACCAGCGAGTTCTTTCATTCGCGTGCCTTCTGACAAGCTGGATGCGTTGATCAACCTGGTAGGCGAACTGGTGATTGCCAACGCCGGCACCGTGGAGCAAGCCAAGCACCTGAACCACACTGCCATGCTGGAATCGACCAGTGCCGTTGCTGGCCTGATTGAAGAAATTCGCGATGGTGCACTGGGCTTGCGCATGGTGCAAATTGGCGAAACCTTCCAGCGGTTTCAGCGCGTGGTGCGCGACACCGCCATGGGCTTGGGCAAGCAAATTCAACTCGAAATTTCAGGTGAAGACACCGAGCTTGATAAATCAGTGGTTGAAAAAATTGGTGACCCCTTGATGCACCTGGTGCGCAACGCACTGGACCATGGACTTGAAACACCGGAGGAGCGTGTGGCGGCTGGCAAGCCTGCAACAGGCCGGCTTCAATTGAATGCCTACCACGACAGTGGGCACATTGTGATTGAAGTGAATGACGATGGCCGTGGACTGGCGCGCGAGAAAATTTTGAAGAAAGCGATTGAGAAGGGCATTGTCACGCCCGACCAAACGCTCAGCGATGCGGAAGTCAATATGCTGATTTTTGCGCCCGGTTTTTCCACCGCCGACAAGGTCACCGACATTTCCGGGCGTGGTGTTGGCATGGATGTGGTGAAGCGAAACATCGAGGCATTACGTGGCTCCGTGCAGGTGCGTTCACGCACTGGGCAAGGTTGTACGTTCGAGATTCGATTGCCACTGACGCTGGCCATTATTGATGGCTTCATGATTGGCGTGGGCGGATCGGTGTATGTCATTCCGCTGTCTTATGTGCGGGAGTGTCTTGAGCTGCCGGTTGATGCCTTGGGCACCGACGATCGCATGGACATTCACTACGACCTTCGCGGAGAGTTTTTGCCCGCAGTGCGTTTGCGCAAAGTATTTCATCCCGATGCCAAGCGCCCCAAGCGCGAAAACATCATTGTGGTCAGCTTTGGCGGCATGAAAGCCGGCATTGTGGCCGACCAACTCCACGGCGAATCACAAACAGTGATTAAACCGCTGG
>FWPV01005497.1_pt1 | contig 25264 bp, 18 predicted proteins | sample 2228371 | NCBI WGS metagenome assembly FWPV01 (sample SAMEA103939776, study PRJEB20133) | metagenome | reverse complement strand
GTTCGAGGCACGGGTACGGTTCGCCCCCGGCGCCGCGTGGCGGGCCGGCGCCGTGACGGGCGGGCGGGGCGTGCTCGAGCAGAGCCCCGACGGCTCGATCACCTGGCGCATCAGGGCCCTCTCCCGCGAACGGCTCGCCGGCTTCGTCATCGAGAACGGCCCCTGCATCGAGGTGCTGGCGCCCCGAGATGTGCTCGAAACACTCATCGATGGGCTGAAGAGCGTGGTGAGGGCGCATGGCTGAGCTGGGCGCGAGGGAGCTCTTGGCCATACTCGGACGCCTCGCTCCGAACGCGTACTACCGCATACCGGAGATCGCGCGGAGCATCGGGGTCGACGCAGCTCGCCTGAAGACGGGTCTCGAGACGCTCTCGGTCTGCGGAGTCGCGCCCTACGGCCCCGGGGACTGCCTGCCGCTGCTCGTGAGAGGCGACCTGCTGTTCGTGACGGGCGAGCTGCCAGGCGTGAGCGGGCCGGTCCGCCTCTCCGTCGGCGAAGCGCGAGCCCTCGCAGCCGCGCTCCAAGCTGCGGGGTTCCACGCGGAAGACGAGCTCACAGAAAGGCTCCTCTCCGCCGCAGGCAGTGCATCCTTCGACGCGAAGGAGCTCGAGCGCACCGTGCGCGCCACGATCGACGGTCACTCGCCAGAGGTGTTCGAGGCGCTCTCCCAAGCGACCGCGGCTTCCGCAGTCGTACGGATCGGCTACACGCGCATGGGAGCCGCCGAAGTGACCGAACGCGACATCGAACCGGTCACGCTGTATGCCGAACGGGGCGCGTGGTACGTGACCGCTTGGTGCCGCCGCTCAGACGGCTGGCGCACGTTCCGCGTCGACCGGATCGCCTCCGCCGCCCTTACCGGCGAGCGCTTCGCTTCGCGAGCGGCCGGACCCGTCGGATCCCCGCCGCTCACCTCACCCGAGCGTTTCGCGGCTCTGCGGAAGGCCACGCTCAGATTCACCGACCCCGTCGCGTTCGACGAGCGGGAGTGGCCCGGGGCAGAGGTGGTGGGCACCGGACCCGACGGCTGTCTCGTCGTCGAGGTTCCGTACGGGGGTCTCTCATGGATCTCGCGACGCGTCGTCGCGCGACTTGGGAAAGTCGTCGCGGTCGCGCCGGACGAGGTGAGAACGGCTGTCGCGGACCTCGCCGCCGAGCTGCTCGCGATCTGGTCAGGCGGGCCCGACGGCGAACCTGCGAGTGATCTCGGCTGACACCTGGGCCGCTGGCAGCTTCTTCACGTCGGCGACAGGCAGAGCCTCGAGGAATCGCGGGCCGTAGCTCATCCTCACCACGCGCGAATCCGCGATGACCAGACACCCCACATCGTTCCGCGACCGGATGAGGCGCCCCGCTGCCTGTTTGAGCTCGATGACCGCCTCTGGCAACACGTACCGGTTCCACGCGGCACGACCTTCACGGCGCTCACGCTCGCAGGAGAGCGGATCGGTGGGGCGCCCGAAAGGCAGCCGGGGAACGACGACGCATCGCAACGTGTCCCCCTTCGCGTCGAAGCCCTCCCAGAAGCTCTTCAGTGCGAATAGTGAGAGGTTCGTGTCGGCGAGGAACTCGTCCCGAAGCCGTTTCGCGGATGTCCCGCGCCTCTGCATGATCAAATCGATGCCCGCGGCTCGCAGACGAGGTTCCAAGAGAGCGTGCAGCCGCTCCATGTCCCGCCTGTTGGTGAAGAGCGTGAGCACACTGCCCCCCATGGCCACATGGATGTCCTCGAGAAGCGCTTCCAGCGCAGTGAGGTAGCGGTCATCGCGGGGGTCAGGCAGGTCCACGGGGACATAGACGGCCATCTGGCGCTCGAAGTCGTAGCTCGACGGCAATCGCAGTGCGCTCCACTCAGCGGGAGCGAGCAGGTCGAGCCCCACGCCGTGGGCGAAGTGTGAGAACGACTCACCGGTCGCGATCGTCGCCGAGGTGAAGACGACGCTGTGCACCCGAGGGTAGAACTCATGAGCGAGCACCTCTCCCACGTCCAGACGCGCGGCGGTGAGCCGTTCTGCGTCGACGCCGCGCCGCCGGTCCATCGCGGCGGAGTACACGAGCTCCTCGTCCTCGCCGTCCACGACGGAGACGAGTCCGTGGTACTGGTCCGCGAGACGGGTGAGCAGGCCCGAGAGATCGGCCCGCTGCTCTCCTGTTTGCGGCTCTGCCTGCTCGAGAGCCGTCACGAGCGCCCTGCCGTCGGCGAGCAGACGTTCGAGCCGCTTGGCCAGCGCCGCTCCCGTCGAGGCCACGACGCCCCACGGACCGCTCTCGCGGACCTCAGCGCTCACCCACAGTTCCGCGCCGTCGTACTCCGCAGACCCGGCGAGAGGCGCGAGGTCCTTGACGAAATCGAAGAGCGAGTCGGCGAGTGTCGAGCAGCGCTGACACTCCTCCTCCATGCGCGCGATGGTCCCAAGCGTCTGTTCTGAGTCGTTCGCGCCTCTCAAAGCTCGTCGCAAGGACTGGAGGATCCCGCCCCTCTTGCCGTGCAGAGCCGACAGCACGACCGACAGCTCGGCGTGTGTCACCTGGACGGTAAGCTGCTTTCGCGCTTCCGTCTCCGCAGCGTGCGCTTCATCGACGATCCAGTGCCGCAGCGGTGGAAGGATCCCTCCCTGCGCCACGACGTCTCGGAAGAGGAGCGCGTGGTTCGTCACAACGATGTGAGAGCTCCCCGCGCGACGCCTCACACCGTGCAGGTAGCAGAGGTGGGGGTAGTACCGGCACCGACGGCGAGTGCAGTCGCTCTGGGTCGCCTGCACAGCCCCACGGATGTCCCTGCGCCAGTGCAGGTTGACCGCGTCCAGGTCACCCCACGAACTCTGTCCGCTCCACGCGAGCAGCGCGGCGATGGCGGCCACTCGTTCGAGATCGGCATCTTCATCGAGTTCCGATGCTGCTCGCTCGAGCTTGCGGAGGCACAGGTAGTGCTCGTAGCCCTTGAGCGCCGCATACCGAAGCTCCTGTTCCGCGACGCCGCGGAGCGCCGAGGCGAGCCTCGGCAACTCATGGTGTACGAGCTGGTCCATGAGCGCGTTCGTCTTCGTCGCCACCCCCACGCCTACACCGTTGCGAAGCGCGAAGAGCCCCGCGGGGACGAGGTACGCCACTGACTTGCCGACGCCCGTACCCGCCTCGACAGCCACCATGCTGTGACTCCTGAATGCGTCGGTGACCGCCTCGGCCATCCGCACCTGCTCGGCTCGGTGCTCATAGTCGGCGTACATGAGTCCCGCGATGCCGTCACGGCTGAACTGGGCCTCCACCTCTTCGGCATCTGGGCACACGCACGAGATCTCCGCCGCATCGTCCAGCGCTTCGGCCCTGTCGGAGGCGACACGACGGCTCCGCGCCTCTTTGAGGTCGTACGTCGAGCGGACGAAGCCAGCCGCGACGTGCGCGAGCCAGCGACGTTCCGGCCATGCTGCCCCTGCGGCCAGCGCTGCTATCCGGTGCACGAGCCCCGGGTCGTGGTCCGCGATGGCCACGAGCGCACAGCGCCAGACACGGCAAAGCGCCTCTACGTCGCGGACCGCCCGGTGGCTCGAGCCCCCGAGGTCAGGTGCGAATGCCGCCGCGAGGTCCTGGAGCCGGTGGCTGCGCAAGCGAGGCATCCCCAGTCTGCACATGACGAGCGAGTCGACCCACTCGCCCCGACCGAGCGGAGCCGTCGCCGAAGCGGAGACGAACGCCCGGTCGAACCGTGCGTTGTGCGCCACCACGTCACGATCTCCGATGAACTCGATGAGTGCGCTCACCGCGGCTTGGGCGCACGGCCGGCCTGCGACATCGTCATCGGTGATGCCGGTGAGCTTCCTGATCTCGACCGGTATGGGAACGAGAGGGTCGACGAGCGTCGCGAACCGGTCGACCACGTGAGGGCCGCGCATGACGGCAGCCGCGACCTCGATCAGCTGGTCTCTTCCCGGGTCGTAGCCGGTCGTTTCGACGTCCACGACGCAGACCTCTTCTTCGAACCCGAAGACCGCATCGCGCGCCCGGTCGGCCAGCGTGCTGTAGCTGCGAACCACGTCCGGATCGGTTCCTGGGACGATGATCGACTCGAGAGCGGCATTGTCCATGCGCGCCAGCGTAGCACGCGGAGATGACACACTCGCGCCCTGCGCAGAGCGGCGTGCGGGCCCAAAGGAAGCGGCCGCCCGTCTGGGCGGCCGCTCTCAAGACCGGTTGGATGTTTGTTGAAGGCCTACTTCATGCCGGTGACAGCCTTGCTCTCGACGAGCCACTGACCATCCTTCTTGACGAAGGTCCACGTGTTCTCGAACGTGCCGTACTGACCTGTGACCTGCTCGACCTTGACGGTCGCCTTGTCACCCTCCACCGTCGCGCCCGTCACCTTGAACTCTTTGATCCCGTAACCGGTGACCTGCTCCTTCAGTGCCTCCGGCGAGTTGCCCGCCTTCTTGTCCGCCGGCAGAGCGTCGAAGGCGGCTTGCCAGTCGCCCTTCTCGCATGCCGTGTAGTAGGCGGTCACGAACGCTTCCGGCTCGGTGCCCTTCGGCACCTTCGTCGCTTTCGTGGGGTCGAACTCGGCTGGCGCGCTCTGTCCGCCCATGCCAGACGGAGGCATCTGCTGTCCGGTCGTCCCGCTTGCAGCGCCTTGCACGCTCGGCTCCGGCAACGACGCCGTCTGCGTCTGCTGGTAGATCAGCACTCCGACGATCGCTGCAAGAAGTGCGGCGATCACGACGAGGCCGATCACGATCGTCTGCTGGTTCGTGTTGGTGGCCTGCTCCGACATCTGCATCCCTTCTTCGTGCTTGCCTGAACAGCGCATCTGCGCCGGCACAGCATACTCCGCAGTCAGCGGCCCGCATAGTGCCCCGCCGTGCGGCGTACCAAGAGCGAATGGCGCGCCAACACAGCGCGGCCTGCGTGCAGGCTTGGTGATCCGGCTAGTCAGCGTCGTCCGCCGGCACATGTGACGGAGCCGACGGAGACCAAGAAGCGCTCGACGGGTCGGTGAACAGGCGCATCTCGGGCGAGGGGGCGAACCCGAACCGCTCGTAGAGCTCTCTGCCTGCGGGGCTGTAGTGCAGCGACACGACGTCGGCTCCGTGCGCCTTCGCATGTTCGACAGCGGCGCCGAGCAGAGCTGTCGCGATCCCGCGACGCCTGTGGGCAGGCTCGACGTACAGCGCGAGGACGTACGCCTGGCGGCCGCTCAGGTTGCGGACCGTCGGCGGCACGCGTTCCCACAGCAGCGCGACCGAACCCACGGCGCGCCCTCCCGATTCGGCGACCCACCCGGCGAAGTCGCCGCGCGCACTCGCCTCCTCGACGTACGCTGCATAGAGCGGCGCGAGCTCTTCGAGGCGAGCTTCGTCGGTCCACCCCATGTCGCGAAACATCGCCAGGCGGAATGCGACGAGCAGGGCGAGGTCGCCGTCTGTCGCGCGTCTGATCTCGAATGCGTCACCCATGGGCCGAGTGTAGCGCAGGCGCACCCGAGGCGGGCCCGTCGCGCTCAGCGTTCGAGCGGCGTCCCGGGGTGCTCCTCGTCCACGCGAGCGTCGTCGCTCGGCACGGTCTCGAGCGCACCCGCCGCCGCGCACGTCGACCTCGACCCGCACACCGAGCAGGAGGCGGAGCACCCCACCGCCTTGAGCGTGTTGCAGCGCGGGCAGCGGATCTCGGGTGATTCAAGCCCGCACTCGGGACAGACCGGCAGGACCGCCATCTAGAACAGCCCCACGAGCCGGAAGATCAACCCGCCTGTGATGAAGGCCACCGCGATCGAGCTCGCGAACAGACCGCCGAAGTACAGCCAGCCCCGCTCCTTGAGGATCACCATCGCAGAGGCGATGCAGGGGACGAACAGCGTGATCGTGACCATGCCCACGAGCAGCTGGGCATCGGTGAGATCCATCGTGAAGAATCCCGTGGCGCCGAAGTCGCGACGCACGAAACCCATGACGAACGCCGTGGCGGCCTCCGCAGGCAGCCCGAGCCAACCCACGGTCAACGGTCGCGCGACCCCGATGATCCACCCGAGTGCCCCCGTGACCTCGAGCAGAGAGATCAGCAGCGCGCCTGCGGCGAAGAAGAGGGTGACCTCCTTCATGAAGTTCCACACCTTCATCCCGCTCTTGCGCACGACGTTGTCGAGACGGGGAACCCTCAGACTGGGCAGATCGATGAGCAGGTCTGTCGAGCGCCCCGGGACGAGGCGGTTCAGAACCGCGCCCACCCCACCGAACACGAGCACGAGGAACCCCACGTAGAGCGCCGAGGGCAACCACCCCGTGCGCGCCATGAGCCCCGCGATGACGGCGAGCTGCGCTGAGCACGGCACCGCTATGGCCATCAGCGCGGTTGCGATGAAGCGCTCACGCTTGCTTCCGAGGATACGTGTCGTGAGCGTACCCATCGTCACGCAGCCCAGGCCCAGGATCAGCGGTATGACCGCGCGCCCGTTGAGCCCGACCGCCGTGAGCGAGCGGTCTGCGAGCGCGGCGATCCGCGGCAGGTATCCCGAATCCTCGAGGAGCGCCATGAGCACTTGGAATCCCGCGACGAGCGGCAGAATCACGCCAAGCAGGTACGTCGGGGTCATCGTGAGCACACCGAACTCACCCGCGAGCATCGTGAATGGCACCGTGCCTTCGGCGAAGACGCTTCCGACGAGCCGCTGAGCGAACGGCACCCAGTAGCCCAGCATGAGGCCCTCCTCGAGCACGCCGACGAGACCTCCGGCGATCCACTGCCCGAGCACCACCCACATGACGGCCAGCACACCGAGCAGCAACGGCAGACCTGTGACCGGGTGCATCATCCAGTGCGAGAGTCTCGCCGAGAACGCTGCGCCCTCGGTCTGCTCGGAGACCACGTGGCGACAGATGTCATTGACGCGCTCACGGCGGCGCAAGTAGATCTCTTCCCGTGACCGTCCGGGCTCTACACCGTGACGCGCGCTCACGACGGGGTCGCCCTCGAGAACCATCAGCGCTTCCGAACGCGACCCGACGCGGGCGGCCATCTCAACGAGGCTGGGCTCCAGCTCGTGGTCGCCATGTCCTGTGCGAGCGCGCTCCACGGCGCACTTGAGCTCATCGACCCCTTCACCCGTCACGGCGACCGTCTCGACCACAGGGACGCCGAGCAGGTCCTCGAGCAGGTCGCGGTCGACGCCGACCCCGCGCTTGCGCGCCTCGTCGACCATGTTCAGGGCCACGACCATGCGCTTCCCCATGTCGACGAGCTGCAACGTCAGGAAGAGGTCGCGCTCCAGGTGCACGGCGTCGACGACGTTCACGATGATGTCGCCGCCAAGGATGATGTCGCGCGCCACGCGCTCTTCGTCGTTGAAGCTCGAGACACCGTAGACGCCTGGCGTGTCGACCACATCGATGTCTCCGAAGCGGCCGCGCATCAACTCCACCGTCGTCCCGGGGAAGTTCGAGACGTCGACGTACGTGCCGGTGAACGCAGCGAAGACGACGGACTTGCCGACGTTGGGATTGCCCGTGAGCACGAGAGTCTGCGCACCACCACGCGCTTCGGTGCCCCCGGAGTGGCCGTGGCACGCAGCGCCTTGCGGCACCTGCCGGTCCTCGAGCACGCTCATCGGCCCGACCCCCGCCTGCGCACCCTGATCCGGTCGGCGAGCGCTCTTCCGACCGCGATCTCCTGCCGCCCGCTCTTCACGACGATCGGCCCCGCGGGTATGCGCGTGATGCACTCCACACACGAGCCCTCGGCCATGCCGAAGCGCAGCGCCTGCACCCGCGCGTGCTCATCGTCCACCGCGACGATCTCCACACGGTCACCCTTGCGGGCACACGACAGCGTGCACGTGTCGCACACACTCGGATCGAACGCTGGTCTTCCGGACGGCATGGGTTCTCCTCGCAGGACGATAATTAGTATCTACTAACTAGGACCATACGCACATACTATGCCGGCCACCTGACATCGTCAAGCCCCCGGCGCGAAAACGCGCGCGCCGAAGATGCCGGAGCCCGGCGAAGGCGGCCATTCGGGCCCGACGGAACCACGCCGCAGCCGACCGCGACGCAGCTCAGCGCACGTAGAAGTACACCGAGTAGCCGTCCGGACGGGCCGTCGCGGAGCCGCCGTACATGACGTCGAGGCGGTATGAGCCTTTGCGAAGGAGCCGGACGGAGAGACGGTAGGGCGTGAGCGTCCCGGCGCTCTTGCCGAACGCAGCGACACCTGAAGCCGCGCGACGCCACTCGGCCGCCGGCGTGGAGGGGCCGCCTTGACCTCCTGGAAGGTGGTAGAGCCTCCAGTCGATGCGGCCGCCCCGCGCCGCAGCGCTCTTGATCGTGGACGCCAACGCCTTCGTCCCGGCGGTCTGGGACCGCGTGAGCCGGATCCTCCCGAGAACGGGGGCCGGTTTCGGCACGTGCCGCTTGGCCGCCGACGAGGCGCCGAACCGGTAGAACTCGCGGCTCCCGTCCGGCATCTCCTGGATCTCGACGGTGTGACGCTGCCGGTACCAGACCGTCCGTGAACGAGGGTCGAACGTCGTCTTCCCCACGCGGAACCTGCCGAGCGTGAGCACTCCTGGGAGCACGAAGCCGCGCCGGGGCCAGACCGCCGGATCGGCGCCGATCACGAGATGACTCATGCCGGGCACAGGCGCATCGACGAACGACCATGCCTCCCCTGTGGTCGCAGAGTACTGTTCGAGCCTCGAGAACGTCCGGCCGTCGAGCGACGCCTCCAGGCGGCCGTCGAGCACATAGAGGCCGCCGGGGCCCGTGGCCGTCGACGAGCGGCTCACGCGGACCCCCCACGGCGTCGGCGTCACGGAGATCGCCGACCGCGACGGCTGGTCGTGCCACACGAAGGTCGTCCTCGCTGGGTCGCTCGCCTCAGACGCAGGCGAGTCGAACGCCGGAAGCGCTCTGACTTCGAGCTCGACGCGGCGCCCTTCCGTGAACAGAGTGGCACGGCCCCCGCTTCGGGTGCGCACCTCGCCGAGAGGCACACTCCATCGCGCGAACATGTCGGCGCCGAACTTGATGTCGAGACCGACGTCTTCGAGCACCGGAGCTCGCGGGTCATCAGGAGTCACCGTTGCAAAGACCGTGCGGCAGCGGAACGACCATCCTTCCGTGGGGCTGCTGACCTCGTACGCATCAGCGCCTGCGACCAGGCTCCATGTCACGAACACCGTTTGAGGGATGTCGGCGAGGTCCGCTCCCTCCGCGTCCTCTACGCCGCAGTAGACGTCCAGCGAGCCCGGCGCCTCGGGTCTCGCAAGCACAGCGGAGGGCGACGCGAGCGCCAGAACCAGCGTCACGATGGCGCCCGTCACCATCGCGACAGCGCAGGACTTGACCGCACGCACTGCAACGCCGCCCGGACGGTTCGCCACGGAATCCTTCATGGCGACCTCCTTCCAGCCTGAGACCTGCCCGCTCGGCGGATTCACCATGCCAGCGTACCCGAAACGCCAAGACGGTGCGCCGGCGGCTCTCGGCTCGAACGGGCGTACAATCAGAAGCGTCACTCCCTCAGCCGGGGGTGACTCATCGGCCTCCGGGCCCTTCTCCGGACTGCTCACCGCGTCCGCCGGCCCCGGCCGCTGACCGAGAGGCGGAGATGACGACCGGACCGCGCATGCCCGAGACTCCGGCGCGACATAGTGCGGCCTACCACTCGCTGACCGCGGCGGAGGTCGTCAGGGCGCTGGACACGAACCCCGAGCACGGCCTGTCCTCGGCCGAAGCCGAGACGCGCTTGAGCGCGTTCGGGTCGAACGGGCTGGAAGAGAGACGGCCGAATCCGCCGTGGCGCATCTTCCTCGCCCAGTTCCGGGACTTCATGATCTACGTGCTCGTGGTCGCGGTTCTGATCTCGGCCATCGAAGGACAGGTCGCTGAAGCGGTCGCGATCCTCTCGATCCTGCTGCTCAACGGTGCGCTTGGCTTCGTGCAGGAGTACCGGGCCGAGCGGTCACTCCAAGCACTACGCGAGCTTTCGGCCCCCGCGGCGACGGTGCTGCGCGACGGAGTCGAGCGGAAGGTGCCGGCCGAACGACTCGTTCCCGGCGACATCGTCGTCCTCGAAGCCGGAGACAAGGTGCCCGCAGACGGTCGCCTCGTCGAGTCTGGCGCGCTGCACATCGATGAGTCCGCGCTAACCGGCGAGTCGGCCCCCGTCCGCAAGGATGAAACCACGCCTTCGGACCCCGACGCCCCGCTCGGAGACCGGCGATGCATGGTCTTCGCCGGGACATCCGTGACCGTCGGCCACGGAAGGTTCGTGGTGACCGGCACCGGCCAGCGCACCGAGATGGGGCGCATCGCCGACCTGCTCGCGACGACAAAGGACGCCGAGACACCCCTCGCCCGGGAGCTTGCCGTCGTCGGCAAGCGCATCGCCATCATCGTGCTCACGATAGCCGTGATCGTCTTCGCCGAAGAGGTGTTCCTCGAGCTCAAGGGCGCAGGCGAAGGGCTGTTGGCGGCCATGGAGCACTCAGAGTTCAGGTCTGCGCTCGCCGACGCGCTGCTCGTAGCTGTGGCGCTGGCGGTGGCAGCGATCCCCGAGGGTCTTCCCGCGATCGTCACCGTCGCGCTGTCGCTCGGCGTGCACCGCATGGCGAAACACCGGGCGGTCGTCCGCAGGCTCCATGCCGTGGAAACGCTCGGTTCGACCACGTTCATCTGCTCAGACAAGACCGGCACGCTGACACTGAACCGCATGACGGCGCGACGAGTCCTGGTCGGCGAAGACGAAGCCGTCATCACGCCTGACTGGGGGCTTGAGCCCTCAGGCAAAGCTCCCAGCGCTCCCGACGCCGACCTGCTGTGGCAGATCGCCGCATCCTGCAACGATGCCCGTTTCAACACAGACGGGACCCCTCTGGGCGACCCGACCGAGATCGCGCTCATCGACGCAGCCAGCCGCTTGTCCCCCGGGCATCTCAGACCCAAACGGACCGGTGAGAACCCGTTCGATCCGCAGAGAAAGCGCATGGCGACGGTACACGAGGTCGATGGCGAGCGCGTCGTGTACCTGAAAGGCGCTCCCGACGTGGTCCTCGAGCTGTGCGCGTGCGCGCTGCTCCGGGGACGGGTGGTCGAGATGAGCGCGGACCTGCGAGCGTCTCTTTCCGCATACAACTCACAACTCGCGTCGCAAGGGTTCCGCACGCTGGCGATCGCCATGCGCACGCTCTCGGCCTCTGAGCCTCCCGAGGGCCTCGAGCTCGAGCACGACCTCACGTACGTCGGCATCATCGGCCTCGTGGACCCCCCTCGACCCGAGGCATCCGCCGCCGTCGACGTGTGTCACCGCGCGGGTATCGAAGTGGCCATGATCACCGGCGACCACGCGCTCACGGCCAAGGCGATCGCCGAACAGGTGGGGCTGATCGACTGCCAACGGGTCGTGACGGGGCCTGAGCTTGACGCGATGACCGATGACGAGCTGAGGGAAGCCGTCCGGGAGATCCGTGTGTATGCTCGCGTCAGCCCCGAGCACAAGCTCCGGATCGTCGACGCTTTGAAAAGCCATCGTGAGGTCGTAGCGATGACCGGCGACGGGGTCAACGATGCGCCTGCGCTCAAGCGAGCCGATATCGGTGTCGCCATGGGACTCGTGGGCACCGACGTCGCCCGGGAGTCCGCCGACATGGTGCTCATGGACGACGACTTCTCGACGATCGTCGAGGCGGTGCGCGAGGGCCGCATCATCTTCGAGAACCTGCGTAAGGTCATCGGCTTCCTGCTCTCCTGCAACATGAGCGAGGTGCTCATCGTCTTCATCACGGCGCTCGCATCGCCGGCGCCAGTGCTGCTGCCGCTGCAGATCCTGTGGATCAACCTCGTCACAGACGGCCCCCCTGCACTCGCCCTCGGGGCCGACAAGGGCTCTGCCGCCATCATGGAAAGACCGCCGCGCCGGCCAGACGAGTCGATCATCACGCCGAGCCGGCAGATCGAGGTCGTCTTGCAGGGCGGCCTCATGACGGTGGCCGGCCTCTTCGTCTTCCTTGGCGCCGGACGCCTCTTCCCGGTTGACGGAGCTTCACACGTCAGTACCATGCTCTTCACCGCGATGGTGCTCGTGCAGAAGGCGCACGCGTTCAGCTACCTGTCCGATTCGCATACGGTCTTCTCGCGCGAAACACTGCGAAACCGGTGGCTGAACGCGGCGTTCGTCGTCACGCTGGGTCTTCAGATGGCGGTCGTCTACTGGGGTCCCGCGCAGCGACTGTTCGGCACTGTCGCGCTAGGGGCCCGAGACTGGGCCGCGCTCACCGTCTCGGTCCTCGTGTCCGTGGCGCTGATCGACACCGGCAAGCGCTTCTTCGCGAAGTGGCGCCTGACCCACACCAGACCAGAGGTGATCCCGTGACCGAAGCGCGCACCGGGCCCACATCCGCAGACCTTGCGCTCTGCGCCCACGACCTGCGCGGGATCCTCACCGTGATCGCGGGCTACTCCGCCCTGCTGCGCCGGGACGACCTGTCCGCGGCCGACCGGCAAGCGGCACACGACGGCATCGACGCCGCCATCGCGCGGGCAGACGCTCTTCTCGATGACACGTTGGCCGGACGCACCGCTGCCCAACGCACGCACGAACGCGTAGCCGTCGACGACGTCGCTTCGCGCGCCGTGGCCGATGCCCAGGTGTCCACCGGACGAGAGGTCACACTGTCATGCAGCACGGTCGGCGTCTTCATCGACGCCGACCCCGTCGCCCTCGCCCGTGTTCTTGAGAACGTGCTGACGAACGCCACGAAGTACGCCCCAGAAGGACCCATCGAGGTCGGTGTGGGTGCGGTAGGCCCTCTCGTCCGCATCGAGGTGTCCGACCGGGGACCAGGCGTGCCCGACGCCGAGAAAGAGTCGGTCTTCGAGCCGTTCGTGCGCCTGGACCGCGACTCTTCGAAACCAGGGAGCGGGCTGGGGCTCGTCGTGGTCCGCAGTCTCGTCGAGCGCATGGGAGGGACCGTGAGCATCCTCGACCGTGATGGCGGCGGTACCACCGTGCGCATAGAGGTGCCCCGGGACATGCGCGACGCGTGAGACCCTCAGTGCGGCGCCAGCAGCACGAACGGCCACGTCGGGACGTTGCGCAGCAACCAGAACACGATAATCGCCGTTAGGACGGCGTTCGGCAGCCAGCGTGGGGTGGCGAGCCGGGGAACCGGGACACCCCATGCTGTCGCGGTCTCCCGCACGAGGCCGGCAAGGACGAAGGGCAACGCCGCTACGGCGAGCGGATTCGAACGGAGTGCGCCTGCAACGTCGAGTCTCGACAGGGCCACGAGCGCACGCCCGCTTCCGCACCCGGGACAGTACAGACCTGTGAGCTCCCTGAAGACGCAAGGAGGGACGTAGCGGTGCAGTCCAGTCACAAGCAAGGCTCCGCCCGCGAGCAGCACCGCCCACGAGACCACCGGCAGCCAGCGCACGAAGCGAAGCTCCGGCCCTGCGCCCTGCGAGCTTCTCACCTTCGCGTCAGAATCCCGAATCCGAGATGATGCCGAGCGCAACGATCGCGGCATACAGGACGCCCGCGAGCGCGCCCCCGCCGATCGCAAGCCATGACCACAGCAGCGCGTTCTTCGAGGCGCGCTCGGCTCCTGCGATGTCGCCTGCGGCGAGTTTCGAGTTGACCTGAGACGCGAAGATGATGCCCACGGCGCCTAGAGGCACGCAGCACAGCAATGTGGCGAGAATCGCCATCACGAGATGGTTCTTGATCTGTGCCGGCTGCTGGTAGGCCGGCTGACCGTAGCCCTGCTGTCCGTAGCCTGGCTGTGTGTAGCCCTGTTGTGTGTAGCCCTGTTGTCCGTAAGGTGGCTGACCGTATGCAGGAGGCGCAGGGGGTGCCGGCGGAGGCGGCGGCGCGGGCGCGTACCCGTACCCCTCCGAAGGCGGCTGACCGTAACCCTCGGGAGGCGCCGGCGGCGCCACCCCGAGCTGCTGTCCGCAACTGGCACAGCTGTTCGCACCTTCAGGGTTCACCGCACCACAGTACGGGCAGTTCATGGCGTCCTCCCCTTCCGCTCCTGCGACTCCCCGGCATCTCGCTCAGTATCGCGCAGGTCACCCATCCATGCCAACACGCCTCAGGGTCGCGGGCGATCCTCGAGCGCGAGCTCCACGAGCCGGCTGCACAGGTCGGGGAACTCGATCCCGGCCGCGCGTGCCGCATCAGGGAGCAGCGATGTCTCGGTCATGCCCGGGATCGTGTTGGTCTCGAGCAACTGGACCGCTCCCTCTGGGGTGACGATGAGGTCGCTCCTGGACATTCCGCGACAGCCGAGGGCGTCGTGCGCCCCGAGAGCGAGGCGTTCGCACTCCTCGCGCGCTCCGGCGCTGATCCGCGCCGGGATGATGTGCTTGCTCATGCCCGGCACGTACTTGCTCTCGAAGTCGTAGAACTCGTGTTCGGGCACGATCTCGATCGTCGGCAGCGCGACCGGGCGCTCGTTGCCGAGCACCCCCACGGTCACTTCCACGCCGGAGACGAAGCTTTCGATGAGCACCGTGCGGTCGTAACCCAGTGCGACGCCGACCGCCCGTGAGAGCTCAGCCGGCTCGTGGACGATCGTGACTCCGAGCGCCGAGCCCTCGCTCGCCGGCTTGACGACGACCTTGTCACCGAGCTGCTCGATGACCGCTCTTACGTCGAGCTCCTCACCGCGCTTCAGGACGACGAAGTCCGGTGTCGGGATGCCGGCCGCTCGATAGAAGCGTTTGCTCATGACCTTGTCCATGGCGAGCGCGCTCGCCAAGACCCCGCTGCCCACGTACGGGATGTCCAGGAGCTCGCACAGTCCTTGAACCGTGCCGTCTTCGCCAAAACGGCCGTGCAGGCAGATGAACGCCACGTGGCAGGCGCTCGAAGCGAGTCTGGAGATGAAATCGGCGTCCCCTGCGTCGATCTTCTCCACGGCCGCGAAACCTGCCGCTTCGAGGGCGGACGAGACCTGGGCTCCCGTCTTGAGCGAAACGTCCCTCTCTGCCGATCGTCCGCCCATGAGGACGGCGACCCTCACGTCACGTGCACTGAGACTGTCCACGGTCGACTCCCTGCCGTCAGAACACGCGGCCCAAGCGGACCTGGTCAACGATGACGAGCGCGATCCACCACAGCAAGACGCCACATGCGGTGGCGACAGACCCCTTCACCAGCGCTGAGACGAACTGTCCCCACCTGCTTGCGCCGGGCGCCCCCCAAGCAGCCGCCCACGTCGCCAGGGACAGAAGCGGTCCCGCGACCGTGAGAGCCACGCCCGCGAGCACCGAGAGGGGGTAGAACGGTGAGTCATAGACGGCTTGACCTTGAGGCACGTCGGAGAAGCGCCAGATGACGACACCGGCGAAGACCACCCATACCGCGACATACACGATGAAGGGCGTCCACGGAACCGAGTCCCGAGGCGCCGGTACGGCGCTCGAGCCCGAGGGCACGGGTTCAGCATCGTTCGCGGCTTCGCTGCCCGGCGCCTCGGCCTCTTCAGCGGAGCCTCCCACGTTATCACCGCCTGGCGCGCTCGCCTCGCTGGTGACGTCTTCCGAGGCTTCGTCCGCGGCATCGTCTTCGGATACGTCGACTCCACGCTCGCCACCAGAGTCGTCCGTATCGGAACCGGGGTGTGACCCGATCGCCGGTTCAGGTCCCAGCGACTCCGCGATGGCCATCAGTTCAGGAGCCTCGGGCCCCTGACCCGCAGTCGCGCCTCCGCCCCTCTCGACATCTTCTGCCACGCCCCATCCCCTTCCGGCTTGTGCCAGTCTAGAGCTTGGCTTGGGCGCCCTCAACCCGGTCCGGACCTCGTCCGAACCACGAGAGAGCAGCGCCCGCGAATGCGAGCGCTGCTCCGGCCCGCAGCGCCGAAGCCATACCTCCGATGAACCGCGCGGCGACATCGAGCGGCAGCGGACCGCCTCCCCCCGGGAGTCCGCTTCCGGACATCGCCGTCCCCACGATCGCCGCCGTCACGGCGATGCCGAGCGACATGCCCACGTTGCGCGCCACAGACACGAAGGCCGAGCCGACGCCTGCTGCGCTCCTCGGCGTGGCCTTGAGGATCGAAGCCGTGTTGGGTGTCTGGAACACCGCCATGCCCGACCCGATCAAGAACAGCGCCGCGGAAACGAAGAGCAGGGGCGTGTCCTTCCGCAGGAAGGATGCGATCAAGAGCCCTGAGCCCAGCAGTGCGATCCCCATCGTGGAGAGCCCCCTGCTGCCACGCAGGTCGGAAAGCCGCCCGGCGATGGGGGCGACGAGGGCCATCGTGAGGGGAGTGATCGTCAGGAGCAGTCCTGCGAACCGCGGGTCGATGCCGTGTACGCGGATCAGGTAGAACGGCATGGTGAAGGTCGCCGAGAACAGCGCCAGGTACGCGAGCGTCGCAGCACCGACCCCGGCGGAGAACGTCGAGTCGCGGAACAGCTCCAGGTCCACCACGGGCGTTCGCGCCCGGCGCTCCCACCACACGAACACCCCGGCCAACGCGATGCCGGACACGACAGGGACGACGACCCGCGGATGGAACACGCCGGCGCGGTCGGCCTCGCCGAGACCGGACAGTACCGCGAAGAGCGAAGCTGCCGCGAGTAACGCCCCCACGACGTCGAACGCCTGCGGATCCGGGCATTCGTGTGGAAGCAGCCGCCATGAGAGCACTGAGACCACGGCCACGACCGGCAGGTTGAGAAGGAAGATGCTCCTCCAACCGAACTCCCCCACCAGCAGACCTCCGAGCGCAGGCCCCACTGTCAGCCCGAACGAGACCGACAGGGCGATGTACCCGAGCGCCCACCCTCTCCGGTCGGAAGGAAACGTCCGCGTCACGAGCGCCGGTCCCGCCGCGAACAACATCGCCGCCCCTATGGCCTGCAGTGCGCGTGAACCGACGAGCACGGGGAACACGGGAGATGCCGCGCATGCGGCGGACCCAGCGCCGAACACGAGAAGCCCCGTCATGTACAGGCGGCGCAGTCCCCACACGTCGCCCAGTCGGCCCATGACCAGCAGGAGCGAAGCGGTAGTCAGCAGATACGCGGTCGTGACCCAGCTCACCGAAGCGAGACGAACGTCGAACCAGGAAGCGATCGACGGGAGCGCGATATTGACGATGCTCGAGTCGAGCGGCGCCATGACCGTCCCGGCGATGAGCACTGCGAGCACGGAACCGGGGTGGAGCTCGCCCGGCACACACGTCGCCGATGCGTCTGTGGTGTGTTCGTGAAACACGGTCATACGGGGGTATCCTCGCCGTAGTCGATGCGCGTCGACCATCATCGCACGCCGGACCTCCCAGCGCGCACCCGAGAAGAGGAGTCAGCAGCACTATGGACGAGCGAACTCACTTCCACGAGCCGCCGCAGCCACCGCCCATCGCAGGCATGACCGTTCCTCCGGCCGTCCCGGATGCCCAAGGCCCGTCGCGTCCGGCTCTGTCCTTCGGGACCGTGATCGTTGCAGTCACGCTGTCGTTCTTCGTCGCCCTGTTCGCTGGCCTGGCGGGCGGCTTCCTCGGCGCCCAGCTGCTCGCTCGCGACGGCGCCTTGCCACAAGCGGCACTTCGTCAACCCTCCAAGGTCACCGTCATCCCCTCTGAGACCGACGAACCAGCCGTCGCGGCAGCCGCGGCAGCCGTGCCCTCCGTCGTCAACATCGACGTTCGCGGCGGCATCGTCGACGGCGGGACCGACGGCCTGCCGAGGCTGCACCCCGGCGTACCGAGCGCCGGCACCGGCTCGGGGGTCGCCTTCCGCAAGGCCGGCGATGGCGCAACGTATGTCATCACCAACGCCCACGTGGTCGACGAGGCCGACCGGATCCGCATCCGTGACGCGACGGGGCGCTCCGCTCGCGGAGAGCTCGTCGGCCAGGATGCGGAGACCGACATCGCCGTCGTCAAGGTCCCGCTCGACCTCCCCGTGATCGAGGTCGCTGATTCAGACGAGCTGCTCGTCGGACAGACGGTCGTGGCCATAGGCTCTCCGTTCGGCCTCGAGCACTCGGTGACCTCCGGTGTCGTCTCGGCCGTCGGACGTTCGCTGCCCGACTTCGGCGACGGTTCAAGCAGCGTGTACCCGCTCGTCGATGTCATCCAGACGGACGCCGCAATCAACCCCGGGAACTCCGGCGGCGCACTCGTGGACCGGACAGGCCGTCTCGTCGGCATCAACACGGCTATCTACTCCGACTCCGGCGCCAATGGTGGTATCGGGTTCGCGGTGCCGGTCAACACCGCTCTGCGCGTCGCAGACCAGCTCATACGCGACGGCAGTGTCAAGCACCCGTTCCTCGGCATCGTCGGCCGGACCGTGACGCCAGAGGTCGCACAGGAGGAGGGCCTCTCGGTCGACGAGGGAGCGCTCGTCGTGAGCATCACGCCCGGTTCGAGTGCAGCGAAGACGGATCTCAAGAAGGGAGACGTCATCACCAAGCTGGACGCCTCGCCGATCCGCTCCATGGACGACCTGATCCTGCAGGTGCGCCGCCGGAACGTGGGCGACAGCGTCACGCTCACAGTCGACCGTGACGGTCAGAGCCGCACCGTGAAGATGGTCGTGGGCGACAAGCCGGCACGCCTGCCCGACTCAAGCGCCGAAGAGTCGCCCGGCACAGAGCCGCTCCGCTGACGTGCCACGGCCCGTTCTCGCCCGAGTGCATGAGGCGCTGGCCACCGAAGAAGCGGGTCCCGGCCACCGTGATCCGGGACCCGCTTCAGCTGTCGGGCATCACTGCAGGGCTGATCGGCTGACGGGCCCTATGTGGCCCTGCGGCCTCTCGTGATGAAGAACGCGAGGACGCCTGCCACGGCGAGCAGACCGCCCAGGGCTATGGCAAGGTTGAGCCCGTCGAAGAACTCACCCTGACCGACTTGCTCCTTCGCCGCCTTCTGGCGCGCCTCTTCGCTCGCGAAGACGACGCTCGTCGCTGCCGCCATCTCTGTGACGGGGTTCTCGACACCGGCCTTCTTCGCGAACTCGTCCGGTGCCGACCGGTACAGGAGCGCGGCTTTGAGCGTCACCTGCTGCGCACCCTCTGGCATCGAGAACCCGTACGTCTTCGTCACCGACTCCCGGGGCTTGATCCGGTCGTCCGACTTGATCTTGGTCGCCTCCCAGAGCTCGACCGGCGCGTTGCCTTTGTCGTCCTGCAGGATCGTGCCGAACCTGTGCTCGCCCACCGGCGTCTTCGTGCCGTCGGCATTCTCTGCGTAGACCTCGAGCCACATCTCCCGGACCTCCGTGAGTCCGGTGGGCAGGTAGTGGCCCGCCCCCACGTTCGTGATCGTGACCGAGACCTCGGCGCTTCCTCCCTCGAGAACCGCCGGAGCGCTCATGGTCACCTTTGCGGCAGACTTGAGCATCGCCGTCGCAAGTTCACGGTCCCCCAGAGCCACCTGTCCCCCGGTGAACGACATCGCGTAGATGTTGTTGCGCTCGGGGGCTCCGCCTGCCGCCTTGCCCGTGAACGGACCGATGACGCCGGGCGCCCTGCTCATGTGGCAGTCCTGACACGTGACACCCTCTTTGGCCCACGGACTCGCGAGGTATTCGGTGTAGGTGGCCTCGAGATGCATGCCATTGATGGGGTGGTTCACGTTGTGGCAGCCACCGCAGATCTCCGGGCTCTCGTGGATCGCAGAGTAGACGGCTTCGTGCGGCGCCTGGGGGTCCTTGATCTGCGCACGCCTGACTCCGTCGAGCGTGACGAGCTGAGACGTGTTCGCCCTCTGTCCTGTGTCGCCGGTGACCGAATGACAGAACACGCAGTTCACGCCCCCCGCGACGCCCGCGCTCAGCGTGCCTTTGCCGATCTCGCCGGTCATCGTCGCAGCCGGTCCGTGGCACTTGTTGCAGAAGGCGCCGAGCGCTCCTCCCGTCGCTTTCTCCGCCTCTTCGAGCTTGGTCCGGTACAGCGGGTCCGACAACGCCTGTGAATGCATCGACTTCGCCCACTCGTCGATGAGGCTGGCGTGACACCCGCACGCTGAGATCACCGGGAAGTCCTGCGCTTTCGCCTTGCCGGCCTCGACGGGCGCCCCTACCGCCGCCGCCTGGAGAGCGCTTCCAAGCGCCCAGACCATGAGCATCATGGTGATCAGGCGAACCATGCGCTTCATCACAAACATCACATCCCCTCCGTTTGTCGCGGGCAAGCAGCCCTGTTCGCTGACTTGGATCTCCTGTGTGTTGGTACCCCTTCACCGCCGCAGGCGCCGGAGCGGTTGCATTTGCTACTTTCGGAGTGATATACCATCCGTCCCGGCGTCCGGCAATCGGCCGTGTCCGCACTGGGGTATAGCTTCGTCGAAGAGCGGCGCCGCAGCCCCTCGAGCCACTGCGGCGACCTTCTCTTCAGAAGCAGGCAGGACTGCGCAGCGATACAGCGCACGACGAATGAGAGGATGGTCCGAATGGTCGAGCAGTACCGTTGTTCCGGATGCGGATACTTCCACATCGGCCCCGCACCCGATCTCTGCCCGGTGTGTGGCGCGCCGAAGACGGCGTTCAAGGAGTACGCCGGACCTGGCGACTTGGCCGGCACGCAGACGCTCAAGAATCTTCTCGCTGCTTTCGCAGGCGAGTCCCAGGCGAACCGCCGCTACACGCTGTGGAAGCGCATCGCCGAGCTGGAAGGCGCTCCTGAGAGCGCGGTGAAAGCGTTCGGGAGGGCCGCCGCAGAAGAGACGGCTCATGCGCTCGGACACTGGGCCTACATCATGAATGGGGCGACCACCACCGCGGAGAACCTGCGGGCCGCAGCCGAAGGAGAGGACAACGAGGCCACGGACATGTACCCCGGCTTCGCCCAGACCGCCGAGGAGGAAGGGTTCCCCGAAATCGCTTCGTACTTCCGCGCTGTCGGACGTTTCGAGGCCGAGCACCGCGAAGAGTACAAAGCAGCGCTGTCTGAACTCGAGACGGAGTAGCGTTCTTGGCCGACGCGCATGCGCGCACATCCCCGCCCGAAGCGATCGGGATCAAAGCGCTCGACGCGGACGGGATCCGATGGCTCCTCGACGAACTCGGCGAACCCGGATTCCGCGCGAGGCAAGTGGTGCGGTGGGTCTACGGCCGAGGCGTGCGCACCTTCGACGAGATGACCGACCTGCCAGCCGGCCTGCGACGTGCACTCGCAGGCCGGCTGGCGCTACCCTCCCCGCGCGTTCGCGCACGCCAGGTCTCGCGCGACGGGACTCGCAAGTACTTGCTCGAACTTGCCGATGAGGCGACCGTCGAGTGCGTGGGCCTGCCCGCCGGCGACCGGCTGACGGTGTGTTTCTCGACTCAGGCCGGCTGCGCGATGGGCTGTTCGTTCTGCGCAACGGGTCAGGCTGGCCTCGTGCGCGATCTCGGTCCGGGCGAGATGGTCGACCAGGTCCACATCGTCGCACAGGACTTCGGCTCTCGCGTCACGAACGCCGTCGCCATGGGGCAGGGCGAGCCATTCGCCAACTACGACGCGACCCTCGGTGCGCTCCGCCTGATGAACTCGGCCGACGGCCTCGGCATCGGCGCACGGCACCTCACGGTATCGACATGCGGCCTGATGTCGGGTATCGACCGGCTCGCCCGAGAGCCCGAGCAGTTCACCCTGGCGGTCTCGCTCCATTCTGCGGTGCAGTCGACGCGTGACCGCCTGATGCCGGGAGTCCGCTCGATCGGACTGCTTCAGCTGCGCGAGTCGCTGAGGGCATACTCGGCCGCCACGGGCCGTCGGCCGAGCTTGGAGTATGCCCTCATCGGAGGCGTGAACGATACCGACGAGGAGCTCGCCGCGCTGCTCCGCTTCTGCTCAGGACTACTGGTGCACGTGAACTTGATCCCGGCGAACCCCGTCGCAGGTAGCGGTGTCACGCGAAGCGCGTCCGCCAGGGTGGAGCACATGGCCAGCGAACTCGCGCGCCACGGCATCCCTGTGACGGTCCGCATCGAGCGAGGCGCGGACATCGATGCTGCGTGCGGTCAGCTTCGCCAGCGAGCGGCCGGCGCGTGAGCGGACCTCTCGCTCGGACCGTCCGGTTCCGGACCGCTAGAGCGACGAGATGCGCCGGGCACGGTGCATACGGTGCCCGCAACCACGCACTCCTCGCAGGTTCGCGGCTCCGAACCGGTGAGCGGCTCGAAGCTTGACATTCGGATCCGCTTCACCCGGGCAAGCAGATCCATTCGGGCTGAATCGAGCCGCTCCGGCCCGAACGTCGACCGCATGACCGTGGGCTCGCTGTCGAGGTCACCATGCTCGAGCAGCACGAATTCGACGCTCACCTCGTCGCACCCGTCAGCGGCAGCGGCAACCGCGTAGCACGCCGCCTGGAGCCTGAACCGGTCCGCATCGGCCGATTGCGACAGGTGTGCGCCGGTCTTGTAGTCGATGACCGTCGCACCGCGTCCCGTCCGTGCATACACATCCGCTCGGCCGGTCAGATAGAAGGCGGCCTCGCCTTCACCCAGTCGCACCACGAACGGCCACTCGCGCACCACGACATCCTCTCGGCGCAGCCGGGCTGCCACACCCGAACGTGCGAACCGCATCACCGCGCGTTCGAGTCTTCGCCTGCCGTCTTCCGTGAGCCCGTGCGCTCGCGCTAGCGCGTCGAGACGCTCCGGCCCTGGCGGATCCGGCGCCGACAGCTGCAGCGCCGAGTGAACAGCAGACCCGAGCTCGGAGGGCTCTCCGGCCCCTTGTTGCCGGATCCGCCCGAGCCCCAGGACCTTCTCGTAGTAGAAACGTCGCGGGCAGCGCTCGAACAGCTCGAGACCGGAGTACGAGACGTGAGAAAGAGTACCGGCCTCGGCTTGGACCCCGGGCTGGACCTCATGCCGGGCCTCTGGCCGTGGAACGCTGGCCGCTGCACGAGACCCATCGCTCAGGCGCTCCCGTCCTGCACGGCCTACCTCCTCGTCCACCTTGATCTCATCGAAGGGCGTGGGTTCTGTCGCGGTTTCATCTGGCGGCGCAAGGATCTCGAGCTCGATCCTGGCTCCTTCCCTCTCGACAAGGCGCGGTCCCTCACCACACGCCGGATCATCGATCTCGGGAATGACGCACCTGAGCGCGTCGATGGGCTGTCCTCGATTTTCCTTGACCGGCTGCGAGCGTTTCGCCGCTCCGCTCAGGAGCAGCACGTCTTCGGCCCGCGTGCAGGCGACGTAGAACAGTCGCGCCGCTTCGCGCACTTCTGCGTCACGCGCAACCGACCGCATGGCCGCATACCTCGTGCCCTCGGGCCAGTCCCTGCTGTCTGCGAGCGGCCGCACTGAGAAGCCGAGGGTGTCCGGCTCATCAGGAAGGCGGTCCACCCTGATCCGCAGGGGCTTGTCGGTCACATACGAATCGAGCTCGACCGCCGCCACCACTGGGAACTCGAGACCTTTCGACGCATGCACACTCATCACCCGCACTGCCGGAGAGGCGTCGGACACGAGAGCGGCCGGCTTCGCTGTGGTGCCGCTCAGCTCCATGGCAGAGAAGTGCGCCTCGACGGCCGCGGGGCCGACAACGCCTCGGTCCTCCAGGGACTCGATCATCTGTATGAGCTTCAGAACGTTGGCGAGCGCCTGCTTCCCCTCGGTGCCCCGCGACAGCAAGAGCAGGTCGACACCGAGCCGCTCGACCGCTCGCAGCACGAGATCGGACAGAGGGCGGCTCCCGAGCTCTTGCCGCGCCTCGACGACTGCGGCGACCACCGAGCGCCGCCGAGCCTCGTCCGGGCCCGTCAAACCGGCCTCCTCTGCGACCAACACCGGCCACAGCCAGCCGGAAGGCGACTCATCGCGCCGGCGCGCGATCAGTGCGAGCGCGTCGTCAGAGAACCGCCCCGCATCGCTCACGAGGAGACGCACGAGAGCATCCTCGTCATGAGGGTTGCCTATGACTCGCACCAGAGCCCGCACCATCTGGGACTCAGGCAGGTCGAGCAGGCGATTCCCTCCCGCGACGACGGCGTCCAATCCGGCGTCGCGCAAGGCTCGCGCGTACACGTCGGCGTGCGTGTACGTACGCACCAGCACGACCATCTGGTCGGGACGGTACTCTCCCGCAAGTTCTGAGAAGCGACGGGCGACCCATGCTGCTTCGCGCAACCGCGCCTCGCTTCGAGTCGCGGCCGTCACGTCACCCACCGCGATCGCCACCCGCCGGCCTCCTGGAAGATCGCGCCCGCTCTCCGCCTTCCCGGGCAACAGCGGCTGAAACGCGTCGCCGAACAGCGCTTCGTGCCCGAAGATGAGGTTGACCGCCGCGAGCACCTCGGGGTGTGAGCGATAGTTCGTGTCGAGCGAGAACTCCCGGGCGCCCCATCGGCGCATCTCCTCGTTGTGAGCGTGGTAGACGTCGAGGTCTGCGCCTCGGAACCGGTAGATCGATTGTCGCGCGTCGCCCACTGTGCACAGGTTGTGACCGGCGAGCCGCCTGATGATGGAGAGCTGCAGGACATCGGTGTCCTGGAACTCGTCGACCATCGTGAGGCGGAACTGCGAGCGGCAGCGTTCCTCCACATCCGGGCGGCCGTCGAACAGTCTGAGGATGCCGGCCTGCAGATCGTCGAAGTCCATCAGTCCCCGTGTCAGCTTCGCCCTGCCGACCCGTTCATGGTACGCGCGCGCCATCCTGAGCAGTGAGCGTTCGAGCAGCGCATCGCGCGCTTCGATCGCCTCCAGGAGCAGGTCCGCCCGCGCCCGCATGAGGCAGGCCTGGACCGCTTCGAGGTCCTTGACCCTTCGTCCCGACTTCCATTCGACCAACACTTCGGCAAGAGCCCTGAGCAGCTCGGCATCCTCGAGGTCTGAAGCGCCCAATTCGCACAGCTTCTCATACGTCCGGGCGCAGCAGTCCTGCAGCCTTTCGGCCGTCTTGCTCTTGGAGCCGCACGCCTCGACCGCGGCAGCCGAGGGCTCGACCGCGAGCAGCGCCTCGGCGAGGATGTCCTTGGCAGGCCGGCACGGTCGCGGACGCGAGAGGGCTCGTGGACCATCCCGCTGCACCAAGGCGTGCGACGCCCCCTCCTTCACCGCTCGATAGATGTCTTCGAAGGGATACTCCTCGAACAGCGCTCGTCCTTCGGGATGCTGGAGCTCAAACGCGGCCACGTCCTCGAACGCCCGACGTCGCAGGTCGTCGAGCGTGACGTCGTCGGCGATCGTGTAGTAGGGATCCACCCCCGCCTCCAGCGCGTGCCTTCTCAGCAGCCGGCTGCACAGGCCGTGGATGGTCGAGACCCGGAGCTCCGAAAGATCTTCCGCGTATCCCACTCTCTGGGCCGCAGCAGAGAGGCGAT
>FWPV01005496.1_pt1 | contig 25269 bp, 22 predicted proteins | sample 2228371 | NCBI WGS metagenome assembly FWPV01 (sample SAMEA103939776, study PRJEB20133) | metagenome | reverse complement strand
ATCCTTTGGATCAGAGCCGCCCAGCTGCACAACCACAGGATGTTCTTCTTCATTAAAGGCCAGATAATCGCCCTGACCATAAATGATAGCGCCTGTAGTGACCATTTCGGTATAGAGCACAGCGTGCTGTGACAATAATCTGTGGAAATAACGGCAATGCCTATCAGTCCAGTCCAGCATAGGGGCTATGGAGAAACGGTGATCGATAGTTTTACTGTGAGAATCAGCTACAGAGCCTGTTTTTACTGAGTTTTCGTTGTTCTGTTTCTGAGTCATTTTAGGTCGTTTCCAGTCATTTATTGGTTGCACCTGCCCCATATCTGCCCCACAATTCCATGGGGCAGGTAAATTCCAAGAGGTTAGTCATGGCCGGTTATACCATTGAAAAACGCAAAACCAGCAAAGGCGAATTACGCTATCGCTGTACCGTCCGGGAACATAAAGGCGAGGCGGTAGTATACCGCGAATCGCGCACCTTTGGCAGACAGTCAGACGCGAAGAGCTGGGGCATGCAGATGGTAACCATGATTGAGCGTGATGGCATCCCTGGCGCAGTGGAGCCGGTGCCAACGATCCGTGAACTGATTGCGATGTACCGCAACCACTCGGCAATAGCTCCAACCATAGGCCGCACCAAAGCCTATTGCCTGAACTTAGTGGCAGACTGTGATCTGGCGGCGATTCAGGCCGATGAACTGACTATCAAAGATTTGGTCGACCATTGCCAGGCCAGACGCAAAGCCGGAGCTTCAGCGGCCACTATTGCACATGATATTAGCTACCTGAGTTCTGTGTTTGCTGCAGCCAAGCCGGTGTTTAATATTGCTGTCGACAACAAACTGATTACCGAAGGCCGTAAGATCCTCAATGATCTAAAACTGGTAGGTAAGGCACAAAAACGCACCAGACGGCCAGTGAGTGACGAGTTAGAGCGCATCATCAAGGGTTTAGAAAAACGCCAGGAGCATGTCACGGCCAAAATCCCTTTCACCGAAATACTCAACTTTGCCATTTTAAGCTGTATGCGGATCAGCGAAGTCTGCAAAATCAAATGGTCTGGCGTTGATGAAAAAAACAAAGCCGTGATGGTAGAAGACCGCAAAGACCCAAGGAAAAAAGCCGGTAACCATATGCTGGTGCCGTTATTGGGCGAAGCCTGGGAGATCTTACAACGCCAGCCTAAAACAGATGAGCTGATTTTCCCCTACAACGGCAAAAGCGTCACCGCCGGTTTTCAACGGGTCAGAAAAGAGCTTGGCATTGAAGATTTACGCTGGCACGACCTGCGCCGCGAAGGCGCCTGCCGTTTATTCGAAGCCGGTTTTGTCATTGACGAAGTCGCCCAGGTCACAGGCCACAGGAATATCAACATCCTATGGCAAATCTACACCGACCTTTTCCCAAACCGGGTGCATGCGAAGTTTGAAAGGTTGCAACAGGGTAAGAGCCAAAACTGATCTGGAAACTGGGAAAAGCGGGACGCCCACTCCCCCTTGAACCTCCCTACACATTCAAAGCTCATGTGTTTGTCGCTAATTGTTAGTGAGTCACCAAAAGACCAAAGCAGTGTTAAGCTGGCTTTCAGAGACATCCTCTCGGTTTTTGGTTGAAGCGGCTGGCTATGCATTTTTGCCAGGCTCTCTCTCGAAGGAGACAAACATGTCTGTTGAATCAAAACTTTGTACAAGCAAAATTAAAAAATCCTTAGTTCCATGTGCATATAATGATAATGCATTAAAAGCAGGCTTCGGGTTTATTTCTGAGCCAGGCATCCCTCATCTAACCATCGACAGCCAATCAGGTAACGGTGATGGTATGACACATTTGTTGTATACGTTGGCACATCAACTTACGAATCAAAATGAAAATATACTTGTCGCACAGGCAGAGCGAATATTCAGTTGCAATCTGATACAGCACCGAGATATGAAAAAATTATTCGACGTCAATTGGCTATTGATTGATGACGTAAACTTTTTGCTTGGAAAGCAAGAAGCATTCATCAACCCTATCTTCGACATGCTTGCAGCCAGAAACAAAACTGGTAAGAAAACGCTGTATACGCTAGCCATCGCAGCAGATGAATTGAATAAATTAATGCCCGATAAGCATATGGATTTTCTTTATGCAAGCGCACAGTGCAGGCTTGAAATCCCAAGTCTGGCTGACAAATTGAAAATAGGTCAATTTATCTGCTCGCAGCTTGCATTCGCTCCTGATCCACAAACTCTGACAAGTTTTGTTAATGAGTCAGGAAACATCAGACAACTGGAAAACTTATTGAATAGGTATAACGCTGAGCAGAGATTGAACAATTGTCAAAGATAAGCGATTTTGCATCTGGATGACTGCGAAAACCTGAACCTCGCCAATTGCCGGGACCGCAGGATTACAGCAATCCCCGAACAAGCTGACAGTGCGTTACGCAGTTTTATTGAGACAGTTAGAACACTCACACAACAAAGGTTAGTAAATCACATGCCGCAGTTAATTGATTACATAGACAAAATTGCCAGAGATAAAAACCGTGACGTGCTCTATTTGTTATTTAAACCGCAAAAAGGCGACGACCCATTCTTTTTTGATTATGAAGCCTGTAAACGCAGAAACCAGGTCATCAAGTGGCTGGAGAAAAACAACTTCACCTATTATCCATGCATGGGAGAGGCATTGGAAAGAGATGGTCTTGATTCATATAACGGCTTTTTATACATAGACGTGCCCTATGACGAAGCAGATGCAGACTTTAAAAAACTCTCTGCTTATCTCGAACACCCTGATGGTTCCATGCGTTATGACGATATGATTTTTGCGTACTACCCACTGGAAAAAGCGATGAAAAATAAACATCATGACGAGCCAGGATTTTGGGACAAGTTTTTTGATGAGCATGGGATGTGAATCGTTTTCTTCTCTACATCACGACTTAGCTAATCCTAGATTGCTACTTTATATCGTTGTTCTGGTTGAGATTTAATCAAGTTTTCCCATAAAAATGAAAAGGATATTATATGTATTTATTCCGCTTACATATTCGCCCCCAAGGCGGCACTTCTGATGTAAAAACAACTTTTGATTACTGTATTCGCAATAAAATACTTGGTGTAGGTTGGCGCCTGAACGACTCATTGAACACAGCAGATGCAGAGACCTATCTGAAAGCCGCTGAGCAATTTGGCCACAATACTCAAATGGTTAAATATATACAGAAATATGTAAGACCAGGCGACCTCGTATGGACACGCAGTGAAACTGGTCAGTATTATCTGGCTAAGGTTACCTCCGGTTGGCGCTATGAATCTATTGTTCAGCCAGAGGGAGAGAATATTGATCTTGGCAATATCTTTGATGTTGATATGGTTCCTGTCGCGCAGGGAGATGTTCCCGGTAAAGTGGTAGCATGTTTCAGACCAGCCAGGACTATGCAAGAAATTGCGGACCCCAAGGCATTTGCCTATTCCAAATACCTGTGGAACAAAATTAACGGTTGCCAAGACTACTTGGTTGATGCTGCAGATTTCTCAGACCCATTTATGTTGTTTGATGATGAAGAAACAGAAGATCTGCTGTTTATTTATCTGCAGACACAAGGGTGGTACGTCATACCAAATTCCCGAAAGGCAGACACAATGAGCTTTGAATTCTCTCTGCAACACTCGAAAACAGGAGAGTCTGCTTTAATCCAGGTAAAAACCGGGCATACAGAGCTGAATAAAGATGAAAGTGTTTACGCAAACATTTCAGAAAAACTATTTCTGTTTCAATCCAATCAGCTTTATAAGGGAGCCGATTACCCGCATATTGAATGTGTTTCACGCGAGTCATTATTGACATTCATCCGTGAACATCGCCACTTGCTGCCCGGAGCTATGGTGAATAAAGCCAAGTTAGCCGGAGTAATTTGATTTTTGTTCAGTCTCGAAAATGAGATTAACTGTTAATACGTCACCAAAAGACCAATCACTCCACTATGCTGGTGACATAGTGTAGCTGTTGGTCTTTTGGTACATACAATGCAAAATCAATACTCTCTTTTTCAGATGATGGTCTTTGGCAGTTGTGCCAACACCTTTTACCATATTCATAACCTCTTCTCTGACACAAAAACCTCGCCAGAACTGTATGGACAATTGCAACTACAGACAGTATTGGTGCAAACAGACGGTACGAATATCTGCCCTGAGTCATTTGCTAGCTACACTGAGTATCAGGCTATTAAATCTGGTGTTGCACTTGAGCTAAAAGCTAAGCAGCTCAACTACCAGCTTTGCATTGAGCAGCAGCTTTTTGAGCATATTTTGGCACTCGCGACAAAATGTAACTGGCTGGTGTTTGTATATGACTCTGAGTGCAACAGTGTCAATTCGCAGTTACTACTCTTGGTTGCTGAACGGTTGAGGGGCATGTTACCCAAGCTGGCAGGACCACAGTTTCATCTGGTCCAGTTGCAAACAACGCCTAGTCTTTGGTCAGATTTTTATCAGTCTCTGGATATGAATAGTCGCTGGCTGAGCATTATCAGTTATCGCTACGTGTTTAAGGTAAGTAGCGGTTCAGACTATGGTGCTAACCAAACAAAAGAACTGGCTGATTTTTTGTATTTGCTTGGCATAAGCTGCTTGTCGGCCTTAATTGAACCACGATTACCCACGTTACAACCTTCGAATCAGACATTATTTGACAGCCACAGTTACTGTGATTATTTAATTCTGGCAGGAAGCATTGATCCTGAAACAGCAACAGTCCATTTTATCCCGCCATCCGCGACGGAATTTACCGCCGATTGTGTATTTTTATCCTTAGCTATTTGGCCCGAAACGGAATTTTTCGATACACCGAATTTAAACAGTCGTGAGGCTCATCACCACAGCTCTCATAGTGTTTATGTCTTTGTCGAGCAACTTCCTAGCACACTCAACACCAACCATGTGTTGATGCTACAGAGCATACGTCCTCAACCTGAATGGCAGTTACAAGGCTACTGGCGACTGTTGTGGATGAGTTAAGTTGTTTAACGTTGCGAAAATCGAGTATCAAAAAAATACGTCATCAATACCAAAGAGATTAATCCTATGCAGCTTTTTGTAAGGCAATATTCTGGTGTTTCCGTTACAGGACGCCCCCTGTCACAGCAGGACGCTATCATGGTTGCTAGCGATATAACCATGAACCAGGAGTTAAATGCAGAACTAACAACAGAGGTGCAGGTATGGCAACAATCCGCATTGGTAAAACAATTTAGCTGCAACAGCGCTATCTTGCTGGCAGTTGCGGATGGGGTATCGGCAAGCCCTGCGGCGTCTATAGCCAGCAGGCTAGTCCTAAAACATCTAGCTTTTTTGTGGCAAGGAGTAACCACCCAAGCGGGACGACTCAACAGCGGGATGATTCGGCGTTGCCAGCATTGCCTGACAACACAGCTAGGTAAAAAACCAACCAGCTACGGCGCCTCAACTACTGTGGCTGCGCTTGAGGTCGCTGACGGTCGTTTTAAGGCAATCAACGCTGGCGACAGCAGGGTTTGGCGCTATCGACAAGGGGTGTTGGAACAACTGAGCGTGGATCATTGTTTTGCGCAAGAATTGCAGCCTGAGCCTGACCAGCAACTGGCGCAGTGTTATCAGGCACTCACCAGCTATCTGGCCGCCGATCCAGATGCTGAAGATTTTGTCGTCTCGGTCACCGAAGGCACAATTCAGCAAGGCGATCAGTTTCTATTGACCACTGATGGGATCCATGACGAAGTACCGAAGGAGGCGTTAACGCAGTGCTTAGCGTTAGGGGAAGCGGGAGCCGAAGCATTAACCCGTTTACTTAGCCAATTCCAGTTTGACGATAATGCCAGTTTGCTGTGGCTCTGCACCTGACGACAACAGACAGAGCGAATCGCAGCAATACTCTTTATTTTTTCTGATAGAGCGCTAATAGCCGGGCAAAATGCTGTTCAGTCAATTCACCCAGAATACAGGCAACGACATGGTCCGAAAAAGCTGCGGGCAACGGCTTCATCTCTATACCCTGAGCAAGCAAGTAACACAACACTGCCAGTAAGGCTGTACGTTTGTTTGCATCCGAAAACGCATGGGCCTGACCTATACAGACCATCAACCGGCTTGCCAGCAGAAACACATCGCTGATTGGTTGGTACTGCTGCAAACTTGCCAACCTGCCTGGCACAGCCAGGAGTTTGTGTTGATCTGGCGTAGCCCTGTATCCAGGCAAGTGCTTCAGTACGACTTGGTTAATTGTTTGCAGCTGTGCGGGAGTGAACCCGATGGTGAATTCAATTTTGTGATCAGCTAAATTTTGGTTCATTCGGTGGCTCATTATTGTCGGCTTTACTTGTCGGCAAGGATTTGCATTATTTCAAGTTGTTCATTGAGCAGCTGTTCAGCAATATCAGGTAATTGTGTTTTTGGCTCTTGTTGGTTGAAATCGCAGATAAGCATCAGTGGCCCTTGCACAACCTGATGTGGCTGCCATAACGGGAATATGCCGACACGATTTTCAGCGGTCACCGCATCTTTATTGCCAAGTTTTGCCCAGGTTGTCGCGCAACACCACTTTGACGGACTGTTGTATTTCGCAAAAGTTTCAGCCCTGTGGTCTTCATTAAAACAGGCGTAGAGCACTAGACTATCGCGACTCAATAACTGCCGCTCACACCAGCGGATAAAGTCCACCATCACATGCTGCCGCCATAGCGATAAAGGGTCAGTCCAATAACGGGATCCAATGCACCTCAAACAATAGACCCCTTGCGGGCTACTTTGAATATAAAGATCAGATGCATAGAGAAAATCAAAATTTTCACCATCGTAATCAACCGCCACCTGAATATTGGCGTTGATATCAAACCAAACACATAACTTTGGATTGCATTGCAACTGATAGTGCAAACCATCGATATGCAATGCGATGCCGGTGGTTGCCAACGCTGTTTTTATCCTTTTCTTCAGCAACCTTCGCTTACACTTTGGACTGCCTGGTAGTTTTGCCTGAAGCCAGGACGGGCAGATCTGCGGGTTATTAAATTCAGTCAGCAATAATTGCCAGGCATGTAGCTGACGAGTCACTGGCATTGATCTTTTTTTGCTCATTGTGGCTTATCTACCGCTGACGGCCGACTTCGGAAAGGGAGCTGCTGATCGCTCAGTTCACAAGGAACATGGTAAGGCTTTGCCTCCTTAGCAAATTTATGCAGCCAGCCCGGATAATCCAGTTGCAACGGTTCCAGCATGGCGAATTTGGGAATAAGTTGATAAAACAGCTCGCCAATGCGAACCAGATCCAACAAACCAATGCTCTGGCTGTTGTAATGTATCCTTGATTCACCTTGAAGAACCTCCCGCAACAAATGATGTAGCAATGTGCTATGAGGTTCTTTTGCCAACTGATGCTGAAGCTGCAAGGCGTCGTTGCGCCAAAGCTCGATGCTGTCTTTGTCCATGTTGGTGTTGGGGTCGTTCTGCATAGCTAGTTTCAGCTCAAGCTCGCCCCATTTCGTTTTGTCGTCCGGAAAAAAATCCACCGACATCACACAAAGGATATTGCTATCGTCTTCATCAAACTGCGGGTCCGCCTGATGCAGACAGAAATAAACCAGCACTTGTGGGTGAAAATCTTCCCGGTCAAACCACGCTAAGCAGCTAAGCCCTTGGTAAATCGTCAGCATTTCAGCCAGCATTTTTTGTTCAAATGCCAACAGACGGTCATTTAACCTTTGAAAAGCCGATTTTTCTTCAGTGGTGAGCTGTTGTGCAGAAATACGCGCCACACACTGTGGCGCTAAGGTTTCCGTTAAAGTGGCGTGCCGGATGCAAGCTGTTCCTATCAGATGAATCGCCATCAGCAAACCTCAGTTCCCGGTGGCGGTATCGCTTGCACTCAGCCAGAGACTAACCAGTTTAGGGACCTGTTCCACAGCAGGCCCTAAGCATAACTGGAAATCTGAGGGACAATGCACAGCACGAACATCAACAAAAAATTTGCGTGCCTTTGGGCTGCAATGCAAGAGCACCGAAGCAGCAGGCTCGACATCTAAGGATGTGCCAACCACTAACACTGTGTCTGCTTCTGCCAAATGTCGTGCGGCCTTATCTAAAAAGGGCACCATTTCAGTAAACCAAACAACATTAGGCCGCCATTCTCTTGGCTGCCATGGTTTGCCATCGGGTGCTCGACTGTCTGAGGTAAACAGCTGATCAGCAACCTGATAGGTCGTGTGCGGAAACACAGTCCGACGCAGTTCATTCAGCTTGCCATGCAAGTGGATGACCGCAGATGAACCTGCGCGTTCATGGAGATCATCAACGTTTTGTGTTATCACAACAACATCATAACGTTGCTCGAGTTGAGCAATAGCAACGTGAGCCTCATTTGGTTGAGCCTGATGTGCTCGCAAACGACGTTCTTGATAGAACTGATGCACAAGCTCTGGGTTTTTGGCGAAGCCTTTGGGGCTTGCTAACTCCCACACATCATATTGTTGCCACAGCCCATGACTGTCACGAAAGGTGGGCAAACCGCTGGCTTGACTGAGTCCAGCACCACTGAAAATCACGATTTTATTTGGTTTCTTAACGTTATTCATTGTATGTCTCGCAAGTGAAGCCGACATTCAATGTAAACATCATTTACGTCATTTGGTGACGCACTCTATTCGGGCTGAATTATTCTTTATAAAGAGCCAAAGTGTCTTTGAGTTCATCGACCATTTGTTGACGAAGCAATGCTGGACTTTGCACTTCAATATTGCAGCCTTGTGATAGTAACCACATTCTAAGATTCCAGCTGTCTTGCACCATAGTAGTCAGAACCGGCCATTCTGGTTCGGAATAATTAAGTTGCATCTGTTCACCCAATGGGGACTCCTCCAGCAAACGAGCGAGTTTTGCATTTACCCGGGCTGTCATCTGGAATAAACCACCTGACAAAAATTGCAGTCCCCCAGCAGCCAAATAGTCCTGTAAGTTGAAATCTGTCGGCCTTAGTGCTTCTTGCTCTGTAATAGTAGCCTGTAGCACTCTGGATAAGGCAAAAAGGCGCACATCCTCGTAACCATCAACTACAGCGAGCAGATACAGTTGAAAGCCAGATTGCACCATAGCAAGAGGATGAAGTAATTGAATGCGGCCATGTTCAGCATGCTCTTTATAAGGTGACTGGTAATAAACCTGCACACAGCAATCATTAAACAAAGCGGTTTGAACAGCCAATAAACATTCAGCATTGATCCTTGGCGGCTGTTGCAACTGAGGTCCAGCCACAAAAGCTAATTTTTCAGATAGTCGAAGCGTTTTGTGCTGCTGATTTTTAGCGAGTAGACGTTTGGCTTCGTTTATTTTCCCACCTAATACATCGGTCACAAAGGATGGAAGCAACTGCTTTAGCATAGGATCAGCCAGTTGTAGCAATAATGCCTCTTGCAACGTCATACCAGGCAATTGATGGCTGCCAGCCCAATACCAGCCGTAAGGTTTGCTTTTATCATTGCATTGCAACGGAAAATACTCAGAGAGCGCCAATAAATCACGTTCAATGGTTTTACGCTCAACCCGGTAATCTTCTTTGAGTTTATCCAACAACTCAGTGACGGTAATACCGGGCGCACGGGAGGGCAACAAGTGCAGCAATTGCCATTGTCTGAGCAATGACGCTACAGATTTTTGATTATTCTGTTTGTTCTCGGATGAGTTTTTTGCTGACTCATGTTCCATATCGACGTCCTTGTAACTGGATAGACTGGGCGTTTGTTCTCTGCGATCCGCAGTGTATCCGCGATGTTCGAAGACCGCAAAGACCCAAGGAAAAAAGCCGGTAACCATATACTGGTTCCGTTATTAGGCGAAGCCTGGGAGATCTTACAACGCCAGCCTAAAACAGATGAGCTGATCTTTCCCTATAACGGAAAAAGCGTTACCGCTGGTTTCCAAAGGGTCAGAAAAGAGCTTGGTACCGAGGACCTACGCTGGCATTACCTGCGCCGCGCAGGCCATGAAAATTAGAGCAGTTGCAACAAAGTAAGAGCCAGAATTGATTTTTAAAGTGGGAAAAGCGGGAAAGTACTAAACTTCCAACCCAGCTCCATGCTTGCGTAACCATTCTTTGCGCTCGCGCCAGTCGGGTAAAATTTTGTCGACCTCATTCCAGTAGGCGTCGCTGTGGTTACGATGATGGAAATGGCATAGTTCATGGACCACAATGTAATCAATGATCTTTGGCGGTGACATCATACATTTCCAATGAAAATTGAGGTTGCCACTGCTGCCACAACTGGCCCAACGGTACCCCATATCTTTTACCTTTACTGCAGCAGGTTTTACTCCTACTTTTGGCGCGAAGTAACGCACTCGCTCCTGAAAGCGCAGCAAGCCCTTCTCAGTGTAAAAACGTTCAAACGCTTGCTTTGCGCCATCAATACCGGAAGTCTCAATTAACTCGCGGCTCAAACAGAAACGCCCATCCTTCAGCATCAAATCGCTTTTCTGTTCTGATACAAGGCGCAATTGATAAGAACCGCCCAGATACAAGAAAGACTCACCACTAACAAACTCACGGGTGACCGCCGTTGCATTCAAATCCCGCCACTCAGCAAGATTACGGTAAATCCACATGCGCTTACTTTCCACCACAGCATCAACCTGCTCTGGACTGTAATGCTCAGGCGCACGAACCACGATCATACCGTTTCGTTCGATGACAATGTCAGTCGTAGCCCGGGTTGTTCCCGGCAACAGTTGATAATCGATATCTCGTATACGTCTCGGTGTCATGCCTTATTTAAGCCTTTTAGTAGTTCATCATGGCGGTTTTTGGCAAGCTTCATAATCTCGACAGCAATACGCTCTCGATTCTGCTTTAACTCATCAATGCCGGTTAGGGTCAGCGTAGTTTTAATCTCGCTACGCACCCTTTTCTGTTTGTCACTATTCTGCCAGAAGTCTATGCTGCCGATACTATGCTGCAGCACATCCACCACCGACTCCATCAGTTCTTTCATTTTTGCTTTGGCACTAGCAGGTACGGATCCAGCAAAAGCTTCATTGGCAATGTGTTCGTAAAAGGTTGTCGCCTCTTTACTCATACCTTCCTCACCCTGCTGGCGTCCTTCTACCGCTACAGAGCGTAACTTCTCTAGTTCTTCCGCTAATTTGTCCCACTGGTCCTGATACTGTTCAATTAAATTCTCGACTTTCTCAGACAAACTCTTATAAAAAGCTGGGTCTTCATCATGGTGCACAGTACAGTGCTTACGGATAGCATGCTCCATTTCACTGGCCTTCGCTTCAGAGTTACCGGCAGCATGCTGGTTCAGCTGCTCCAGGAAGTTTTCAGAGAGTAACTCGACAGGAGGAACCTTAGGGTTGATGCCAAGGCTGATCAGATGCTCGTTAATCAAATCACGCACTTTCTGACCTGCATCTCCCAGATCCAGCGAATCATCTTTGTAACGTTCTTTGGCAACCCGCTGAATATAACCAAAACGCTTAGCAGGTATACGATAAATATGTCCAGCAGCATTAGGTAGAATAATATCGAGGCTGCTGAGAAATTTCTTTAGGTACACATCGAAGTCAGCGCGCAGCTTTTCATCTTTCAATAGTTTAACTGCCTCGTGCACAACCAGAGCATCAGCCTGAATATCTGGCAGCTTGCCCTCAACAAAGTCCCGCACTCCGGTTACCTTGTTTTGAGAGAACAGCGTCAGCAAACGCAAATAGCGCTCCTGCAGCACAGGAACTTCCGACTGAATATTCTTTAAGCCAGATACCAATTCTTGTTGCTCATCAGTCGCTGCGTATAAGGTCAAAGCATCGGTCAGGTTATTCGTCAGGCCGATATAGTCAACCACATAGCCACGCTGCTTGCCTTTTTTCACTCTGTTGGTACGAGCTATGGCCTGTAACAAAGTATGTTCACGTATCTTTTTATCCAGATACATCACCTGCTCAATTGGTGCATCAAAACCAGTAAGCAGCATGTCACACACCACAAGAAATGCGATGCCTGAGTGCGGTTGCTCCGGATCATTAAAGGCAATTGGCTTACAGAAATTATCTACGGCATTCCAGGCCCTGGCCTGTTTGCGAGCCTCAGTAACATAAGCAGGCTCATTGGTACCATCACCCGAGATAATCACCGCCGCCTTCAAAAATTCCACTTTGCGGATAAGCTCAGTATCAGGCACGTTTTCAGACTTCAGACGTGCAATTTTCTCTGCTAATGCCTGATGAATCGCTTTCTGGTAACGCACAGCGGCCAGCTTGGAATGACAGACCACCTGGGCCTTGAAGCCGTTCGGAAAAATATACTCCAGGTAATGGCGTACCATATCCCGTGCAATAGCCTCAATGCGCTGCTCTGCCTCCAATATATCGCCGGTCGCTCCGTATTTTTTCTTAATAGCCAGCAGTTCTTCTTCACTACGGTCTTTAAACAGGTTCTCGAATGCGGTTTCAAAACCATGTTTGTCATTCAGCGCCGCATCCGCTGTGCGACCTTCGTACAGGATCTGTAGCGTCGTGCCATCTTCAACGGCATCCATCAGTTTGTATTTGTCGATGTACTCGCCAAAACGTCTCACTGTGCGTTTTTCGCCATGCCGTTCAGTAATCAGCGGCGTTCCGGTAAAGGCAATTCGTGCTGCATTGGGAAAAGCCTCAAAAATGTTATCCCCCAAATCAGAACCCTGGGTTCGGTGTGCTTCGTCAATCATCAACACGATGCGGCCAGAGTTATTCACAACACCAAAGGTCTGTTTTCCAGGCATTGCCTGGTAAGTCCCAAGAGCTTCCGCAACGGCTAATGGCAAACTTTGCTCATGCTGCTGAAATTTGTGCACCATCACCATATTGATGTCAGAGCTGTCACTTGACAAGTCGTTACGCAATGCCTGGCGCGACTCAATAACGTTCACCCGGCCACCTATCAGCGTAGCGGTTTCAGTGAGTTGCTCTTCGAGATCTGTGCGGTCGTTTATCAGCACAATTTTATAATCGTAAAGGTCCTTTGATACCCGCAGCATTCGAGCCACAAATACCATAGTCAGGCTCTTTCCTGAGCCCTGGGTATGCCAGACAACTCCGCTCTTTTCTTCTGCATTTTTGCCATTTCGCAGCCGTCCAATGATTTTATTCGCAGCACGGAACTGTTGATACCTGCACACAACCTTAATACGCGGGCCACCGTCGGTATCCATAAAAACAGAACAGCTGCGCAGAATGCTTAACAAATTCGGCTTGTTTAGCATGCCATTGATCAGTTGCTGTTGCTGGTTCATCCCTTGAGCCGTTTCATCTAATGCAGGCCACTGAGTCTTCCAAGGGTAAAAATGTTCTTCACCCGATGTAATGGTTCCGTAATCAGCTTCCAGAGCACAGGTACGGATCAGCATCAGGCTACTATGAAACAGCCGGGGCTCACCTTCACGCAAACCCTCTTGCAACGTTTCTTTCCGACGGTTCATGTAGCGCTGCAACTGTACAAAAGCCTCAGCCATCGGATTGGCGCAGGTTGGGCCGCCTTTTTTACATTCCACCACCACAAGAGGAATACCGTTCACGAATAGCACTATATCGGGGATGATAAATTGCTTCACACAACCTAGAGTCTCCAGCCGGAACTGATTAATCGCTGTGAATTCGTTGTTAGCAGGGTTATCGAAGTCGATCAGCCGAACTACCGGGTCTTGCTCTCCGCTTTCCTCATTGATATCTACCTGCGCTTTGAACAGTAAGCGCTGAATGGCCTCATTCGCCTCAAGCAAAGTGCGGTTAGGCTGGCGCAGCAGCTGTTCCTGCAAATCCTGCAGCTGTTTTGGTGTAAGCCAGGTTTTACCTGAAGTTTTACCGGGGTTTATGGCTGCAACTGCTCTATTAAATACTTCAGGTAGCAGCCAGTGACGAAAATCCGGTCTTAAACTCTTGACAGGGTCGGACGGAATGTCCTGCCCCTGATCGATAACATTCCACCCTAAAACCTGCAACTGCTGCAAAAAGGGTTGTTCGACTTCCGTGTACTCACTCATTAAAGAGATCCTCATCCTTTGCTGCTACACCAGGCCATGCAGCGATATAAGCCTGGCGAGGGTCAGTTGGATTCTGCGGAAATGCCAGTTGTAAATCGCCTTTGGCGACTAAAGGGGCCAGATGCTGCGCCCTCAAACTTTCAGCATCACGATTCACCAGCTCAGCCAGACAAGGACGAGTAACATAGTGACCATCGCATAACGCCAACAGAATACGTTTCATCAGCTCAGGGCTGACCCTTTGTTTTTCACGCGGTGCGCGTGATAGCTGTCGCAAATGTTGCAGTAACGTCGGAGTTAATTGCGACAGGTCATCTACGACGGCGGCAGGTAGTAATGGCGAGACCAATCGGCCTTGCTCGTCCGACTGCCGGAGATCCAGAGAGCTGCTACCGCTATCTGGGGAGCTAGTACTGTTATCTTGGGAGCTGCCAACACTATCTAGGGAGCTACTACCGTTATCTTGGGAGCTGCCAGCACTATCTAGGGAGCTACTACCGCTATCTTGGGAGCTACTAGTTTGAACAGATAAGTGTTCAGCACTACCTGCCATACCAAATACCTGATCAGGCGTTGGTAAATCTTGACCGACCAAATGATAAACCGCGCCCCGGCCATGACCATGGATAGACAAAAACCCATGTTTCACCAGAGCACGCAGATCGAGCGTAATGTCATGTGCATGATCACCACTAATCTCAGTAACTCGCTTATGCGTGACAACACTTTCTGTTGCGGCTATCGAGAGAATTAAGCGCTCCAGCTCAGTCAACTGTTGAAAGTTATCCCCAAACATATCATGTAACTGCTGCAGTACTCCCGGAGGCATCAACTCCAGCATCCGCATAATCAGCAAAGTTTGTGGTGGTTCATCCACCTCAAACAAAGATGGTGCTCGCCAGTGTTGACTGCGCCAGCCACTGAAAATCTTTGGTAAGCCTGAGCCCGCACGCTCACCTAAACCAATCATCAAAAACATCTGGTGCATAGCCCGGTTACGACAGTCAGAATCACCACCGGCAACAGCCTGATCTCTGGGAATACGCATATTGCCCGGATTACGGAAAACAATCATATCCGGGTGACGCCCCACTAATACGGATACAGTGCCGGTATAGTCGGCGTGTACCAGCGTATTCACCAAGGCCTCACGAATAGCCTCATGCACTGGCGTATCATCCTGACGCTGCCCCTGCTTTAACCGGAAAGGCACCTTTAACGATTCGGGATTCGTCAGCTTACCGTAAACGATCCGATAGAAATCAAATAGATTACCGCTCCAGGTACCGTCCGGACATACCCGGTCGACCCAACGCTCGCCACTGTCGTTATCAAGGTGCTCACGGTAATCGACAAAATAGTGTGGTGCCGCATCCTGAATGGCGTCCCAGGTGCCAAACATCAAAACACCAGCCAGCGTAAGGCCTTGTTGTCCGCTTTGGCGGTCACGACGCCAGCCCTTTAATTTTGTTAACAGTCCAAGGTCGTCCTCTTCCAAAAAAGGATGACTGGGCTTGGCATCACGTAACATCTGCCGGTATATCGTCAGGCTACGCTTGTCGATATCCTCGATACCAAATCCTTGCAGAATTTTATTATCACGCTCATCTTCCACCTGCTCGGCCAGCATACGGCGTACAGCTTCATCCGCACATTTACGGTCGCCCTCCTGTAAGCGACGGTAGGTATTTCCGAACGGGTTAGCCCCTAAATACACCGGCTTCTCATGCCGGGTCGCCTGACGGATACTAAGGCGGATAATCTGCTTATCAGCAATCTGAACAACTTGAATATCCTGGTTATCAACCAGATTACAGCTGATCTTCTGGCGGTTATTAAAGTTATTAAACAACTCAGTCACCAGCCGTTCGGGCTGTTGAATACCAGAAACCCGGAACTGACCCACAGGCTTTTCTTCAATACCTAGTAAAACCACACCGCCGTGGGTATTGGCAAAAGCACTGACTGTCGGCCATAAATCATGAGGTATCTCACCTTGTCCGTCCCGGCCAGCAGCTTTTTTGCACTCCAGCTCACAGGACTCAGACAGATCCAACAACCAATCCGGAATTTGTGTGGTATTCAATAGCGTCATCAGGCGGCTCCTTGCTCCAGTGACAACGGGGCTTTTATGGGATCAACAGATACGGGTACTTTGCCAGTGAGTAGATCGTTCATTAGGCCAGATTTTTGTTTTTGGAGCTTTTTCAGATCTAACTTTTCCTTTTTAATTTTTTCTGATATTGCATCCAAATAGCGTGCAGCGTTTCTCTGTTCGATTCGGTCTGGAAAAGGGACAACTATGCTTTTGATAAATCCTACACCTAAGGTAGGAACACCAAGGTTTGTATTCATTGACTTATTTATACCGTCTAAAAACCAGCCAGACCGTGCCAACCAAAGTAGCCAATCCTTATCTGTCAAATCAGATATAGGCTTCATTAAAACAACAGTATGGCTAAATACCTTTTCGTCACGACCATAGCGTCTTGCAAGACCAATACGGCCTTTTCTCGCGAAAACGACATCCTTTTCATGAAAACAACATCTATTATTTTGGCTAACAAAGGTTATTTGCGGTACTTTTTTCGATTTTTCAAACTGAAAATCATCCTCTTCTAAGAAGTTTTCAGTCGAGCAAATAAAAACTCCGTCTTCCGACTCATCTGGATATCGATGACTTGGATTAGGATCAATAACGTCAATTCGTTGGCCAAACACACCAAAATGCCACTCCTTCGGTATCCAGCCAATCGGGGTTTCCTGATACAACTCTGGTGCCTGCTCGCGCGGTGGTCGCAGCTTGCCGTCGGCGCCAATACCACGGGTAAACAGATCGTGCATCAAACCTGCTTTAATTTGCTGGTACTTTTCAATCAGCTGTTCGGTTTTCTCAATAGCCTGATCGATGGTTTGCAGGATATGGACTATTTTTTGTTGAACCTGCTGATTTACAGGATATTTGACGGGAAGCCGTCTAACCACAGATGCATTTAGATTAGCCTGCGTTGTTTGTGCCGTATATTTCCAAACCGTAGGCCTAATGAATTCAAGAGCATAATAAAGATAGTCTAGGATGACCTTATTGTTTTCTCTAAGAGCAATTATTGCTTGATTCGTGGCACAAGGAATAAGGTTAATAACTGGTTTACCTACTGTCGCATACATTGAATATAGTATATGCGGGTCTTTTATAAGCCAAGCAGCACTTACAAGCAGAGCATCAGAAGTAATTGACTTTGATGTACTCTCAAGGTATTTAGAAACTCTTGTCATATCCTCAATAACTACAAATGGAATTTCACCTCCGTAGTACTTGGATTCAGAAGCAAGTGGTGTTCCACCTGCTCGTTGGTATATTGTCAGCTCCCCGATAGAAGCATCAATCCACTCACTCATACCCAAGCTCCACCAAAAACGCCTGTAACTGAGCCGAAGCCTGCTCCCGCTCGGCCTCGATGGTTTTGGCGGTGACAGCGTATTTGCTCCAGAGGTTTTCAATAGCGCGGATACAACGACGTTGCTCTGCCTTGAGATAACCTTGATAACGGGTTAACAGCAACAGACGCAAACGTGCCAGGATCAAGGTGCGGGCAGCGCTGGCATCGATTTTTGCACGGGCCGCTTCAACCAGTTCGTCACGCTTGGCCGCGATGCCTTTAATAGTCGCTTTTAACGATTTAACCTCGTCCTCTAATACTTTATGGCGTGCAAGGCTTAGCTCCAGTTGCTGAGCGCGCTGATACGCCATCTCTCCGGTTCGTACCGCATCCTTGAGCTGGTCGACCTGCTCTGCAATAAAGGCACTTTGGTCCTGGCTTTGTTCTGCCAGCGCAGCAATTCGCAGGCCATTACGAAACTCTGGCTCTTTCTGAGTTAAGCCTTCGCTGCAGTAGAAGCCTTTTTGGGCACCGGCTGGGAGTTTTCCGGCAGCTTTCAGCTCGATAAACAAGTTAGTTGCCAAATCCTTCACCAGTTTAATTTTAGCTTTCCAGTCTGCTGTCGCCGTTTTCAGATCGCCTTTTTTGTTACTCACTTCGCTGGCAGGCAACACGCCCGTATCTTCAGAATCTTCAAAGTCATCTTCTCCAGCGGCAGCAAACAACGCCTGTAGCTCTGCCAAACGGCTTTGAGCTTGATCTTGCTCTGCCAGTACCTGCGGAAATTGGCTTTGTAAAATTTCTTCGTCCGGAATCAGCTCTGCGCCCCAGCCACTGGCGGCAATGGATTTAAAATCAGCTTTTAAATCATCAACAAAGCCTGCAAATGCACCACGCACCTGAAAGGGCGTCAGCAGTGTTTGATTGGCTAAATGGGTTTCAATAGACTGCTGCAATTGCCGACGCATTACATAAACATTACGCGGACGCGCTTGTTGATTCGCAGCGTCGGGAGCGAGAGCTTCCACAATAGGTTGGTTCTGCTGCCACCAGGTATCGACCTGCTGCATAAAACTTTCATTTGCAGTGACCACGCCCACATGCTGATTGATCTGTTGAGCAATATCGCGTTTCTCTGACAGAATCGGAGCAAAGTCCTGATAATGGTCATCACGTGGCACGAACAAGCTGGCGTTTAGACCTGTGTAATTATCCCAGTAGTGGCTTAGCGCCGCAATTTCGGCTTTGGGCACGCCTCCATGCAGGTGAGCCCGAACGTCATGTGGCTCTGGTGGTGGCGCATTGTCGACGTAACGACGGATATTGCAGTTATAGCCTTCGGCTTTAATTTCACTAACCGGCACGTTACGGGCGTAACCAGGAATATCCTCACCTGCGCGATAGGCGTTGATAATTTTATCCAGATCTTCCGGGCGCAGGTGATTCTGCGCTTTACCTTCGCGGTACTCTCGGTCGGCGTTAATAAAAAGCACGGTATCGCGTTTTGCCGCACCGGCTTTATTCATCACTAGGATACAAGCGGGAATGCCGGTACCGTAAAACAGGTTGCTCGGCAAGCCAATGACTGCTTCAAGAAAGCCTTGCTCGATAAAATACTTACGGGCTTCGCTTTCTTCGCCACCTCGGAACAACACACCATGTGGCATCACAGTTGCCAGACGGCCATCGTGCTTTAATACGGCCAGCATATGCTGCACAAACATCATGTCGGCTTTTTTGCCTTTTTCCGGCATAAATACCGGGAAGCGACTGGCGAATTTGATATCTTTTTTAATGTAGTTCTGGCTGAACGGCGGGTTAGCAACCACCCGGTCGAAGCGCTTGAGTTCGTTGTTTTCTGCCAGATGTTGCGGCTCACGCAGGGTATCTTCCTGGCGGATGTCAGCATGGGAGATACCGTGCAGCAGCATGTTCATCTTACAGATAGACCAGGTGGTGCCGATTTTTTCCTGGCCGCTGAGAGATAATTCAGAAGAATCGCCGCCTTTTTCGCGCAGGTAATCACGCATCTGGATCAGCATACCGCCGGAGCCGACCGTGGGGTCGTACACGCTCATGCCTTCTTCCGGGTCACAGATTTCAACACACAGCCGCACTACCTCAGCCGGAGTATAAAATTCACCTGCTTTTTTACCTGCTGAATCGGCAAAGTATTTAATCAGCCATTCGTAGGCTGCACCAAGCAGATCTGGAAATTCAAAGTCGGCATCGTGCAGCGGAATTTTGTCAAAGTTTTGCACAAAGTCAGCAAGGGTATCGTCATCCAGAGTGCGCTGGCCAATCTTTTTATTGAAGTTGATACCGCTCAGCACGTCCTGCAACGCGTCAGTATTGGTTTCCTCTATGGCCGCCAAAGCTTTATTCAAAGCTGTACCGACGTTTTCCTTTGTATGCTTCAGCGCAGGACGAATATGGTGTTCAATTTTATCCTCTTTTACCACTTCTTCGACCCAGCTTTCATTCCAACGAGCACGGGGTGGCACATAAAAGTACTTGTCTGAATATTTATCCGGGTCTTCCAGTTCAAGGGCAATATCTTGATCCGTCATGCCTTTTGCTTTCAACTCTTTGCTAAGTTGAGCTCGGCGTTCATCAAACAAATCACTGGCACGTTTCAGAAACAGCATGCCAAAAATGTATTCTTTATATTCGCTGGCATCCATGCTGCCACGTAAATCGTCACAGGCCGCCAGTAACAGACTTTCCAAGCGGGCTAGAGTCAGTTTCATAAGTATGCGTTTTCCTTTGTGGACTTCTGCGCTATTACAGCGGTCCTGAATTCATCGTTGATAAAAACAATCTGGCCTAAGATTACCCGATTTAGCCCGGATATCCGCATAATTCTGCCAGCAGTTTTAGTCGTTTTTAGTCACTTATTATTCTGGGCACGTTCTTGTCAGGTAACCGTCAGGGCAATAGATTTGTGTAGCAGAGATTAAGCGACTACGAAAAGAGCTGAAGCAAAGCACAGAAAAGAGCATCATTCTAAACAAAGTAGTCAGCATCATAAAGCTTTCTGGCTCAAGTATGTTGCTATAAAAGGCTTAGCGGCCATTGAAATCCTATTTTCAGATCTAAAAGAGCTGACGTGAAAATGAATAACTTCGACCCCACCGAGCTGGAAATTGCTTTATTGCCACTGGCGGATATCAACGCGGAGTGCTTTGAGCTGTCGTGGGTGCTACATGAGACGCTTACGCGCACAGGGTACTTAGTTACCGGCCATTCTGGTTATGTTCAAGCGGCTGCAGGTGATATTGTTGCGCCTCATTTCTGGCTTTCTGTCGACGGCTATATTGTCGATTTTCGCTTGAGGATGTGGTTAGGTGATGAGGACTTTGTGCCCCATGGCATATTTAAAACGTCGGACGCTGCTGGTTTTGACTACTGCGGCGAAGCTTATGCCTTTTCGCGCTTAACGGATTCTGAGCTATTTGACCTGTCTGATGGCCTGCTTGGTGTGCTCCCCTGCTCTGTGTAAAAACCGATGTCATATTCCAGATAGATAGGAATATGGCACTTGCTGCTCCGGCCATCCAGGGCTGATTGATCGACATCGATATTCCACTACTGTGGAATTTGTGCGGCAAGATTCCAGATAGATAGTTATGTGGAAAGGAATTGGCTGGGATCTGGCCGGGTGCTCGCGGGGTGATTCCAAAATCCCTTCTCATTTTCAGCCGCTCTGAACTGTCTTCAGTTAAGCAAACCGATTAGAGTCTTAACTTTGTACCGACAGAACAAAGTTCAATACTTTCAATTATTTATTGATCAAAAACCAGACATGATACATGCTTTCCGAAACTTGGATTTTGAGGGGCTGGGATATGTCTGCAGGCTTTTTTTGTGGAATGGCGCTGCTGCTTGGATTTTTTACTGTGGTGTTTATCTGGTCAATTTATAGCTACCAAAAACACCAGGCTCAGGACCGATCAGCAGACAATGACTGAGAGTTGCATTTTTAAATCTGATGGTAGCCTTGACCTGACTATGGAATGAAAGGATTTATGTATGCACTTTATTAAAACTATTTTTTTAATGCTACTCGTTGTTATTGGTTTGGATATCTATCAAAACACTAAATTCGGCTGGTGGCTGATTTGCTTTGCCCCCACCTTGTGGTGCTGGCCTGTCCTCGCCTTTGTTGCCAGGCGGCCTCTAGGTTTATGCCTGTTGTTGCTTGGCTTTATAGCTTTTTTAGTCCTGCATTGGGTAGCTGCACTTGCAACGCTTTGTGCAATAGTGCTGATTTGGATGGCTAAAACAGCCAAAACACTTCCACCTCGGCCTAAATCTCGGGTCGTTATCAAAAATTATCATTTTTGGTGAATTGTCATGAAGGGGCAGGAACTTTCACATGTGAAAGTTTTGCCCTATCACAGCATCAAAAAATAATTCGCTAATAACCAAGAATTGATGCTGTGAAACCTAAAATTTAAAGCTACGAATTAGATAACTGTTTTATAAAGACTTTTTATTTTTTATTTTGTCCAAAAAGGGCAATTACAGCGCCGAGGTTTTCTGTGTTGCGCATTCAGAATACTCCTGCCAAATCATGAACATTGGAGGAATGTATGGCTGAAACAAAGAATGAAACTCTACTAACAATGGCAGAAGTTGCTCAACTGACGTCACTTTCTCAGTCCACGATCAGGCGTTTGGTTGCCTCAGGTCAATTACCGGCACCAATCAGAGTCAGCCCTACCGGGCGCTCCGTTAGATTCAAACTGTCTGAAATTCAGCAGTATTTGAATAACTTATAGCGGAGGTACAGGTATGGAATTCAGATTGCAGACCGATGCGCTAGAGGTAAAAGAAGCTGAGCGATGGCTCAAGGTAGGTGGGCCTATCAAAGTGATAGCTCGCACCCGTTCCGCCGATCAAAAACGTAGTTATGGAGTATTGATAGAGTGGAAAAACCTTGATGGGATTTACCTACAGGACATTGTATTAATTAAACATTTGCAAGGGGATAACAACAGACAGGTTCGTGAGATGTTAATTGATTCAGGTTATCAACTGGAACCGAACGCCCAAGCATGGCAGCGACTACAACGCTATTTACTGAATGAACTGCAACATGCCGAACCCGCAGTTTGTGTTGAAAGAACAGGTTGGCATCAACAAGGTTTTGTCAGCCATGGTTGGAGCGCAGCGCGCACAACAACCAAGTTATACCTGTTGAGCAAAAGTCCGGATTTGGAGCTGAAATCAGCGGGAACACTGGAACAATGGCACGAAGAAATCGGCAAACTGTGCATTGCCAACCCCATGCTAATTTTTGCCTGTGGGGTCGCTTTGAGCGCGCCATTACTAAGGGTATCAGGGGTAGAGAATGTAATTATTCATATCACTGGCGGTTCTGGTTCAGGTAAATCGACCATCACTAAATTGGCAACCTCAGTGGTAGGTGATGAATCCTTAATGCGGACTTGGCTTAGCACGGCAAATGGTTTGGCTGCCGCAGCTGCGCTACACCATGATATACCGCTATTTTTGGATGAGTTATCGCAGGCTAAAGCTGAAGACATTGATAGTGCAGTCTATTCAATTACCAATGGCCGTCCTAAGCTGCGCGCCAATGAAACCGGGCAGTTGGCTGCAGGGGAGCTTTGGCGGACCATAGCGCTTTCGAATGGTGAGGTGACTCTGCCTGAACGCCTGGCAGAGCTAGGTAAACAACCACTGGCTGGACAACTTACAAGAGTTGTCGAAATACCTGTGTCTGGAAAATTCGGCGTTTTTGACGAACTGCATAGTTTTGCCCGGCCCGATCTGCTGGCTGATGAATTGCAACGTCGCTGCAAACTTTATCATGGCACCCTCTTCCCAGCTTGGGTGCACCGCTTGGTAAGTTATGACGAGGCAGAACTCAGCCGCAAAGTGTCGCAGTTGTTGAGCTATCGTGCCGAACTACTCAAAGAAGATGCCGAAACTTTGGTTGGCCACAAAGCCAGCCCACAAGTTTTAAGAGTGATCCGGCGTTTTGCGTTGATCCAGGTGGCTCTTAGCATGGCCTGCCAATTTAATTTATTGCCATGGTCGGAGTACCAAGCTGCTGATGCGGTCGGCCACTGCTTCAAATTATGGCTGAAAAACCGTGGCCATGGCCTGGATACCGAAGATTACCGTCTATTCTGCCAGCTTAAACAGGCTATACAAAGCTGGCGCACCCGGATTAAACCATTGGATAGCCAACTGAACTCCAGTATCGGCTACAGCAGACTTCAGCAAGGCGAAGAGCAATGGTTAGTCAAACCGGACGAGTTAAAGCAGGCGTTAAATCTGCGACCGCAGTACCGCTCGCAACTGATGTTATTAGCTCAGCGTGGTTGGCTGCAGTTCAACGAGATGGAACGTTTAACACTAAAACTAGTGCAGGGCAAAAAGTCAGCGCGATATTTTGCCTTGTGGCCTGAGCGGATCAAAAACGATCTGGCAGAACTTGAGACTGACTAATTCGTTTCCCAGTTTTCCCAGTTTTTTTGTCATATTCAGAGGTAACCATATGCAGACAATTTTTATGCTGCTGGCACAATTTGAGAAACCTGTAGTGCCGTTAAAAGATATTTGTGGTGAGTACTTTGGCCTGTCGCATCAAACCGCCAGAATCAGAGCCAATGCAGGCCAGTTGCCAATTCCGGCCTTTAGAACCAGCCAGAAAAATGACTATTTGGTGCATCTGGCAGATTTGGCGGCGTACATTGATCAACAACGTGAGAAGGAGTCGAGACGTTTGGCAGCTATTAATCCAAGGGCTGTGAGCGCCCTGTCTGCCCGGTAAGGCGCTCAGATAAAGCTTTGCATCCACTAAGCTAAGCAAGCCAACAAACCAGCCCGTGAATTTCGCGGGCTTTTAAGTGATCAATAAACCACTTAATACATGTAATAAATGTCTACTTGATTGGTTTAATATCGACAAGTGGACACTGATACTATGAATAAGTGTATTTCACGCACAGATAGAGATTATGCAACAGACCACTGCGATCCAGCGTTTAAGTAAGCTAGACCAGCAAAAGCGCTATGTATTTAACCAGCGCGATCTGGAGAAAATTTTTTCTGAAGATAGCAAACGTACCCTTCACGCTGGACTTGAACGTTTGGTACGACAGAACATTCTGGAAAGGGCGGCCCGTGGCGTCTACCTCTTTGCTTTGTCACATCATAAAAAAGGTCCAGACACTCTGGAACTGATTGCCAAAACCCTGCGGCGTGGTGAATACAATTACGTCAGCCTGGAATCCGCGCTTTCCAGTTATGGCGTAATTTCGCAAATCCCGATGGACAGGCTGACCGTGATGACCACAGGGCGCAAAGGTGAATACAAAACGCAGTATGGCACCATTGAATTCACGCATACCAAGCGGCCGGTTCGTGAAATTATTCAGAGTTTCATTTCCGTCAACCGGCCACTGCGGATGGCCACAAAGCAAGCGGCCTGGCGCGACCAAAAACGTGTTGGCCGGAATATTCACCTGGTTCAAAAGGAAATACTGACGGAGGTAGATACCAAGCTGTTCGGCAGTTCAACTCCAGAACCTGAATTCAAACTTTAAGCAACAGTGAATAGATAAAAGCAGCACAAAAAACGGGCAAAAACGACAAAAATTTAAGAAACCTGCCCCATATCTGCCCCATGACAAGTTCAGCCCTTGCCAGATAAGGGCTGCAGCCAAAATCTCACCAGTCCAGCATAGGGGCAATGCTAAAACGGTGATCCATAATCACAGGCTTTGAGGGGGAATTAGGGCTTGTTGATCTTTCGTGATGGATTATTAGACAGCATGATGGGCTGGTATAATTACTTTCGCCAAAAACTAACCATGACAACCCATC
>FWPV01005494.1_pt1 | contig 25275 bp, 27 predicted proteins | sample 2228371 | NCBI WGS metagenome assembly FWPV01 (sample SAMEA103939776, study PRJEB20133) | metagenome | reverse complement strand
CTCTGCGTGGCGGCATTGATCAGCGCGGACAGATCGGCGGCCGGGGAGGGCAGCCGCTCACGGTTCACATAGAGCACGACCCCCTTCAGCCGAATCGGAACGCCTAGGACTGCCTCACCATACAACACCTGGCCGACGGCCACGGGGAGCAGCGACTGCCTCAGCCCCGGCGCGAACAGATCGCTCACGTCTTGGATCCGACCTGCGCGCCAGAGGGACGGGCCCCACGTGTCGGGGCCGAAGAGCAGCGTCGGGGACGAGGTGCCCGAGGGAGGGTTTTCCACGGCAGCGCGAAGGTCTTCGCTTGGGAAATACGCCAAGGAGAACTCCACGCGTGGATGCTGCTGACGGAAGGCCTCAACGATCTGCACCAGGCTGCTCATCTCCTCCGGTCCCCAATCCAGCCAGATGGCCACGCGGCCAGAGAGGGGTGAGACGGTTGGGGTGGGCGTGACCGGGCGCGGGGTCGCTGTGAAGGTGGGCGCTGATGTCCCTGTCGGGGCCGCGGTTGGCTCCGCCGCGACCAAGTCACAGCCGGCGAGGAAGACTGCGACGATGAGGGCGCTTGTCAGGAGCATCCGCCCTCTGGTGTGCGGCGGAGAGGTGGGCCCCTTCGAGAAGGTGGACATCGCGCGCAGGATCTGCCTCATCCGTGGGGAACCGACAGGAAACGCTCTCGGCTGGCGAAGTGTACCACGGTCGTCTGCGGCGCGAGGTCTCGAGCAGGGCGCGGATCAGGGCTGGGGGGCGGCCGTGAGCAGCACCGCCGAGGCGGGCGGTAGGGTGAGCAAGTACGGCCCGGTCTCCGGCGCGGCCGGGTAGCGGGTGCCGGAGATCAGGTCATACAGGTCCAATCCCCGAAACGGAACCTCCTCGAGCGACACATCGAGGGGCACGTCGGAGAAGTTGAAGACGGCCACGAGGGTTTCGTCGCTTGAGTCCCGGCGGAAGGCCCAGGCCCCCCGCGCCGACGACTGCAGTCTCAGAGTCTCGATCGTCCCCGCGTGCAGCGCTGAGTGCTCCCGGCGAATGTGCAGCATGCGGCGATAGAAGTGGAGTAGGGAGGAGGGGGCCGCTTCCTCCTCCTCCACCGAAATCCCGTCGGAGGGCTGGTTCCAGCGGTCGGCGGGTCGGAACCACGTGGTCTGGCCCGCGCCCTCCTGATCGGCGTACCAATCCATCGGCTCGCGCCGGTAGTTGTCCCATGCCGGAGGTCCGCCCTTCTCCCCGAGCATGCCGATCTCCTCTCCGTAGTAGAGCAGCACCGGCCCCGGGAGGCTGGCGAGGAGCGCGGCCGCCAAGCGCTGCCGGGCCGCGTCGGAACGGACCTCGCTGGCGATGCGATTGGTGTCGTGGTTGCTCAGGAACCGGAGGACCTGCGCCTGGGGCGGGTAGCGCGCCGCACCATCCTGGACGACTCTGCTGGCCAGGGCCGGATGGGCTCCGCCGCTCAGCAGGCCATCGCCGTTGATGTCGTGGTTCCCGCCGAAGACCGCATACAGCGGGAAGTCGAAGAGCGCATCACACTGATCGACAAAGAACAGGCTCAAGCCTGCGGTCTCCGTCACCCAGGCCTCGCCCAAGAGCACAGCCTCGGGATTGGCCCGCTTGACGCGCTGGCGCAGGGAACGGAGCGCTTCCGTCGGAGGAAACGTCACGTTGTCGAGGCGGAAGCCGTCGACGCCGTCGCCGTAGTCGCCATCGGCGTCGAGGTCCAGCCAGAAGAGCATCGCCTGCGCGAGGAAGTCCACCACCGCCGGCTCTCGGTGATTGAGGCGGGGCATGGCTCCCGCGCCATCGAAGGAAGCATAGGCCGTGTGCTGCTCGTTCGTCCACAGGAACCAGTCGCTGTAGGGCGAGGCGGGATCGCCATACGCGGCCTTGAAGTACGGATGGTCGCGAGACATGTGCGAGGGCACAAAGTCGATGAGGACGTGCATCCCGCGGCCGTGGGCGGCCTCGACCAACTCCTGGAAGTCCTGCAGCGTGCCATAGTCCGGGTTGACGGAGAAGTATTCGACGACATCGTAGCCGTGGGCGGAGGGAGAGGGATGGATCGGCATGAGCCACAGCGTGTCGGCCCCCAGGCTGGCGATGTAGTCCAGGTGGGAGGTGAGCCCGTCGAGGTCGCCCACGCCATCGCCGTTCGAATCGGCAAAGGACCGGACGAAGACCTCGTAGACGACCGCCCCGGAGAACCAGTCCGGGGTGTCGTATGGGAGGGGAACGTCCGTAGGGGTGGGCGGTGAGAGGCGTGCGCTGGATGTGGGAATGGGAGTCGGGGACGGGACGGGGAGAACGGTCGGTGTCGTGACCGAACATGCGGGCAAGAGGCAGACCAGCACCGCCATTGGCAGTGCGGCCGCTCTGCACAGGGGCAAGGGTCGCGCGCCAGGCAGTCGGCTCAGCCCTTCACCCCTCCCACCGTCAGGCCAGAGACAATGTACCGCTGGAGCAGGAAGAACAGCAGGAGGATGGGGATCGACATCACGATGGACATGGCCGAGAACTCCGACCAGGGCGTGGCGTACTGCCCCTGCATGGAGCGCAGGGCCATGGCGAGGGTGTAGCGGCTCGGGTTGTCGAGGAAGGTCCAGGCGAGCACGAACTCGGTCCAGCCCGTCATGAAGCTGAAGAGGACGGTGACGGCCATGGCGGGCGCGGAGAGCGGCATGATGACGCGCAGGAAGGTCTGGGTGATGGTGGCGCCGTCGATGAGGGCAGCCTCCTCGAGCTCCTTGGGCACAGTATCGAAATAGCCCTTGAGGTTCCAGACGGCGAAGGGCAAGGCGCCCGCGGCGTAGGCGATGGCCAATCCCAGAAGCGTTGCCCGCAGGGGCTCACCACCGATGCGCACCTGGCTGAGCAAGACGTAGAGGGGCGCCAGCGTGCCGGTGCTGGGGAGCATCAACAGGATGATGAAACCGAGCATGCCGAGTTGACGCCCCAGGAAGCGGAAGCGGGAGAAGGCATAGGCGGCCGAAGCGCCTGTGACGACCGCGAAGAGGCTCGTCCCCAGCGCCACGAGCAGGCTGTTCTTCAGCAGGCCCCAGAAGGTCATGCAGGTTGAGAGGTCGCTTGGATTGCGGCAGAGGAGCAGGAAGGGTTCGAAGAGGATCTTCTGGAAGGCGCGCAGGGAGGCGCCCGGCGGGATGAGGCGCAGCTCGAGGGGCTTGTCGATGTTACGCGGGTCGAGCGCCATCGAGACGACCCACAGCACTGGGAAGAGCACGATGGCCGTCACGGAGAGCAGGAAGAGCTGGAGGCCGATCTGACGCAAGATCGAACGCAGGAGGCGGGCCCTACGCGACATCGTAGGCCTCCGTGGCGCGGGTGACGCGGTTGTTGATCATCGTGATGACGAACAGGATGACGAAGACGATCAGGCTGAAGGCGGCGGCGAGCCCATACAGCCGTTTCTCGTAGACCAGTTTGAACGCCTGGGTGATCAGGATCTCCGTCCGGCCGATCGGCCCGCCCTTAGAGATGAAGTAGATGACGTTGAATTGGTTGAAGGTCCAGATGGTGCCCAGCATGATGGCAGGGACCATGGCGGGGCGGATCAGGGGGAGGGTGATGCGGCGGAGCTGCTGCCAGGCCGAGGCCCCGTCGATCATGGCGGCCTCGTAGAGCTCCCGCGGGATAGCCTGCAGCGCGCCGGTGGCGACGACGGTCATGAACGGCCAGCCGAGCCAGATGTTGGCCACGAGCACGCAGTAGAAGGCAAGGGGCAGGAAGGAGAGCGGGCCGCCGATGGGCGGCTCGGCCACAACCATCCACTTCGTCGTGGTGGGCAGGTTGGTGCCGAGGGTGCGGTTGATCAGCGCCAGCAGCTGGTTGATGGCGCCGAAGCGGTCGTCGTACATGTTGGCCCAGGTGAGGGCGGTGATGTACCCGGGCAGAGCCCACGGGATGACGAACAGGGCGCGGTAGATGCCCCGCCCGATCAGCCCTTTGCTGTTCAGGGCCAGCGCGATGAGAACGCCGAGAACGACGTGGAAGAAGACGTTGGTGACGGTCCAGGTGATGTTGAAGGCGAGCAGGCGGCCGAAGTTGTAGTTGTCGACGCCGACGGCCGTGCTCCGCAGCAGGTCGATGAAGTTCTGCAGGCCGACGAAGCGCGGGGCATAGTCGGCATAGGTCTCGGGATTGAACGGGTTGAAGCGCAGGTTCTGGACGCGGAAGTTCGTCAGGGCCATCCACACCTGGAACAGCTGAGGGTAGACGGTGATCACAGCCATGATCAGGCCGGCTGGTGCGATGTAGGCCCAGGCAGTGCGAGAGGTGCGCAGCCGCGCCCACAGCGAGGGCGAAGGCCGGGACAGGGGAACGCTCGGTGCGGCCATCAAGTCCTCCTCGGCATTCGGGCCGTCCGCCCCATGGCCGAGGTGGGTGGGGCACCGCCCCACCCACCTCAGGACACGAGCCGGCTACTGGCTGTGCATCTGCTCCAAAGCGGCGACGATGGCGTCGTAGGCGGTCTGCAGAGCCGCAGCGGGATCCGCGCCTTCGTCGAACACCGACTTGAGGGCGGTATCCATCGGGCCCCAGTAGGCGCCCATCTCAGGGATGACGGGGAAGGCGGTCCCCAGGGCGAAGGCGGCGATCATCTGCTGCTGCAGCGGATCGGTGAGCTCGACTCCGCTCACTGCCGGGATGTGGCCAGCCTTCGTTGGGTCTGCCAGCAGGGTCTGGGCCTCAGGCGACAGGAAGAACTCGATGAAGGCCAGCGAGGCTTCCATAGTGTCGCCGCTGACGTTGGCGCTGAGGTAGATGTTCTCGGTCTGGACATAGCCGGAGAGGTGACTGCTGCCGTATGCCGGCCACGGGTCGATGGCCAAGTTCTCGGCGCCGATGGCTGCCGCCAGATCCGTGGCGTTCCAGCTGCCGTCGATGATGATCCCGGCCAGTCCGGCCTTGAACAGGTTGACGTCGTTGTCGGTGTAGTACTCGGTGGGGCCAGCCTCCTTGAACGAATTGAGCAGGTTGACCCAGGCGACGCCGGCCTCATTGTTGAAGGCTGGGTTGCCGGCTTCGTCCATCAGGGCCCCGCCGGTTGCGGTCAGGTGCGCGGCCGAGAAGAAGAAGCCGTACTCCAGGTCAGCCCCGACCACGTCCCCTTGCGTGGCGGCCTGGGCGGCGGCCACCAGGTCCTCCCAGGTGGCTGGAGCCTCGGGGATGATGCTGGTGTTGCGGTACATCAGCACGCCCTTGATCGTCTGAGGCAGGCCGATCAGCGCGCCCTTGTACTGCACCGCGCCAAGGGCGGCCGGATTGATCGTAGCCAGCAGGTCGGCCGACAGGTACGGAGTGAGGTCAGCCACCAGGCCGGCATCGAACAAGGCCGGGCCCCAGTCGGCCGCGCCGATCAGGACGGACGGCCCTTCACCCGTCGCCGCAGCGGTCTCGAAGCGACCGCGCAGATCGTCGAACGGGGTGTAGAGCACGTCCACGGTGACTTCGGGATACACAGCCTGGAACGCCGCGATCACGTCGTTGAGGCTGGCGATCTCGTTTTCCTTCCAGGCGTGCCACAAGGTGACGGTCCCGCCCAGCGGGGCCGGGGTGGGGGCCGGCTGGCAGGCCGACAGGGCGAGCAGGCTGATCAGCGCGAGGCTGACCACGGTCCACAGTGCGTTGTTCTTCATCGGGCGAATTCTCCTTCGATGGGCCATGTTCTGGCTCTCCGGATTGTCTTGTCGATCAGACTTTGCGAGAAGCGAACACAGGGATCGACGCGCGGTCACCTCCTTTCCCGAGGACAACGGGGCGCGGGCTCACGGCCAGCCGGCGCAGAGCGCAGGCTTGCGCCAGGGCGATCGCGCCCATGGCCGAAGAGCGGCGGCCCAGCATGGCCGCCTGGATGCGGACATCACGAGCCGAGGCTCTGAGGCTGCGCCTCTCCACAGTCTCCCGGACTGGCTCGAGCAGTAGGTCGCCCACCTGAGCCACTCCCCCGCCGAGCACGACCAGCGAGGGATTGAAGAGGTTCACGACGGTGGCGATGGCGGTCCCGATCAGGAGGCCGGCGTTGCGCAAGATGCGCTGGGAGAGATGATCGCCGCGCTTGGCTGCCTCCGCCACGTCGAGGGCAGTGAGTGACTCGGGGGGAGTGTGGGTGGCAAGTGCGGTCGCCTCACCGCGGCGCACCGCAGCGATGGCCTGCTCCGCGATCGCCAGGCCGCCGGCCATGGCCTCCAGGCAGCCGCGGTTGCCGCAACTGCAGCGGGGGCCGTCTTGCTGGATCGTGATGTGGCCGATCTCCCCAGCCGTCCCGGTCACGCCGCGATAGATGCGCCCATTCAACAGCAGCCCCGCCCCGATGCCCGTGCCTACCTTGATGTACACCATGTCTTGCACGCCGCGGCCCGCGCCGAAGGACCACTCCCCCAGCGCTCCCAACTCGGCATCGTTGTGAAGGCTGACCGGCAGCCCCCACAAATCCTCCAGCCGCTGACGAATGGGGAACCCATCCCAGCCGGGCATGATCGGCGGCGCAACCACAAGCCCACGATCCGCCACCACCGGCCCCGGGACGCCCACGCCCGCGGCACAAGGATAGGGATGACCGTCCTTCGGCTTCTCCAGGAGGTCTGCCACCATCTCAGCCAGACGATGGAGACAGGCCTCCGGTCCCTGGCCGATCGCCCACGGGGCCTCGACTTCGGCCAGGACATGGGCGCCCAGGTCCGTCAGGATCATCGAGATGTGCGTGGCGCCGATGTCGACCCCGAGAAGGGTGCCGACCGAGCAGTTGATCTGCAGGGGAACAGCACGCCGGCCGCCGCGGGACGGGCGATAGGTCCCTTCTCGGAGCAGGCCGCGCTCCAGCAGGTCGTCCACAATTGCGGTGACCGCGGAACGGCTGACCTGAAGCAGCGCCGCGAGCTCACTGCGGGCCAGCCCCCCTGGGCTCCGCCGGATCAGGTCCAGCGCTACCTCTCGCGATGCCGACCGCGTGAAGAGCACCGGCGAGGCTTGTGCGAATTCAACCATCGCGTCTCGCTTTTCTAATCTTAGCCATGCGTCGAGCTTTGTCAAGAGGGCTGATCGAGGCCGCCGCGTTTGTTCAACCATTTCACGAAGCACCAATCGGCTTGGCGCGGTAGAATGGCGCTGCAATGGCCGAGCGCTGGCGCCTCGTCTGCTCTCCCCCCGCACGCGGCAGCGTGAACATGGCTCTCGATCAAGCCATCCTGGAATCGGTCGCCGCCGGGCACGCGCCGCCCACTCTCCGCCTGTACGCGTGGGAGCCGCCCTGTCTCTCCCTCGGCCACGCCCAGGCGCTGTCGGACGTCGATCTCGAACGTCTCGCCGAGCGCCAGTGGGAATGGGTGCGGCGACCCACGGGGGGCAAGGCCATCCTCCACACCGACGAACTGACGTATGCGGTCGCCCTGCCGGCCCGCCATCCCCTGGCCGCAGGCAGCGTCCTGGAGACCTACCGCAGCCTGAGCCGAGGCCTGACCGCAGCCCTGGCCCGCCTCGGCGTCTTCACCCAACTCCACCCCACCCCGCCCGCGCCCGGCGACCGCCTCAACCCTGTGTGCTTCGAAGTGCCATCGGCCTACGAAGTGACCTTCCAGGGCAAGAAGTTGATTGGCAGCGCGCAGGTTCGGCGAGGCGGAGGAGTCTTGCAGCACGGCTCGCTTCCCCTGCGGGGCGACATCACCCGCATCTGCGACGCCCTACGCTATCCGGATGAGGCGTCGCGCCGGCAGGCCGCGGCTCGGCTTGCGGCTCGCGCCACCACCCTCGAGGTCTGCCTGGGCCGCGCCGTCGGATGGCAGGAAGTGGCGAGCGCCCTGGCCGCGGGGTTCGCCGACGCGCTGGGCCTGGAGTGGACCCAGGAGGACTGTTCCCCGCAGGAGATCGAGCGCGCGCGGGAAATCGCCGCTGCCCTCGCGGCGCGCCCCAACGGAATCCTCCCCCAATCCTCAGGGCGTCGGGGTCGCGGTCGGAACGCCACCCTCCGCGGCGGCGAAGATCACATCTGAGTATCCCAGGCTGCGCAGAAAGCGATACAGCACGGCCTCGGCGTTCAGGCGCGCCTGTTCAAGAATTCCATCGGCGAGCGCTGCCTGGCGGATTTCGGCCTCGGCCGCCCGCCTGGCCTCCGCCTCCAGGTTGACATCCCCGCGGCGCAGCAGGCCCGTGTCGCGGTCATACACGTAGGAGCGGTCGTTGTCGAGCGTGACCACGAAGACCTCCGGCGGCGGAAGCCGCAGGTAGACGCGGCCGTCGTCATCGAACCAGACGTCCGTCGGCTGCACCTTCGACAGGTCCACCCCAGCGATGACCGTGCCGTGGGCCACCAGCAGCACGCGATCCCCGAACAAGAACCCGAAGGGCCCCTGACCGGTCTCGGCGACGATGATCTTCTCCAGCGTGTACTGGACGGTCTCGAGCCGGGCCAGCGACCGCACCTCGCGGACGATCGTCACGGGGTCGGGCCGGATCGTCGGCGTCGGATGGAGCACCCCCGCCACCTGCGTGCCCACAGCCGAGGCTAGGTCCGACACGGGTCGGACAGCGCCGCGCAGGCTCTCCACACCCCACACCAGTCCGGCGGCGACCGCGACCAACAACACGACCATCAGCACCCACGGCAGAGCGTTGCGCATCGTGAACACCTGCCTCCCATTGACGGTAAACTTCGTCGGCCTCGCCTGCACACGCCATTGTAGCACCAGGGGCCGCAAGTCGGCTCTTCCTCCTTCGGCTTGCCAACCCGGCCCCCGGGCGATACACTCATGCCATGCATGTGGGCGTGCTGTCTCTGGAACTGCGGCTTCCCGGCTGCACGTCGCTCAAGCAGAAGCGCAGCCGGCTGAAGCCGCTGCTGGCTGCACTGCACCGCGAGTTCAACATCTCCGCTGCCGAGATCGACCGCAACGACAGCCATGCGCTGGCGTTCGTCGCGTGCGCGGTCGTGGCCAACGAGGCGGCTCATGTAGACCGCCTCCTCGGCGCCATCCCGGCCTGGATCGAGTCGCACCGGCCCGATGTGCAGGTGATCGACCATCAGGTGCAGCATCTCTAGCAGCCCGCCAAGTGCTGCGGGTCAGCTTTTCCGGAGGGTGGCCTTATGGACCTCGGACTGAGAGGGAAGGTCGCAATCGTCGCCGCCGCCTCACGCGGCCTGGGCAAGGCCGCCGCGCTGGAACTGGCGCGAGAAGGGACGCGCCTGGCCATCTGCTCGCGCAGTGAAGCCATCCACCAGGCGGCCAAGGACATCGCGGCCGCCACAGGTTGCGAAGTCCTGGCGCAGCAAGCCGATGTCAGCGACGGCGCGCAGGTCCAGCGCCTCGTCGCGGCGGTCCTCGACCGCTACGGCCGGATCGACATCCTGATCGCCAACTGCGGCGGGCCTCCGCCCGGCCCCTTCCTCGAGTGGAACGAAGCCGATTGGCTGAGCGCCTTCCGCCTGACCGTGCTGAGCACGGTCCACCTGTGCGCCGCCGTCCTGCCCTCGATGGTGAGACGGGGCTCCGGCAGCATCGTCGCCAGCCAGTCCTACCTGGTCAAGCAGCCCGTCGACAACATGGTCCTCTCCAACTCCCTGCGGCTGGCTGTGGTCGGCCTGATGAAGACCCTGGCCAACGAGTACGGCCCCAAGGGGATTCGCGTGAATGTGATCAATCCCGGCTGGACCTGGACCGAGCGCGTGCAGGCGCTGATGGAAGACCGCGCCCGGCGCAGCGGCGAAACAGCGGAGCGCGAGGCGGCCAAGTTGGCCGAGGCCATCCCGCTGCGGCGCATGGCTTCGGTCGAGGAGTACGGCCGCGTCGTGGCCTGGCTGGCCTCGCCGGCCGCTTCCTACCTCCACGGTCACGCGCTCACCTACGACGGCGGTCTCACGCAGGTGCCGCTCTAGCCTCCTGCGCCGAGTTCGCCGCGGCCACCCGATTCCCGCCGATCGCCCGGTTAACTGTTCCACGCAGCCGAGGCTGCGTGGACAGAGAGTGGAACGTCGGTTGCCATTCGTTTGTCACGGGCGAATCTGCCTTATGCCGCCTCCTCCTTTCGTTCTGCCAGCGCATGGCGCCGCACCAGGGTCCGGATACGGGATGCCAGCAGGCTGGCATGGACAGGCTTGATCAGGTAGTCGTCGGCGCCGGCGTCCAGGGCACGCGCCACACAGCCCGGGGCACCCAGCGCGGACAGAACCAGAATCGGCACATCGGTGAAGGCCCTTAGCTCCCGGCAAACGTCCCAGCCGTCCATCCTTGGCAGCATCAGGTCCAGGATTACCACGTCTGGGGCCATCTGGCGGCAGGAGGCGATGCCGTCCTCTCCTGTGAACGCCGGCCGCACTTGGATGTCTTGACCACGCAGCATCGTCCGCAGCATCAGGGGGAGGTCGGGGTCGTCGTCGATCAGCAGGACGTCGATTGCCATTGCTCGGTTCCACTCGGTCGACCTGATTATGCGCCTGGTCCTTCTGGACGGACCTTACAGGGTGCTTGCACCTGTTCCGCAGCGTCCAGTACCCGCGATGGTACCCCAGCACTACCCACACCTAGACCTTCCTCGACTTTCCCAGCCATCGCCAGCCACTGGGGGCCTGTTCCCGGCACTCTTCCACCTGCGCCCGGCGGGCCGCTCGTGAGCCAGGAGGTCGCTTGCTCTTCGCCGACACTCTGGCTATCATTCGCAATGGGTGTGTTCGCCCGGCTATGATGAAAGCCCACGGGGACGCTTCGGCCGCTCCGGCGGTCATGACTTGCCCTCACTGCCAGGCGATCCTGCCGCAAGACGCCCGAACCTGCCCCAGCTGCGGCGTGGATATGGCGCTGCTGGCCCTGCTGGCGGAGCGCGCCTACCTCGAAGGCGCGCCCCAGGCAGCGCCCCTCCCGGCAATCCCAGCCGTCGTGCCGCGCATCGGCGAGTACCTGCTGGAGCAGGGCCTGCTGCGCCAGGACGAGCTCCAGGCCGCGCTCCAGCGCCAGGCCGAACTCGCCGCCTCCGGCCAGCGCCGCTTCCTCGGCCAGACCCTGGTCGAGATGGGGCTGATCGACCGCGAGACGCTCGACCGGGCGGTGACGCGGCAGATCATCGAGCTCCACGCCGCCCTGCAGGAAGCCAACCGCACGCTCGAGCAGCGCGTCGCCGAGCGGACGATCGAGCTCCGCCGCGCGCTGGAGCGCATGTCGGAGCTCAACCAGCTCAAGGCGAACCTCATCTCGAACGTCTCGCACGAACTGCGCACGCCGCTGGCGCACATCAAGGGTTACGTCGAACTCGTCGCCGACGGCAAGCTCGGCCCCCTCTCGCCGGATCAGGAGAAGGCGCTCGGCGTCGTGCGCCGTGCGAGCGAGCGGCTCGAACGCCTGATCAATGACCTGATCGACTACTCCAGCGCCTCGCGCGAGGGCCTGCGCCTGCAGCCTCAGATCGTGGACGTCCCCAGCCTGGCCCAGCGCGCCCTCGAACGGACCCACGAGAAAGCGGCCAAGGCCGGCGTGTCGCTGGAGACCGACCTCCCCTCCGACCTGCCTCCGGTCGAGGTGGATCCGGAGCGGATGGTGTGGGTGCTCTATCAGCTCGTCGACAACGGCGTCAAGTTCACCCCCTCGGGCGGGCGCGTCCGCCTGAGCGGTCGGCGCGTCGACGATCGCGTCTCCCTGGCCGTCGAAGACACCGGCATCGGCATTCCGGCGGACCGCCTGGGGGAGATCTTCGAGCCTTTCCACCAATTGGATGGGTCCACCACGCGCCGCTACGGCGGCACCGGGCTGGGGCTGGCCCTGGTCAAGCTGATCCTCGACGCGCATGGGACCGCGATTGAGGTGGAGAGCGAAGAGGGCGTGGGCACGACCGTTCGCTTTTCGCTGCCTGCCGCGGGAGGCGTGCGGTGACGGCGCCGTTTGTCTCGCCGGCCCCTCTCACCCACGGCACCGAGCTCAACGCCGTGTACGCCATCGCCCGCATCGTGGCCGAGACCTTCGACACCGAGGCCGGCCTGGATGCCGTGCTGCGCTTGGCACGCACCATCTTCATCTTCGATACAGCGGCACTCTACCTGGAGAATCAGGAGAGCAAGGCGCTGGAGCCGGTCTTCGCGCGGGCGCTCGGCAGGGGCCGCACCCACGAGGCCGACGTCCCCTGGGGCGAGCCGGCAGCGGAGGAAGCGTTCCGCACAGGTGAGACCGTCCTGCGCCACGAGGATCTTGGGCCGGCCGTGCCGGGGCGCGAGCGGCGCCGCGACTACCTCGGCCTGCCCATGATGGTCGGCGGGCGCTGCGTCGGTGGATTGGTCCTCGGCCGCTTCGGCGGGCCGCCCTACCCTCCCGAGCACATCCGCCTGGCGGAGTTCGTGGCCTGGCACGTCGGGCAGCTGCTGGAGAATCGCCGACTGGCCAGCCGCGTCGCCACCCTCGAGGCGCAGCGCGAACTGATGCGGATGCAGGACGAGTTCATCTCGACCGTGTCCCACGAACTGCGCACGCCGCTGGGCTTCATCAAGGGCTATGTCACCACCCTTCTCCGGCCCGACATCGACTGGGACGACGCGACGCGGCGGGAATTCCTCCACATCATCGACGACGAGGCCGACCGCCTGCGCGAACTGATCGACAACCTGCTCGACTCCTCCCGGCTGGAAAGCGGCACGCTGAGCATGAGCACCTCCCCCGCCCGTCTGGGCAGCGTCATCCGCGACGCGGTCCAGCGGCGGCGGTCGATGAGCCCGGAGATGGAGATCCGCCTGGCGGTCCCGGAGGACCTTCCGCCGGTGATGATCGACGCCACTCGCGTCGCTCAAGTGCTGGACAACCTGATGTCGAACGCAGCCAAGTACGCGCCCGGCGCGCCGGTGACCATCCGCGCTCGCAGCCTCGGCACGCGCGTCGAGGTCGAGGTGGAGGACGAGGGGCCCGGCATTGCCGCCGAGCACCTTCCCCATCTGTTCGAACGCTTCTACCGCGTGCCCACCTCGGGCGGGACGGCGCGCGGCACCGGCCTCGGGCTGCACATCTGCCGCAAGATCGTCGAAGCCCACGGCGGACAGATTTCCGTCCGCAGCGAACCGGGCCAGGGGACGACCTTCCGCTTCACGCTCCCCGTGGCGTCCGCTGGCCCAACCTAGGCCTTCCCAGGAGGTGACGATGGCGGGGGGCAAAGTGATCCTTCTCGTGGACGATGAGCCGCGCTACTTGCGCCTCCTCGAAGTGAACCTCCTGCCGGAGGGCTACACGGTCCGCACCGCGACCAACGGCCAGGAAGCCGTCGAGTCGGTGGCGGAGTCGGCTCCGGACCTGGTCCTGCTGGACATCATGATGCCCGTCATGGATGGCTTCACCGCCTGCGAGCGCATTCGCGAGTTCTCCACCGTCCCCATCGTCTTCCTGACGGCCAAGGGCGAGGAGCGCGATCGCGTGCGCGGGCTCGACCTGGGAGGCGATGACTACATCGTCAAACCGTTCTCGGCGCAGGAACTGCTGGCGCGGGTCCGGGCGGTGCTGCGCCGCGCCGAGCGTCAGGCGGATGGCGCCTTCCATCAGCCGATCTTCCGCCATCATGAACTCGAGATCAACCTGCCCCGCGCCCAGGTCACCTGTGCCGGGAAGGAGGTCCTGCTCACTGCCACTGAGTATCGGCTGCTGCAGACCCTCGCGGCCTCGATCGGCAGGGTGATGACGGCCGAGGAACTGCTCACCACCGTCTGGGGCCCGGAGTACCGCGACGACAAGGAGATTCTCTGGGTGTGCTTGAGCCGACTGCGGCAGAAGATCGAGCCCGACCCTCGCAGCCCCATCCACATCGTCACCAAGCAGGGATTGGGATATCTGATGCCTCCCGTCGAATGAGGTGGGACTCGTCAGGGGGAACGCCATGTCTCCCGCAACTGTGCTCCTCATCGACCCGAGCACCAGGACGGCTGCGGCCATCCAGAGCGCCCTGCAGGCAGCCGGCTACGCCGTCCTCCACGCTTCCACCGGCAAACAAGGCCTGATCCTTGCCTGGCGAGACTTGCCGGACGCCATCCTCCTCGACCTCGACCTGCCGGATATCGACTCGCTCGAGGTCATCCGCAAGCTGCGCCGCGATCCCCGCACGGCCCATCGGCCCATCCTGGGGATGATCCTGCCCGACGAACCGCAGCGCCGTGCCGAAGCGGTGCAGGCGGGCATGAACGGCTGCGTCCTCAAGCAGGCCGATGCCGCGGAACACCTGCTGCTCCTGCTGCGCGGCGAGAGGCCGGCCACGGGCCCGCTCCTCCGCCCCAGCACCCGCCCTCTGGGCGGAGCGCGCATCGCCCTGCTCAGCCCCAGCGCTTCCGTCGGGGCCACGACCTTCTGCCTCAACCTGGCCAGCGACCTCGCCCTGCACGCCCCCGAGCACTGCTGTGTGGCCGTCGAACTCACACCGCCTCCAGGTTCCTTTGCCCGTTTCCTCGGCCAGTCCACCGAAGGCCACCTGCTGCGCCTGGCTCGCCTCAAGGACTCCCAACTCTCCCCCGACACGCTCCGCGACCTGGTCCCCTACTCCAAGGCCTGGGGCTTCCACTGGATCCCTGCCTCCCCCCAGCCGGCCGACACGACCCAGTTCGCGCCGGATTGGTTGGCTCGCTTCCTGCAGGCGCTCGAGCGGACCTTCGCCCTCGTGGTTCTCGACATCGGGCGCAACCTATCGAGCGCCAACTTGGCTGCTGCCCGGCTGGCCCGGGCGGTCGTCGTTCTGTTCTCCCCAGATGCCGAATCCGTCGAGAAGTGCCAGGCGCTGATGCGCTTCCTGACGTTGGAAGAGATCCCGGCTGCGCGACTGATCCTGGTTTCGAACGCAGGGAGCACGCAGCCGACACTGGCAGCGGAAGCGATCGAACAGGCCCTGGGGCGTGCGCCCGACGCCGCCCTGCCCGACGCCGGTGCGGTCCTGCGTGAGAGCGCTCAAGAGCACCTGCCCTTCACGCGCCGCCACGCAGACACCCCATGGGGAGAGGCCCTGCAGGCGTTCACCAGCCTGCTGATCCAGCGCCTGCGGGGCCGCTAGGCACATCTGCTATAATCCCGCCGAGCGTGCGCGCTGTTGCGAGGAGCAGGCTGATGACCGACGAACAGGCTCTGGCGCTGCGGGCAAAGATGCTGGGAGCAACGCTGAGGATGGCCCGTCTCTCCGCAGGCAGGAGCCTGCGCGAGGTCGCCGCCTTTCTTGGCGTCTCCTCCAGCACGCTGACCTCGTACGAGACCGGACGCAAGTCGATCTCCTTGCCGGAGCTCGAGCTGCTCGCCTTCCACCTCGACGTTCCGCTGCGACGGTTCTGGCCCCAAGCCTCCAGCCCGACGGAGGCCCCCGCCCTCAATCCGGCGGTTCTCCTTCCCCTGCGGCATCGGATGATCGCGGCCCTGCTCCGCTCGCACCGCCTCGAGGCCGGCCTTTCCGTCAAGGAACTGGCACAAGCCGCTCACCTCCGCCCGGGGCGCGTCTCGGCCTACGAGAAGGGAGAGCGGCCAGTGCCCCTGCCGCATCTCGAGGCCTTGGCAGCCGCCCTGGGTCGATCGGTCGAGGTGTATGTCGACCGACAAGGCCCGATCGGAGAGTGGGATGCCTCTCTGCGGGCTTTGGAGGCGTTGCAGCAGCTGCCCGCCGACCTGCGCGAGTTCTTCATGGATCCGGCCAATCGCTCCTACCTGCGGCTGGCGAAGCAGTTGAGCGAGCTGTCCGTCGACAAGCTGCGCCTGGTCGCCCAGGGCCTGCTCGACATCACCTTGTGACCGAGCCATTACCTCGCGCCGAAGAGTGGGAGAGGCGAGCGCTGGAGGCCTATCAGGCCCGTCGCTTTGCCGACGCGGCTGCCGCATTCGAAGCGGCCTGGCACGCATACCGCGAACTCGGCCAGCCGGGCAAGGCCGCCGAAATGGCCAACGACCTGTCGGTCTCGGCTCTGCTTGGCGGCGAGCCGCGGCGAGCCCTCCAGGCGGCTGCGGGAACCCCGCACGTCTTCCACGAGGTGGGCGACGCGCCCCACGAAGCCCAGGCCTGGGGGAACCTGGCTTCCGCCCAGGAGGCCTGCGGCGATCTCCAATCGGCGGAAACCTCCTACCGCAAGGCGATCGACCTCTTCGCCTCCCTCGGCGACGAGGAGAACCGGGCGCTCTGCCTCCGCTCCCTGGCGCGCCTCCAGCTCCGCCGCGGCCGCGCCCTGGAGGCATCCCTCACCATGCAGTCCGCGCTTGGATCACGGTCGAGGCTCGCCCGCTGGCTCTCGCGGCTGCTCGACCGGCTTCTGCAACGGCACCGATCATGAGCACAGCGCAGCGGTCGATGCGCTCCACCCGTGCGAAGACAGAAGGATGGTCGATTCGGCCGGCCACCCGGGATGACCGCGCCTCCGTGATGGCGCTCCTCGAAACCGCCCTGTGGCGGCATCAGCATCTCGACTGGCTCGAGCCGCAGGACCTGCTGGGGGAACAGCCCTTCCTTCTTGCGGCGGACGGTGAGGGCTTGGTTGGCTGCTTGGCTTGCACGCCGGAAAGCCCTGGGGTGGCATGGGTGCGCCTGTTCGCCGCTGCAGCCGGCCGACCGATCGACCGAATGTGGGATCTCCTCTGGGAACCGGTGGAGGCGGCGGTGATCGAGCGCGGGCTGGCGCTCGTCGCCGCCCTCACGACCGCGGCCTGGCTCCCATCCCTCGTTGAGCGCAGCGGCTTTGAGCACCTTCACGACGTCGTCTTCCTCGAATGGCCCGGGCGGACCTCGCCTCCCTCTCCGTCCCCGACCGTCGGCCTCCTTCGCCCGATGAGCCCCTCGGACCTGACGGCCGTGGCCCAGGCGGATGCCGCGGCCTTTGCCCCCATCTGGCAGCTGAGCAAAGAGTCGCTCGCCGCGGCGTTCGCGCAAGCCGCCGCTGCGAGCGTGATCGAGGTGGACGGCCGCGCAGTTGGGTACCAGATCAGCACCGCCTCGGCGCTCGGTGCGCACCTGGCCAGGCTGGCCGTCCATCCCGCCTATCAAGGCCGGGGGTTGGGCACGGTGTTGGTGGCGGACGCGCTGCGCTCGCTCGTCCGCCTTGGCTACAATCGGGTCACAGTGAACACGCAGTCCGACAACGCACCCTCGCTGCGGCTGTATGCGCGGCTCGGATTCCGCCGGACGGGTCAGGCTTTTCCGGTGTATCGGCGCGTACTCTTCTCATCCGAGGGCGAGCAGGGATCGCGCTCGCCGAAGGGCAGTGGGCCGAGGCGTGCAGACTGATCGGGAGCCCACCGAACTGGAAGCCTTCAGCCGTGCGCTCCCCAACGAGCGGATGCGGTGGCTGATGCTGGCGATCCAGCGCGAGATGGGCAGCTACGGCCTGCCGCTCCTCCTGCGGCAGGCTGGGTTGGACCGCTTTGTGGGAAAACTGCCTCCCCCAGACCGCAGGCTCGGGGTGCAGGCGGACGAGTACGCGCGCCTCGTCCATGCGATGCGCTCGTACTACGGCCTAGGCGCGCGCGGAGCCTTGCTGCGCATCGGGCGAGAGGTCTTCCGCCAGCAGCTCGCCGCGCGCCGCGTCGAGGCGTTCCTGGAGAAGATCCGCCTGAGACTGATGCCCCTGCCGCAGCGCCGCTTGCGTGCACTTCGCTCGCTGGCGGAGAGCATGGCGTTGCCCGGCAAGGACGTGGAGGTCGAGGCGGGCGGCGAGGGGCTGTGGCTGATCGACCGCACTGCCGATCGAACCCTGGGTCAGCAGACCGACGAGCCCATGTGTTGGGTCGCCGTGGGCGAGATCGCCGAAGCGCTGCTCTGGGCCACGGGTTTGGAACACGCCGTCGAGGAGACCGCCTGCCGCGCCGCCGGCGCAGACGCCTGCCGCTTCCTCATCCACACCGCCTAGCAGCGACAACCCGCGCACCCTGTGCCGGAGGGATTAGGCTCTTCACCCGCCGCGCGGCCGCGCCGGGCATCTCGGCACGGACGATTCCTTCGGCGCAAGCCGCGCCGCCCCCTCGCGATCATCCCTGCGGCCAGGTCAGCCCTGGTCGACCTTCGCCTTCCGCAGCAGGGAGGTCAGGCCCTCCATGATGTCCACCGGCACCGGGAAGATGATCGTGCTGTTCTTCTCCACCGAGATCTCGGTCAGGGTCTGCAGGTAGCGCAGCTGGATCGAGACCGGGTGCGCGTTGAGCAGATCGGCGGCTTCGATGAGCTGCTCGGCCGCCAGTCGTTCGCCCTCCGCGTGCACGATCTTGGCGCGCTTCTCCCGCTCGGCCTCGGCCTGCTTGGCCATGGCCCGCTGCATCCCTTGCGGCAGCTCCACGTCCTTGACCTCGACGATGCTGACCTTCACCCCCCAGGGCTCAGTGGCCTCGTCGATGATGCGCTGCAGTTTCTGGTTCACCGCCTCGCGATGGCTGAGCAGCTCGTCGAGCTCGGACTGCCCCAGCACGTTGCGCAGGGTGGTTTGGGAAATGTTCCAGGTGGCCCGCTTGAAATCCTCCACCTGCACGATGGCCGCGCACGGATCGATCACGCGGAAGAAGACGACGGCGTTCACCTTGACCGTGACGTTGTCGCGCGTGATGGCTTCCTGCGATGGCACGTCCAGCGTGACCACGCGCAGGTCGACCTTCACCATGCGGTCGATGATGGGGATGATGAAGAACAACCCCGGGCCCTTGGCACCTTGAAGCCGACCCAGGCGGAAGATGACCCCGCGCTCGTACTCCTGCACGATCTTGATCGCGGAGGCCAAGATCGACACCGCCAGCAGGATCAGGAAGACGAGCGGAATGCTGGCAAACTGAAACAGGAACTCCATGCTGCCTCCTTCGCGCGCTGCCTGCGCCTCGTTCGCCCATTATAACGTGCCCCTTGGCTTCCCTGGGCTCGACTTGCCAGCGCCGCGCCAGCAGGACTGGACACCGCCTGCCCTCCATGGCACAATGAGCGAATTCCGGACCGGAGTGGTTGGCAATGAGCAAACGGAGAGACGTGCGAGAGCGAAGGGAGCGGCAGCGCCGTCGGCGGGCGGTCCTTCTGATGGCCGGGATCGTAGGGGCCGCCCTCGTGGTGGCGTTCCTCCTCATCTATCCTGGCATCAAGCCCGTCGGCGAGATCGTCGCCGTCACACCGGCGGCTCGCCCCGCGGCGCAGGGGCGGGTGTTGGGCGATGCGCAGGCACCGGTCCTCATTGAGCTCTTCGAGGACTTCCAGTGCCCGGCCTGCGCCGTCTTCACCCACAGCCTCGAACCCTTGTTGGTCCAAGACTTTGTCGCCACCGGCAAGGCTCGCCTCGCCTTCCGCCAGTTCCCCTTCATCGGGCCTGAGTCGCTGCGCGCCGCCGAGGCCAGCCTGTGCGCCGACGCACAAGGCCGGTTCTGGGACTACCACGACATGCTCTTCGCCAATCAATCCGGCGAGAACCAAGGCGCCTTCTCCGACCGACGGCTGGTCGCCTTCGCCGAGAGCCTCGGCCTGGACATGGCCTCCTTCCAGGCCTGCTTCGAAAGCGCCACCTACAGGGACGAGGTCTTCGCAGAGTTCCAGGCGGGCCGGGACCTCGGCGTGAACTCGACCCCGACGATCGTGGTCAACGGCCGGATCGTGCAGGGCGCCTCGCCCAACACGGTCCCTTCTTATCCGCTCATCGCCGCGGCCATCGAGGCCGCGCTCGCGGAGCAGCCGAGCCCTTGATCACGTGAAGTGGACACGCGTGGGGTCGGCGGGCGATCGGCTGAGGTGGGCCAGGCTCAGCGGCGCTAGCCAAGGCCAAGCCGCTGCGCCAGCCACACCAAGAGAGGCGCCAGGACGAGCGCCGGCAGGAAGTTGGCGGCGCGGATGCGGCGCAGTTCGAGCAGGCTCGAGACGGCGATGCCGAGCAGCAGGATTCCGCCGACGGCAGTCATCTCGGCCACGAGCGGCTCTGTGAGCACAGCCTTCGCCTGGGCTGCCAGCAGGCTGAGCCCGCCCTGATAGGCCAGGATCACCAGGACGGAGAACAGCACCCCGCTGCCGAGCGTCGAGGCAAAGGCCATGGCGGCAAAACCATCCATGGCCGCCTTGATCGCCAGGAGGCTGTAGTCGCCGGTCAAGCCGTCCTGAATCGATCCAAGGATCGTCATCGGGCCGACGCAGAAGACCAGGCTGGCGGTGAGGAACCCGCGCACGAACAGGCTCTGCCCGGCTCCGGCGGAGGCTTTGCTCTGCAGACGAGACTCGATCCACTGCCCGAGGCCGGCCAGCCGGTCCTCGATCCGCCACCACTCCCCGAGCAGACCCCCGACGAGCAGCGCGGCGAGAGGGTAGATGGGATTCGAGGTCTGCACGAACAAGCGCACGCCGACCGCGGCGGTGAAGAGGCCCAAGCCCGCGATGACCGTCTGCCGCACTCGCTCCGGGATCCTCGAGCCGAGCACCAGCCCGATCGCCCCGCCAGTGAGCACGGTCGCGATGTTGATCCACGTGCCCGTCACGGCTCGTCCTGCTTGGCCAGCGTCGGTCGCGCCAGCCCTGCCGCCCCAATCTCCCACAGCTCCAGGGCGAAGCACAGGGACGACAGGCGGTTCATGTAGGCCTGCAGCGCGGGGTTGTGCACCCGTCCCTCGCGCGCCAGGCGCGTGATCAGTCGCTCGGCCCGCCGTACGATGGTGCGGGCCAAATCGAGCGCGGCGCTGGGCAGGCTGTCGCCGGGGAGGATGAACTCCCTGGGCGGCTCGATCTGCCTGGCCAGGTCGTCAATCTTCCCTTCGAGCCATTCGACGCGGGCGCGATCGAGGCGGTCCAACTTCGCGGCACCCTCGGGCACGGCGCTGACCTCGCTCATCACTCGGTACAGGTCCCGCTGGACCGCCAGCAGGATGTCCTTCGTCTGGGGCGTCGCCGTTGCTCGAGCCAGGCCGAGGGCTGCCGATGCCTCCTCCAGGGCGCCGGCGGCCTCGATGCGGGGATCATCCTTCGGCACTCGATCTTTGCCCAGAAGGCCGGTGGTGCCATCGTCGCCGCGGCGCGTGTAGAAGACGGCCATGCGGCGGATTATAGCCGCTTTGGCGGGCGGCGCACGGGGCTATAATCCATGGCACCGCGCCCGATGGGGGACTGTCATGCTCAAGCGAGCCGTGCCTTTCCTCTTCGGCCTGCTGACGGGGTTTCTGGCGTCGGGGCTCTTGTACCTGCTGACGGCCGAGCCGCGCGGCCAGCCCATCGAACTCCACCCTCCCCCGACTCCCGAACCTCTGCGCGTCTACGTGTCAGGGGAGGTGCGCCAACCGGGAGTGGTCTCCCTGGCGCCGGGGGCGATCGTCGAGGAGGCGCTGGCCGCGGCGGGCGGCCCGCTGGTCTCGGCCGATCTCACGGCCCTGAACTTAGCTGCCCCGGTGCAGGCTGGCCAGCGCATCCACGTCCCCCGCCAAGGAGAGGCCACCGCCACGCCGGCGTCGTCGAGCGCGGCCGCTGCCCCCGGCCTGATCAACGTCAACACCGCAAGCGCGCCGGAGCTCGAGCGACTGCCGGGCATCGGGCCGGTCCTGGCCTCCAACATCGTTGCCTACCGCGAGGCCCACGGCCCGTTCCGGACGCCGGAAGACCTGCTCGCTGTCCCTGGGATCGGCCCGGCCAAACTCAGCCAGATCCGTGAGTTGATCGTCGTCGAGTGATTCCGCGCGGCCTCTCGCTGCCCCACCCTGCCGCGTGAAATGGGTATAATCCGCGGCATGCCCGAACTGCCCGAAGTGGAGACCATCGTGCGCGCCCTGCGGCACGGCACCGCAGCCGGAGCACCCCCTCTCCCGGGAAGGCGCATCGTGGGCGTGCGCATCCACTGGCCCGGCCACATCGCCTGCCCTGCTCCCTCAGCGTTCCGCCGGCAAGTCCGCGGCCGCGTCGTCTTGGACGTCCGTCGGCGAGGCAAGTTCCTCACCTTCGCGCTCGATCGGGGGGCGCTCATCCTTCACCTGAAGATGAGTGGCGATCTGGTCCTTGCCCCCGCCGCAGCCCCGCGCGATCGATTCGAACGCACAGTCTTCAACCTCGACGACGGTTGGGAACTCCGCTTCAACGACGCCCGCAAGTTCGGCAGGGTCTACCTCGTGGACGATCCCGCGGTGATCCTCGGCCGTCTGGGCCCGGAGCCGCTCGAGCCGCAGCTGACGGCGCGCGCCCTCGGCGAAAGGCTGGCGCGACATCACCGCCCTCTGAAGCCCCTGCTCTTGGATCAGGCCTTCCTGGCTGGAATGGGCAACATCTACGCCGACGAGGCCCTTCACCGGGCCCGCCTTCATCCGCTGCGGTACAGCGACCACCTGGACGCGGAGGAGGTCCGCCGCCTGTGGAAGGGAATGCGCGACGCCCTCCGCAGCGGCTTGCGCCACCACGGGGCGAGCCTGGACTGGGTCTATCGCGGCGGTGGCTTTCAGAACCACTTCCGTGTCTACCGACGCACTGGGGAACCCTGCCGCACCTGCGGCACGCCGATCGCCCGCCTGATCATCGCACAGCGCTCGACTCACTACTGCCCGAACTGCCAGCCGGAGACGACGTGATGAACGCGGAGAGTCTGCCCCTCTTGGGTGTGATCCTGATCGCCGCCAGCGCTGGGCTGGCAGTCGTCGCCCTCATCCTCTCCCGCCGACGCGGAGAACCCGAGGAACCGCGCCACGAAGTGCCCGACGCGGCGGCAGCGCCCCTCGAGGCTGCGGAGGATCAGCCGCCGGCGCCGGTCCCCGCCGGCGCACCGCCGGATCGCATGATTCCTGTGGCCACCTTGCTGAGGGACGAGGTCACGGGAGGACTGGTGGTGCGGGTCGGTGAGCGCGAGTACCGCTCCGCTGCGGAACTCCTCACCTCGCGCGATCGCCAGCGAATCGAATACACCCTCGGCGACCTCAATCGCTGGTTTTCCCTCTCCCCCGCCAAACCCACCGAGCGCGAGCCTCCCAAGCCAGCCGCACCCGAGACGGCCCGCCGGCCTCTCACGATGGTGCAGCAGATCAACCAGATCCTCGAACGCAAGCTGCGTGATCTGCCCGAGGCCCGCCGCGCCGTTCGACTGGTGGAGAGCAGCAGCGGGTCCGTGCGCGTCTACGTGGGCGTCGATGCCTACGACAGCATCGATGAGGTCCCCGACCCCGAGATCCGGCGCCTGATCCAGGAGGCGGTCGCCGAGTGGGAGGCGGCCCAGTAGTCGCGGGCCTCAGCCGGCGGCTTCCGCCCGCACGCGATCACCCTGCCCCACCAAGCGGGCCACAGGCATGCGCACATCGTGCTCGAAGAAGAGCCAGGCCCCGGACTCGAGGGCCCACCGCTGCCACCGCGTCTTGGTCCGCACGTTCTCCAGCGGCTCGACGTCGAAGGCCGTGAGCCACGCGGTGCGCGTCATGTGGATGGCGAACGAGGCCATGTCCCCCACGAACAGCCCCTGCCAGCCGTCCGACTCCAGCAAGACGGACTGGTGCGCGCGGGTGTGCCCGCGCGTGACCACACACGACACGTGATCATCGAGGCGCGTGTCGCCGTGCAGCAAGCGTAGCTGCCCCGATCGGAAGAGCGGCGCGAAGTTGTCGGCCAAGTAGGTGCCTCGCGTGCGGGCATCCGGATGACTGGCTTCGGCCCATTCGGCGTGCTGCACCCAGTACTCGGCGCGGGGGAACGCGGGGACGACTTGATCGCCCACGAGACAGGTGTTGCCTCCGCAGTGGTCCCAGTGGAGATGCGTGTTGATGACGATGTCGACATCTGATGGGGCCACCCCGCACCGCTCGAGCGCCGCCCGCAGGCTGCCCTGGGGGCGCTCCAGCCCCCAGCGCTCGATCTCCAGCGGGGTGAGTTTCTCGCCCAGGCCGGTGTCCACAAGCACGGTCAGGCCGTTCGAGCGGATGAGGATGCAGTTCAGAGAAGCGGGCAGGCGGTTGTCGGCGGCGGGAGGATGCTCGGCCTGGTACAGCACCCGCGGCACCAAGCCGAAGAAACCGCCGGCATCGGTGTGAGTGATCCCGTCCGACAGCAGCCACACCTCCAGGTCGCCGAACCGCAGGGGCGTTGTCATTCAGAACAGCTCCGCTTGCAGGCTGGCCTCGAGCCCGGCCTTCTCTCGCGGCGGCAGGAACGCCGCCTGCGCGGCAGCCAGGGTGAGCCCCCGCAGGGTTTCGAGCGAGCAGCCGAGCCGTCCGATAGCCAGCCTGTGTTCACCGCTGAGGGTGATGTCGGAGATGCCGGGGTCGTCGGTGTTCAGTGTGACCTGCAGGCCGGCCTCGATCATGCGCGGCAAGGGGTGGTCCTCCAGGCGCTGCACGACGCCGCTGTGCAGGTTGCTCGACAGGCACACCTCGAAGACGGTGCGCCGCTCGCGCGCCAGCGCGGCGACGGCGGGGTCCTCGAGCACGCGCACACCGTGGCCAATGCGGTCGGCGGCCATCCCCTCGATGGCCTGCCGCACGGAATCGGCACCCGTCCACTCGCCGGCATGGATGGTGATGCCCAGGCCCGACTGGCGTGCCGCGGCAAAGAGCCGGCGAAAGGGATCGGCGGGGAAGTCGATCTCGTTCCCGGCCAGGTCCAGGCCGACGACGCGCCCTCGCCGCTGGATGGCCAGGTCGGTGACGCGCTCGGCCACCGGCAGAGGCTCACGGCGATTGATCCCCACCACCATGCCGACGCGGATGCCTTGGGCACGAGCCTCTGCCTCCGCCGCCTCCAGGACCCAATCCATCACTTCGGCCAGGTCGAAGCGGCGTGCCTCGGCCAGCGCCGGCGGGGTGAAGCGGAGCTCGAGGTAGCGGACGTTGTCGGCGGCGGCATCGGCGATGGCTTCCACGGTCACGCGGCGGATGATCTCGGGCGAGCGGTAGATCTGGCGCAGCCGCCGGAAAATGTCGAGGAAGCCGCGCGCGTCCGTTGCGTTGTCGGGATGGACCTGGATGAGTGACCGCAGGGCGTCGGGCTGGTGGGGCAGATCGAGGTGGTGGGCTGCCGCCACCTCCGCGACCGTCGTCAGGCGGAGCGACCCCTCCAGGTGTCGATGCAGATCGACCCTGGGCATGCGTACAAGTTCCAGCCCGGGCTGGGTGAGGACGGCGGGCGCGACCAAGGTGTACACCGGCGACTGTGCGGTGCCCGGCAGTGGTATCGAAAAGGCTACCACGGGTTGCGCGCCAAGCGAATAGGTCCCAAGGCCCGCCCGGCCCTGCCTGGCGTCAGCGGTGGCGGCGCCGGCGCTTCTTGCGCTCGGCCTCCGGAGCGCCGGCCGCGGCTGCCGGCTCCGCCTCGGCCGCTTCCAGCCGCCCAGCCGGCTGGGCCGCGGCCTGCGGCTGAGCTGGCTGGCCCATGCGGAACAGTCCCGAGACCACACCCGAGCGGATG
>FWPV01005493.1_pt1 | contig 25275 bp, 19 predicted proteins | sample 2228371 | NCBI WGS metagenome assembly FWPV01 (sample SAMEA103939776, study PRJEB20133) | metagenome | reverse complement strand
GGCCTGGAACCTGGTCTTCTTCCGCCTGCCCCTCCGTCGGCTGCTCCCCCTTCTCCTCGCCTTTCTCCTCCCCGCCCTACTCCTTCTTCCCCTAGCCTTGCCTTACCTGCGCCTCCATTCTTCCTTCCCCGATCTCACCGAGAGTATGAGGTACTTCTCCGCCAAGCCCTCCGACTTTTTGAAAATACCCCAGGGTAGCCTGGCCTATGGAAGCTGGAGCGGTGCGTTGACCCAGGTAGAGGTGGGTTCCGAGTTCGCCCTCTTCACCGGTTTCATCCCCCCTCTGCTCGCCATGCTCTCCCTGTTATCGCTCATAATCTTCCTGGCGAGGAAAGGGTTTAAAGAGCGGATGGAGGGGGCCCCAAGCTCGCCCAAGGTTGAGCATCATCAAAAAGTGGGGGAGATGAAGACCCTGGCTTACTATCTATTTCTCGGGTGCGTGGGATTTCTTCTCTCCTTCGGGCCTTATGTGGGCAAGTTACCCATGCCTTACAAATTGTTAAATTTGCTAGGCTTGGCCGGGTTCATCAGGGTGCCTACCCGCTTCTCCATATTGCTGGTTCTCTCCCTCTCTATCTCTTCCGCCTATGCCATTAAATTCCTCAAGCAGATCCTCGCGGCCAAGAAGAAGGTCTTTGCGCTTAACCTTGCGGTGATCCTTCTTCTCCTGGGTGAGTTCGCCACCTTCAACCTAGCCATTTACACCGTGCCGGTATGGGGAGGCGTAAATCAATGCTACCGTCGAGCAGCCCAGGAGGATTTCAACTCGATAGCCATAGCGCCAGTGGGTGCCTTAGGGGAATATCCATCATATGACCGACCCTTCACTTCCCTGAAGACATTGGAGGAAAGGTCCTTCACCGGACGAGAGGCCTTGCGCGACTATTTGAGTATCTACCACTGGAAAAAGATGGTAAACGGATACAGTGGCTACTTCCCCCAGACCTATATCCGCTCCATGCTGGAAATGCAGGGTTTTCCCTCGCCGCGCTCTCTGCGCATGCTTCGGGCCCAGGGCGTGGACGGATTGATCTGGGATCACGCGCTGGCCTTGGAAATGCCACAGGTGGAAGGCCTGCGCTACGAACAAGTATATGCCGAGGGCAGCTCAACCATCTATCGACTAGGGGGAAGGAGCGCCCGGGGGGAGGAGATGGAGACTCGACTGGTGGTCTCCAATAAAGTCCCCGCCTCAACCCTAACCAGCTTGGCAATAATGGTGAGAAACCCCACGCCCTGGGGATATTTCTGGTGGGGCGAGGAAAAAATCCTGATGGACTTCTCCTGGGAAGGGGAAGGCGAAACCATCGAGCTGGGCAGCTATTCTCCGTCAGCCATATTTTTCGTGGATTCGGGGGAAGAGACTGCCCTCACCTTTACCCTTCCTTCCCCTCCGCCCGGCAGGTGGAGGCTCCTCGCCAAGCTGGAAGGGCTCGACAACTCCCTTTTGGAACAAGGAGACATAATTTCCGAAACCTCGCCCCTCACCAGCCGCAGCCCCCAGGGTCTATTGGCCGATCTCTCTCTGGTAAAAAACGTCGATCACGCGCCGCGGGCCTATGAGCTCTTCCCTTTGATGTTATCGGCCAGTTCCCGGGGTGGCGGTATCTGGATCGCGCGGGGAGAGGATCAGCCTGGATCGGTAGGTATACTGGCCCGTTGGACGCAGAACGGCGAGATGGTGGGGGAACCACAGAACGCACACTTACCCAGCGACGTGGGGCCCGGCCAGTTCATGGAGATCCCCCTGCTGCTCCGCGCGCCCTCCAGGGCCGGGAAATATACTTTGCTTTTAGATCTCTATTCTTTAGGTGTCGGTATCTTCACTTCGTCTTCACTTAAGATCGAGGTGGAAGTAGAAGAGAATGGTTATCTGCTGGATCTCTAAGCCGCAAGATGTCATGAGTGAAAGATTCTTTCGTATATGTAACTTTTACGCAATGTATAATTTAATCTATGTACTTATGTTAATGGGTGGTAGATGGTTTATTTTAGCCATTTTCTAAAATCGACCTTTGGCCAATGCGGTCCTTTGGAAGGCAAGGAGGTGATTTCCATTCTTCCCTTCCTGGTTGCGCTGGAGGAAGTTAACAGGGCATGATACCACTTACCACTTACCTGTTTTCTCCAGCTCATCCCAGGGCGGATTATTCCTTTTGTTATGAAAAGACCTTGTTTTTTTCGCTTTCTGTTCTTCATGGTTCTCGCCATCTTCTTCACATGGCCATTAGTTCTCCATCTTCATAATGGCGTTGCGGGCACCCCTCTCGAAGCACGGGACCCCCTGCTCAACACCTGGATCCTCTCCTGGGACGGGCATGCCCTGCTCCACTCCCCCACCGGCCTGTTCCAAGCCAACATCATGTACCCGGCGAGGGACGTGCTGGCCTATTCCGAGAACATGCTGGGGCTGGGGATGGTGGCCCTGCCCCTGCGCGCCGCCACCCGTAACCCCATCCTGGCCTATAACCTCATCCTGCTGGCGGGAGTGGCGCTTTCCGGGGTGGGAGCCTGGGCCCTGGCCTTCCATCTCACCCGCAACCGCTGGGCTTCCCTGGCCGCGGGGGTGATCTTCGCCTTCTCCCCCTACCATACCAGCCAACTCTCCCACCTGCATATCTCCTTCCTTCCCCTGCTCCCTTTAGGTTTGCTCTGGCTCCACCGCTACCTGGAGGTCCCAGAGGGGAAGCGCTTGGCGCTCTTCTCCTTGCTCTTGCTCCTGCAGGGCCTGGTGAGCTGGCACGGCCTGGTCTTTTTAGCCCTGGCCTCCCTCTTGCTGGTGGCCTGGAACCTGGTCTTCTTCCGCCTGCCCCTCCGTCGGCTGCTCCCCCTTCTCCTCGCCTTTCTCCTCCCCGCCCTGCTCCTTCTTCCCCTAGCCTTGCCTTACCTGCGTACCGGATTTCGCTGGGGAGAAGAGGAGCTAACAGCCTACGCGCCCTCGCTAGGAAACTTCTTCCAGGTAAACGATCGCTCCGTATTCCTGGGCAACTGGGGAATCCTGGAGAAAGGTTACCCAGGATCCGAAGGCATTCTCTTTCCTGGAGCAGTGGCGCTGGTCCTTTCCGTCCTCGCTCTGGTCTGGAAAGCAAGTGGTCGTTGGGAAAATGGTTTCAAGAGGCACAATCTCTATTATTTCACGTTGGGCACTTGTGGACTGATTCTAACTTTAGGACCACGTACATCAGGAGGTATTCCCTTACCCCTCCACTTCCTGTGATGGCTACCCTTTTTCTCTTTCATTCGCGTACCCGCTCGTTTCTTCGTCCTCACCACCCTTTCTCTATCCGTCTTGGCAAGCCTGGGGTTCACAGAACTGATAGAACGCCTGGAGCGGCGCCGGTTGCGCGGAAGTATTTGCCCCCGGGTCACAGCAGCTTTCATCCTCTTCCTCCTGATCCTGGAGAGCGCCACCTTCGCCTTCCCCATCACTCCAGTTCCGTCCTGGGGCAAAGTCCCCGAGGTGTTTCGCGCGGGAGATCCCGGCGAAAAGATGCTGGTCGCGCCCCTTTACAGGCTTGCCCCACTTCACGTCTACGACGAGGTGCTATTGATGATCCCGGAGAATTCTCGAGAATACTACCTTGCAGAGGCCATGAACTGTTACCTTTCCACCTACAGTTGGAGAAAGATGGTCAATGGTTATACTGGCTTCATACCCCAGTCCTACCTCAAGATGGTTCTCGAGCTGGAGGGATTCCCCTCCAAAAGAGCCTTGCGCCTTCTCCGCTCCTCGGGAATAGAGCAGATTATCTGGGATCAAAATAGGGGGGGCATCCTGAAACCGCCCCTTGTGGAGGAGATCGATCTGGTCCGCGAGGACAAAGGGTATCAACTCTGGCAACTTGCCCCCGCTCCCCAAGTGCCGGCATCCAGCGACCTTAACTATAAGCTGCTCGCCCCCAGCGCAGCGCCCGCTCAAGGTTTCATAACTACCGGCCTGATGATAACCAATCCCCATGATTCCGCGTTTTTCGCTCCCCCTTCTAAAATCCGTTGCCTCATGGAATGGGTAGGAGAAGGATATTCATCGTCTCCCGTCCAGCTTGAGCTGGACCTTCCCATCTTCATCGACAGCAAGGAGAGCATCTCCCTCAGGTTTCCCGTAAGGGTTCCCGGAGAGGGCAAGTGGAGATTGCGGGCAAGGGTAAATATATTACACACTGTAAAAGATTTGGTCTCGGACCCAGTCTACGTCTTTGACCATGTCCCGGATTCCCGGGATATGGAGTTCCTCGCAGGCTCCATCCGATGCGATAAGCAGGATCTTGTAACCAACCCCCGCGCCATGATATCAATCGACTCCTCAGTCTCCAACCAGGGACCTAGTCTTTGGCTGGCGCACTCACCGGAAACGGCGGGGACCATGTTGGTGTTGGCCAGATGGTACAGGGAAGGAAGAGAGGTCTGGGAAGCACAGGGTTCCCATTTGCCTTGCGACCTGGGTCCGAACCAACAGGCACTAACCCCCCTGCTCCTGCGCGCTCCCGCGGAGGAAGGAGACTACGAGGTCCGACTGGATATTCTCGACGATGGCCTGGGCATTATAACCCACCAACCCGTCACCATCAGGATAAAGGTGTCTTCCCAACTGGATTGAACTATATCATCGGCAATCTGAGTCCAAATAAACCCCGTCGAGGGCCTCGACCGTTAAAACCGTTACAGCCAAATCTGCCCTTATTAATTAGGCTTCTCCTGGCTTTTGCGCTCTCGAGGTTCCTTCTTAACTTCTCACACCTTCAAAATACCACTTGCGGTGTCCTAGAAAAGCTGGTCTCTCCCGCGTTTTTAGGTCGAATAAAGATATGTGGGCTTCCCATCGATTAACCTTTAAAATACACCTTGCGGTGTCCTAGAAATGCGGGTCTCTCCCGCGTTTCTTGGGTGGAATAAAGATATGTGGGCTTCCCATCGATTAACCTTCAAAATACCCCTTGCGGCGTCCTAGAAAAGCGGGTCTCTCCCGCGTTTCTTGGGTGGAATAAAGATATGTGGGCTTCCCATCGATTACAATAAAGGTGGTAAAACAATCGAGGTGAGTATTTAAATGAGTGGAAAAACCGAGTATGATGTCATCATCGTGGGCGCGGGCCCCGCGGGCATCTTTACCGCATTGGAGCTTACCAAGAAAGACAAGCTCAAGGTAATCATGCTGGAGAAGGGCGAAGACGTTCAGCGCAGGAGTTGCCCCGCTAGGGTTTCAAACTGCAAGCGTTGCGATCCCTGCTCTATAACCTCGGGATGGGGAGGCGCCGGCGCCTTCAGCGATGGCAAGCTCACCTTATCCCCGGATATCGGAGGCTGGCTGGAAAAATACTTAGGCAGGGAGAAATTGACGGAATTAATAAAGGAGGTGGACCAGCTCTACCTGGAGTTCGGAGCGCCGGACAGACTATTTGGAGAAGAGGAGCGGTTTTCTTACTGGCACAAAAGAGCAGTCCTCGCCGACCTCCAGCTCATACCCACTCAACTGCGCCATCTGGGCACGGAAAAATGCAAAGAAATCCTCATAAACATAGGAGAATACCTGAAATCCAAGGTGGAGACCAGGGTTAACACCGGCGTGGAAAAGGTGCTGGTACGCGAGGGAAAAGTCGTGGGGGTGCGCACGGAACAGGGAGAGGAGATAAAGTCGCAATGGGTGGTGCTGGCTCCTGGAAGGGAGGGTGCCCAGTGGCTCTCCGAACAGATAGAACGCCTGGGTGGAGAGATGAGAGCCAACGAAGTAGATATAGGGGTGCGGGTGGAGGTTCCCGCCCCCGTACTCAAGCCCATCACCGATGACCTGTATGAACCGAAACTTATCTATTACTCCAAGAACTTCGAGGACCGAGTGAGAACCTTCTGCATGAACCCCTACGGGGAAGTCTGCGTGGAACGCTACGGCGACGTGCTCACGGTGAACGGTCACAGTTACGCGGATATTCTCACCGAAAATTCCAATTTCGCCATCCTGGTGAGCACCGCTTTCACCGAACCATTCCGGGAACCCATCGCTTACGGGAAATATATAGCCCGCCTCGCCAACCTAATCGGAGAGGGTATCATCATCCAGAGATTGGGAGACCTTCTAGCGGGACGGCGTTCCACACCCGAACGAATATCGCGTTCCACGGTAAAACCCACCCTTTCTGACGCCACTCCTGGCGATCTCAGCTTTGTGCTTCCCTATCGTTATATCAACGACATCCTGGAGATGCTACAGGCGCTGGATACCCTAACCCCAGGCCTCTATTCTCGCAACACCCTGCTATATGGGGTAGAGGTAAAATTTTATTCCTTCCGACCCAAGCTAAGTCCTAACTTGGAAACGGAGATTGGCAACCTCTACGCCATCGGCGACGGAGCGGGAATAACTCGCAGCCTGGTGCAGGCCTCGGTATCGGGTCTGGTTGCCGCCAGGTCCATCCTTGAATCCTCGATCAAGACATGACTCTCGGCAAACCAAGCAGATCGATAAAGTCATTTCAAGCCAGAGGGCTCATTGTCTGAATATCCGCTCAGAGGGTTTTGCTATGCATGGGTTCGTGGCTCTACCGTCAAACAGAATTGGAGCGGCCCTGGCCAACTCTCCCCTTTTCGCGCGAACATCCGATACCCGGTGGAGAAGTTAAGGTCGGAAATGGCGAACGGCCTCGCAGATGACCTTTAGATTCTGCAGGGGGGCCTCCATCCCCAGCCCACAGGGAGGAGACAATAAGGAGGCTCCTTTTCTTATGGTAAGCAAGGCGTCCTCCAGCACCATCTCGGGAGGATAATAATTGATAAGCGTGGGGTTAACGCATCCAATTATAGGTTTGCCCAATTCTGAGCGAGCCATTCCCACGTCCACCCGGTGGTCGAAGGAGAAGCAGTCGAACTCCATCGTCCTTAACCGCTCGAAAAAAAGCTCGGCGTTCCCGCAGAGATGCAGCACCGCCGCGGCCCCTGCGCGATGGATATCCTGAGCTATTTCCTCCAGCAAATCCAGAGATAACTGCTGGAACGACTCTTCTTCCAATATTTCTCCTGTGGAGACTTGATCATTGACCATGATAACGTCCACGCCATTTTCAACCAGGACCTCCACGTAATAAGAGAGGAGTCCTTCCACCGCCTCCAGCGAATTTTCCAACTCCTTTCCGCGTCGGCGTAAAGCATCCATTATCTCCGCCGTCCTAACTAGAAGAACCAGAAGGGTGGCCGGGGACATCACGTTGCCGAAGATGGGCAACCTGGGTCGTAAAAGCTTTAAGATATTCACCGCCTTCAGCACCGCTGGGATCCTTCCATGGGAAGCGCTCACCGACCTGGCGGCGCGGCGTATGGATGCAAAGTCAAGAGAAGCCGTAGCTGATACGCGGGGCAAGGAACTGGGTCCTCCCATGTCGATACGCGCTCCTAGAATCTCCGCTTCCACGGTGGTGCACAAGGGGACGGATAGGTTGTCGTAACCCACCATGTTTCTAATGGTCCTGGCCATCTCCGCCATCATCTCACCGCTATAATGGATGGAAGAAAGGGGGACGCCCATGCGCCCCGCTATTTCATTGTTGAGGATATTGATCAAGCCCCCCGGGCCCAATACCGGAACCCGCTGGGTAGGCTCCCCTCTCAATGCATCGAGGACCAAGACCCTAGTGTCCATTTCACAACTCCGTTTCGGCTCCTATTTACTTTATGTTAAGGAAAAATTTTTGTCTATAGAACCTGGAAATACTAGCCCCACTTTAAGTTAACCCTGCCCCGCGGAAAAGTCTCTTCCCTGCTTTTTAACGACCCGCTCCGAGCAGGGAATTCTCCAAACAAACAAATTCTTCGGTGCGCATTTCCGCAATGAACTGGGCTCTGCAAAACCTTAACATCATGTAATTTATAATACGATGCCTCGTCCGGAAACCTTTTTCTTGCCGGCGTCTTCGGCATTCTGGTAACATTCTCTAAGATTGATGAGTTGAAACGGGGATCGTTAGCCCGCAGGGCAAGAACCCCAGATGTGTAAAAACATCTAGGTTATATGGATTTACGCCATGAACGTCCTTTTCATCTACTCGGAACAAGACCCATATACCCCGGAAAAACCGCTGGAGTGGCAGGAGAGAGTGCAGTTCGGCATCTCTTATATATCCTCCTTCATCAAGAAAGAGGGACACCGAACGAGGCTGCTGGTCCTCACCAGGCAGACGGAAGCATGGATAGATGAGTTTGTCGAAGATTTTCGCCCCGAGCTTATCTGTTTCACCGCCGTATACAGCGAGTTTGCTTTTCTGGAAAAAGTTGCTCAGAGGGTAAAAAGCCGACACCCAGAAATATTTACACTTGCGGGAGGCCCACATGTCTCCCTCAACCCGGAGTCCTCCCTGCGCGGCCCTTTCGACGCCGTCTGCGTGGGAGAGGGGGAATATCCCACCCTGGAACTCCTGGAACAGCTGGAGTCGGGAAAAGAACCGTCATCCATTCCCAATCTATGGATAAAGAAGAACGGGGAAATAGAGAGAAACGCCACCAGGCCGGTTATCGAAGAACTTGATAGCTTGCCCTTTCCCGATAGGGAGATGTGGGAGCCCTGGATCGCCCATCCCTCCTGGCGCCCTTCGGTCCTTTCGGGAAGGGGCTGTCCCTTCCAGTGCACCTATTGCTGCAATCATGCCTTGAGAAGGCTCGCCCCCGGCAAGTATGTGCGTTACCGCTCCCCGGAAAACATTATAGCTGAGATTGAAGAGATAAAGGAACGCTATCCGGACGCCGGGGAGATTTATTTGGAGGTGGAGACCTTGGGATTCGATAGCCAATGGGCACTCAACCTCTGCGCCGCCCTCCAGGACCTAAATAAACGGCTGAAAAATCCTCCCATTTATGGAGCCAACCTCCGCATCACCCCCAAACGAGACTATCGCGAACTATTCATGGCCTTAAAAAGCAGTAATTTCCGCTTTGTCAATATCGGCTTGGAATCGGGAAGCGAAAGGCTTCGGCGATAGGTGCTCAAGCGCAATTACTCCAACGAGGACGTCTTGAGGGCGGTGCTGGAAGCCAAGAGATGTGGCCTGCAGGTAGGGATGTATAACCTCATCGGAATACCAGGGGAAACCAGAAAGGACTTCAAGGAAACCGTGCGGATGAACCGTTTATGCCAGCCGGACTGGTACTTGCTGAGCGTCTACTTTCCCTACCCGGGAACGGACCTTTACCGAACCTGCGAGGAACAGGGTCTGCTTAAGGAGGTGCCCGACACCGACTTAGAGAGAAGGAGACCAGCCCTGAAACTTCCCGGCTTCCCCAAAAGAGCGATACGCAGGAATCTGACCTGGTTCGCCTTCAACGTTTACCGCGGACACAAGCCACTGATGGCCATACTCATGGTGGTTTTACGTTCTTGGATTTTTTCCCACCGGCGCGCGCTTGACCTCTATCGTAAGCTGGCGCGGCGTTTCGCCAAGTAAGCGTCTTCCGGGATGAAACTATCACTGGCGTGCGCAAGCCTAGGATCTATTAGCCTAATTTTTCTGCCCATTCGGAGACCTCCGCCGTCAACATTATCAGAAATCCGAAGGTAAAATCTCACACAAATCCGCCTGCGCAACAATCTGCTTGAACCATGTACCCATCCTCTTCCCGGCAAGGATACTGGATCAAAGGGTTATCTATCGCGGAAATGCGATCTTTCGCGTTTAAGAAAAGTGAGGTAAAGAAAGTGGATATGAAAGGCGCTATCGGAACCAGTATCTAAATATATCTATATATATATATATTATTTATCATGCCCCCCTGCTCACGATCTCTCCCCTCTAGGGGAAAGTGTGTACGAGGGGGACATCCGAAAATTGGTTGAGCTTTCCCATTTTTCACAGGAACTTTGCACTTGTAATCGCGAATATTCATGTGGTCTGCCTTCGCGTAACCCATGGGGAGAGGGTCTTTGAAAAAGGCAGGAAAGCTGGTGCCTGACGGCGGCTATCTGCTTATAGATAGGCAAGTTTCAAATCAATTCGAGGCGATGTGGATAATAATCGGTTCCCGTGACGGGTACATTCAAAACCCCCTTTAGCATCCTTGCGGTTTGTATAATCAGGGAATGTCTTCGGCAGCGCTGTCGCGTCTTCCAGCAGGAGCTCACCTATGCGTAGGCTGGCTAATAGAATTTATAACCGAGACCGGTAATGGTCTTTATGAATTCGTGCTTGTTGGGGTTCCTCTCTATCTTTTTGCGCAAACGCGCCACATGGGTATCGATGCTCCTGGACACCCCCGGTTCATCAAAGCCCCACAGAGCTTTAGCTATATCCTTTCTAGTGAAGACCACGCCCCGATTGCTCGCCAGCAGCCATAGCAGGTCGAACTCCGTTTGGGTGAGCTCCACAGGCATACCATCTAGAGCCACTTCCCTCCTTACCCTGTCTATCTCCAGCCCCCCCGCGGAGATATAATCCTCCTTGGAGGGAACCTGTACCATGTCCGCGCGCCTGAGAGCAGCTTTTACCCTAGCAACCAGTTCTGCCCCCTTGAAAGGCTTGGTGATGTAATCATCTCCTCCTATGGCGAAGCCACTCACCAGATCGGTGATATCATCCTTGGCGGTAAGAAAGATTATGGGGATGGTAGTCTCGTCTCTCAGCTTCTTGCATACCTCCATGCCATCCATGTGCGGCATGATGATGTCCAGAATGATCAGATCCACCGATCCTTCCATGGCGAATTGAAGTGCTTCCCGACCGTCCTTGGCTTGAAGCACCTCGAAACCCTCGCTCTCTAGCAGCTCGGTGATGAGTCTTCGGATATTGACATCGTCATCCGCTATCAGTATCGATTTCTTACCCATACGCGATCACCTTGCCTCTACTGAATTAGTCGGATGGAAAGGACTGTCACTTTAACCACAATCATCGCTGAGAAGAGCGTCTCGCTATGGACAGCCTAGTTCATTGTCACCTACCCGAAAGCCTTAACCATATTTTGCTACAGTAACTCACCAATATCAAACTACTATAAGGCTTCTGCCCGGAGGGGTTCTGTGGCCTGGGGATTACGCTCCTGGATATTCGCTCGAACACTGGGTTAAATTTCGGTAAATAACCGCCCACGTCTTACTCTTGAGCGCAAAACTCGTAGATCTCTTTCCCTTCCCATTTCAACCTATTCGGCGGAGTTAAGGGCACGCGCAAAATTTTGTCTCGGGGGCATTTTCATTTATAAAAAAGTGTAAATAATCATCGTAATTTATGTTTTTCTGTTTCCCAGGGGGTAGAACCGTTCAATCTCCACACCGGCGGCGGGTTATAAATGCAGCGGAGGCAAAAATTGTTGCTCACTTCTCACCCCTCCCGCTTAGAATGGCTGCTGAGAACTGTCGCCGCTACACAGGCGTAGTTACAATTGTAAAGTACAAGAGGTTGTTGCTCCTCGACGCGTCCGGGGTGTATAAAATATAAGAATACCTAGCCTTGACGTGTCAGCGATTGCTATGAAAGCCAATCAAAGAGGCTCTATCAGAGGGTAAGTCACCGAATACGAGAGCCCGATGCGCAGGCTATAGAATGAAACGTTGACGCCAATGTCGGATCATGCGAACAGAACCCTTTTCTATGAGAAAGGATTGAAGTGAGCGGTAGAGCTGGCCGCCTAGTTCCCTTGATTAATGATCTCTTTCTTATCCGCGGAACCTTGGGCTCCAATATCTATCTGATAACCAATCGTGGCCTCGCCCTGGTGGACGCAGGATTCCCCATCGACAGCATCGCCATCCGGCGCGTCCTAAAAAAGTCGATGCCCAGCCCTAGCAATATGCCCTTGACCATAGTCGCCACCCACTACCATGGAGACCATGTGGGTTCTATATCTGCATTACAGAACATCCGGGATGTAAAGGCGGTCATTCATCAAGACGACGCCCCTTTCGCCATGGGCGATTTGCCTTTGGAAGAATTTAAAGTGGATCCGTTACGCACTCTTTATTACCGTTCCCTATGGCCATTGTTCAAATATCGCCATTTCCGGGTAGACCTTACCTTGAGAGAGGGAGATGTCCTCGATCTTTTGGGGGGATTGGAGGTAATACACACCCCCGGACACAGCCTGGGCAGTATCTGCCTTTACCAGAAAAAGGACAAGATACTGTTCAGTGGCGACTTGATCCGGAACGAGAAGGGAATCCTGGAGGGACCACCTCCCAACTTCACGCCTGAACCCTGGAAAGCGGCCGAATCTCTAAACCGTATCGCTCAATTAGACTTCGACATCCTTCTTCCAGGCCATGGCATCCCCATCCTTGAAGGGGCAGGGGAAAGATTTAGATCTCTGTTGCGCTCCAGGCGTATTTGGCCACTCAACCTTCAATAAGCAAGCGATCCCCCGCATAGGTAGACGCGCGCTTCTGAACCAGCGCTTCCCTAACGGAAGCTCATGTGCCCGCTTAAAATATGTCATCACGACCGTCAGCTCAATCTTTTAATCACGGCAGCCAAGAATCCAGATTATCTATCAGAGCTATTCAGTCATCTCTTTTCCGGATGAAACCCACTTTTCCAGTAAAGTTCAAGGATGGGATAGTCCAATTTCTACATCTTACGAGAGTTTCTCAACAGAGATGTTCTCTTCGCCATGATCTTGGCGTTTATTTGTCCGCAGCGCAGGATAAAATGTTTTTGGACCGAGGCTGGTTTCTGCTGGGAAAAATAAGAACTGGTGCAAATAAGAACTGGTGCGGCCATCAGGCGACAGGTTAGACGCGGATAAAATAAACTGACTGCTTATTATTACTGGCTTTTTTGCACGAAGAAGGGGGGAAGAAAAGAAGATGGAAAGACTGGGAGTGGGGATAATAGGTTGTGGGCGCATCTTCGACCTGCACATGCTGGGTTACCGTGAAAGAGCGGAAAAGGTATTGGCCATCGCGGATATAAACCAGGCGGCATTAGAGTCAAGAGCCAATACCTATGGAATCGAGAAGAAATATACCGATTACCGGCAGCTGCTTGAAGACGAGGAGATCCATCTCGTGGAGATATTGACGCCCCATCATCTTCATTTCCAGATGTGCCTTGACGCCATCCAGGCGGGAAAGCATGTCTCACTGCAGAAGCCCCCCACCCTGAATATCGCCGAGTTGGACCAACTGATAGCAGCTGCAAAAGCCAGGGGAACCGTCTTGCGTATCTATGAGAACTTCATTTTTTATCCCCCCATAATCAAGGCTAAGGAACTCGTAGAGGAAGGGGCCATCGGCACGCCCATAAATATTCGCATGCGTTCCCTTGCTGGCTCTGCCCAGAGCGGGTGGGAAGTCCCCCTGGAGTCCTGGGCATGGAGGGTCAGAGAGGAAACCTGTGGAGGTGGTCCCTTCGTCTTCGATGACGGATACCATAAGTTTTCCATTGCCATCTACCTCATGGGTGATGTGGAAAAAGTCCATGCCTGGATGGACAGAACCAAAGTGATAGAGGATGTCTACGTGGACGCTCCCAGCATCTGTACCTGGAAACACGTAGAGGAAAAACGTTACGGCAGCCTGGACTTCACCTGGAGCTATGACATGTACATCAAGTCTAATTACTACGCTCAGGACGACCGGGTGGAGATCACGGGAACCGAGGGAGTGGTCTGGGTCACCCGGGGTCACGGAAACATGTTAGACATTCCTCCTGTCCTGCTCTACCGGGATGGAAAACTGACCGCTTTCACCGATATACAGACCGATTGGGGCGTAAGTTTTCAAGACGCGACCAGACACCTGCTTGACGTGCTTAGAGAAGGCTCCCCTCCCCGCTTGAGCGGCCAGGAAGCCAGGAGAATTCTTCAGTTCTCCCTGGCGGTGATACGCTCGGCAAGGGAAGGGCGGGAGGTGAGACTGGACGAAATAACGTAATAATCAATTCTTACCAGCGGGAGACGTTAGAAAGGAGGAGGCCCATTGGGAAAGATATCTTACTACCTATTGGCTTTCCTGGTTGGCGGAACCATAGCGGTACACCTCTCCATGAACGCGGATGTGGGCGCCAAGCTTGGAAATCCACGCGCCGCCAACGCAATCTTCTGGATAATAGGAGCAGCAGCGGCGACTATCATTTGGCTGGCTAGCCCCAACCGGTCCGCGATAACCGAAATCGGCAAGATAAATCCCGCCTTGCTGCTGGCTGGCGTCATGGGAGCCTCCCTGGTGCTGGCCACCGCCGTGGTGATTCCGAAAATCGGCGCGGGGCCCGCCAACGTTACCCTGCTCACCGCTCAGCTGGTAACCGCGGTAATCATAAGCCATTTCGGCTTATGGAGCAGCCCCCAGCAGAGCATAACCATCGCCAGGATTATGGGCATGGCGATCATGGCCGGTGGCGCCTCCATAGCCCTCCTCCTCTGAAGGCATACAGAGGTTACGCGGGGTAACCGGGAGATGATACCCCTCGCAAAACGGAATATCCTCTTCTACGTAGAAAATCATCCCCATTGGAAAAGGAGCTACCGGGGGCGATTACGGATGCAGATGAACTTCCTTGCGCGCGTCTTCGTCCCAATTCAAGAGAAGTAAATTTCGCTACCGGAAGTGATTACTTTTGTACCTCTATAATCAACCTGGGAGGATTGAGTAATTCCTGCAACCTGTAAGGAGCCCGCTTGCTTAAGCCCACCAGAAGTATCAGGGTATTATCCTCATAAGAGTTCACAAATCTGACTTCTCGGATTACCTTAAATCCCGGACGGATATCCTGGGGCCCAGTATAAACCAGAACATAACCGCCTGGGGCAGAGAGATCAGCGATTGATGAGTTAAAAGTCAGGTCCACCCAGTGAGTGCCCTCGATGGCCACCACGTTCCCCTCCAGGTCCAGATAAGGGAGAGAACCGTAATCGGTATGATACCGGGGAATGCCCGTGCCGGGATTTGCTTTCTGCCCCACAAACTCCAGCACCACTCGCTCCGAGCCATTCAATTCCTCAAAACTTATATTTTTGAGGATCATGATCTCCTCGCTCCCGCCGAAGAGAGGGGAAAATCCGTAATCTTTGCCCTCTTCATCCCCCACCTGGTTTTCCCCCTGGGCCTTTTCTCCATCCGTGAAATCTTCAGCAAAATTCTCATCTTTGAGCCTGGTACCATTCCCGCTGGATCCATTTCCACACCCATGCGAAAAGATCAAGTTCATGGAAGCGATCAATAGGAGCAAAAATCCCCAGAGGGCCACTTTCTTCAAGCTCACTACTATCCGCATAATCCCACCTCCAACAGAATAAAGGAGTAAATAATCCTCCCTCAATTCCAATTATATAAATAATTGGGGCGATCGGGTTTATCAACCAAACTAAGATAGTCTGGAGAGGGTTCTTTAAAGGGTCGATCTCGCGAAGGCTCGCCTTCTTCGAAAGTTTATTCCGCTCTGGCTGGAGATATGGCTTTGAAACCATCCGACTTAACGAAAAGTGATTAATAATTTCTCCGGCGAACTTCTGATTCGGGGCATGCGAAGAAACTTTATTGGACTCCTTTGTTCCTATGGGACTTCTTTATTTCCTTCCAGGTTCTTGATTTACAGCTTATAAGCCATTTGCTATTATCGTGTTATGGTCTACCTAAAAATTGCTGGGAGTAACGATATCATTAAACTAGAAGGAAAAGCGGAGTTCGTCCTGGGCCGCAGCGATGAGTCATCCCAGGTTTACCCTGATATAGATCTATCTCCTTATGGAGCTGAGGATGAAGGGGTATCCCGCCACCACGCCAAACTGATCCTTTTGGGTAACAAGCTAAACTATATCATGGATATGTCCAGCACTAATGGAACCTCCCTCAATGGCGAGCCGCTGGAGCCGCTACAGCACTGGCCCATCTCCAATGGGGACAGGCTAGAGTTGGGGAATTTGAAACTCACCTTCCACGAGGAATAGAAGCGAACCTCCGGGGACCTCCAATGTAAAGAAGCAAGGCCGCAAACCTTTCACCGTTTAATGGGTCTCAGAAACCGGCACAGTCGGTGACCATTTGTAAAAATCAAATCAGATAATGGGTGCAATAGTTCACCTTTATAAAAATAATATATGAGTAACGAGAAAGAGCAGTGACCGGCTGTAAATTTTAAATCAACGCCAGGTTCGCGAATTCATCCCCACCCCGCAAAAATGATCCTTCCCTCTTCGCGGTCATCACTAATGTTGCCCGCTGCTCGGGTCGATATGTTTATTAAAGTAGACGATAATTACCGGAAAGAGTAAGGAAACCATGGCTGCGCGATATCGCATCATCAGGAAAATAGGCGCCGGCGGCATGGGCAGGGTATATCTGGCCTACGATAACGTGTTGGAAAGAGAAGTTGCGCTGAAGGAATTACACATTCCCGAGCACTTGAGCGAAGAGGACCGCATGGAGTTGCAGGAGCGGTTCCAGTTGGAGGCAAAAGCAGCCGCTCGGCTGAGCCATCCTCATATAGTCACCGTACATGACATCATCATCACCAAGGATTTCTACTTCATCGTCATGGAGTATCTTCCCGGTAAGACTTTGGGAGAGATAATCAAAGAAAGAACCTTCACCCACAATGAATTGTTGAGCATCGCTCCCATGATCTGCGATGCCCTAGGTTACGCCCACAGCCACGGGGTTATCCATCGTGATGTCAAGCCGGATAACATCCTGGCTTTAGAGAACGGGAACGTCAAAGTAACCGACTTTGGGATCGCCAAGCTACGTATGAGCAGAGGGGTAACTCAGACCGGGTCCATCACCGGCACCCCCAACTATCTGGCACCCGAACTGATCCTCAACCAACCCTACGATCACCGGGTGGATATATTCAGCTTGGGAACCACCTTCTACGAGCTTCTAACCGGGTCCCCACCTTTCGACGCAGAAAACGACTATAGTATCCTCTATAAGCTCGTCTCCGAGAAACCGAGGCCCTTGCTGGAAATCTGTCCCGACCTTCCCCCTTCCCTGGTGGCAGTGGTAGACAAGGCGCTGGAAAAAGATCCGCGCGATCGTTTCTCCGACATGCAGGAGATGAAAGAAGCGCTGATGCGCGTGCGATTGGAGATCGGTCTGGACGCATCTGGGCAAAAGGCCATGGATGAGGAGAGCTTCAGCAAAGATTTGGCTTTGAGAAAAGAGCTGGAATCGGTGAAGAATCTAGGTAATGGGGAACTAGTGGAGTACGAACCCTCAGGACAATTTGCCTTCCACAAAGATCCCCATTGGAGGGAGTTAATCGCCCAGATCTATAACAAGGAATCCGCCGAGGAAGAGACCTCGGAAGGCACCCCGTTTACAGCCACTCCCTCCCCCGGACCCCTTCGCCTGAAGACCATGCCCACCTACGAGGAGGCCAACCTATTTTACTCCAGCGCCCAAAAAGGAAGGCCAGCTCCTAAACTGCCGTCCAAGTCATCTGCCACTCTCCCACTGGGCACCCATCAGCCTTCCTACCAGGTTGCGGCTGGAGAAAAAACTTCCCCTGGCGGATTAGCTAGGCTTTCGGTGGAACTAGTGGGTTGGAGCGCTGCCAACATAGTCCTATCAATGCTAGTCATCCTCTCGGTGGAGTTACCCTGGATCAAGCCGGTCTCTCCTACCTGGAATTCCCAGTACGGTATCAAATTTCCCGAGGGAATAGCCCTGATTGTCCTGATGTCCTCGGTGATCTTATCCAACAGCCTTCTCCTTATTGGCTTGGGCGACAGATCCCGTTGGGCCAATTCAATGGGCTTGATCACCATCGTCTCCATGCTGGTGTTGCTCTCCTTTCTCGGAATAAGGATCATGGCCGGCCTGGGGGTTAAGGAGGCGGTGGGCAGAGGGGCTTTCGAACGTCTGGGGATGGTGGGCTGGGGCCTATGGCTGGGCTTGATCTCCAATGTGGGGGTTTACATTTGCAGCCATCAGGTGCAGCGTCGTCTTTGATACTTTAGCAAAGCCAAGCTCCGTGCACGTCGTCCGGATAAAGCCCGCAACCTTTGAACCCACGTCACCAGATCGAGAATTCCATTCAAGGGCTTCGCTACCTCCGTAGCTCCCCGGATGCTACGAGGAGTGGATAAAGGCCCCCTCTCGCATCCATCTCCACTATTTTCGCTATTTTCCCCCGATTCAATTCAGGGAGTTCTCCCTACTGGCGCGATCTCATAGCTAATCCAAAAGATGTTTCTGGAGAAAATTGGCCTCTATCTCAACTATCTCTTCGAATGGCTCTCCCGAATAAACTTGGAAGTGTCCCACTGGCAGGCTGATCATGGTCGCCTTATCCATCTTCTCTGCGGTCTTTTTTACCGCAGATGGAGGAATTAGCGTGTCCTTCTCCGCCCGGATGATCAGCGCGGGACATTTCACCTGAGCCGCGTGGGCTATCGGGCGATAGGCGGTTGCCAAGAGCGCCGCGCGGGCAGGGCATTCATTTCTCCAAGCGGACCCCTCGGGAACCAGTGCAAGATAACCATCCACGCAATCTGGCTTGTTCATCATGGCAAAGGTGCCCGGCGGCGCCACCACCGGTACATAATGGGGAGTCTTGCGAAGAGGGATGGTGAGAATATCCTTAAGACCTTCCCAAGTGGCTCGCAAGGCGAATCTCATACCCAGATAGACGGCGGTGGCCCAACCATCAACGAAGGGAACCTGCGAGACAATGGCGGAGATGCCCCGGTCCCGGGAGGCCTGAACGATCACGTGTCCGCCACTGAAGGAGCTTCCCCACAATGCCAGTCTATTCCCGTTTACCTCCTTCAAGCCGCGCACGTGGGTTATAGCCGCTTCCCAGTCCTGGTTATGCCTGGTGGGGTGGACCAGGTTTCTCGGCTCCCCATCGCTTTCACCGAAATTGCGGTAATCGAAGAGAAAAGCGGAGATGCCCCGTTCCAGGAATCTTTCCGCAAAAGCCTCCAACCCGAAAGTTTTCTCTGCCGCGAACCCGTGTGCCATGATCACCACCGGGGGTTTTCCCCGGTTTTCCGGGAGATAGAGCCATCCCGAACACCTCGTACCCCTACTCTGGAAATCCGAATCCATCCTCGTAAAACCCATCGTGAAAGCACCTCCAATCAAATCAATCGCTCTGGAGCTTTATATCTTGCTCGAAGTAAACTCCCCCAGCCTTAGAATTACAAGATTCGCCGTTCCTTTCGAACATTCTATTCCTTGAAAGCGCTTCAATAAAATAATAAAAATATTTTACACAAAGAAAATTCTTGTTGGGCGGATCAACTTTGTTTTCAAAAGCAATACCTCAGCAACTGGTCATCCACTTCAAGAAGGTTTCGACCCAAAACCGCTTCTTTGAATGAAAGTTAAGGGCGATTAGGATACCAGACGCTCATCGAACTTAATGCTGTAAAAAGCCAGCTCAAACCGCTTCGAGGTAATGCCATTAATCACTCCTTCCAATATCGGAAAGAAGTAGATAGGCTGCTTTTACCCGTGGAAAATAGAGGATTTTCTTGTGAAAGCGTATAATTAATTTTAGGAAGCAAATCGCTCATCGCCGGCAAAAATCCACTTCAAAGGAGATGAGGTACTTGATCTCTTATCGGATTTTTGTGTTTCTGGTGATACCCGTAATCTTGTTATCCTTCTTCTTCTGGTTTTATGCCATCGCTAGGCAGGAATTGAAAGAAGCTCAAGTGGCAGGGGAAATCGTAGGCTCTTCCAACATAAAGATTCTGATAAACGACTGTCATATGGCTTACGAGGGGGGCTCCAGGGTGCTGGTGGTGGGACTGACAGCGGAGAACCAGATGTCTTTCCCGCTGGATCTGCGTCCCTATGACTTCCACATCTATAAAGTCCATAAAGACGATCCCACAGGTAGAGCAGTTAATAGGATGTCATTCGCCCCCATAAGTTACCAGTCCTACTCGGATAGTGCCCCGGGAAGCGTATCCTACCTCCCTCCGGGAGCCAAGAGAAACATCACCCTGAGATTCTGGGGGGAAAACATGCCCCGGGGTGACGAATGGAACGAATACATCTTCAGCTTAGAGTATTACGACACCGTCTATTCCATCTTTATAAGCCTCATCCTGAATCCCCGGGAGAGCTGAATGCGACATGGTTATCCTTTGTTTTGGAATCCTTTCCTCAATCCGAGCACGACTTGATTACAGCAATACAAGCTCACTTGTGGACGGCTTCACATCCCTTCGTCGGTAAGAATGGGTTTTCCCGATTTTTTTATCTTCAATCCCTTCCCCTCGCCATTCTAGCAAATCTATACACCTAGACAGCTACTTACATGCGAGCGAAAGCTCCTGCGCCCCAGGATTTCATATCCGCTATCGGTAGATCTGTATAAACGTCGAGGGAGAAGCCGCTTCGTCAATACTATTGCCATGGAGAACCCGATAGGCTAATATAAATAAAGAAACTGGTTTTTTAGAGGAAAGGAATTGTCCCGAGGAGACCATGTCCTCGGATTTTTATATGTGGAGGAGGTGAAATGAATGAGGATCTACGCGGGAAACTTAAATTATTCCATGACTTCAGCTGAGCTCAAAGCCATCTTCGAGGAGTATGGAACCGTTACCTCCTCCGAGGTCATCGTGGACCGCAACAGCAACCAATCCAAGGGGTTCGGCTTCGTGGAGATGGCCGATGAGGCGGAGGCAAAATCAGCCATCGAAGCCTTGGATGGTAAGGAAGTAGCAGGGCGCAATATCAAGGTAAGCCAAGCCAGAGCAAAGAGATACGATACCCCGCTTCTCTAACCCGGATGCAGGGGCGATAATGCATACCTGATCCCGGGAACATAATCATACGCATATAACGCGGTTCCTTCTTTCGTTCAAGATCTTTACTCTTTGACGCAAGGCAGGGGCTGGGTAAGGGCTACCATCCTTACCAGGAAATACACCCTGTCCTTCAGCCCGGTTATGGACCGCCGTCCAGGTGATATCGCCAGAGGACATCCACCGATCACCGAGGATCCAAAGATAATGGCATAAGCCCGGGATCTATTCATGCCTTTTGGCTGGTTAAAATAACCCTCCTGGGATCGATCCGCAAGAGGAGTGGTAGAACATAGGGGACTCCAGATGTTAATTAAAAAAGAACGAGGGGAAAAGATATGCTTACGTCACAATACTTTTAAGATCGCTATATCTCGAATCAAACCTTTTTCAACTGGAATCATGTTCAATGGTCAAGGCTTGATTCTTTTATCCAAGATATCTTATACAATATCCGCCTCCCACAGTAATCGCTCTCTCCCCTGGGGCGAAAGCGTCTTCACTCCCCTACATACATTCTTCTCAGTTCACGTTTGAGTATCTTCCCGATGCTGCTCTTGGGAAGGGCTTCGACGATACGCACCTCCCGGGGCCTCTTGAAGGAGGGTATGTTTTCCTCGCAGAACTCCATCAGTTCTTCTGAGCTCAACTGCGCTCCCGGCTTTAAAGCCACATAGGCCACGATCTCCTCCCCGTACACCGGGTCGGGTACCCCGATTACCGCCGCCTCGGCAACCGCCGGATGGCGATAGATGAACTCCTCTATCTGGGTCGGCATGATATTTTCGCCCCCCTTTTTAATCATGTCCTTTTTTCGATCGGTGATGAAAAGGTAGCCCTCCTCGTCTAGATAGCCTATGTCCCCCGTGTGCAGCCAGCCTCCGCGCAGGACCCTGGCGGTCTCTTCCTCAAGCCCGTGATAGCCCTTCATCACCTGGGGGCCCCTGATGGCGATCTCGCCCACCTCACCTGGAGGCAGGGGGCGGTCTTCCTCGTCCAGTATGCATATCTCCTGATTGTCGTAGGCCTTGCCCACCGACCCCGGCCGGTAGGGCTGGCTGGGGCGGGAGACCGCTCCCATCCCGGAGGATTCAGTCAGGCCATATATCGACCTGATATCGCAGTTGAATTTCTCCATGAAAGCGCGCCGTAACTCTTGAGGAAGGGGTCCAGCCCCGGAATAACAGATCTCTAGGCTGCTCAGGTCGTATTTATCCACGTTTGGATGGTTGATGATCATAGCCAGCATGGTGGGAACCGCTGCAAAAAAATTGATGCGATATTTCTCGATCAAGCGCATACATTCCTCCGGATCGAACCAGCGCATCACCACCACCCGCCTCTCCGGGTACTCATCTAGGTATCCCGTGTTCATCGATGCCACCCCGTATATATGAGCCAAGGGTAGACACATGATCTCCCGACGGGGACGGTCCATCTCCGAAGCCAGATAGGCACTCTGGGCTGAGGTAATCAGGTTATTATGGGTAAGAAGTACCCCCTTGGGCTTCCCGGTGGTGCCTGCAGTATACATGATCAGGGCAAGGTCATCTGGTTCCCTCTCCACCATCTCCAAGTGGGAAGAATTGGCCTTTAGTAGCTCCTCATAGGAGTGTAACCCCTCTCCCTGTTCGCCCCCTATGACAATTATATCCCGAACACAACCCGCCTCCCTGGCCGCGGCAACCAGTTTGTCCTGCAGCAGTGAATCGGTTATCACCGCCACCGCATTGGCATCCCTCATCATATAACTGCACTCCTCCTGCGTGAGCAGGAAGAGAATGGGGAGGGCGACGGCCCCTATACGGAAGATTGCCCCGAAGGACTCGAACGCCTGGGGGCAGTTGGACATGGAAATGGCCACCACCTGGTTCTCTTCGACACCCAGGGACCTCAGAGCATTTCCCAAGCGATTGGAATTGTCCCTCAACAATACATTGGAATATTCCTTTTCTTCAAATATAATTGTGGGAACCTCTCCTAACCTTTCGATATTATCCTCCACCAACCTGGCAACGTTCATTTTCTCTCCCTCCTCCTTCAAAAGCCAAAAGCCATGTGAAGCTGCGTGGTATATGTCACGGCGGGATAGTTGGAGCGATGCTTCCAAGACGCCTTGATTCCCCCGCAGTAAGTTTACCACATTCCCTTAGCCGTGAAAATTCGTTCACGCGGATAGATTCAAGGGACGATTTTTTCTCCTCCCTAAACCGGATATATTGCCGGGAATAGAGCGTGCGCATGAACATCCGTGAAAGAAACCGGCACCAACGGATTATCATTCCACAACAACCAGGTTTTACTCGCTGCGAGATTATCTTACATTATGTTATATTTAAAATATGATAACCCGAAGGAGAGAGGAGCGATGTATGGACCACAGAGCATGATAGATACCGATCTATATAAGCTAACCATGCAGCAGGCGGTATGCCAGCTCTACCCTGCGGTCAAGGCTAGATATGCATTTATCAACCGCGGGGAGACTCCCTTTCCCCCTGGATTCTCCAGGAAGCTGCGGAAATATATTCGAGATATGCGCGGCCTACGCCTCACCGCGGAGGAGAGGGATTTCCTCTTCGAGAGATGCCGCTACCTCAGCCCAGTCTACTTGGATTTCCTGGCAGGGTATCGCTTTGATCCCCAGGAGGTGGAGGTAAGGCAATATCGGGGCAAGCTCAGCATCACCATCGAGGGATACTGGTATAGAACCATCCTCTGGGAGGTTCCCCTGCTGGCGCTCATCAGCGAGCTCTATTTCGATATGACCGGGGAGAGGAGCAACGCTTTTCCCGAAAGCAAGCTCAGGGAGATAAACCTTAAAAAAGCACGCTTTTTCAAGGAAAACGCCATAACGTTCGTGGATTTCGGCACCAGGAGAAGGTTCTCCTACCTCAACCATAAGAGAGTGGTATCCGATCTTACCGAAGCCGGTCCCTATTTCGCCGGCACCAGCAACGTCCATCTCGCCCACCTCTTTAACTTGAGGCCCATCGGCACTCAGGCCCACGAATGGTTTCAATTCCACGCCGCAAAGTACGGTTTTCACATGGCCAACAGCATGGCCATGGGACGCTGGGTGGACGTCTACAAGGGGGACTTGGGTACCGCCCTCACCGACACTTTCGGCACGGAAAATTTCTTTCACGCCTTCGACCTTCTCTACGCCAAGATATATGATGGGATCAGGCAGGACTCGGGCGACCCCCTCAAATTCGTGGACCAGGCGGTGGAGCATTACAGAAGGCTGGGGATCGATCCCATGAGCAAGACCATCATCTTCTCCGATTCCCTGGATCTAGAGAGGGTAAAAGTGATTCACCGTAAATGCAAGGGCGTGGTCAAGGACAGCTATGGGATTGGCACCTTTCTCACCAATGATGTAGGGGTAAAACCTCTAAACATGGTGATCAAGATGGTGGCCTGCCAGCCCTTCAAGGATTCGACCAAGTGGGTCCCCGCGGTGAAGATATCGGATGACACGGGCAAGTACACCGGCGACCGCGCCATGATCGAGCTGGCCAGAAAAACTCTCTACCCCTGATGGGTATTGGTTACCGAAAATTGACCAAAAGTGCCTCTCATTCCGTTGAATTCACCGGGAAAAGCTAATATAAACGCATTATCGAAGATGCTATCCCAATTGATAATCAATGACTTAAAATAAAATGATGCGAGAGGGGTAAATGCAAACGCATCATAGAAGATGCTATATCGATGCTATCTTTATAAATGGTTAAAGATGTCGGGCTCGTCCGCCGACCTACCTATTAAAGGCAAACCGCCATCTGGATATGGAAAACATGATTTGACCAAGCAACCTCCAACTTGTGAGGCAACCTCGTTTTATTTGGTCGCAAAGGCAGGTATGGAAGGAAAGGATATCGAAATATTTCACGCAGGGAAATCGCAGTAGGAATATGCGAACTGGGAGGTATGAACATGGTCTCGCCCCGAAGCCACGAGATGAGAAACTTTTTCATCTCCGTATCCATCCTGGTGGTAATCATCGTCGCCGCGGTGGTCTTATACTCCATCCTGGATGGCATCGCCAAGATTAACCGCAATGCAGACAGTGAGAAGCAGCGGGTGATTGGGCAGCTCGCGGACTACGTGATCAATTCCTTTAACGCCACCCAGCGGCTGGGCACCGACCCTGAGGTGATGAAGACCCTGGATGTCAGGTTGCTAGAGGAAGCCACCAGGGGGAACTACCAGCCCCTTATGAATTTCACCGCACAATTCGTGCGCAGCATCTACCACTTTGAATACGTGGCCTTTGTCGTCGAGGGAAAGGTCTTGGCCTTGAGCGCGAGGGAAGGCCTGGAAATCCCCACATCCGCCATCCCCGTTTCGCCGCCGGAAAAAGATTACACCGTAATTTCCGATCTGGCGGGAGAGAGGGGCTACTTCATCTCCATGTTCGCCCAGACGGCCACACCGGGATTGGGAAAGGATCAGTTCGCCAACCTCGTCCTCGACCGCACCGAGCAGATCCAAGAACTCAATGACTTCTACTCCAGGGAGCGATCCCGATTGGTGACGAGGGAGATCTTAGGGGGGATATTAGCGGTGCTGGGGACTTTTATCCTAACATTTATA
>FWPV01002289.1_pt1 | contig 25285 bp, 23 predicted proteins | sample 2228371 | NCBI WGS metagenome assembly FWPV01 (sample SAMEA103939776, study PRJEB20133) | metagenome | reverse complement strand
GGTGATGACTTCTACGGGTACCATGGACACCCTCTTTCCCTCTGGTTGGAGTGCTAGCACTATAGCTTGCACTATAACTTATTTCCAGTGTGAGAAGTGTCCGGTTGAAATGGGGGCTGCTACATCTATACCGACAGGTTCAAAGCTATGACAGCCTCATGTTCGGCGGCGAACGGCGCCTGAAAGGTGGACCACCACAAGGACTTCTCCACCGGGCGGCTCTGCATCAACGGCCTGGAGGGCTTCTGGAGCTGTGCCAAGGAGCGGCCCATGAAACACCATGGAGTCGCCAAGAAACTCTTCCCTCTGCATCTCAAAGAACTAGAGTTCCGGTATAATAACCGCAACCAAGAACTCTTCAATCAGGTTGCCAATTACCTCTGTGATTTAGTGCCAAAACGAGACTAAATTATCTTTTTGAAAAATCATTTTTTATCTGTGATGACCAATTATCTTGTCAATGATATTCCCTTTACTTATCTTTCGGACTTCAGAAATCAGGAAGAAGTCGGCGCTATTGTGAACATTTTGCCCGCCTATTTTTATGACTGTCTTCCTTCTTAGCATATAATTTAAAAGATCTATGTCACCATGCTTAAAGTCGAAGGTCGGTTTCATTACCCTCTCCCCATATTGAATGGGAGCGATGACGTAATCAATATCGTCAGATGTAAAGCCTTCAATCATATGCTTCAATGCATCTTTAAATATCACATTGTCATCATCCAAGTACAACACATACTCGCCCGAGGCATGTATTAAAGCATAATTCCGCTGATAGTTACCCCATATATTTATGCCAAATGTGCTGAAATATTTTATTCTCTTATCTTCAAGATGTTTAATATATTCTTTCACTTCAGAATCATATCCGTCAGATACAATTATGTGCTCCCACTTCTCATAACTTTGTCTTCTAACGCTATCTATAGCTTCTTTTAATTTGTCCAATCGTCTGCAAGTTGGCGTTATCACGCTAACCAATCCCTTTTCTTGTGATGACACATAGTTTCGCAGCCTCACATATAAGATTAACAAAAAGTTCTGCAACATGAACCTGGCGTAGCGAATTGCTTTCCCAGGTTTCTTTATGATGAATGCCACAACATCTCTGATTTTGAATTTTCCCATTAACATAAAACTCAATATTTCCCAGTATACTTCTTGTATTTATCCAAAATCTTTTTCATGGTATCTGCACAAAATTTTGCAAGACCGATGTGCTGTAATATGATCATGCTATTGTGAAAAAAATGAGATAGCAAATTTTCTGCTAATGTGTTGTTTTCCGCTCCCGATATTAATACATACATTCATCATCATGTACCCCTGATCCCGAACAATATGCTTCTCAACGAGCTCATATCGATCGAAATAGTGTTCAGTCATGTACGTTCGATGATCTTCCAGTGGATTCCCACAGCTGTCTTCATTAAATATACTGTGTAACGGACATATTATGATAATATTTATGGCATTCTCGGATAACTCGATGAACTTCCTTTGGCTTCAAGTGTTCTAATACATCACCAAACAGCGCAAGATCGCAGGTATCTTTGTTTTCTAGCACCCAATCTTGAATCAGGCCGCTATAAATTTTATTATACAGACTCCGTTCAGATAACATTTCAGTTGTACTTTTATTCGCTTCAACAGCTAATACGTCCGCAGTAAATCCTAATATTTTTCTGACTATTTCTGCATTTTTACCGCTGCCAGCACCAAAATCTACAATCCTTTTAGGCTGAATTCTTGCCAGCTGTTCTTCGATTATGTAATCGCATGTAGTAACGCTGCGACCACAATACGATTTATTCGAATTCATTACTTTCCCACTCAAAACTAATCCTCATTGCTTAATGCAGAATCGGTTTTATCATTTTGTCGATTCAGAAAGCGGAATAAATACCCAATAGACACCATCTATCATTAACATGTTTAATTATATCCGCATACAACAATCGTCATCGAATCATTTTCTATAAGCTTACAGACTACCTGCAAACTCATGTTGCATCGTCTAGCCAAACCGTACTAAACATATACTTTAATTTTGTATGATATTATCGCAGTTTCCGCTTCATTAACGACACAAAAAGTTTCTGGTAATCATTAACACATCTACTTATAGAGTAATTATCAATCACCATATTCCTTGCTTTTTGCCCACAACTGTATCTAAGTTGATCGTTTGTCAATAGCATACATAAGGCTCTTTTCAGTTCAACACAGTCACCTAACTCTACTAAATATCCGTTTTGCCCCTGAACTATTACATTACGAATTCCACTGACATTAGTGCCCACAACGGGCAATCCTGCGCTCATTGCTTCAAGCAAGCTTATTGGTAAACCTTCCCTATAAGAAGTGAGACAAAAAACATCTGCGATCGACAATAAATCCTGCACATCGCTTCTGTAGCCAGTCAAAATTACCTTATCGAGTAATCCGTTCTGTTCTATATAGCCCCGAACATCTCTCTCGGAATTCTCCTGATCATCATTGGTGCCCTGCCCAATTAAAAACAGTCTTACGTTGCCCATTTCTTTAAGAAGTTCTTTGAACCCCTGGAGTAGAAACAGATGGTTTTTCACCTTCCTGAAATTTGCAACTGTCATGACAACCTTTATATCATCAGTCAGGCCGAACCCATCTCTGATCTCTTTGACATTTCTATTTTCTTTTTTGTCTTCAAAATCGACGCCGTTCCTGATTGTGATAGCATTTTCTCTTTGCAGTCGATACTTTGCCCGAAGAGATTCTGTTACATCCTCGCTGACTCCCACAACGCAATCCAGGTGGTTTAATAGCAGTCTTCCGATCAGCTCCCATTTAAGAGGAACTTGTTCTACCTCCCAACTCGAATGCTCCGTATAAACAAGCTTCCGGCGATTTGCAATTTTGCATGCGTAAAAGGAATAGAACATCGATACAAAGTGATGAGCATTGACAATATCAATATTTTCATCGCGGATCACTCTCGATATTATCTGCATGGTCGAAAAGTCAGCCGCCCCATTTCTCGGTATATGGTAAAGCCTTATTCCATGCACCTGAAATGCATCTCTGAATTTTTCATTCCCGAAAAAATCGAAATACGCTAAAGATGTATTGAACAACTCTCTGTCCATTCGCTTGGCTATATCGTAAACAAGAGTTTCACTTCCACCTTTCTCGAGTTGTGGAATAACGAATAGAACGTTTATTTTCCCCATCCCAGCAGATTCTGTTGCGTTATAGTTTGCGTTCCGTTCTGACCCAGTATTTTCTCCCAATACCCGCGACAGACAACAGATCGAGCCCCGATTTCCATAACAGGAAAACTGGTGCGAATAAAAGAGCCATCAGTTTCTCTTTTCTGTTTTTCACGAACATGACACCGACAAGAAAGAACGCAAGCTGTAAAATAACGAGCAAGCCAAACCATCCGGTAAATAACCCCCGATATCCGGAAAGAGGAATGACCAAAACAATGACAAACATCAAAATTGTCAGGCTGATGCCGAGTGATGGGTTGGGCAATAGTAAGGGCAGCGCCGCATCCGTCTTCAATATGCTCCCACTCTTTATACCATTTAGGAGCAATCGGGTCCCATATTTCGCAGCGACCGCGAACCTGCCACTCGACCATCTGAGCCGCTGTGAGGTTGCCTGCTCAAGATCAACGGACTCCCTGTGGTAGACGCGGGCCTTGTTTACAAACGCGATTCTTTCGCCTTTCATGACCAGTTTGGCATAATATTCCCAATCCTCACCCACAGTAAAAGCGTCCCAGCCGTATTTTTCTATGACGTCCCGCACAAAGCACATGCCATTCCCCATCAAGTGCGATGACAGACCGATTTTTTCCTTGGCAGGCCCCAATACTTCATTACCGAATGTTCTTGACACATCCATCAGGCGCGTGAACCAACTGTTGTCCGGATTGGCAAGCCCATTGTAGCACTGCATGATTCTCGCGCCCTGCTGGATTGCCCGATCCAACTCTCTGAGCGTACCCGACTCGACAACGCTGTCGGCATCAACAATTAATACCGCATCGTATGTTTCATTCTCAATGTTTTCCAACCCGTACTTGATTGCATATCCTTTACCGACAAATCTGCTATTCTTCCTTTCCACTGTTCTTACATTCTCATGTTTAGCTATCTTGGCTGTCTGATCCGTGCAGTTATCCGCCACTACCACTACTTCATACATATTTTCGGGGTAATCCTGCGCACGAAGGCTATTCATGAGTTCACTCAAAAGCAATTCCTCGTTGTGAGCGGGAACCAGTACTTTAAATATCGTCGCCGTGCTGAATTTGAAAGATGTTCTTTTTGAAACAAAAAAATGAACGAGGATGAGCGAAAGATTATACAGGACATATAATGAGATATAAATCCCGACAAGCCCTATTATGATTTGAATGAACAGCATGCTATTCAGCCTGATACAACTCTTAGATACTCTTCTTCGATTTTTGTAATCCAGTCCTTTACATTGTATTTCGTCTGAATCGTTTCCCGGGCCTTTTTTCCCATTATAGACCTGAGTTCCTGATTCCTGTACAAAATACGGACTGCCTCCGATATTTCAATTGCGTTTCCAGCACGAACCAGTAACCCGTTTTCCCCTGATTTTATAACATCCGGGATACCGCCGACACTCGATGCAACAACGGGAATTCCACACAGCATGGCCTCGAGCATGGCCATGGGCGTCCCTTCCATTAAAGACGGCAGAATAAAGGCGTCAAACGCAGGCAGCCACGAGTGAATGTCTCTTTGGAACCCCAGGAATTTCACGACTGTGTCAATTCCATGTTGTCGCGTCATGAATTCAAGATCGTTTCTTTCCAACCCCTCCCCAATAATTGCAAGCCTGACCGGGATGCCTGCCGTGATAAGATCAGAGGCAGCCGCTATCAGAAAGCGAAGACCTTTTTCTTCACTCAGCCGACCGACATACCCGAGAACAAAGTAATTATCATGCCACTCCATCAGCTCTCTTTTCATGCGCCTGCATTGTTTGATACTTCTTTCATCATGGTTCAGATTCACAGCATTTGGAATAACACTGATATTCTCTTCTTTGACTCCGTCTGCTATTAGAGTTGCCGCAATATCATTGGATACGGCGATGACCCTTTTAAAACTTTTCAGAACAAATTTATCTATACTATTATAAAATATAAGTTTTTTGTCATTCGGGATGAAGCCATGACATGTTGCAATCAGCGGCACGCGCAACGGTCTTGCCGCCATAAAACCAAGGACGTCTGCCCTGTATCCGTGCGTGTGAACAAGATCAAACTGATGATCCTTAATCAGGTTAAACACCTGCTTCAGATTTTTCATGGGGTTCATGTATTTGATGCGCTCGCCGTCTACAATGATATCGTGGTATTTTATCCCTGACTCTTTCAACTCTGAAACGAGAGTCCGGTCTTTTTGCCTGTTCGCCGTAAATATGAGCGGCGTTATATCGAATCTTTCTTGGTCAAGGTGGTCAATCATTTTTTTTACGACTGCCTCGAGTCCGCCGAATTCCACTGATGTTACGAGCAGACCGACCCGGAAAGGAGTGCTATGCCGCTTTTTCGCTTCCTGCATTGTCATCTTTTTTTTTGTACAGTTTTCCCCGCATGGCAATGAGATACGGCCATGCTTTTGGAAGCACTGTGAATTCCGAGAAATTGAACATTTTGTAGAGCGATGGTTTCAAAGGGAGATCATAGTATCCGACAAGGCGCACTACCTCAGGGAGAAACTTGCTCTTGAAGTATTCCTGGGATGGCGTTGTACCGACCCCCCGGAAGCTGTACCACACGCAACCCGTTTCCTTGGCCCACTTGATGCTCTCCCACAGATAAGCGTAATTTGATTGAAGCTTTTGATATCGATAAGGCGTTCCCATGTGCATTGCCAAATGTTTACGCGCAAACTGTATGGATATAAGCCCGCCGATCATTTCACCTTTATACATTGCGAGAAACAGCCGCCCGTTTCCTTTTTCTACGTATTCATCCCACAATTTACTCTGATAGTCATAGCCTCTGATCATGAACCCTCTTGCCATCGAATGCTCGCTGAATATCTCGTAAAATCGTTCAAGTTGCGCTTTGCCTGTCGCAGGTTCAATACTCACACCCTCTTTTGCCGCTTTTCTGATACACCTTCTTGTGTCTCTGTCCATCGCGTTGAAAAGCGCGTCTGCGTTATCGACTTTCGTCAGGTCGATTCTATAAACATCTCTCGGCGAGTTCCAAAATGTCCACCTCTGTTCGAGATGGATAAACCCGAGTTCCTCGAAGGGGTCTTGACCCTTGGTTATCGCATCCTCCTTGATATTGGGGTCTATCCTGAGAAATATTGCGTTGTGTTCTAACCCGATGCGTTTTGCCTCTGATACCAGCCCCTCCAGTGTCTCCCTGTCCTCAAAATTCCATACAGGCCCCTTTGGACTGTACATGATTGAATATGGTGTATACGGAATTTTTTTTACTAATACCATCATCATGCCACTTACCAGGCCTTCTTTTTCAGCAACAACATATATCGGGTTCCATTTGTCTACGCTTCTAACAGCACCCCATCCAAAAGCATTAAGAGGGTGGGCCATCTCGAATTTTTGTACTTCTTGGTCCCAGTAATATTTTCTTGCATCATCGATACGCCGTATATATAACATTATCGCAGTACCCCCTCACTTACATTTCTAAAGAAATGCAAAATTGCAAGTGCATTTACAAACTAAATATTCATAAAATAAAGATTGAGATACCTAAGAAACATTAATTTTTTTGGAAAACTGTACTCCTAATACTTTTAAGAAACGGATTTGGCCTACTTTGACAAAACCGCCCTTTTCCAAACTTCTAATTGACGCTTGATTACCACTTTTTACTAGACTAAACATCCTCTTAAAACCTTGATCTTTTAGATAACGCATCGCAGCTTGCTGTACTGCTGGAGCTAATCCCTGACCTCTGAATTGTGGAAGTGTCAATCCATACTGCAATAATGCATCTCTCTCCCCTAAAATCATGAACCTATTGGGGTCGTGTCTTTTATACAACCATGCAATGTGCCTGATCATATTGGAGTCGGTCGCAACAAAAAAATCATTCACACCATCATACTTGTGACAGTTAAATTCCCAGGCTGTCTCACCCGCACTTTTACAGAAATCCTCCAGTTCTTTAATCTCGCCCTTTTTTATAATCACTGCATTATTGTTTTCCCCGCCATAGTGAATTGGCTCTGCTATATTCTCTGTCATTGCATCTACATCTACAGCATAAATATAAATCAGTTCATTCCTGAATAGAGCGGACTTGATTGTGACAATAAGTTCTGAAAATGTTTGATTTTTGAAAAGATGCACCAACAATTTAAGCGCGCGATTAATTCTCACTTCGATCCTCAAAGAGTGAACTGACATATTTGTAAGTGCAAACTTCTTTCGTATTCATGCGAAGAAATCTATTTTCCATGAATTGTTGACATAAATGAAGCCCGACTGCTTCTATTCTCTTAGAAGCAACACTTTACATTTGCAGAGACGGGTTCTGTTTCTAACTCGTTCCGTGTCAGGATAGCTGACAACGCGACTAAAAAAACCCAGGAGAGTGAATAAGCTTGACTCAAAAACATGGAAGAAACGAAATGTCCAGTGAAACTGATTTTTGCCGCCTCGCCTATCTTCATCATCTTTTCATTTCTCCCGATTTTTTTCTCTCTACAATATATCCTATATGACCTGTAACTTAACAACACAAATAGAATCAAACCAAATATACCTGTTTCAGTGCCTATCTGTATCAAAGTGTTGTGCGGTGACTGCCAAATTGGCTGTAGGCCCCGTTCACTACGATCTTGTCCTATTGCCTCGCCGAAGCATGATAATCCAACCCCTGTCAATGGATAGCTTAGCATCAATTCAAGGCCCTTCTTCCAGACAGCCAACCGGCCTGTCTCATCCCATACATTATAATCATCCCCAATTTCTGTAATCGTCATAAACCGTGAAAAATCAATTGTTGCTCCACCATAGAAAATTGCCATTATCGCCAACACTGCAATTATGCTTTTGTAAGATTTTGATAATATTTTCGACCTTGTGAAGAACAACATAAGCACTACGATGCCCAGGGCGACGAAGCCTCCTCTCGACCCCGTCATTAAAATAACCAAAATGGCGATTATAATATTGACAAAGGCTAATAGTCTTTTCAAAAATGGATTTCCTCCTGAAGCAAAGAGAAAGTTAAACGGGAAAAATGATAGGGCGAAGAAGGCGAGATCATTGGGGTCGAACATATCACCGAATTTCAACCTTCCGGACACCACTTCCCCCCTATACAAGGCACTTGACAAATACAGACTCGTCCCAAGACATGCTATCCATAAAATATTTTCAATTTTTCCTCTGCTATCGATAATTTTATAAAACAGGAAGAAGAAGAGTGCTGTGCTTATATACCCTGCAAAGAAAAATGTGAATGCGCCTCTCCGATAATACGCGAATGGGATACTGATCATCATCACGGCTAACAGAAAAAGATATAATCTGCATTGTTGGTTATCCAGTAACCTATCCTTATAACGGGCATAATAAAAAGAAAATACGATGAGTACAACGATACCGACAGATAAAGCCGGCCTCAAAGGCCTCAGTGCATCTATGAAATCCTGAGGTCGTGCAATGAGAACAAATGTCCATACATAAAATAAATAGACAAGGAGAATCGAATCTTTCTTATGTGTGCCACCTAAGGGCAGATTCTTTTCCATGATTCAATTAATCTAGACATTCAGCCCGATTTTCTGAGCATCAATATATTTTTCAGATAGGCAACTATCGGCCGGTCTATGAGAAATACCGAAGCGCAATACAATAAAATCGAGGCCGTTAGAAAGGCCGTTATCCTAAACAGGGGCTGAATAATATAATGATGATTATTCAACAGCAGCACCCCTGCAATCAATAGACCTATACTTGCGATCAAAGGTGTTTTATACGTCTTGGCTATGGCTGCTGCGCTCACCCGCAGATTTTTGACGCACATGCCGATCATAAAAGTGAATATTAGTGTGAATCCGCCCACCCAGGCCCAACATAGCCCTATATATCCCCAATTCAAACCGACCAAAAAAGCACAGACCATGATGATTAAGGACAATCCGCTTGTCAGCATCGTAATATTGGACTTTCCCAATCCATTCATTGCGGGTATGAATAATATCTCAAAGGCACGCATGGGCATAATCATGCACAGTATTCTAATTGGTAGTACGATTTCAAACCACTTGGTGCCCAGTAAGACATTCACAATGTCTTCAGCAAGAACAAAAATTACAATATAGCAGGGAATAAATATTAAATTTAATAATTTTAATCCTTTTAAGAAATTTGCCGCATATGCTTTCAGATCAATTTGCATTTTCGAAAAAGCCGGAAACGCAACCTGGGGAATGATGTAGGACATCTTTTCAACAGGTGCGAACGACAATTGATTAGCTATCGAATACAACCCAAGCGCATCCGGACCGATAAATTTTCCACCAATGATGATGTCCGATTTAAAAAAAAAATATCTCAGTATCGTACTTCCAGTAAAGAAACTGCTGAACGAAAGCATTCCCTTTATTCGTTCGATGTGAAAAAGCGGCATGAAATAAGCTGTTGCAACAACTGTGAAACAAACAGCCCGTGAAAAAAACTGAACCATTGTACCATACACGAGTGACCAGACACCGTAGCCGCTCAGCGCAAACAATAGAGAAGTAGCTGCCCCGCAAAGGCCGCAGCATACATCTATGACCGATATTATTTTAAAATTCATCTCCCTGAGAAGCAGTGAGTGGGGGATGACATAGAAAGGAATGAACAGAAAAACAACGCATAGTGTTCTCAATATGGCCGTCAGTCTTGGCTCCGAAAAATAACTGCTGATGATGGGTGCCGCAAGGAACGTCATTCCCAGAAAGATTACATTTAAAACAATGATAAACCCGAATATTTCCTGCAACTGTTCTTTCGTAATCTCTTTGCTCTGAACGATCGACGCAAAAAGCCCGAAATCCCCAATCATCGTCAGAAAGCCCCAGAATGCCACAGCCATGGCCATTAACCCGAAATCGCCCGGAGACAACTGCCGGACAATCACTATTGTTATCGCCCATGACAATACCTGGGAAATAGCATTGGCGCTTCCAACCCACGTCAAAGATTTGAAGACTTTTTTTCCGAGACCTGCTTCGATCATTTTAGTCTTCTGATTCTTCCACCGAACGTTTTTTATTCAGTCTTGCTTCTGTTTATTTTTCGAGAAAGATATAAATTTTGTATAGTCATCCTCAGCTTTTCTTCTGATCTCATCCATATCGGTATTTACATAAAAGGGATCATGGCTTGGAACGGTTTTAATAAATGCTATCCCATATCTGTCAATTCTTTCCCTTATGGTGTCCGCTGTAAGACCCCCCGTTTCGATATCCCCAAAATCGAAAATATTCGCTTCTTGCGCCTCGCTGCCAACTCTTTCAAGAATTTCGGTATATGTCGTATAGGGTCGTGCGGGATTTCCTGCCACGGCCCGCCCCTCCGGTACGCTTCTGTTGACGACGGACCCCGCCGCCACCATGGCCCGCGGTCCTATCGTTACACCCGGAAGAATGATGGATCTCTGCCCGATAAATGAACCTTCAAGGATCCTGACCGGTGCAAGGCGTGTGATTCCGAGGTCCTTAAATGTGGTAGCGTCGTGGGCAAGAATGAGAACATTCTTCCCAATGCGGCAGTTATCTCCAATTTCTATGAGATAAGGGTATCCGGGGTCGATTTCCACATCCTGAAATATATATACGTTTTTCCCGATCTTGAGCCCCCTTCTCATGAGGTTTCGTAGTCTCAATCGATCTTTTTTGAACGAGCAATACGTAAATATTCTATTGATTAACTTCAACAGATTGAAAATCATGAACCGCCGTCTCCCTGAATTATTTCCCCGGCTCTCGACAATGCGAGGCACTTGATTCCAGCCCCACTCGTGAAAGTAAAATATTCACTTAAACGATTGAAAAACTGTGTTTCATCCTCTTTTGTTTTGACAAAAATGCTCAATCCCGCCTGCAAGGACGTGGAATGAAAAAACATATTTACCATTTCATATTTTTTTCTCATGAATATTTTCGTGAGTCCTATCATTTTGTGTGAGTCCGTCGCTTCCGGGGACAGACTAACCTTACTTATCAGCCTTGCCCTATTCAGCAAGCCCTTCAAATGTAATCGCCTGCCCGGCTGTGACGTCAAGATACGATCTATTAAATTGCACCATTCATAGTTATCCTGAAGATACCCGATGGAGGCTGGTATTTCCGTCATTTTTCCTTCCTGGTTCCTTGTAAATATTTCCGGAGGATTGAACCTGTAGGATTCAGGCTTCATTCTTGTAAAATCCGGGCCATGATACTCCGCCCAGTCCGTGAAAGGCGTTATTGAAGTGTCTACACGGTAGCCCAACCTCTCAAGCACAATTGCCGTGTTCCCGTTATACCCCCACCTGCCGGCGCGAAAGGATGTTGCCCTGACACCAAAGTTCGTCTTTATAACTTCATGTAATACACACATCTTTTTTTGCTGGAGTTCTAAAGGCAGATTACACAGCATGCTGTTATAGGGATTCCGCTCTTCCTCAAAAGGAGGGGTGCTCCAGGGGTGGCAGTGCATGCCGATCTCGCACCTGCCGCCCTCTAAAATCCGCCGCAGAATTTCGATGGATTCTCTATTTGTGGCGACGGGGTAGGTTACGAGATAGGTGGGAATGACATTATATTCGTCGAATATCTCCTGTAGCGCCGGTATTTTCTTTATGTTCTCTACACCGAAAGAGGTATTCGAATACCCCCCCCAGTTATCTTCTTCCGTATCTATGGTGACTACAAGGTGCATAACATTTTTTATTTCAGGCTACCGTAGCATCGTCTTCAGCGCGTTCTTTGCCAGTCTCATCATCATATGGATGACCGGAAGAGCCCTCTTTTGAACGATCAATACGGTCTGGGTGGTGCGGCCTTCACTCGTCCAGTAGAATTTATATTCCTCATATCCCTTGAGAAAATCATAGACCCTGAATTGACTTTCTATCGCCCTTACGATGCAAAGACCGACAAGAAGGTTGCCCGCGCTTATCCTGGGATTATAAGCCTTGTCTACGGCCATCAGGTACAGCGACAGCGTCTGATTGTGCTTCAGGTGCAAGAGACCGCCGATCGTATTCCCGTTTGCCAAAAGAAAATCGATCTGAAGGTAGTTCCCATTTCCCGAATTTGCCAGGAACCGCTTCATAAACCTGTGAAGGTCCTTCCCTTCCCATTCTGTTTTTTCCGCGTATAACTTGAAAAAGCTCTCCACCGCTTCTTCGACACCATCGGTCACGTGTGTTCTTATCTCAACCGTGTCCGTCTTTTTCAGGGTCCTCAGATCCTGCCGGAATCGTTTGCTCCTGCTCGATGATATACGGGATAAAAATTCCTCCCCGGTTTGCGGCAGTGATATGATCGGGCAGAAAGAACCCTGCGAGATCTCGAAATGTCTTCCATGAAGACGATGCTTGTGTATGAAGTTCAACAAAAACAGTGACTCGGCCCTTGTGTCCTGCAGGCTTAGGCAATCCCAGCTATTGGACAACTCGCCAAACAGATAATCGTATAAATAATTGCTTACTTCTTTTTCTCTCCCTTTTGCTGCAAATACATCGAGATAATCCGAAGCTGTCTCCGGCGTACCTATAAAACTTAACTGTCTGATCGTCGCCGGTCCCACTTTGATTTTTTCGGTATACAAGGGCGCAATGCCGACCAGCCTGTTGCCGTCATCATACACCTTGACCACAAAGAGTTGTCGTTTGGGGTTGATGAAACACTCCGCCCACGAATACGCCCACTCCCACATCAGGAAAATCGAATTGGATATGGACCCCTCGAGGAGCCTGTTCCATTCCTCCTTGATAACCCTCAGGTCCTCTACCGATGTAACGATCTCAGCCCTCAAATTGAATCTCCCCCGATATTTTCCGTGCAGAGCCTATTCCTTGTAATGCCTGTATGAAAAAGCTATCCGTTTGCTGCATCTAATGTAATTCCCCGTCTATAATGGCAATTGTTCATGATGGGGATTTGATAAAGTGCTCTTCGCCCACCTCTTAAGCGCCACCAATAAATCCACCGTTTTAGCGGGGCATATCGACAACGCTGTAAGGAAAAACAATTTCGGCTGCAAAATATTATATTGCAGGCTCTTAAGAAAATATGGAGCAGCTCCTCCCCCGTCACCGAACAGTTTCGTCCTTCCCACCCACATGTAGGAATCACTCAACCGCTTGCGGATCATCCATCCGGGAAGATTAATTTCGTCACGGGCCTGGGCGTACATTTTCGTCACCGTACGAAGGTTATTTGAAGCGATCCAACCTATATGCTCGGGCTGCGTGAGTTGGTCGGCGCCTCCCACCTGATAGCGTATCGACGGAACATCGATGTACGCCACATCACCCTCCCGGCAGGTGCGGAAATGAAAATCGTAATCCTCACCGCTCTTGATCAGGTCCACATCAAAAAGCCCCACGTTTTTCTGGCGGTCCCGGCGAAGAAGGACTGTTGAGGTGTGCACAAGGTTTCCCATGAACATCCACGAAAAAATGTTTCCCGAGTAACACTTCTTCCCGTAGAATCTTTCCGGACAGCCTTCCCAAACGTCAACGAGATCCCTGCTGACTCTGAAATGCTTGTCCCTGTCGAAGTACAAATAAGCTGCGTACATCAACTGTATGTACGATTCGTGCAGGATCTTGCCGTTTTCATCTACGGCCAGCATGTCCGTCCACACCATGCCGACCTCAGGAAAAGCCTGAAGGACACTGAGTTGGGCTTCCAGCTTCCAGGGCAGCCACGAATCATCGCTGTCGAGAAACGCAATATAGTCCCCGGTGGCCGCCTTCAAGCCCGTATTCCTGGCCGCAGAAACGCCCGCGTTTGCCTGGGAGATGTATCGGACACGTTTATCCAGGCCGCTAATGACGTCCCGGGTGTTATCCGTAGATCCGTCGTCAACGACTATAACTTCCACATTTCCATGGGTCTGGGCCAAAACCGATTCCACTGCGGCCTTGCATATCGCCGCCCGGTTATAAGTGGGGATGATGACGCTTACGAGATTGTTGCTCACAGGCTTACCCTTTTTATCATATCAGTTCACTTCCGCTTGCTTTTATAAAGGTATATTTTTCCGGATCATCGGACCCACGGCGTTTGCCAGGAAGAGCGGCAACGCCTGCCACATCTCCTCCCCTCTTTGCCTGAAGCGGTATACTTTTCCCCCGCCCTGACGGCTTTCTTTATCGTGCCGTCCATCTTCATACCAGTACAGGGTCTGCGGCTTCGCCCCCCATTGCTCTTTGAATTTATAGGTCCCCTCGTTCGGCGTCGACCGCCCAAAGTCAAAGTGTCTGTACCCTGCATCGGTCACATATTCAAGAAACGACCAGTAAAGAAGCATATTGGGGCTCAGGTGATTGAAGGATTTAAGCGACGACGCCCAGATGATTTCAACCGTATCCTTGAAGCAGAAGATCAGGCCCGCGGCAGTCGCAGCCTCTTTGTATTTGACGATTCCCAATCTGACCGAGCTGCCGAATTCCTTGAATATATTTTCGAACAGCTTTTTCGAGTGCACCGGACTTCCCAGGTCCCGCATGTTGATGGAAAATACCTGGTAGTATTCATCCAGCAATTCTGCACCGCCGATTTGCGCCACCAGTCCCTCTTTCTGTGGCTTCCGGATCTGGCTGCGGAGCTTCGACTTGAAAGACTCAAAGAGCTTTGCAGACGATTCGGGCAGATCGAGCAGCATCCTGACCTTATGAGTTGTTGGCTCAGGCATCCGAGCATCCTCCGACGCCATCGTACCCTGACCATTCGCCCATGAAATCGGATAGATGTGCCTGAGTTCCATGCTGCTAACCCCCAATCGGTGCCCCAGTTTCCTGGCCTCGGCAAAAAGCAGCTTTTCCGCCTCCTCGTCATCTGCAAGCAAACCGCCGTAATTGAGAAAGGGCATGGACACCAGAGTGTTTCCGAACAAAAGGCTCTTGATATGCACAAGAGGCAAGACCCCCCGGATGCCGTGGGCTTCACGTTTTTCCCGGTCTTCCGCCAACAGGTTATAAGACTTGTGGCCGTATGTATCCCGTATCACCCTGCCCCATCCATACAGATGGCAAAGCGTCGCCCGGGGATGACGATGGACGTATTCATCCCAGTATTTATCTTCCCCCTGCTCGAGCAACCTAATTCGCATGGCTTACCTGCCGCACGATCCTCTTTATCTTTTCCCTGTCCGTTGCGGATACCCCGGAATGAACGGGCAGTGTAACAATCGAGGCGGATATTTGTTTTGCGTTCCTATATACCCTGTTATCCGCCAACACTTCCTTGAGTTTGGGAAGCTCGTTCAGGGGCGTCGGGTATGAACCTGTGGCGCCGGTACCCTTCGCCGCCAGATTCTCGAGCATCCTGTTTCTCAAATCAGGATCATGGATCAGGAGCGGATATCTCAGGTAAGGATAAATCGGGACCAGGCGAATGCCGGCCGATTTATACTCCTCCAAATTATCCGAATACCATCTGGCGTTGTTTTCTCTGACTCTTTTCTCCTCTTCAATCGACTCGAGCATCCCGCAAACGAGCGCGATTGCCGGATTGTTTCCGCTTGCGGTTTCAAAATCAGGCTCAAATACCGTGCCGCCGAGATTGAGCGACGGAATCATCTGCGGAAGCCAGTAAAGGCGCGGATTGGAGAAAAGGGAATACAAGCCCAGCGACAGGCCGTAATTCAGAATCTGAAGAAACGAGCCCCCATTCATTCGCCCGTACAGGTCGAGCGCCTTTTCATGAATTTCCCCTGATTTCAACGTGAGGAGACCGCCATGCAGGATGCTGATCGGTTTTCCACGGCCGAAACTGAAAAAGCCGGCGTCTCCCGCAAGGCCCAGCTTTACACGGGGATCGTCCGGAAAGGAATTTCCGAATGCCTGCGCGGCATCTTCCACAAGCCAGGTGTTGTTTTCCCGGCAGAGTGCCTGTATTTTATCCACCTTCACCGGCATCCCGTAAAGGTGCACGACTATAGCCGCGAGGGTTTTCTCATTGAGCTTTTTTTCAAGCTCTTCATACAAAAAACCAAAGTCATCCAGGTTGTTGTCACAGAGAACAGGCGTAAGACCGGCCTTCAGCACGGCCGACGCGATCGACGGGCAGGTGTAAGCGGGAACGATGACTTCCTTTCTCTCCGGCTTTACGATTGAAACCGTTTTGAGGTAAAACCATAAGGCGGCCCTTCCCGACGACAGATAAAAAACACGGTCTGTCCCCAAATATTGTTTGATCGCCTCCATCGAACGATCACGAACATCACCCGATTTGCCGGCGAAACAGTGGGTAAGCGCTTTCAGGGATATCTTTTGACCGGCCGGAGGAAGGGAATAAAAAAGAGGTTTCTTCAATCTTTTTGACTGCGGGAAGCGCAGTTTTCTTACTTATTATCCAATGATTTCAATATATCATGAGCCGATGTGGCCCTGAATGACGGGGTAGAACGTTTCAATGATCGCCCTGTCGTCTCGCGGTTCATCTTTTGCGGATTCATGTCTGTTGACAATCCTCACAGCCACGAGACTTCCGTCGGTTCTCTGATGCAAGATGCCATTCGCAACGAGAGCCCATTTTGCCTCGATTCGGCTGGAAACAACTTTTCCGTCTATGCTGTACCAGAAATAGGTATTCCCCGCTGCTCCGCGCCTTACGGGTATTGCCTTCCTCAGTGTTACCCCCTTCCCCGCGTTGAATATCTGATGCTCGTCACCCTCAACATACAAGTTCAATGTGAAGTCGGTGACCTTGCGGGTTTGCCGCTGATGAGTGAAATAGGCCACATAGAGGTGCACTTCGTCCCCCCCGTCATTTTGATAACAGCGCACAAGTTTTTCATCGGGATGCATGTCCGCGGGAATAAAATCGGTTTTCTCTTTGCACGTTGCCTGCCACTCGCCGATCTGCGAAGGGATACTGGTCAGGGGGCTCGCCAGCGGTACGGGATGCGGGCTATAGACGTGGGTGTACGCGGATGCCGACGCGGGGATCAGTGCAGCAATCAATAGCGGCAGGTAGAGGGGTGTGCCCCTTGCAATGGCCAATGTGCCAAAGCCATGTCCTTTTATCGAAGCACGGTCCGGCTCACCGGAATGCCCGTCCGGTTTACTGCTGCCACCGGAGGATATTCGTCTCCCCCCCATCAAATAGTTCAACCCGATAATCACCGCCAGCCCAGCGAGGAACACGAAAGACACATAAAATATATCCCCCGGGCCGTGCAGCGAAGCATCCCGGCCGAACATGCTCATGAGCCCTATGACGGCCACCCGAACCCCGTTAGCGGCAAGCCCAATAAAAAGAGCGGCTGTGACAAGCACGGTTTTCTTCACCCACCCATTCAGAGTGAAATGAGCAAGCAGAACTGTCACGGCAACAAGCGCAATAATGTGGCTTGTCCCGGCACAGACCTGCGCAACCTGCAGAGTCACGTTGGGCAGTTCAAGATAGATAAAATCCCGGTAAACGGATATGCCTGTTAACTGCAAGAGGCCAGCTGCAAGCCAGGCGGTGATTTGCTGGAGATACACAAGAATTTTGGGCGGAAGATATTCAAAGAGCGGGTAGGCGAAGATCAGATACCCTATCGGAAGCGCGAGAATCTTCAAAGAATCTGTCCCCAACAGCAACCATACCAGCCCGAAGAGGGTAACGATCAGGGATACATCGGACAGTATAACCGAGAATGTGTATTTCCCTGCGACAAGAAGAGCACACCCCAGCGCCGTAATAACCGCTCCGGCCATCATATTGGGCCTGACGGGTCGCTCTTTCAGCTCCTGTCTCTTGCCCCAAATGAGGTACAGGCTGATCGCCAGAATGATCAGACCGTGCGAATTTTCATAGGTCATCAGACCCCTGCCCAGCCTGACCAGCGTATCACGATAAAGATACGCCGTGGCCAGTATCGGTGCCAGAAAAAGCAAATATGCGTATGGTCGGGCGTGTGATCTCGCGGGATCACTCATTCGAATGACATTTTGACATTTCAGATTTTATTTTTTCCGGAAGGCGCGGTCGAGTGTCGGCACCACAATTGTGTCCAAAAGCCCGTACGCCGTCGAATTGAGGTGCAGACCGTCGCCGCTGTGAAGATCGACCCGAAGACTCCTGTCATCCGCGCTCGTCCTTAAAGGCGTCTCGAGGTCAAGCACCGTTAGGCCTTCCTGGGCGGCATATACCCTCACCCAGTCGTTGTACCGGAATATGCCTTCCAGTTGCGTGGCCGTGGTCGGCCTGCCCAGCACTGTCTTGATGAAATCCTTAAGCCGGTCCTTGATTGGCTTGTTTTTCGTGCTGACCACGGGGACCACGGTCGTCGGGATGGGAACAACCTTCGCCTGCCTGCACTCCTTCACCCATCCCTTCATCAATTCCTGGTACTGGCTCAGATCCCCGGGGAAGTAGGCGGCGCACTCCTTTATAAAGATGGCGTCGGGTTTGTTTTGTTTCCGCTGGAGAATCTTCCTGAGCGCCTCGGTCTTATCAAAGGCGTATTCGCCTACATACTCAAAACGATAATCCTTTGCTGCGGCCACCCGGTCGGGTAATGCCTCGATGTTCCACGCATGCCCGACCGACGCCCCAAGCAAAACGACATGCTTTTTCTTTGTCATACCATGCACCTCGCCGTCACAAATGATCACGGATACCAGCAGAATCGCAACGACCGTAAACATGAAAAAGACTCGATATCGCCCCAGCGTGCATGTCGCACGCGAGTAAACGGACACGGTTTTCCCCGTCGACCAATATTTTCCGCTTTCTCCCATCTTTCGCATACCAAACTCCTATTCGAGGCCGATCACTTCTCTCATGGATGAAAAGGCGAATTCGCTCAAAAGTTTTTTAAGTTTTTCGGCGGTCCCATCCAGGTTGATGTAGTGCCTGAATCTGCTCAAGGCAGAAAGGTTATCGAAACGCGGCTGTTCAGGATCCAGCTCCCAGGGGTGCAGATAAATGACGAATGGCTTTTCTTCATCTTTGTTGATCTTTTCCAGCCCCTTTTTGATCACTCCATAGGGGAACAGCCGCATGTACCCGCCCCCGCTGATCGGGGCGTTCAAACCGAAGAATTTAACGGTCGATATGGGGTATTCTACAATGAATCTGCCGTTCGACGCATCGAGTGGTGCGTCCAATGCCCTCACATTTTCAAAATCAGGCAACTTCACTTCTCTGCCTCCGTGGCCGCCGTCGAGGTTCAGCAGAAAAGGAAAGCGCGGGGCCTCGGGAATCCCGTAGCGATCGTGATGGATGGGAAAGATGCTCGAGTCGTAACGATAGCCCTCTTCAGCCAGTATCGGGAGTGCCCACAGTGATTTTTCCGTGATGGAATAACTGGGCGCCCGGTAACCGACCACTTCCTTTCCGGCGGCATCCTCCAGAATTTTCTTCGACTTCCGGATGTCATCGCAAAACTCATCGGCGGTCATGTGATACACAAGACGATGATCATAACCGTGGTTTGCGATTTCATGCCCCTGATCGGCTATTTCCCTGATCAACCGCGGATAATGTTCAGCAACCCAGCCGAGGCAGAAAAACGTAGCACGGACGCCAGAGTTAGGTGGTGCGTCGTATGCAGCGTCCAGTGCAATTTTGAGTTTTGAGTTTTGCGTTTTGAATTGGTTTGGGCTGTTCGGGGATGCGGGCTTGGCATCGGCGAGTATTTCGAGTATGCGGTGGGTATTGCGTTCGATTCGGGATTCAAACTTGTGCCAATCTTCCCGTTTGACCACAGACTCAAAGGCGGAGACCATGTAATAGTCTTCAAGGTCGATGGTAAGGGCGTTGATGATGGGCTTATTCACGTTTATTTCGTTGGTTCGTTCGTTTCGTTAATTTCGTTAATTTCGTTTTTTTTTCGTTGGTTTCGTTGATGTCGTCTATTCAGTCTATTCCGTGTTCAATCTATTCGGTCTGTCTAAGTCTGTCTCGGTCGATGGCCTGAAGGGCCAATTCGTTGATGTCGTTTGTTTCGTTCTTTTCGTGTTTTCGTCGGTTTCGTTGATTTCGTTCGTGTTGTTTATTTCGTCTGTTTTGTCATTTTTTGATGGCGCTGACGGCTCGCACTTTTCCCTCGTACTTGAAGAATTCAATATCCTTGTAGGCACCACTTCTCTCAAGAAGCCTCTCGATCAGTTTCTCCTGCCCCTCCCCGATTTCAAAAACAAGCATGCCTTCATCATCAAGAAAAGACGGTGCTTCATTTATGAGCCTCTTGAAAATATTCAAGCCATAAGGCCCGCCGTCGAGCGCGACGACCGGCTCGTGGTCGATGATTTCACGCGCCAGCTTTTTAAGGGATGTTGTCGGGATATAGGGGGGATTGCAGATGACAACATCCACTTTGCCCCGATGTTCGTGAAATGGTTCATACAGATCGCCGCAATAGAGTTGGACTTTCTCTTGAAGATTGAATTTGTGAACATTCCGGCGCGCGACTTCCACGGCGGAAGGACTGATATCTGAAGCCAGTATTTTCACCCCATCATCACAGATAAGGGCGAGGGATACCGCAATGTTCCCGCAGCCGGTGCCGATTTCGATGATGGTCGACCCATGAGGGTTACAGCCATTCTTCCGTGCCATGAATTCAGCGGCTGTCTGAACCAATAGGCTCGTCTCCGGCCGCGGTATCAGCGTGTCTTTGGTACAATAAAATGATTTCCCCATGAATACAGCCCTGCCGAGGATGTACTCCAACGGTATCCCATCACGGCGCCTGGCAATGATCGCCTCCAGATCCACTGTCTCCAGATCCAGGGAAGCCAGCATGTCATGCATCTTTCCGTCCGAAAGAATATTAAAAAGTTGAAGTGCCTCGCGCAAGGGGTCAGCTGACCCCGATCTCTTGAAAGCATCATAACTGAGCCTAAATTCACCAAATTTAAACATCTGCCCGACCTTCACTTCCGATCGTTTTCTGTGATCACCCTTCCCAGCTATAGATCTTGACGTTTTCATTCGCCCGAACGGGATCGACCCGGAAGTTGCGGATGAATTGGTGCTCCAGAAGCTGGGTGGAAATGATCCCGACCACGGCCATGTTTTCGCGCTCGCTCAGAAGGGCCCCCTCCTGCTTCCGGCACTTGTCGACCAGCCTTGCAACATTGCCCGGATTGAAATACCCCGTCCTCCTCAACGCATCCACTGACAGGAGCTCGGCCACGTAGTCCGGAGTTTGCGCGCCCATAAAGCACCGGCTGATGGGTGCGCGGTAGGGCTGCTTAGGCCGCATGGCAAGCTCAGACGGAATCAAGCCATTTGCCGACTTGCGCAGGATGAATTTGTCCTTCAGAACATTGAGGCGGTATCTCGGCGGGAGGCTCGCCGCAAATTCCACCACGCGGTAATCCAGGAAGGGAAATCTCCCCTCGACGGAGTGCCCCATTCCGACGCGGTCCCCCTGGGATGACAGGAGATAGTTGGACAGAAAGATGGTTATCTCCATGTATTGAGCTCTCGAAAGAGGATCCCATGTCATGTAATCGTCCGGCAACGTCGCCACGACACGATCAATGAAATTATCCAGCTTACCGGCGCTTTCCCTGTATTCATCCGAGAAGAACGCTTTGATCTGTGCCGTGTTTTCCCAGCGGACCAGGTGGGAATAGACGGGGGAATCAACCCGTGACAACCCTCTTTTGAAGAAGCTCATCAGGAACGCCCCTGCCCTGCCGCTGTCCCCGACAAAAATATCGGGATAGAGCCTTTTCAAAAGCAGGGGCCGAATCGGGGAATCGGGCTCCCGCGCCCAGAAACGTCTTACACGGTCCTCTTTGAAGATGTCGTAGCCGGCGAATATCTCATCCGACCCCTCACCTGTCAGGACAACCTTGAAGTTGTTTTCACGGACAAGGCGTGAAAGCACGTACAAGGGCACAGGCGCCGTCCGGGTCATGGGGACTTCCGTGTGCCAGATCACGTCCGGGAGGTTCTCGCCTATATCCTGGTCGGTGCATCGCGTCATGCTGTGCTCGGTTCCTATGGCCTGAACGGCCTTTTCCTGGAAGGGCGCCTCATCGAAACGCTCATCGGAGAAACTCACAGAAAATGTCCGGAGCTGGTTATTGAAATGCTTCTTGACCAGCGAAGTCACGTAGGTGCTGTCGAGGCCGCCGCTGAGGTAGGCGCCGACAGGGACATCGGCGCGGAGGCGGATCCTCGTGGCATCTAAAAGGAGCGCCGTGAGTTCTTCAACACATTCTGTCAGTGGTTTTTCCCCATGATCCTTGCGAGCGAAGGACAGCTGCCAATACGGGTGGGTCGTGAGCTTTCCATTGGAAAATATCGCATAGCGGCCGGGGAGCAACTGATAAACATCCCTGAACGCCGTGGCATCAGCCAGGGGCGACCAGCACGTGAAGATGTCCGATACGGTCTGGAAGTCAATCTCCCGTCTAATCCCGGAATCGGCAAAAATGGTTTTTATCTCGGAGCCAAAGAGAAGTCTGCCGTTCTCCAGGTGATAAAAGAGCGGGCGGATGCCCAAGCGATCCCTGCCCAACAGCAGCGTCTTTGTTCTCCTGTCCCAGATGGCCAAAGCAAACTGCCCGTTGAGATGATGGAAGAACTCCGGGCCCAGTTCCTCGTAGAGGTGAACGAGGACCTCCGTATCCGTCTGCGTGTAAAAACGATGGCCTTTTTTCTCGAGATCCGCCCGCAGGTCGGGGTAATTGAATACCTCCCCGTTATAGACGATCCAGATGGACTTGTCCTCGTTGTGGATCGGCTGGTCGCCGCCTGAAAGATCGAGAATACTCAATCTCGCGGAGCCGAGTCCCACGCGATCATCCACGTAAATCCCGAAGGCATCCGGCCCGCGATGACGGATGAGGCCCAGCATCCGGCGGAGGAGGGGGACCTTGGAGGAGGGAGGGCTATTGTCGATGATTCCTACAATTCCGCACATCTTTTCGTTAATTTCGTTATTTTCGTTTATTTCGTTTGTTTCGTTCGGACAAAAAACCTATTTCGTTTGTTTCGTTTGGAGACTGCGCAGATACGTTTCGTCTATTTCGTTAATTTCGTTTGTTTCGTTTGGATGCTTCGCAGATACTTGATGAGGTTTGATATCATTCGGCCCACTTTATCTGCCTGATCGTATATAGATTCGAAATTTGTGTTATCGATATACCCCCTATCCATAGCCACGTATAAGTGACTCCTCACTTCCGCGGATGAAGACATCGCTATGTATAGGAATTGCATAAATTCCTTGTTCGATTTTCTAATAAAACCTTCAGCGATATTAGCCATAGAGGAAGTGGCTGCGGACTGAACCTGCCTTGCCAACCTCGTGTCCCTGCCGAACCTGTTGTTCTCTGTCGCGTCGTCGAACTTTCTGAACTAAAACCCTCGCCTCTTTCCAACAGCCGAGATCGTCAAAACGGGTAACTTTCATGTGTTCGTTTATTTCGTTTGTCTCGTTGGTTTCGTTCTTTTCGTTAGTTTCGTTTATTTCGTTCTTTCGTTCTTTCGTTTATTTCGTTTGTTGCTCGCACGAGCAATTATTCAAGTCTTATGTTGTCGAGGTAGAAAGTTCGCTTCCTGTCATTACCCGGGACGAAGAGCATGAGGCGCTCGATGTGAGACAAATCCAGGGAGCGGGGGGTGATGTTCGCCCGCACGGATTCCAACGGGATGATGATATGGTTCATCCCTTTCTGAATTTTGAAATCCCGATCATAGCGATCCTCGTATTCCCATCCGCTTTTCCTGTCGTCGATCCGCACGTGAAATGTGAATGGCTCTACTTCGGGGTTGTACACGTCCATTTTAAACTGCCGATAGGCCGACCAATTATTTTCAACATCAATAAACTTGATCCCCGGATACTGTCCAGCGGGGACGGTCACCTTTAGACTGTATTGCCCCGACGTCGCATGGTCACGAGACCATTCAAACCATTTGCGGCATTCCCAATTGAGATAGTCCAATTCCGCCTCGGACTCGAAATCGAAGAGTTTGCCGGATGGTCCGATGCTGTGCTTCTTTTTGCCGGACCCCTGGAGAACAGTCGAAAGTCCGATAAGATCGGCGAGATTTGCTATCGAAAACGCCGCGGAGCGGCGCTGCTCATTTATCGGGGTCACGGCCTGAAAGGAATTTGCGGCGTCACCGGTCTCATGGACAAATTGAAAAAAAACAACTTCTGGTCTCACACCGAGCCGGAACGGTAGAAAGCTCGTCCCCACGCCCCTGCCGACGTACATCAGGGTACGCCCCTTTTGGAAGAACCCATCGAGATACTCAAAAGCCGGATCCACCAGCATCCGTCCCTTCAGGTATCTTGCCAGGCATACCTGCCCTCCGTGGTTATGGCCCGCGAGCACGAAATCGATCCCCTGCGCGACCGCCTGCTCGAACACATCAGGCGAATGGACAAGAAGGACGGACGGGAAAGAAGGTGAAATCCCACGCGTGGCCTCGGTGATATCGCCCTTTTTATTGACCGGATCATCCAGACCGATCAGGGTTACGCGCCCCCCGGCGGTGTCCAGCAGGATCGAGGTGTTCCGCAGAAACAGTACGTTCGGATCGGGCTTCAATTCAAAAGAATTCGTTTTATGGCAAAGGACGCACGAACCGTTTTCATTGTAATAATCCGAGTTTCCCATAACGGCGTACGCCCTTGGCAATTCCTGAAAATAAGCCATGACCGGGTCGTAGGAGCCCCGGAACGAGATGTAGTCCCCTCCCAGCAGAACCACATCCGGCTTCTCCTCTCGAAGAATCCGGAGGACCTCATTCTCCCGCGGTCCCAATCTCCTCATGTGCAGATCGGACAGGAAGACGACCTTCGCGCCGCCCAGGGCCTCGGCCAGCCGGCTGTGAACGATCCGGTAATGGCGCACCTCGAGGGTGTACGTGTCGTAATAAATTTTTCCGACCAGGATGAGGAGTAACGATAGTATCGCCAGGGTAACGAAGAGGAGGGGTCGCAAAATTGATTGTCTATCCAGTCGTCGCAGGCTGATGCCTGCTCCAATTTTGAGTTTTAAGTTTTGAAATGATTGAAATCAGGTTTATTATTTGGCAATTCAAAATTGAAGCACGGGGTGCTTCCCGGCAAGGAAGCGATC